>Ga0224558_1002992_pt1 | contig 14705 bp, 13 predicted proteins | sample 714S32024metaG_FD_180682 | JGI IMG/M metagenome (GOLD analysis project Ga0224558, IMG submission 180682) | Peat soil microbial communities from Stordalen Mire, Sweden - 717 S3 20-24 | ecosystem: Environmental > Terrestrial > Soil > Wetlands > Peat | place: Sweden: Norrbotten County, Stordalen... | reverse complement strand
GTCCGCTCATCCAGAAGTGGCCAAACGGGCCTGAACTTCTGCTCCAGCCCCGCAATTGAACTCATGCACCATGATCATATCCGATCTCTTCCATGGATGCTACCATTATTTATTACCGACGCCTAAGCTCAGAAGAACAACAAAGAGGACCATAGCCCCCCATGCCCCGAGATACCTGCCAGCCGTTCTGAAGGCCACCGCGTTCATGTGGTTTGGCAGCTAAGCATAAAAGCCGCTATTTGCCCGATTATAATAATCTAATGGTCCGCGTCAAGCCCTTGGTTCACTTTTTTCCTCGTCGCCGGGCGGGCTGACAACGAAACCCCTGCACCCCTTTGCGAACGCTGGCGCTAACCGGCGCGCGAACCGGGACTGCCATGAATTCAACGTGTCTCGCTCGTTCCTGGGCTCGACTTCATTCAAAGATCACTCCCCCCAAATTTAGAACTGACAAGAGCCCTGGAATCCGCTTTATTCCCCGCGCCTTTATGCCGAAGCGCACGGATATTCACTCGGTCCTGATCATTGGCGCCGGCCCGATCATCATCGGGCAGGCGTGCGAGTTCGATTATTCGGGTACGCAAGCGTGCAAAGCCCTTAAGGAGGAGGGCTACCGCGTCATCCTGGTGAACTCCAACCCGGCCACCATCATGACCGACCCCGAGTTTGCCGATCGTACCTACCTTGAGCCCATTACCCCTGAGTGCATTGACAAGATCATAGCCCGCGAGGTGGAGGAAATGAAGCGCCTCAAGGCCACCGGCAAGCTCGTCCTGCTGCCCACCCTCGGTGGCCAGACCGCTCTCAACACCGCCATGGCCCTTTTCCGCCGCGGCACGCTCGACAAATACGGCATCGAGATGATCGGCGCCAACGCCAAAGCCATCGAGCGCGGCGAAGACCGCCAGGTGTTCAAAGACTTGATGCTTTCCATCGGCCTGGACGTGCCGGTCAGCGGCACCGCCCATAACCTCGAGGAAGCGCGCCAGGTCGCCGAACAGATCGGCCGCTTTCCGCTCATCATCCGGCCCGCTTTTACCCTCGGCGGCACCGGCGGCGGCATCGCTTACAACCGCGAAGAATTTGACGAGATGGCCAAGCACGGCCTCGAACTCTCGCCCGTATCCGAGGTTCTCATCGAGGAATCTCTGCTTGGCTGGAAGGAGTTCGAGATGGAGGTCATGCGCGACCGCAAGGACAACTGCGTTGTCATCTGCTCCATCGAGAACTTCGACCCCATGGGCGTCCACACCGGCGACTCCATTACCGTAGCGCCCATCCAGACGCTCACGGACAAGGAATTCCAGATCATGCGCGACGCCTCGTTCGCCGTCATCCGGGCGGTCGGCGTCGAAACGGGCGGGTCCAATATCCAGTTCGCCGTGAACCCGGACAACGGCCGCATGGTCATCATCGAGATGAACCCCCGCGTCTCACGCTCTTCGGCCTTGGCGTCAAAGGCCACCGGTTTCCCCATCGCCAAGATCGCCGCCAAGCTCGCCGTCGGCTACCTGCTCGACGAAATCAGGAACGACATCACCCGCGAGACACCGGCCAGCTTCGAGCCGACGATTGACTACGTCGTTACCAAGGTGCCCCGGTTCGCCTTTGAGAAATTCCCGCAGGCCGACCCTACGCTCAACACCCAGATGAAGAGCGTCGGCGAGGTGATGGCCATTGGCCGCACCTTCAAGGAATCGCTGCAGAAGGCCTTGCGCTCCCTGGAGATCGGCCGCTCCGGCCTTGGCGGGGACGGCAAGCCCTGGCGTATCGGCGAAAAGATCTATGGCGACCGCGACATCCTACCTCGTGAAGTCATCGCGCCCAAACTCAGCGTCCCCAACGCCGAGCGCATCTTCTTCCTCCGCCACGCCCTGCGTGCTGGGTTCAGCATCGAAGAGATGTTCCAACTCACCAAGATAGACCGCTGGTTCCTCACTCAGATTAAGGAAATCGTGGGCTTCGAGGAAGAGCTTGCCGCCACCCGCCTCTAGTCAAGAAGCCGTTTCCGGGATAACAGGCTGACAGTGCCAAACTCGCACTTATCCCATCTTCGATTCCCACGCTCGGGTTACAAAGCAATCTCCGTGCCCACGCCTTCGTCGGTGAAGATCTCAAGTAAGACAGCATGCGGCACACGGCCATCCACGAACGAGACTTTCTCCACGCCTGCCCTGATTGCCGCCACGGCGCTATCCACTTTCGGAATCATTCCTTTGTCAATGACCCCACGCTGTTTCAGTCCGTCTACGTCGCTGATCTTTAGGCGAGCGATAACGCTATCCGGGCGGTTCGGATTCTGCAAGAGCCCCGGGACGTCGCTCATGAAAACGAGGCGCTTGGCTTTGAGCGCAATGGCCGCCTGAGCCGCCGCCACATCCGCGTTGCAGTTGTAGATCTTGCCATCCTCGCCGCGTGCGGTTGGGCTGATGACGGGGGTGATGCCTTTCCCGATGCATTCGAGCAGCGGAGCAGTGTCCACGCCGATGACCTCGCCCACGTAACCGAGATCGAGGGTCTGGCCGTCCGGCCCTTTCACCTGGGCCTTGCGGCAGCGGAAAATGTCGGGACCGGCGAAGCCTTTGGCCAGCCCACCCAAAGAATTGATGGCGGCAACCACCTCGGGATTTATTTTGCCGGAGAGCACTTCGTCGGCGATCTGCACTGTGGCCTCGTCGGTCACTCGCTGGCCCTGGAGGAAAGTGGCTTTGAGGCCGGCTTTCTCCATGGCGCGGGTAATGGCTTTGCCACCACCGTGGACGACCACCGGGTCTATCTCGACGGCCTCGAGGAAGACAATGTCCTGCGCAACACCGTTGCGGACCTCCGGGTCGGGCGAGTCCATGAAACTGCCGCCGTATTTGATGACGAAAGAGGCGCCGCTGAACTTCTGGATGTAGGGTAGCGCTTCCAGCAAGTTGGCGGCTTTGGCAATGAGGTCTTGCATGTGTGATCCGTTCAACGGCTTTGCCGCAGATAGTCGGAGTAGAGTCGATCTATGGTTTCGCCCGCAAGACCAGTCCCGATGACCAGCCGCGCCCGGGCCCGCGCGCTCTCGCCTGCTTTCAGATTTTTGCCGAAGAGGGAGAGATACATGGAGCGATGGGGTTCGGCCTCGAAGGGCGTGAGAACGGCGAAGCAATCCTGGGGCGGTGACATCAGAAGGGCTGCCAAGTCATTCGGCGGGGAGCGACGAACGCCGAGCGGCTTAGCAAGGTGAGGTCGGATGACCCAGTCAACCGGGTTGGGCTGGAATTTCCAACGCCCATCTTGAATAATTGACACCGCCTCGTCGTCGCGCGGGAATGCCTGCCAGGCGCCACCATTCTTGTCGACCGCCATTAGCCATGCCTGGCTGTTCGAGCGCGCATAGACGCACGCGTTTGTGAACCCTTCTGCAAAGTAGGAGGCCAGGAAAGATTCAAACTTCGCCAGATTCATCTTGGCCTGGACGCTGGTTTCCAGGTCGAGGGTGTCCGGCGCTGCCCAGCGATACAGCGCGCGCAGTTCGAACGGGCGATCTTCGGCTGAAGGCCAGCGCACTTCCACGCTCCCATCCGAGAGCAGCCTCGCAATGCTTGGCCAATCCCAGGCGGCGGTGCCGTAGCGTTTGTTGGCGCTGAACACGCGGTAATGGCCAAAGAGACCCATGCTGCTGTCCATTGTCAGGCCGGTCGGCAGATGCACGACCGACGACAGCCCCGTGGATTTACCTCCCGCACGCAGCTTGCCTTTCAACACGCCCGTGTCGAAAGCGAACTCATTTGTGCCAGAAGCGGAGAAAACCGGCTTTCCGTTGCCGGATGGCTTCAGTTGCGCCCGAGCGAGTGACACCCCGCACATCGCAAGGGCAATCACCAGAATAGTCAAAGCGCGTGCTTTCATTTGTCTGTACTTTCGGCCTCAGGACTTTGGACCTTAGACTTTAGACTCTGGACTGTAGATTTCATCCTCCCAGCGAGCTTGGGTCGCTCACATCGCCCTTGTTGAACTCCACATACTCCTCAGTCAGGTCAGCGGCGTAGATGACGGCATTGGCTCTCCCGAGGTTGAGGCGGACATGGAGGTCAAATTCCCTTGGGGCGACCGCGGCGCAGAGCGCCTTGAAGGTAGCCGCGGTCGGCTGGCCGTGCTTGAGGCTCCAGAGAATCTCGCGGCTGCCGGGCGCGCTGTAACCGATGTCCACCTTCTCCTCCACGACGGCTGCCGGGCTGTAACCCACGGCGGCGATGATGCGGCCCCAGTTGGGATCGCCGCCGTGCCAACTGGTTTTGACGAGCGAACTGTTTGCCACGGCCCGCGCGGCGGCATCCGCATCAGCGAAAGATCTGGCGCCGTTGACACGCACTGTGACAAAGCGGGACACGCCCTCGCCGTCGCGCACGATCATTCTGGCCAGTTCAAGGCAGACGTGGGTCAGAGCGAACTGAAAAACTCCGAAGTCCGAAGTCCGAAGTCCGAATTCTCGATTGCCTGCGAGGCCGTTGGCCAACACGACCACCGTATCGTTCGTGCTCATGTCGCCGTCCACGGTGATGCGGTTGAAGCTGTTGGCGACGGCTTCACGCAGGGCGGCCTGCAGGACCTTGGCCTCGATGGCGGCATCGGTGGTGACGAAGCACAGCATCGTGGCGTGGAGGGGAGTGGCCCCGGGACGTTTGCCGGTGGCGCTCATGCCGGGCTGAATCATGCCGGCGCCCTTACAAATGCCCCCGATGCGGACCGCCCTACCACCCAGCTTGAACTCCACGGCGACCTGTTTTGACTTGGTGTCACTCGTCATGATGGCTTCCGCCGCCTGGGCGGCGTGGCCCGCAGTGGAACCCAGTTCGACGGCGGCCTCGATAATGCCGGCGCGGACATTGTCCATGGGCATCGTGACGCCGATACGGCCCGTTGAACCGACAAGTACGGTGCCTTGCGGCAGGGCGAGCGCTCGTTCCGTGAAGCGTGCCATCTCCCGGGCGTCCTCCAGCCCCTGCCTGCCCGTACAGGCGTTGGCGTTGCCGGAGTTGACGACGACTGCCTGGGCGCTGCCCTTTTCCACGCGCTCGACGCACACTTTCACGGGGGCGGCGCAGGCCCGGTTGGTGGTGAACATGCCGGCCACGGTGGCAGGCACATCGGAAACGATGAGTGCCAGGTCGCGCTTTTTGCCTTTCTCGGAGCCTTTGCCGGTGCCGAGCCGTTTGATGTCGCAAAAGACGCCGGAAGCGCGGAAACCTCGCGGGGCGATGATGGCACCTTGGATCGCAGTTAGTTTAGCTTTCATTTTAGCAGGCGGCATATTCCTTACCAATCGAGATGAGGGCTTACTTCCGCCATTGGGCATCCGCAAAGTTCATGAACACGGTCCAGTCATCAGACGTCATCGAATGCTTTCCTTCGCGCACATAATAGCCGAGGGGACTGTCCACGAGTTGGCCCCGCGGCGGGATTTCCTTCGCCGCCAATCCTTTCGCGCCGAGGAACCGATAGACCGGGTCGGCGGCCTGGAGCACCTGGAACTGGCCGCCCGGATTGGCCCATTGGTCGCCTTCCGCCGCGGAGAACAGCACCGGGCGCGGCGCGCAAAGGGCCACCAGGCAATTCTGATCGAAGGGCAGCCGCTCTGGGGCATCGTTGAACAGTTTGAACTGAGCATTGAACCAGTGAGGGAAGGCGCCATTGATGGCCTTTACCGACTCGCCGGTCTTGCCGCGGCTGGGAGCAGAACCGCCGCAGCCGGCCTGGTGCGGGAACGCAATGGCAATGCGCTCGTCGAACGCTGCCGCCAGCAGGGCCGTCTTGCCATTACGCGAGTGGCCCAGTGCTGCGATGCGGTGCGCGTCCACGCCGGGCTGAGTGACCAGGTAGTCCACGCAACGGTGGAAGCCCCAGGCCCAGGCGGCAATGGTGCCACGGTCAGCCGGCTTATTCCTGGCCGGGTCGCCGGTGGCCAGCCAGGCGTAAATGCCTTCGCTGACATCGCCGCGATCGGGGTCAACGTTCCCACTATAAAACGCCGCCAGGGCGTAACCGCGCCGGACGATATCGGCTAGTGGCCAGTCTGTAGCCTGCGAGCCGCGGGCAGCTTCGGTGGCGGCGCCGTTCGCGCAGCCCGCGCATCCGTTGCCAAGCCAGCTCCGCGCCAAGGGCACGCGCGGGTCAGAAGTCAGCGCGTGGTTGCCGCAGAAATCCATGGCGAGAAAGACCGGCGCGGGGCTGGGGCGCTCGTTCGGCACCACCAGCATTAGATCAATCTGCGGCGCATTTGAAGGGCCCATTTCCAATCTCACCAATTTGAGCGTGGCCTTTCCGCTCAGGAAATCGTGGTATTCCCCGAGATTCGTGACCTGGGCGTGGGCCGGCTTGGAGGGAATGGTGCCATACATGTAGTGCTGAAACAGCGCTTTAAGTTCAGGCCGGCGTTCCTTGAACCACTGATCTCCTGAGGAGACGCGTCGGCCATCCAGCATCACCAGCGGGTCGGGCAGAGCGCTCTGAGCTGGCAGCGCGGAAGGTTCAGGGAATGACGCCTGGGTTGAGGGGGCAGCCCCCGCAGCGGGGAAGACCCCGTAGAGCCCAATCGCCACGGTAAGAGTGGAACAGCAGTGTGTTTTCATATTAAACCAGCAGTCTCCGGGAATCCGCACATGAGGTTCATGCTTTGCACGGCCTGCCCGCTGGCGCCTTTGACGAGATTGTCCTCGGCGCTCAGAACAATCAGCCGCCCAGTGCGCGGGTCCAGCCGCCAGGCGATTTCGATCACGTTGGTGCCGACTACGTTCTTCGTGTCTGGCAACGCCTTGCCCTCGAGCAGCCGCACGAAAGGCTCCTTTGCATAAGCTGACTGGTAGCAGGCGGTTACTTGGTTGAGGGTTGAGGGTTGAGGGTTGAGAGAAATTGGTTGCAGGTAGAGTGTGGTGAGAATGCCGCGATTGACGGGGATCAGGTGCGGGGTGAATTGAATCGTTACCTGCGTGCCCGCCGCGAGCGACAGCTCCTGCTCGATCTCAGACAGGTGCCGGTGCTTGGGGATGCCATAGGGCCGCACGCTTTCGTTGCACTCGACGAAGAGGTAGTCGAGTCCGGCTTTTCGACCCGCGCCGCTGACGCCGCTCAGCGAATCAGCAATGATGCCGGTGGGCTGGATCAGACCCGCTTTCAGCAGCGGCAACGTTGGCAGCAGAATGCTGGTCGGATAACAGCCCGGGGAGGCGACGAGCGAGGCCTGTTGGATTTGGGCGCGATAGACTTCCGGCAAACCGTAAACCGCCTGGGCGAGCAGCTCCGGCGCGGGATGGTCGTGGGCGTAAAAGTCCTTATAAACGGCGGCGCTCTTGACGCGGAAATCCGCGCTCAGGTCAATGACCTGGCAGCCGAGCTGGAGCAGAGGCACCGCGAATTCGGCGGCCACGCCATGCGGCAATGCGAGGAATACTATCTGCGCTTGCTTGGCCAGCAATTCGGCTTTGGGCTCGCTGAAGCGGAGTGCGCGGGCGCGCGGATGATGGGCGAACTTCGGGAAGACCTGCGCCAGTGTCTGCCCAGCGTATTGCCGCGAGGTGACGGCGGTCAGCTCCGCGTGCGGATGCGACAGGAGCAGCCGGACGATTTCCTCGCCGGAGTAACCCGAGGCGCCTACGATTGCGACTTGTTTCATAACCATAACAAAAAACCCCGCCGGATTGAACCAGCGGGGCGGGAAAATATCCAGCGCGATTAACGTTTGCTGTACTGGAAGCGTTTGCGCGCGCCCGGCTGGCCGTACTTCTTACGCTCTCTCTCGCGCGGGTCGCGGGTCAGCAGCCCTTCGGCCTTCAACACGGGCCGCAGGTTGGCGTCCACGGTGAGCAGGGCGCGGGCGATGCCATGCCGCACCGCGCCGGCCTGGCCGTTCGGGCCGCCGCCGCTGACGGTGATTTGCGCGTCGTACTTGTCGGTGGAGCTGGTTGCGGTCAAGGGCTGCAAGACAACCACACGCAGGGATTCAGTTGGGAAATAGTTCTCGAACGGCCGGCCATTGACCAGGATCTTGCCGGTGCCGGTGGCGAGGCGCACCCGGGCTACTGCCGTCTTGCGGCGGCCGGTGCCGAGGTATTTGGGGGCTTTGACTTCGGGGATTTTTATGTCGGACATGCCTGGAAGAAGTTGATGGTTGATAGTGGATAGTTGATAGCGCTATTTGGCAGGGACCAGCTTTTGGGGCTGCTGGGCGGAGTGCGGATGTTTGTCGCCTTTATACACTTTCAACTTGGTCAGCAGCACCCGGCCCAACCGGTTCTTGGGAACCATCCCCCCCACTGCATGGGTGATGAGCTTTTCGGGCTGTTGGGCGCGGACCTCCTCGACGGATCGGTATCTCTCGCCGCCTTTCCAGCCGGAATAGCTCATGTACTTCTTCTGGCTTTCCTTCTTGCCCGTAAGGAGGACTTTCTCAGCGTTGATGACGACAACGAAGTCGCCGGCATCCAGGTGCGGCGTATAGACGGGTTTGTTCTTCCCTCGCAAAACATCGGCGACCTGCGCCGCCAGGCGGCCCAGGATGGCGCCATTGGCGTCAATCACGTGCCATTTGCGTTGGTCCAAGTTGACTTTCGGCAGATGTGTTTTCATCTCAAAGCTTGATCAAAAGAGAGGTGAAAGTAGCAGAGCACCTGCCCAAGTCAACAGGCAATTCACTGCAATTTGTGCTAAGTTGACCGAGGCGTTGCTTCCTTCCACCCTTACTTGATGCAGAATATCGGAACGCTGACGGAGTTTCTGAGCAGTCAAATTCCTGCCGCTTTGGAAATGCTGCGGCAAATGGTGGAAATCAACAGCTTCACCGCAAACCCCGAGGGAGTGAACCGGCTTGGCAGATTTACTGCCGAGTGCTTTGCGCCTCTGGGTTTCACTGCGGAGTATGTGCCCTCTACCACCCGGGCATGGGGCGACCACTTGGTGTTGACGCGGCGGGGGTGCTCGGCCAAGAGCATTGCCTTCATCTCCCATCTGGATACCGTCTTTCCGCCGGAGGAAGAGGCGCGCAATAACTTCCATTGGCAGCCCGAAGGCGACCGCATCTTTGGCCCCGGCACGCATGACATCAAAGGCGGCTCGGTTATGATGTGGCTGGTATTGGCCGCGCTGCGGACTTACGCCGAAAAGGCATTTGAGGATATCACTTGGAAGCTGATCTGGAATTCCTCCGAGGAGTGCTTTTCCCCTGACTTCGGTGACATCTGCCGTGCCCATTTTGACCGCGAGACGCTGGCCGCGCTCGTGTTCGAGTCGGAGGGGCGCGTAGGTAAGGAGAGGAGGCTGGTCGTCGCGCGCAAAGGCCGGGGCACATGGCGGGTGAGGGTCAGCGGTCGAGCGGCTCATGCGGGTGGTAAGCACGAGCACGGCGCCAATGCCATCGTTCAACTCAGCCAGACGCTGCAGCATGTCGCCGCGCTCACGGACTATGCGCGCGGCCTCACAGTCAACGTCGGCACGATTTGCGGCGGCACAGTGTTGAATCGGGTACCGCATGAGGCCGTGGCGGAGGGCGAATTCCGCACATTCACGCCTGAGGCATTCGCGCAGGCGAAAGCCAGCCTGCTCGCGCTGGCGGGCCGAGGCGACGTGCGCAGTCCTGCGGACGGCTACACCTGCGAGGTCAAGGTCGAGATTCTCAGTGAGTGCCGTCCGTGGCGGCGCAATGCGGGCACCGACGGACTTTACAAAATCTGGAAGCAGGCCGGGGACGAACTGGGTATGCCGATGAACTGCGAAGAGCGCGGCGGCTTGAGCGATGGCAATCTTATCTGGGACGCGGTCCCCACGCTTGATGGCCTCGGGCCCTGGGGCGACAACGACCATTGTTCCGAGCGCAGCCCGGACGGCGCCAAGCTGCCGGAATTTGTGGACGTGAGCACCTTCGTCCCCAAAGCCGTCCTGAACGCCGCGGCCATCCTGAAGCTCTGCAACGTTTGACAGTGAGACGATTATCGGAGGACGCGGTGGAACGCATCCGTACCAGTGCTGTGCGCGATGGAGCCGGCTTGCTGGGCGGTTGTGGTCGTGTTAGGCTGATGCCACATGGAAGCAAGTAAACGGACAAACAGAGCACCACTATGATCAAGACACGCGGCTACGCTACCCACAACCCGACCTCACCACTGACGCCATTCGCCTTCGAGCGGCGCGAAGCCGGCCCGCATGACGTGCAGATAGAGATCCTCTATTGCGGCATCTGCCACACCGACCTGCACCAAGCTCGTAATCATTGGGGCGGCTCGATGTACCCAATGGTGCCGGGCCACGAGATTGTCGGCCGCGTCACCCAGGTCGGCGCGCAGGTGACCAAAGTCAAGGCCGACGATTATGCCGGCGTCGGCTGCATGGTGGATTCTTGCCGCCGCTGTTCAGCCTGCGACGAGGGCCTGGAGCAGTATTGCGAAGAGGGCCCCACCTGGACTTACAACTCCAAGGAACGCGGGAGCGACCAGTTGACCTTTGGTGGTTATTCCGAGCGCATCGTGGTCGAGGAACGATTCGTGGTGAAGGTCCCGGCCAGCCTCGACATGAAGGCGGTCGCACCGCTGTTGTGTGCCGGCATTACGACCTATTCTCCATTGCGCCATTGGAACGTCGGCAAGGGCCAGAGAATTGGCGTGGTCGGCCTTGGCGGCCTCGGCCACATGGGCGTCAAGTTCGCCAAGGCACTCGGAGCCCACGTGGTAATGATCACCACTTCGCCGGCCAAGGGCCAGGATGCGGTCCGCCTCGGTGCCGATGAGGTGCTGGTGTCGAAAGACCCGGCGGCGATGGCCAAGCAGGCCAACAGCTTCCATTTCCTGCTCAACACCATCCCCAACCCGCACGACGTCAACCCCTATCTGGCGCTGCTGAAACGCGACGGCACGATGGTGCTGGTCGGGGCGTTGACTGCGCTGGAACCGCCGCTCCAGGGCAGCAGCCTGATTGTTGGCCGCCGCCAGCTTGCCGGATCAGTAATCGGTGGCCTGCCGGAAACGCAGGAAATGATCGACTTCTGTGCCCGGCATAACATTGTCAGCGACGTCGAGGTCGTGCCGATCCAATCAGTCAACGAGGCCTATGAGCGACTGTTGAAGAACGACGTCCGCTATCGCTTCGTGATTGACATCGCTTCGCTGAAATAGGCGGCGGGGTTGCTTTTTGCAGATTCCTCGTGGACAAGAGGCGGCCGGGTGCCTAGCATCCAACCTCAAGGCGCTCTTGAACTCCAGATTCGAGATGGACCGGGAAGCCCGTGAGTGCTGGACAAGTTATGAACTCAGAACTCGAAGCCTATTTTGCCGCCGCGGAAACCGCTCCTCTGAGCCCATCGAAGGACTCCGAGACACGAACCAAGGAGCGGGCGGATTTTCCACTTCGCTTCCTTGAAAAGGCTGATTCGGTGCTCAAGTCCGTGTTGGACTCGACGGCGGAAACGCTTCAGACGCATGGTTACGGGGCTGCAGTTGAACTGGTCCGAGACCAGGGCGGTTCGGACCCGAACACCTTTCCTTACATTACGCTGCACTTTTCGCCGGAGCGCTGCCCCTCCGCTGATCTGGGATACATTTACACATTGGAAGGGGCCTCGATCAGCTTCATTTGCCGTCGGAACGATCTGTGCATTGAGGCAGTTACTGCCTACCCGGCCGGTCGGGGTGTCGAGCGCAGAGTCAATTTCTGCACTCTGACGCTGGCGGATCTTAGCCCCGAGCGGGTGGCCAGAATCGTCACCGACGCCGTGAAGCAAATCATCCGGCTTTAGCGGACCCTGGCTGGCTCTCCGTCAATCCGGTAACGCCGATGCATGTAGAGATCGTCGGCGACCTGGTAAATGGCGATGGCGTCCTTTTCAATCTCGCGGTCGGCGTCGGTTGGTTGGGTAAGCAGACTCATCTCCACGACCTTCGGGTCGCCTTGGTAGAATTCCACCGTTTTCATCAGACCTAGCACTGCTAGCCGGTCGTGCATCAACAGGCCGATGTCGCGGTTGTGGTTGAGAAAGGCGCGGCCCTCCGCGGGTTGGCTCTTAAGCAGGTCGCGACCGAAGAACAGGCTTTCATACGGGCGCCCCACCAACCCGAGGATGGTCGTCGGCACGTCCAGAGAACAGCCCAGTTGCCCGATGCGTCGCGGGTCCTTGACAACCGCTGGGCCCGCTATCAACAGCGGAATTTCGTACGAGTGGATGGGAATGCTCTGCTTGCCATAGACTCGCGCGCCATGGTCCGCCACGACCACGAATACGGTGTTGGTCCAGAACGGCTCCTTCTTCGCCGCCTCGAAAAACCGGCCTAAAGCATAGTCGGAATATTTCACCGCATACTCGCGCCGCCGTTTATCCGGGTCCTCGGGGATTTTGCCTTTCGGATACGTGTAGGGTTTGTGGTTGGAAACGGACAGCACTGTGCCGCAAAACGGCTGGCCCGTCTTCGCCAGCTCGCGGAACTCCTCCACCGCTCGCATGAACAAGTCCTCATCGCAGACGCCCCAGATGGTCGTGAAGGTCGGTTGCTTAAAGTGCTTTTGCTCGATGAACCGGTCATAGCCGTTGCGGACAGCGAATGAGCGCATGCCATCGAACAGGCCCCGGCCGCCATAAAGAAATACGCTGGCATATCCATCGCGTTTCAGCACGCGGGCAATGGTCTCAACATTGTCCGAGCGGTCCCGTTTGACAATGGACTCGCCGGGGAGCGGCGGGAAGGAGGACAGCACTCCCTCGAACCCCCGCACGGTTCGATTGCCGGAGGCATAGAGGTTGGTGAAGAGCATGCCTTCCTTAGCCACCAGCTTGTCCATCTGCGGGGTGAGCGTTTCCTTGCGTCCCAGGCAGCCCCAGAATTCGGAGCCCAGGCTTTCTTCGAGGAAGATCACCACGTTGAGCCGTGGCCGGACTGGGTCTCCCGCTACATGCCGGCGGATTGACTGCCCATCCTCCGCGAATTGTGTATCGGGTTCGGCCAGGAGGCGGCGGGTGCGCTGGTAGGCTTCATCCTTAGGCAGGGTCTGGTAGAACGCGCCATAGTCAAGATTATGCGTCCACGCGGCGGCGACGAAGGAGATCGCGCCATTATTGGCGATTTCGTTCAAGGTGCGGTCACTGCTCACATGCGCGCCCTTGAGATTGAGCGTCGGCGCGAGTAACGCGGCCAGAGCCACGGCTGCCGCCAAATGCAGCAGGCGAGATTTGGCGGAGAAGGGCCGCTCCCACATCTCGCCGAACAGCCGGCTCGCCGCGAACAGCCAACCCAGGCTCAGGACGGCGCATATCGCCAGAAACACCCCGACGTGATAGGACTCCCAAATATTGATAAAGACTTCCCGGGGATAGAGCAGGTAATCCACGGCGACCGTGTTGAAGCGGGACTTGAATTCGTCGAAGAAGAAGGCCTCGACGAACAGGAGGAAGATCTGGACGAACCAGAAGACGAAGCAGGCGCTCAGAAACCACACCCGATGCCATCGGCCCCCAAAGCGCCGGTCCGGCACAATCAGCATCCAGCACAAGAGCGGTATCGTCTCGGCCAAGGCCGCAAACAGGTCCCGGTGAAGGCCGCTCAAGAAAGCGAGCAGAATGTCGGCCGCCGACAGTCCCGGCGGCTTGAAGACCAGGAGCAAGACCACCCGCAGCAGGAACCAGCAGGCCAGCAATGAGAGAAACCAAAAGCCGGCGAAGCCATAGCGCGACCGTCTCCATGACAGCCCGGCAGCCGGAAGATCATTGCTCATTGAAACCAATAGAACGCTTTCTCACAGCAGCCGCAAATGATTTTACCGCTTCCGGCAGAACTGGATGCCATCCGCGACCGAAAGCAGGGCGACCTCCACTCGCGCGTCGTTGGCCAGCTTGTGATTCAACGCATCAACGGGCCGCCCGTAGTCGTCCGTCAACACGGCCCCGCCCAGGCGACCGCCCGCGAGCATATTATCGAACAGAATCAAGCCATTCTGCCGGACGCGCGGCAGGAGAAGCTCGTAATAGGCGTCATATTCGGTCTTGGCGGCGTCAATGAACGCAAAATCGAAGCTTAAGCCAGGCTCAAGCTGCTGCAAGGTGGGAATGGCGGGACCTAGCCGCAGCTCGATCCGGTCTTGCACACCGGCCTTCGTCCAGTACTTCCGCGCCATTGCCGTCCATTCCGCGCTCGCGTCCACGCAAATCAGCCGCCCATCAGAGGGCAGGGCGCGCGCAATGCACAGGGAGCTGTAGCCGGTAAAAGTCCCTACCTCGATGGCGGACTTCACGCCAGCCGCAGCGACCAGGACGCTCAGGAACGTCCCCTGATCGTCGCTGATCTGGCATTTGCTTATTTCGTCCCCCAGCGCAGCCGTCTCCGTGCGCAGTTCCTGCAACAGCGGGTCCGCTGCATCGGTGCGGCAGCGGCAGAGGTAGTTGTAGAGTCGTTTGTTTAACCGGATATATTTCGTGCCCATGGCGATAACGTAACAGAAGTGGCGGGGGAGGGAAGCGTGGAGCGATGAGGCGTGAAGCGTGAAACGTGAAACGTAAAACGTGATATGGGATGCGGGACGCGGGAGGGCCAGTTGGGCCTCGTACGGGACAAGAGAATTCCTCGGCGCTTGCGGATCTGCCACTCGCCCCTTCGGACTTCGGCCTTCTTTCGGGTTTCGGATTTCGATTCCTTTGCAAAACCCCGCTATCCCTATGCTTCTAAGCGCATCCGGTCAGGGCTTTTAGCCTGCGTTTAAGGAAG
>Ga0224558_1002991_pt1 | contig 14706 bp, 14 predicted proteins | sample 714S32024metaG_FD_180682 | JGI IMG/M metagenome (GOLD analysis project Ga0224558, IMG submission 180682) | Peat soil microbial communities from Stordalen Mire, Sweden - 717 S3 20-24 | ecosystem: Environmental > Terrestrial > Soil > Wetlands > Peat | place: Sweden: Norrbotten County, Stordalen... | reverse complement strand
GCTGCGGCAAGCAGCGGCGGGGGTGTTTCCATGATGCCGGTGACGCAGCGTTCGAACGGCGGCATGGTGACGGCCCCCCATGCGCGGGCGGCGGAAGCAGGAGCACGGATTCTTGCAGAAGGCGGCACTGCCATCGAAGCGGCGCTGGCCGTCGCGGCGACGCTTACGGTCGTTTATCCCCACATGACCGGCCTCGGCGGTGACAGCTTCTGGTTGATCGCCGCACCAGGCAACATCCCGATGACCATCGACGGGGCCGGTCGCGCCGGTTCAGGCGTTACCGCGTCACTGTATCAACACCTCGATTTGCGCGCAGTGCCGTGGCGCGGCGCGCTCGCGGCCAATACGGTGGCCGGCGCCGTTTCGGCGTGGGCTGCGGCATGGGAAATCAACCGCGAATGGGGCGGCCGATTGCCGCTGTCGCGCATTTTTGGCGACGCCATGATGCTGGCGGAGCACGGGACCGTCGTCACCGCGAGTCACGCCGATGCCGCCAACCAGTTCCGAGCGGAACTCGAAACGCTGCCCGGCTTCAGCGCGCTGCACTTCATCGGCGGCGTGCCGCCGCAGGCGGGTGACCGGCTCTACCAACCCGCGCTGCGGCGAACTCTCGATATTCTCGCCAAGGAGGGACTCGGTAGCTTCTACCGGGGAGAACTCGCTCGCCAGATTGCCGCCGAGCTGGCGAACGCCGGCGTACCCTTGAGTGCGGCCGATCTTGCGGACCAGAACGCGCGCATCGGTTTTCCATTGCAAGTCGAACTGCCGATGGCTGACGTCTACAACTGCCGGCCGCCATCTCAAGGTCTTGCTTCGCTCATGATTCTCGGCATATTCGCTGAACTCAATGTCACGCGGGCGGACTCGTTTGCCCACGTTCACGGCATCGTCGAGAGCACGAAGCTCGCGTTTGCCGTGCGTAATCGGGAAATCGGCCATCGCGAAAACGCCGGCTCGGAGCTGGAACGCTATCTCACGTCTCCTGAGCTCAAGCGGGCCGCCGCCCGTATCGACCGGAGACGAGCGGCCGCGTGGCATGGCGGCCCGGGCGACGGCGACACGGCATGGTTCGGCGTGATCGACAAAGCGGGTTGCGCCGTCAGCGCCATTCAGAGTCTGTATTTCGAGTTCGGCTCCGGCGTCGGGCTGCCCGACTCCGGTTTCGTGTGGCAGAACCGAGGTTGCGCTTTTCAGCTCGCCGGAGATGGCCCGAATGTGTTGGCGCCGGGCCGCAAGCCGTTCCACACCTTGAATCCCGCCTTTGCACGTTTCCGGGATGGGCGCACGATGGTGTACGGCGCCATGGGGGGCGACGGCCAACCGCAGACGCAGGCGGCGCTGTTCACTCGGTTTGCGCTCTATGGTCAGGATCTGCAGGACGCGATTTCCGCGCCGCGGTGGGTGCTCGGTCGTACTTGGCGAGACTCGAGCACCGCATTGCGTGTCGAAAGTCGATTTCCCGATGAAGTTATCGCAGAGCTGACGGCGGTGGGACACCTCGTCGAAAGAGTTGCACCGTTCGATCAGGCCATGGGGCACGCCGGCGCAATCGTGCATGACGTTGAACAAGGTTTCCAAGGTGCCAGCGATCCGCGCAGCGACGGCGCTGCGATCGGTTGTCGCCACGCGTTAGGATAGAGGAGCCGAGTGCCGAAGAACTTCGCATAATTCTCGACACCCTCGAAAGCCTGAAAATGGCGTACCCCCAAAGTCGACGCAAAACGCCGGCGCGCGCTGCTCGCCATTCGCCGCCAGCTTGAACAAGACCAGTAATGTGCTGCATGACTCGGTACGCTTTCGCGCGGCATGCCGCGCCGGCAAGCCTACAGGGGCTGTTCAGGACACTTGCAGGGGCAAACGTCGCAGCCGCTGACCTGTCAGGGCGAAGACGGCGTTGGCCACCGCCGGTGCGATCGGCGGCACGCCGGCTTCCCCAACGCCGCCGGGCGATTCCCGACTCGCGATGATGTCCGTTTCTATGGTAGGGCATTCGTCCATCCGCAGCGCCAGGTGGTCGTCGAAATTGCTCTGCTGCACCTGCCCTTTGTCGATCGTGATCTCATTATGCAGCGCCGCCGATAGGCCGAACACGATGCCACCCTCCATTTGCTGGCGAATCAGATTGGGATTCACCGCCAAACCGCATTCCACCACGCACACGACGCGATGCACGCGTATTCGACGATCGGCACTCAATGATACTTCGGCGACCTGCGCGACGATGCTGCCGAAACTGCGATGGATGGCGATTCCCCGAGCTTTCGGTGTCCCATCTTGGGCGGGTTTGATTGGTTCATTCCAAGCGGAGAGTGCGGCCGCGCGCCTCAATACCGTAAGATGCCGCGGCTGGTTGCCCAGCAGTTCGATGCGGAACGCCACGGGATCCCGTTGAACCGCAGCTGCGCATTCATCGATGAAGCTCTCCGTAAAAAACGCGTTCTGCGAGTGATTCACCGACCGCCAGATACCCATGGGCAAGCCTGATTCGACGCGCTGATGCGCAATACGCGCGTTGGGAAATTCATAGGCCGTATTCGATGCGCCGTCGGTGGCCGCATCGATGACTGAGGGAGCGCCCAAACTCGAACCGCTGGAGGTCGCCTGCCAGGCAATCAGTCGTCCCCGGGAGTCGAAACCCGCTTTGCTGCGCGACACGAAGGCGGGACGATAGTAGTCGTGCGTCGTGTCCTGCTCGCGGGACCACAGCAATTGAACCGGCAGCCCGCCGGTTTCACGCGCCAGCGCGGCAGCCTGGATGATGCAGTCGTTGAAATAGCGGCGGCCGAAGCCGCCCCCGAGATAGGGTACGCGCAGGTCCACCTTGGACGCGTCGATACCGAGCACTTTGGCGACGGCGAACCGCGCCAATCCCGGCGCCTGCGTACCCACCCAGACAGTGGCGGCTCCGTTCTTGAACTGCACCGTACAATTCATAGGCTCCATGGCTGCGTGTGCCACGAAAGGCACCCGATATTCCGCGGTCACGGTCTTCGCCGCGGATTGCAGTGCCGCCGTCACATTGCCGCGTGCATAGTGAGCCCGCCCCACATGCAGGTCCAACGCCCGTGTCAGTTCTTCATCGATCGCCCTGCTCGACAAGCCGGCCGAGGCGCCATGGTCCCACTGCACGGACACTTGTTTGACTGCTTGCATGGCCTGGAAGCGCGTGGTTGCGATAACGGCAATGCCTCCCGACGTCATACCGACTCCGGCCAAGCCACCGGCGATGGGCTGGAGGACGACTACATTGTGCACACCGGGGAGCGCACGGGCGGCCGCCGCATCGAAACTCGCGACTTTGCCGCCCAGGGTAGGGCACATGACAATACTGGCGTAGAGCACACCGGGTGGTAACGAGTCGATGCCAAACATCGCCGAGCCATCGATCTTCGCCGCGCCGTCGATCCGCGGTTCCGCCGTGCCGATCAGCGTGAAGTCCGTTCGAACTTTCAACTTCACTTGCTGGGGTACCGGCAACTTGGCTGCGGGTGCAGCCAATTCGCCGTATGAAGCGCTCTTGCCCGAGGCGTGCGACACGCGGCCCGCCCGCGCTGCGCATTCCTGAGCAGGAACGCCCCACATTTCCGCCGCAGCGCTGATCAGCATCGCTCGTGCCGACGCGCCCGCCTGGCGCAGGGGCAGGAATTGATCCTTGATGCTGGACGATCCGCCGGTCCCGATGAGGCCAGGGATCTCCCGCAGCGCATTGCCAACCACTCGCTCGGTCACCCACTTCAACACACCGTGATCGTCCGGCTGAAACGGCAGCGAGCCGACGATGCTTGCCTGGTTGTTATAAATCGTGTCGAAGGACGACTGTTCGAGCTTGATCTGGTCCCATGCGGCATCCATCTCGTCCGCCAACAACATCGCAAGGCCGGTATGCGCTCCCTGGCCCATTTCGGCTTGGGACATCACGACGGTTACTGTATTGTCGGCGGACACTTTGACCCAACCGTTGAGCGCAACCTGCCCGGGCCTCACCGAGAGCGGTTTGCTCGAGAGCAACCGCTGCCGCGGAGGAGAGAGGGACCAGCCGATCAGCAGCGCGCCCGCGGTGCCGATGCCGGCCAACAGGAAATAGCGGCGCTTGATTTTAGTCATGAATGAATGGGTTCATGCGCGTATTGAGTTGCGTGGTGCGTCAAGCATATCGAGCTTTTCCAAGGCAAATAGCGATAATTGTCCAATTCGTTGGTTCTTGCAGCACAGCCAGAGGCGCTACGTCATGTTCACAGCATTGGTGGTCGATAACGTCGGCGGGGCCATTACTGCCGCCGTTCGGGAGTTGGACGAGGCGAGCTTGCCTCAGGGCGATGTGACGGTCGCCGTGGAGTACTCGACGGTCAATTACAAAGACGGCTTGGTGGCCACCGGCGCCGGCGGCCTCGTCAAACAGTATCCACATGTGCCAGGAATCGATTTCGCGGGCACCGTGCTCGAAAGCGAGCATCCGGCCTACAAGACCGGCGACAAGGTGATATTGACGGGCTGGCGCGTGGGCGAGGTCCGCTGGGGGGGCCACGCGCAGAAGGCACGGGTCAACGGCGATTGGCTGGTGCCGCTGCCGGCAGGCCTCACCACACGTCATGCAATGGCCATCGGCACTGCCGGATTTACCGCGATGCTCGCCGTCATCGCGCTCGAGACACAGGGACTCACTCCCGCATCGGGCGAGGTCCTGGTCACCGGGGCCGCCGGCGGCGTTGGATCCATCGCCACGGCCCTACTTGCCAAGCGCGGCTATCCAGTCGTCGCGTCCACCGGCCGTCCGGAAACCCATGACTACCTCCGAAGTCTCGGCGCGACGACGGTCATCGACCGCTCACCGTTCACCGAGCCCGCCAAACGGCCGCTGGAAGGCGAACGCTGGGCCGGTTGCGTGGACTCGGTGGGCGGCAACACCCTTGCGCGCGTTCTGGCGCAGACCAAGTACCGCGGCTCCGTTGCCGCCGTAGGGCTGGCCGGCGGAAGCAAACTCGACCACACGGTGATCCCATTTCTGCTGCGCGGCGTGAATCTACTCGGGATCGATTCCGTGATGTGCTCGACGTCGCGGCGGATCGACGCTTGGAATCGATTACGGTCCGATCTGCCGGTCGAGCAACTCGACTCGTTGACCCTCACTGCCGGCCTGAACGATGTGCCGCGCCTCGCCGCCGACATACTCAAAGGCCAGGTGCGCGGTCGCGTGGTCATCGATGTCAACCGCTGATCAGTACAAGATCGAGCTGCTCGACATGGCACCCGCATGGTTCAACAATTGGTCTGAGTCGACCGCAGCCGCAAATTAACGCATTATCAGGCGCCGGATACCCGCAGCCGTTGATCCGCCACGTGCATACCGGCGCGATTTTTTAAAAAATTGAGCAAAGGGAGGCTCCTCATGATCTGTCCCAAATGCAACCTGGCTTCGGCCGATAACGCAAGATTCTGTGGCCACTGCGGTGAGCCGTTCGGTGCAAGCAGCAGTAATCCGCCGGCGCCGCCTTCCGCTTCCCCCAATGCCGGCCCTTCGGCCTCGGCTGCGGGATCGGCGGCATGGGCGAGCGCGACGAATCAGCTGCCGGGCATCATTGAGCGAATCAAGAACATTCTGTTGACTCCTAAGACCGAATGGCTGGTCATCGCGCCCGAATCCACATCGATTGCTCAGCTATACATCGGCTACGTGATGCCCTTGACCGGGTTGTCGGCTCTCATTTCGTTCGTCCGCATGTCCCTCATCGGCGTGAGCATGCCTTTCGGGGGTACGTTCCGCACGCCACTGGTAAACGGACTGACGATCGCGCTGGTGGGCTTCGGCTTCGGCCTGCTCGGCTTGTTTCTCGTCGGACTGATCATCAACGCCCTGGCGTCGACTTTTGCAGGGGTACGGGATCAACGTCAGGCGATGAAGACGGCCGCTTATGCCTTTACGCCGGCGTGGGTAGGTTCCGTATTCGGCTTGTTGGGCGGATTCGGCACGCTGCTTCAGTTGATAGCAGGCATCTACGGCATTTACCTCCTTTATCTTGGCTTGCCGTTATTGATGAAAAGCGCACGCGAGAAGGCGACGGGTTACACCGCGGCGGTGGTCATTTGCACGATTCTCATTGGCGTTCTTGTGGGCGTGTTCAGCAGGGCGACGGGCGGCTTTGGCGGCTACGGCCGATTGCCGGGCGTCACGATGACCCGGGAAGAACGGCAACAGCAGGCCGCCGCCGCTGCCGGCAACGTCATCGGTGGAATATTGGGAACGGATCAGAAAGGTAAAGACGGGCTGAGTGCGGCCATCAATAATCTAGCAGAGGCCGGAAAGAAAATAGAACAGCAACAGAATGCCGGAACTGCGGCGACTACGCCGGCTACGACATCAACGGCCTCGGGCGCGGGCACCGATGCCGGCAACCCACCACAAAATGCAGCGGCGGCAACTGCCGGAATGCTGACCGCCCTCGGCGGCGCGATGGGCGGCAGCCGGCGCGTCGATCCGGTCGACTTTCATGCGCTCGAGGACATGTTGCCGAGTGAATTGCCGGGACTGCAGCGCAGCGATGCCCAAGGCAGCAGCCAACAGGCTCTGGGGGTCAAGGGATCTTCCGCTTCTGCGGACTATCAAGGCCAAACCGGCGCGCACGCGGTCATGAAAATCTCTGATATGTCTGGAGTATCCGGGCTGCTGGATCTAGCCAGTTCGGTGGCTCAGAACACGAGTTCGGAAAGCGATTCGGGCTATGAAAGAGATGCGACGGTTGCCGGCCGAACTGTGCACGAAAAATATGATAATAAATCGAAGCACGGCGAAATCACCGCGATTGTGGCCAAGCGCTTCATGATCGAGGTGACGGGCGATGGCATGGAAATGGCCGCACTCGAACAGGACATCGGCGCCGTTGATTTTGTGCGGCTTGAGGCGATGAAAGACGCGGGCGTGCGACCCAACTAGTTCAGCGACAGCAGAGCCTCGAGCGAATCCAATGCTCGACCCACTGTAGCCAATTCGCGATAGCTTCCACTTGCGACGCAGCGTTTTATTGAATAAAACCCTTCAGAGCAGTTTCAATCCGGCGTCCTTCAATGCCTCGGCACGGCGCGGGGCTAAACATAGCAAGACATCTCGTGCGACACTCATGGAGGATTAGGTTCGTCGTTGCAAACTGTTCGGAGGAGGTCGAGAAATGGATAAGGCACGTGACGTCGCTGTCATCGTCGGCAGTCTCAGAAAGGGTTCAATCAATCGTCAAGTCGCGAACGCGCTCACGGAACTTGCTCCCCCTGAGCTGACGCTCAACATCATCGAGATCGCACACTTGCCGCTGTACAACCAGGATGTTGATGACAATCCGCCAACGGCGTGGACCGCCTTTCGCGAGCGAATACGGGCGGCAAATGCGGTTCTCTTCGTTACGCCCGAGCATAATCGCTCGGTTCCCGCCGCCTTGAAGAACGCTTTGGACGTAGGCTCGCGACCCTATGGCAAAAACGCCTGGAGCGGCAAGCCGGGCGCGGTCGTCAGCGCCACGCCGGGGGCCATGGGTGGGTTCGGGGCCAACCACCACCTGCGGCAATCGCTCGTGTTTTTGAACGTCCCTGCCATGGCGCAGCCCGAAGCGTACATCGGCGGGGCGGACAAGCTGTTCGATGCGAACGGCAAGCTTATCAACGATGGAACTCGAAAATTCCTACAGAGCTTTTTGCAGGCCTTTGCCACATGGGTTGCGACGATTATCAAAACATAGCCTGCAAACTCACACGCTGTTCGATGCATCCGGAGTGGAGAAACCCATGACCGCATACTGAACCAGTTGCATGCCCGTCCTCAGATTCAGCTTTCGCTTGATACGCTGCCGATGCGATTCAACCGTCTTTATGCTCAGATGCAGCGTATCGGCCATTTCCCGCGTGCTCATACCCTTACCGATCATGTGCATGATCTGCAATTCACGGTTGCTCAATCGGTCGATCGGGTTGGTCGACAGAGTCGCGGTACCGCCGGCGAATTTCTGAATCATATTGTTGCCGACAGTCTCCGACACGTAAATATGACCTTCGAGCACGCGCCGCACGGCTATGAGAAATTGTTCGCTCGCCGCTTGCTTCATGATGTAACCGTTCGCGCCGGCCGACAGCATGCGTTCGGCATAAATGGTTTCATCGTGCATGGACAACACCAGGATGGGCAGTTGTGGATGATGCGCACGCACATCCCGCACAAGTTCGATGCCGTCGCCGTGCGTCAAGCTGATGTCGGTGATGACGATGTCGGGATTCAATTCTTTGATGGAGGCCCGCGCTTGAGGCGTCGTCTCGGCATCGCCGCAGACAGTGAGATCATCTTCGTTTTCCATGATGCGGCGCAGGCCCTGGCGCACGATGGGATGGTCGTCGACGATCAGCACGCGCCGCACCCGGTGATTGCTGCCGATGATCCCGGGCAAAGGTGTCGATCTCGAGCTTAGACCGTGTGAAAACTGCATAGACATCTCCATATTGAACTAATGCGGCTTATCGACGCAGCGCGCTTTCACGCATACGCCGTCGCTAGGCTAAAAAATATTATAGCGATAATAGCGAATTTGTCCATTACAGCGGGTTGCGGCACGGGTAGCAGTTTGAACAGTTTCGCATTGCTTATGTTAAACGGCTCGAGTGCGCTCACCGAGGGGGCGGGCCCCCCAAATAAAGTCGACGCTGCCGGACGTAATTGGGATCTCGCCGAGGACACTTGAGCAGCGGCGCGTCCGCGATTGCTTGTTCCGCCGCCAATTCCACAAATCCAAACAGCGAGGCGGCGATGTTATTGAGTTCGTGCGCGACGCTCTGCGATAGGGCCGACCCATTGACCTGCGGCACATGGGATAACGATGCTCGGCGGCGCTGCGGCCATTGTCTGCGGCCGCTACGATCTTGCGTGCACCGGCCTGGGCGATCGAACCAATGGAAACCTAAGCTCCTGAATCAGTAGATCGGGCGGCGTGGTTTTGGCCAGACAGACATCCGCACCCGCCGCCTGAATCCGTTTGATATTCTCTGCCGATAGAAATCCAGATAGCGCGACGATTCGCGGCTTTTGGTCGCCAAACATGCTCCGCAACAGACGGCAAACGGAAAATCCATCCATGTCGGGCATTTGCAGATCAAGGGTGACCACGTCAGGGCGCATGGCTTCGCATTTGATACCGGCGGAAAACCCATCAACCGCAATATCGACGGCTACCGCTGGAACTCTTGACTCAATGAGGTTCGACATATAACGCGCAAACTGCGCATCGTCGTCGATGATGAGCAACCGCCGAGGGGATTTTTCAGCCGTGTTTTGAATCTGCTGACGCTTCGCAATGAACTCCTCCACGTCCTCAACGCGAAACCGCCGATGGCCGCCAGGAGTATTGACCGACTTCAAAAGTCCCCGGCTAGCCCACAGCCTGACCGTTACAGGCGCAACTAAGAGTCGATCGGCGACTTGGTTGGGCGTCAGGAACTGCGACCTACGGCCAAGTCCTGATCCGTCTACTTCGGTGCCTCGCTGACGTTTTCCCGGCATTTTTTGCAAGTTCATTGCTATCGACTACCGAAAGGAACGTACCTGCATTGCTCCCCTGAGAAGAACGGGTTAAGGGCATTGCTGGTAGTGAACATGCGTGCCGGAACGCTATCATGGCGTTTCTAGCCTTACAAGCGTATGGAGCGTATTTGCGGATTTACTGCCAGCGCCTGGCGGCGGAGGCGACGGAAGGCCGTGCAAACGGCCGCGCCGAGCGGTTCGCGTCACATGGAAGAGTTGTGAGCAAATCTCCGAAAAATCGCTCAGCCGACCCTGAAACGGTCCAGATGGAGTGCCAATCATCCGTTATGAGCCCGACAAAAAACAGAGAGATGATTGCGCCAATCGCGGTAGTGCCGGCAGCCCATCCGACTTGCTGGCCAGAAAATCCTAACGCGGTAGCCAGCCACGTCCCGAGGGTCACATACCAAGCTCCCCACACAAAGTATTGAAGGAACATCATCAGCCCAAGTCGGAATCTGCGTTTCAAGTTCATGGTTTCTGACGCGAGCAACAACTCTTGTTTGGTGTTTATTTGTCCCGCGTTCCGATCACCCGCTCTAGACGCGCCAGGCCCGTAAGGATTGCCGCATGCTGCTGGACGGTTAATCCGTCCGGGTTATCTCCGTAGTGCGACCGAGCCTCATCGATGTCTTTGAACAGCTTTGCGCTATGCAAGTCTTTCGTCAGAATTGCCCACGCCGTCTCGAAGGCGCCGTCGGGTGTGCCGGGGGGTATCGATTGGGTGTGTGTACTTTCGTCGCTCGAATTCGCCATTAAAACCAGCTCGGCTAAGGTACTTTCGAAGACGCGCGGTGGATTCCGGGCCGGGACGAACACAACGATCACGGTCGCAACTCCTTTTGCTTGGGGGTTCGCCAAGATTGCATGCGCAGCCTACCGTTGCAACTTTGGGTTTGGGCCGTATTCGTTGTCGTCTGGATTGCCGTCAGAGGCGAAAAATACTAAGAGTACTATGGGCCCAATGAACGGAACGATTCCTAGCAGGAGCCACCAGCCGGTCCGGTTAGTGTCGTGGAGACGTCTGACCGAAACGGCCAAGCTCGGTACCAGTACCGCCAACGAATAGATTCCGCTTAAGAGCCCGGGGCCTCTAGGTGATCGGAGGGTGCCGGTGGCCGAATCGATAGCTATCAGCAGTAGGCTAATGAGCGTGCTGAATAAAACGAAAAACCAATATTCCTTTCTGCGCGATCGTCCGTCGAATACACCGTATTTTTGTAATACTTGAAGATACCAATTCATGGATTTTCCGACTTTCCTGCATTGATCCACCTGTTATCCGCTGGACTATGGTGCGCGCCTCCCGCAATCCAGAATGTTTCTATGCATCCGCCCGACGACGCTCCCTCTTGGTCGCCGAAGCAATATACCCGCAAATTTCCATGGGTCCAACCGCAGCGGACACGCTGGGGAAGCTGAAGGCGCACCTGGCGACACACGGATTCGCGGATATCGAAGTCAATATGAGCGGCGGCTACGACCCGACTCAAACCGATCAGAGCAGTAAGTTGATCCAAACTCAGATTTCCACCTATCGAATGTTGGGCTTAGACCCGTCTTGGTCGCCCCTTGACAGCGTCCGCTGCGAGGTCCATATGTCGATAAATCAGCTATCAGGAGCGCAGCCATGTTCTACCAGGACAAGACCTTCACCGGCGAACGCGTCGAACTGAGCGGGAGCGGATTTCATGGCTGCACGTTCAAAAATTGCGAACTCGTGTATCGAGGTGAGCCGTCGCCAAATTTTCAGGATAATAACCTCATCGACTCGGTCTTCGTGTTCACAGATTCGGCGATCTGCACGCTATATTTTCTGTCCAACGTGTATCACGCCGGCCGTGGCGGCCGTGAAGTTGTGGAGAAAACTTTCGAGGATATTCGGCAGCGCGCCATTCACGGCCGGACGGCCAGGACGGCGACGCCGGGTACGCCGGATCACAGCCTGCGGTAGCTTCTCTGCCGTGGGGGCGTTACGCGAGGGGCCGGCTGATGGGGATATCGCTCGGCGCCTTACGGGAAACTCGGCTTCTTCGTGTTCCTTGAGCCGTTCCACACGGACGGAAGCACAATCAGCGTAGCAGTCGACATTTCGACGCCACGCGATGAGGCACCCTCTTGGCAGACGCGCCGGGGTTAAACCTAATGAGGCCTCGGACGCTAGCAGAGGAGATGTAGCGTTATGAACTTGAACGATCCGAACACTGTGCGTAAATCTGTCGCTGTTAGCGATCGGACCCTTCGCCACATCGTTGAACAGGGTTTTTTTTCCAGCCCGGGTAGTCTGGCGGATGCGCGGTCTGCCTGCGCGGAGCTTATCTTCGCGCGCGCATTGATTGAGGCTCAAACGGCAAAGATTGCGCAGCTCGATTCGGCCGACCTGAAGTCCTAAACGCACTCACGAGGCACGCCGGGTCCGAGTATCCGATAGTCGCGGCACCGAGCCGCCGCCCCGCTGCACCGCAGCTACCACGGGGCCCATCGATCGTGCCTTCGTCAGACCGGTATCGTGCATAGGATTCTCCCTTGCGAGACATGGGGCCGCGCGATGACACTTCGATGCGTTGCTCGTGCCGAACAGCAGAACCGCGACCCAACCGACGGTTCGACACGCAATCACTAATCGATTGACGGCGTGCCGGTGAATCACGCGTCGCGATCGACGGATTGCACCAGCGTGTGATTGGACACGAAAATATTTGCCTCATCCGTTCCGGTCAGGACTGGTCGCCGACGCACGAGCTGCCTTGAGAACTCTCGGCGGCCATGGTACGGTTGAACTTCGCGTTTGAGTTCAGCTTGGCTCGCGCAAGGGGATTCCGCGAGCCGCGCAGCAGCAACTATTGGACGCCCTCGCCCGACACACCAACTCGCGCAATTCATTGAGCGTTTCGGCCCGATGCAAGACAAGCGTGAACACGTTCCCAAGAGCGGTGCAATGACAAAAGACGAAACCAGAAAGATCCTGTCGGACGATATCGACAATTATCGACGGAAAGCGATCTACTATCGATCACTTCATCTTTTCGAGGCCGAAAAGTATGCTAATCATCTCGCCTCCAACATCGAACTCGCACTGACGACGATGCCCTCCGATGAAGACACGGAGATTTCATGACGGAGTTGCGGTGTCGAGCCGGTCTTTTGCAAGCACCACGGTTTCGAACAGTTCGTAATTGGACGTAGGCATCTGGTCGGCGCCGGGTGCGTGATAGTAGCGGATAGTGATCGACGTTTTGCCGCGGGGAAGGCCAGGATCGAGATCAAAGACCGCGATGCCGTATCCCGTATCGGTATCGCGGCGTGCCGACCAGATGGCGTCTTCCAAAGCGTCGGCTTCGTGGCGGAGGAACGTACCCGAAGCGGCTGCACTCGCGGGTTGACTGCCTGAGCGGGCGATGCCCACGAGACAGACACGGTGTTCGATGGATCGTCGCCCCAGGTGACGTGGATCTGCTCGGGCGTGCCGTCGGGAGGTGCCGCCGCCTTAGCGTCGCCCGTGAAAACCGCTAAGGAAGATGCGGCGGCGGCGAGGCCTGTCACGCCCGCTCCCGTGAAGAATCCCCGCCGCGAAAGTGAGACTGACGGAGACTCCGCTTCCGAATGCTCGGCGGGATGGTCGGGTCGACGATGATGCGTCACAGTGATTTTTCCGCTCTGGGGACTCGGCAGTATATAAGGCTGAATTCAAAAACGGCGTGTGGTCTCGTGTGCTGTTGTCGCGCTCGCTGGAGGCGGGGATTGAATTCGGTTTGTCATTGCAGTTACCTTCTATTTGATATAATCGTTCCCTTGGTCGTTGACAGCAGTGGCGACGTCAGCGCGACGCGCGGGTGACGGGTTCGTGATGGTGTCGCGATAACTCATGCATCGCGTCATCTATCTCGTCTGTCGACAGGTAGATCGTTGTGTCAAATTCATTTGCAGAAATGGGTTCGAGATCGTTATATAGTCGAGTTGAGGTGGGGCGAGCGGGCGACACATCCCGCCCGGCGACTTCAGCAGTACGCAGACACGGAGGCAGAGTAATGGCGACGAAACGGGCATCCCCTGGTACAAAGACAGCGAAGCGGAAGACAACGGCGACCGCGACACCCGAGCTGACGGACAGCGCGGTCACGGTGGTCTTGGAATCGGAACAATCCGTGACGGCCGTTTCCACGAGTATTGATCCGGATGTTCGACGACAGCTGGTGGCGGCGGAGGCGTATCTCCTCGCTGAGCGGCGCGGATTTACGGCGGGCCGGGAACTCGAAGATTGGGTAGCCGCCGAAATGGTGGTTGACTCGCGACTCCAGCAGTTGCAGGTCGCTTAGGTTGGTGTGTCCGGATTTCACCACATTATTCACCACATTATGAAGGGTGCAACCTCCGCATCAGACACTAGGCCTTTGCTGGCATCGGTCAGAGCCTGGTCAATTATTGCGAGGACTTCCGCGACTTCGCTCTCGCTCAATGTCAGCGGGGGAGTAAATTCCAGCACGTAACTCCCGGGTATGGCGAGCGCGGCAAGGTGATTTACCGTGCTTACCAACTGGGCCAATGGCGAATCATGAGCATGTCACTACGTGACCAGCTACTTAAGGCTGGCCTGATCAATAAAAAACAAGCCAATGAAGCTGAACGACAACAGCAGCGGCAGGAGCGGCAGTCGCCGCCCAAGCACAGACATGCGATAGCCGCCGAACGGGCACCGGTTCCTCAGGGCGCCCAGGGCGCAAAAGCCGCTCGAGACCAGGCGTTGAACCGCCAACAACACGAGAAGTCGGAAAAAAAAGGCACGGCTGGCTCAGATCAAGCAATTGATCGAACAGAACCGTCTTCCGACAATCGAGGGGGAAGAGTCCTACAATTTTGTCGATGGCTCCAAGATTCGGCGAATCGCGGTTAATGCCTCGATTCGTGATCGGCTCAGTCGCGGTGAGATTGCGATCGTACGCCACGCCGGACGTTACGATTTGGTTCCCGCGGCGATCGCGACTCGCATTAGCGAGCGCGACGAGCATGCCGTCATTACTTCCGACCTCGGCAAGGAAAGCGCTCAGTCCGACGAGGCTTATCCCGGTTTTTCAGTCCCAGACGACTTGATCTGGTGACGGTCCGTCGTGGACGCCGTCATTGAGGCCGGTAATTCGGCCAATACATGGCCGGGGACCGGC
>Ga0224558_1002990_pt1 | contig 14710 bp, 13 predicted proteins | sample 714S32024metaG_FD_180682 | JGI IMG/M metagenome (GOLD analysis project Ga0224558, IMG submission 180682) | Peat soil microbial communities from Stordalen Mire, Sweden - 717 S3 20-24 | ecosystem: Environmental > Terrestrial > Soil > Wetlands > Peat | place: Sweden: Norrbotten County, Stordalen... | reverse complement strand
GTGAGCGCTACGTGAACCACAGGTCTTACGAGGCCGGAGCAGCGTTGTATTGCAGATTGGCGAGCCTGGTTTCCTGATCGAGTTTCCAGCGATTGGGCAACCACGCGGGCAGGTCGCATTCAAGCGTGGCCGGCAGGTTAACCAGCAACTGTGTGAGATAGAGCTGCGGATCGATGTCATGCCGGCGACAAGTTGCGGTGAGGCTGGCGAGGATGGCGGCGGTACGGCCGCCGCGCGGGTTGCCGACGAAGAGGCTGTTTTTCCGATTCAAAATTACGCGCTTCATTTCGCGCTCGGAGACATTGTTGTCGATGGGAACTGCGCCGTCGGCAGAGAATACGATCAACTCCGCCCACTGGCCGAGGGCGTAATTGATCGCCTCAGCCATGGGATGCTTGGGCAGCAACTGCTCCTTCCATGCGAGAAACTTCTCGCGCAGTGTGGTCAGCACCGGCACGGACTGCTCTTGGCGCAGGCAGAGCCGCGCTTCAACTGCGACATCTTTCGCCTGCTTCTCGACGGCGTAAAGAGCGCGCACCAACTCGATCGCTTCCCGCGCGATCTCGGGAGCGGCCTTTTCCGCATCGATGATTTTGCGCCGCAAGTGGGCCCAGCATCCGGCGCGCACGATGCCGTTGCCGGCCACCACGCCGTTATAGCCGCCGTATCCGTCGGCAAGCAGAACCTGGTTGTAGTTCTTGAGGAAATACTTCGGACCGTCGCGGCCGCGGCTCAGCGTAAAGTCGAAGACGTTGTAGGGATGCGCATCGTCGCCGACATACACCCACATCCGCGCATTCGCACATTTCTCTTTGCTCAACATGGGCATGATGGTGTCGTCGGTGGCCACCACGTGCGAGGCTCGCACATGATCCGCCATCAACGCATACAGCGGCTCGACCAGATCGGCCACATCGCCGCACCAGACCGACTGCGTGGCTCGCGAGATCTCGAAGCCCTGCCGCGCGAAGATATCTTCCAACCTATAGAGAGGGAGGAAATCGCCGAACTTACTCGTAACGATGTAACTCAGCAGACCTGGCCCGGCAAGTCCCTTGTCGATGGCCGTCTCCGGCTTGGCTGCAGTCTCGATGCGCGGGTTCTCGCCGTTCGTTTCGCAACTCGCACAGGCATACTTCTTGCGCACATGACGGATGCGTTCGAAGCGCCCCGGAATATGCTCGATCTGCCAGCTTTCCTCCTGGCCGATCTCCTTGCGCTCGATGCCGCAGCATGGGCAAGCCCGTTCCTCTGCGCTCAACTCGTAGACATGAGTGGTGGTGGGAAGATTTTCCAGGTTGGCCAGGTTGCGGCGGCCCTTGCGCCGCTTCACCCGCCGCAGTTCTTCGTCCGGCTCCGTGTGTGGCGGAACATCGTCCGGGTTGACAGGCTTCTGATCCAGCGCCCCAGCAAAGCCGAGCAGCATCTGCGCCAGGTCGCCTGCCGACTGCAGCCGGTCGGCGCGGGGACCGTAGTACCACTTCTTGTAGCGATCGAGCTCTACCCGCAGACGCAGGTTCTCGATCTGCAAGTCGTCGGCGCGGCGCTTCTCCCCATCGCGCTCCAGCAGCAGCGAGCGCACCACAGCTTTCAGTGCTTCGCTGTCGTCGGGTAACTCGACTAACTTGTCGGTGGGAGTCACATATAAGTAGACGTATAAGTCAGCGATGGAGTTACTTACACCGCGATCTTTTCCCTGTTATCTTGCGTGGTTCCTGCTCCCCGCTCGTACCTCGGCACGCGCTTCAGCTTCGTCATGTCGATCCCGTCCAGGATCATCGCCAGCTCGCTGGCCCGCAACTCCACCGAGCGCGCCCCGTCCTTCACGCGCGGTAGCTTGAAAACTCCAGCCTCGAGCCGCTTGTACCAAAGAATGAATCCGTCGCGGTCCCACATCAGCAGCTTTAATCTGTCGCCCCGGCGCGAACGGAAGATGAATAGGCTGTCGCCCAGCGGATCCTGGCCGATGACAGATCTCACCCGCTCCGCTAAACGATCGAACCCGCAGCGCATATCGGTCGGCTCAGCCGCCAGCCAGATCCGCGTTCCCTCGGTGCGGTCCAGCGCGCGCAAACTGGGCAGCCCGATCATGCTTCCGCCTCCAGCACCGAAAGCAACGTGCGCAGATGATGCGGATCGAATCCAGGCTCCACTACCAGGCTTCGGACTCTGCCGAGCCGGACCTCGATCGCTCCGCTGGCCACTACGGATGCTGGCCATTTCGCCTCTGCAACCGGCGTTACTTCCACGGCCACAAACTTCGCCGCTTCCGCTTCCCGCAATTTCTTTTTCCACGCGAAGAACTGACCGCTCCTCAGACCCCGCTCACTGCAAAATGCCGCTACGCTCTGCCCGCCCTGGTTCTGCTCCGAAACCAGCCCACGCCACTTCGCCCATATCGCCGTCTTGCGTTGCCTCATGACTCAAGAATGCAGCCTCGTGCACCGCCGAACAAGATGGGGTTCAGATAGCGCTCACGAAAGTAATGCGCTGAACGCTCAAAGGCCGTGAACAGATCGATCAATCAAGCTACTTTTGAAGTAGGGCGGAGAGCTTGTTTTCAAGCCATACGGAGTCTTTGGGGCATATCCGGTGAATATGCATGATTAGGGCGCGCAGCTTCCGACAGTAGGAGTCCTTTTCATGTTCTGCAACCAAGCCGCATTCAAGTTTATGTATGCCTGAACATGCACGGTCACAAATCTTCTTCGGCGCGCGTAATGAGCGGCGTCCAAGCCGCGTACCAGTAAGCGTCTTGGTTCGGCCGCTTCCCATAATTGCCGTTTTCTTGTGTGAAATCCGTAGGCCATGGACACGCAAAGCTTCAACGGCAATTTGAATGATCTCTCTGGCGTTGTAGCCGGAAAAAGCCAGGTCATCAATCCAGGTGGAATACTCCGCTCCCAGATCCGCGCATTTCTCTCTGATTGGGCCGTCCACTGACCATATAAAAATGTTCGCCAGGGCCGGACTTGTCGGCGCTCCTTGAGGCAGGTGCCGCTTGTATGTCGTTATCTTCGTCAGCAGGCTCGCCACCGGCGGGGAGCAACCAAGGACGTTAGCCCACACGCGATAGACGTGCGCATTGGTGACGCTCGGGAAGCACTGCCGAATATCCAGGGAGACAAGCACCGGCGCGCCCTGATGACGCTGTGCGTTGCCAATAATTGATCTATGCTTTACTGCGCCGAATACGTGCTCCGGCATGAGGATCGGTTCGAGCAGAGCCTTGTTGATTCGCTCTTGCATCTTCTTTAGCTTGCCTGTCGGCTTATCAATTGGCCTTGGCTTTTTCGGCGGCTTCTTAGCAAAGGGCCGCAGCTTGGGGATCAATTCGAAAGGCCTGTAAAAGCTCTTGGCAGATTCTGCAAGCTGCTCGAGTTCATCGACGTTGCAGCCTAGACTGAGCGCCAAACTTTTCTCATGCGCAATGTTCAGGCGTCTTATCGTGAACAGTTCCGTTCCCATCGTCGTCCTTTTTGAAAAGAAGCCCTGCCAGTTCTAAAGCCAACCGTTGAATCGCCTCCGGGTTGCTCGTCTTTGCATTGCCGGACTCACTGGACAAAAGGATCAATAAATGAAATGGAACGCCCAGTTCGGCAGCGAATCGCTCCAAAAATTCTCTGCTTGGCTTCCGCTTGCCCGCTTCAAGCATTGAAATCAGGCTAGGGTCAACGTCCATCCTGCGTGCGAGCTCTCTCTGCGGTATGTCGGCGAGCGCTCGCACGATTCTGATTGCTTTTCCGTAATCCATAATTGAAACCAAACTGGTTGCGGGTCCCCCTGGAACTAGCTAGGCTACTCCTGGCGAATGAAGTTCTTTGCAATCTCTTCGGCCACTATCCGAACGACGCGATAAATATCGGCATCGCTGGGAGTCGTGTTTCGCCGAAAATGATTTACAGCCTTCATCGCCGTAGCCAAGGCATCTTTCTGCTCCGACTCAAGCCCATCTTGCGCCATCAATTCTTCGATGCAAGAAGTGATGACGTGCAAGTCTTTCTGCTTTCCCATGTGGGTCAGCCTCCTTTCCCTCGGCAACACTCAACCGAGTGCCGCGTCCGGTTGCGCTCCGAGTTGGAATGGGCTTGAATCAGAAGACCCGGCCATTGTGTGTGCCGCACAGCGAGATACATACTGTGTGGGCTCCGATACCGAGAGACTACTGCTGTCCCCTTGGTATGCGGCCTCGAACGGGCAGGAACTGCATCCTGCCGCCACACCATTCAATCGGTGTGGCATTACGTCTTTCCTCACGGAAAGACTCGGCCATGGAAGCGCGAAAAAGGAGTTGTCAAAGAACTTGCTTAGTCGCGGTAACCGCGACCCAAAATCAGACTATCGAAATCGCAGAAGCGTGTCAAGAAAAATGACATGGTGAGAATATTATTGGATGTGACTGGGCCAGGCCTGAGAAGTTACTTCCATCTTTGAAAATGGGTGCCCTGGCCCTCGCTCTTGAGGAATTGGCGATGGTACAGACCTCGACAAGCACCGAGCTTACTCACATATATCCCGATCGGTCCCCTGAAACGGGTATGACTCAAGGATTGGTTATGTCTTCTTGCTGGCCACTATTCTTTGCCGTCGGAGCCTTCAGCGTTTTGGGCCCTGTCTTCCGGCCATAGTGGCGGCTGAATAGCTCGCATCCGCTCATGCTTCAGGTCGGAGACGATCCTGGACCAGTAGGAAATGCTGCGTTCGGTTCGCGCCAACTGCCGTTGCGCTTCTTTCAGCTTCCCTTCGGCATGGCGCATACGCTTGCGCTTAATCGGGTCGAGCTTTCGGTCTATAGACATATGAGCTTTCGAGGTTTGCAGCTCAAGCGATTTTGGGCCGAGAGGTCTCCTTCAGACTACAGAGAAGCCCAGAGTATCGCTTGCGCGACTGATTGTTCCTGACGGCCAGGCCCAGAGCCTTTCTCTGCCCAACCACCACTAGAAACTTCCTGGCGCGGGTAATCCCGGTATAGATAAGGTTGCGTTCGAGAAGCATGAAGTGCTGCATGGCCACTGGGATCACCACGGCGGGAAACTCCGAGCCCTGGGCCTTGTGTATGGTTATCGCGTAGGCCGGTGAGACCTCGTCCAGCTCGCCGTAGTCATAAGCGATCAGCCGCTCGTCGTACCGGACGTGCACTTCCTGTTCGACCGGATCGATCTTCTCGACGACGCCGATGTCGCCGTTGAAGACTTCCTTTTTGTAGTTGTTTTCGGTCTGGATCACCTTATCGCGAATCTGGAACCGCCATCCGAACCGGTCGGCGGCCGGCTCGCCCTGCCGGGGCGGGTTCAGGACCCGCTGGAGCACGGCATTCAGCTCGCGTACCCCGATCGATCCGCGATTCATCGGGCACAGCACCTGAATATCCCCGATGGGATCTATCCCCTGGCCTTTCGGGATCCTGTCCTGGACCAGTCGCACAAGGGTGGCGGCGATCTCCTCCGGGGTGTCGCGTTCGACGAAATGACAATCCGAGCTGGGCTCGGCTGAGCGGAAGTCAGGCATTTTCCCTTGGCGGATCAGGTGCGCGACGGTAATGATTTTGCTGGCGGCGGCCTGGCGGAAGACCTCGGTGAGGCGAACGACGGGCACGACACCACTCTCGATCAGGTCGCGCAGCGCGTTTCCCGGGCCCACGGAGGGAAGCTGATCGACATCCCCGACCAGGATCAGGGCAGAGTTTTTCGGGAGAGCCCTGAGCAGTGCGCACATCAGCGGGACGTCCAACATCGAGGTCTCGTCGACCACCAGCAGATCGCACTCCAGAGGATTGTCCTCGTTGCGCGAGAACCTTCCTGTGGCCGGATCGATCTCGAGTAGCCGGTGGATGGTCTTTGCCTCCATGCCCGTAGTCTCCGTAAGGCGTTTGGCCGCCCTGCCGGTCGGCGCACACAGCAGGCATTTCACCTTCTTGGCCCTGAGGATCAGCAGGATCGAGTTCACGAGCGTGGTCTTGCCCACGCCCGGGCCGCCGGTGACGATGGCAGCCCGGCTGCCGAGAACCGTCTTCAGCGCCTCCCGCTGGCTCGGCGCCAGGGTCTTTCCGGTGCGCGCTTCGCACCATTGGACAGCTTTTTCGAAATCGATCGGCGGATAGGCGGAACGGGCCGCCGCCAACCGCCGGATACCGACCGCGATTTCCTTCTCCGCCCGTCTCAAATGGGGCAAAAAGACCAGCGGCTCGCCGTCGATCTCTTCGAGAACCAGAAAGCCCGTGGTCAGCATCCGCGCCAGCCCTCGCTCGACGATTTCCGCCGGCGTTTCAAGGAGCTTGACGGCCGCGGCCTTCAGTTTTTCCAGAGGCAGCGCGCAATGGCCTTCCGAGGTCGCGCTCAGCAGAACGTGATCGATGCCGGCCCGGGCCCGGTTCTCGGAGTCTTTCGGGATCCCGACGCTCTGGGCGATCCGGTCGGCCGTGGCGAATCCGATGCCGTGGATCTCCCTGGCCAGCGTATAGGGGTTCTCTCGCACGGTCTGGATGGCCAGATTCCCATAGGTCTTAAAGATCCTAACCGCCCGGCCGGTGCTGACCCCGTGGCTGTGCAGGAAAAGCATGATCTCGCGGATCTGCAAGCCTTCCTGCCAGGCGGTGGAGATCCGCTGACGGCGCTTGGGGCCAATGCCGTCGACGGACTCAAGAGCTCCGGGGTTCTCGCCGATCACCTTCAGTACTTCGGCACCGAAGTGGCCGACCAGCTTCTTCGCTAGGACAGGCCCTACACCCTTGACGAAGCCGCCGCCCAGGTACCGCTCGACGCCCTCGCTTGTGGTCGGCGGTGTCGCCTTCAGCGTCTGGGCCTTGAACTGCAGTCCATGTTCCTGATCCCGGACCCACCAACCCCTGCCAGTGAGCCACTCGCCGGCGCTGATCGAAGGCACCGGTCCCAGGACCGTAACCAGATCCCGCTGCCCGCGGACCTTCACCCGGAGCACGGCGAACCCGCTCTCCTCGTTGAAAAAGGTGACCCGTTCGACTAGGCCGGCGATCTCCTCGGAGGGGGTAGTGGACTGTGCGGAGGCGGCCTTCATTCTGATTGAAGTTTATGACGCCGCGGCTGAATGGTTGCAGGTCGCGGGATTTCAATTGCCGTACTTATGGGTACGAATCCTCAGAAGAGGGCCATAAACAGTGGATTTCAATGCAGGTGGCCCCGTTTCTGGCGCGCTTTCCCTGCTCCGGCGCACGGCACCATGAGCATCGTTTCGATCCACCAAGAGCCATTCCGCAGTTTTGCCTCACGCGGATGTGCCTAGCGAAGATCGGCAAGGTTTCGGGCTGTTTTTTGAGGTTGTTCAGAAAGCGGGCTGGCCGCCGCGGTCGAGAGAATGCAGAGAAGAGTGCCTTCCGCTGTGGAATGCAATCGCTGTGCGGCCTGAGCGGAGGCCAGGGCCGCTTGGTAATCGCTTTGCCTCAACGATTGTCGGGCGGCCCGGCGCAGGATGTAGGCGTGAGCCGCCAGCAGCATCAGCGCGGTGAGGTCTGCGCCGCAACGCGAGCAGCGGGGCGAACCGCGTAAACGAGCCCGGCAGACCGGGCAGCCGGCCGGGCTGCGAAGGGCGTCCTTCATGCGCGGCCCTCGACAAAGAACAGCATCTCGCGCAGCTCGTGAACGGCCTGCTTGAGTGCGGCGGCATCGCGATTTTCGATCGCCGCTTCGATGGCCGCATTCAGGTCGATGGCTTCCTCGCGATCTTCATCGTGGATTTGATCGAGCAGAAGTCGGGAGCGTTCGATCATCTTACGGCCCTCGCCTTCGGCCATGCTCCAATCATCCTCGGCCACAGTCGCGGCTTTCGGCATGGGATAAGCAGTGAAATCGACCTCGCTTTCGATCTGAAGCGCATCTTTGTCATCGAAGTTGCCGTTCTCCTCGTCAAAGTCGTCGCTCTCTTTGTCGAGATCATCATCCTGGCGCGTGGCGTAGAGGGCTTCGAGACGCTTGCGGGAGGCGGCAATCTCGGCTTCACTGCGTTCTTCCAGAGCGCGGGCGATAGTGATGTTCTTGGACAAGCCCGACTTCTTCTCGATCGAGGTGACAGTGAGTATGCCGTCCAGATCCAGGCTCATGCGGCAGAGCACCTCGTTGAAATCGCGCATGGGAGTCAGGCCTGTCACGCGATAGTCGCCGATCAGGATATTGCGCAGCGCATCCTCGTCCTCGCCTTCATAGACGCGGACATCGACTTCCTCCTGATAGGGATGGCTGGTGTAAAAGCGCTCGGTGCGGGTGACCGGAAGAGGGGTGTTGCGTCGGATGATCGGCTTGTAGCAGTGGGGATAAGAGACGCCGCCCCGCTCGCCGAGGAAGGAGACGCCGAAGGAGTACGGAGTCACATCGACCAGCACCCGTTCGACCTGGTGGCCCGCAAGCCGCGAGGCCATCACGCCCGCGCCCAGGGCAACGCACAGGTCGGGATGGATTTCTTCCCGCGGGGTCAGCCCGGTGCGCTCCTCGATCATGCGTGCGACCAAGGGAGTGCGCGTGGAGCCGCCAACAAGAAGGATCGCATCCAGCTCTGAGGGACCTTTGCCGGCGTCGGCAAGGACCTGGGACATGTGCTCCAGCGTCCCCTCGACGAGGGGACGGATCATGTCCTCGTACTCCTCGCGGGTGATCTCCAGTTCCAGGTGCAGCGGTTTCCCATCTACGGTGGCCAGCGCTTCTTCGCGCACCGTTACCTCGGGATCGAAGCTCAAGCGGCGCTTGGCCTCCTCGGCGGCCCACCAGATGCGGGCGCGGGCCACCGGATGGCCGCTGCGCAGATCGATTCCGTGCTGGGATTGAAATGCAGCGAGCAGATGCTCGGCCAGCAGATCGTTGAAGTCGTCCCCGCCCAGACGATTGTTGCCATGGCTGGCCAGCACCTCGGTGATGTCGCCCTCGAGCGAGACGATGGAGACATCGAAGGTGCCGCCGCCCAGATCGTAGACCATGGCGATATGGCGGCTGCCCTCTCCATAGGCCAGGCTTGCGGCAGTCGGTTCATTCAGAATGCGGACGGCCTCAAGACCTGCCAGTGTGGCGGCCTCGCGCGTGGCCTGGCGCTGAGCATCGGAGAAATAGGCGGGAACGGTAATGACTGCCTTGGCCACGGTGCGGCCGAGTTGCTGGCTCGCCCAGGAGGCTAGCTCACGCAGAATCAGCGCCGAGATCTCCGGCGGTGTGAACTCGCGGTCTCCCAGCGTAACGGTCTCACTACTGCCCATCTTGCGCTTGATGCTGCGCACGGTGCGTTCGGGATAAAGCGCTAACTGATTGCGCGCCGCCTCACCCACCAGCAGCTCTCCTGACGGGGAAAGGCCCACCACTGATGGCAGCATGTTCTTGCTGCCGGAGCCGAGAATGGTTACCTTGCCATCGACGAAGGCCGCTATCTCGGAGTTGGTGGTACCCAGATCGATGCCTACAATCAGTTCGTTCGAATCGCTCATGCGGATTTCCTTTCGGGGGTGCGCGCCACCTTCACCTGCGCCGTGCGGTGGACTTCTCCGTTCCATTCGTAGCCGTTACGGTAGACCTCGACAACCGTTCCCTCGGCCACGGTGCTGGTTTCCTCAATATCGACAGCCGTCATGCGCCGAGGATCGAAGATCTGTCCGTGGCAGGCGATGCGGCTGACGCCCGCGCCAACCAGGGCCTCGTCCAGCGTGTCTAGGGTGAGGGTGTAGCCGTGGGAGAGCGCGGCCAGAACCTCATGGGTGTGGCTGGCGTATGCGCGGCCAATGCCCAGCCAGCGCGCTAAAGACGGCAACTTTTTTTGCGCCAACTCCTCGGCCGCGTTGCGCGCGGTATTGCCGCCACGCTCCACCCGGTCGCGCAGGTCGAGCAGAACATTGAGGGGCAAGTGAATCTCCTGCTTGCGGGCTGGCTGGGCTTTGGCCTGCTGAGCACGAGCCGGTTCGTCCCCGCTGGCTCTTGTTTCGGAGGCGGACGTATCCAGGCTCTGCGCGCTTTGACTGAGGCTTTCATTCAACTGCTTGAAGGTCCGGCCCTGCAGCCTGACTTCCTGAGTCAGCGCGGTCATGGCCGCCCACAGGGAGTAAAGGTCGCAGCCGCCGTCGCCGGAGGGATCGCACGCCAGCGGCGGAAGCGGCTCACCGTTCTCCAGCGCGGCCAGCAAGTCGGCGGTCAATCCTTGCGGCGCCGGCTCATCGGCCATCGCACGGTCAAGATATTGGTCGAGCCAGACCTCGAAACCAAGCACGATCCGTGCCCGCTCCTGGGGCGAAAACCCTTCGGAGGAATTATTTTCTTCCATCTCCATCTATCTTTCCTTCAGTACCGCCAGCCACGGGCCGGGGCCGGCGAATCGTCGATCGTTGTCCTTGTCATCCAGCAGCGATTCCAGAGGCGCTTCGGGATTGACTGAAAACAGGGTGTGCTGGGCGCGCCGGCGCCGGTCGCGCAGAAGGTCGTATGCGTCGCGAACCTGCTCGAACTCGGCCGGAGACCTGTCCGGCGGAAACTGCTTGAGTTTCGCCAGATACGCGGCGCGAATCTGCTCGTCCTCGGCGCCGGGGACAAGGCTCAGGACGGCATAGGGATCGGGAATTGGCAACGCGTTCTGGTTCATCGTTTCACCCTAAAACAAACTGCCCTGTTCCGGCGGCGGAACCTTTGCGGACTTTTCGGTCTTTCTACTCTTCGGCGTTTCCGGCGCTCTCGGCTCGAATGATCTCTCGCCCAGGATTCTGTCCATGGCGGTCTTTGGGTCCTCTCCGTTGGCCCTGGCCTTTTCCAGTTCCTTGATCTTCGCAGCGGAAAGACCCATCATCTTGCCAAGTCCCTTGAGAAGTTCCGAAAGGGCAAAGCCTCCGGGGTCAGCGAAATCGTCGTCTTCGTCCTCGAAATCGTCCTCGTCGCCGTCGTCGACAAACTCGTAGCCGCCCGCGCCTGTCTCGCCGCGCCTTGCCCGGCACTTCGGGCAATCGCAAAGAGAAGCGTTCAGATCCTCGGAATATTTAGGCGCCTCATTAAAGCCGTAGCCGGGAAACTTCTTCAGCGATAGCTCTTCCTCAAGAATCTTGGCGAGTAACTCCGGGGAAACGGCGCGGCTGGCAATCTCCGGATCGTCTCCGAAATTGCTTCCCGGCCTCCAGCGCTTCCCTGGGCTGGAGTTGTTCCCGTTCAGAAGATCCAGAATCCTGCCCGCCAGTGCGGTGTTGCGCTCCCTCCGGGCCAGTTCGAGAGAAGCCGTCAAACAGCCCTCGCGCCTGACAGAGGCCGACAACGACGGCAGCGAGCGGGCGCGCAGGAAGAGGGACTCCGCGTTCGCCCCGCCCTTGGCCAGTCCGGCAACCGAGACGGTAAAGGCGAGTTCCGCGGAATAGCCGTCCAAGGCCGCCTCGCCAACAACCAGCATCTGCGCGGTATCGGCCGGGCAGTTGTGCGGCTTCATCGCGGCCATCAGTGGATCGATCCATTCGCGCGGCAGTTCGATGGGAAGGCCTGCCCAATCGCCCAGTGCGCGGGCTTTGGCCACGCCGGCCAGCAGTTCGGCGGCGGGAATCTTGGCAGCCTTCAACACCTTCGACGAGACCGCGAAGAGCATCTCCGCCTTTCCTGCCACAGACACGATCAGCAGATGCGCGGCCACGCTTCCCATCAATCTATTCAGTTGCGCCTCCTGCTCGTCCTGGGCAGCCTTATCCCGGTCCCCCGCGGCCGCGGACCAGCGCAGCGCCGCGGCCAGCGCGGCAATTTCCCCCGGCCGCACCTCGGGCACGGTCTCAATCTGCTCGATTTCCTTCAGCGCCAGGTGCGTCATGCGCTGCTGCAGATGGCGCAAGGCGGCGGATAAAAGCAGCCGCAGCTTGGCTCGTCGCACCTCGGGATTCAGCCGGTCCAGATTCTCCGCCGCCTCCAGATACTTCAGCGACTTCTTGAATGCGTTGCGCTTCTCGGCCGATTCCATCAGGTAAAGCAGCGGTTGAATGTCAGTGGCCCGCGCCTTTCGCCACTGCTCAGCAACCTCGCTGGCCAATGCCCCAGACTCGTTCTTCCGCGCCCAGCTCAGCCAGGCCTGGAATACCTCCGGATGAGGGTCGGCCTTGCAGGCGCGTTCATACAGCGCTCCCGGAGAAGGCAGGCCGTCGTTCTTATCCCAATCGCGCGGCTTGCGGTAGTTCCCCATCTCCGCCCTTATCTCATCGATGAGTTCCTCGGGCACCTTCTCGATCAACTGCCCCATGTGCAGCGAGAGGATTCCATCCTCCAGGCCGCCGGAGGCAAACCACTTCTCCTTGATGGCCTCGCGGCGGAAACCTGCCCAGGCCAAGGCCGCTTCCGCATGGGCATCCACATGCCCCTGCTCTTCCAACCCCATTGCCTGAAGCCGGAGGTAGTAAGCACACACTCGTGGAGCGCCTCCCATGGCGGATTCCACAGCTAATCGTGAGACCTGTTGGAGATCGGCGCGCACCGCGATGTGCTGGCGCAGGCGGTCCCGCACCTCGGGGCCGCAGTGCTGGCTGGCCGCCATCGCTTTCCGCGCCGCATCCAGAATCTGCTTCTGCTTTCTTTCACGCAGCGCATCTTCCAGGCTGGTCAGGGCAGCGCGTAAAGCCGTGCCATGATCCGCGGTCAGGCTGACCAGCTTCTCTTCGGCCAGACTGAGCTTGACTTCCGCGCCAGACACGGGCTCGGTCCTCAGCATCGCGGCGAATGCAGGAAGCAGGCGCGCGGGCACAGAATCGATCGGAATCGTCTGCAGCCACCTGTGGCACTCTTCGTCCTCGCGCCGGTAGTAACAGCCAATCGCCCGGATCAGAGCCTTCCACGGGGCCAGCGGGCTGCGCCGCGAGACCTCCGGCAGCGCCAGAACCGCGTCCTCGACCGGCCCGCTGGTCACGGCCTGCAACGCAGCCGCCACCGCCGATGCAGCCGTGCGCAGGGAATGCTCCGGTGGCAGGGATGAAACCCCCGCCAATGCCGGCAGGTCATGAATCCGCTGGCGGATGAAGCTCTCGATGCGTTCGCGGTCTCCCGCCGGAAGTTCTGGATCGGCGAGCGGCGCGACAACCTCCTCCAGCTTGCCATCCTGCGCGGATATCTCCCGGCCAAGATCGGTCAATCGCGGCAGCGCCGAGGGAAACCGCTCCCGCACGATCCCCAACAGAGTCTTGGCCTCCACGGTCATTCCCAGTTTGAGCAGATCGTCGATGCGAGCCTTGTAGGCATCGGTGAGCAGAGCTTCCGACTCCGGCGTCGCCGAGTGCTTGTAGAGATCCTTGGCAAGCTGCAGAGCGGTCTTGGAATGCCGGCCAGCAATCTGCTCCCGTACCCGCGCGATCTCTTCCGGCAACAGCCCGGCGTCCGCCCCCTTGGCGGCGGTGTTTAGCGCTGGACTATTTCTCCTGTTTTGTTTGCGCGACATGAGATAAGACTGTCTAAGACAGTTTAAGCGCCAGACTCCGCCTCCCCCTTCTGGGAAAGTGGCTCCGGCAGTGCATAAGTCACCTTGTCTGTGAAAAAGCAGCGCGGCCCGGTGGCAAAGCGGAAGCTGCATTCGCCGTGGAGGATCGGCGACTCGGAGAGTGAGCCAAATCCATGCTCAATGGAAGGAAAATCCGCGGAATATCAATCTGGGCGGTGGCACAACAAACCAGAGCCCGTTGTTTGGCTGAACCGCGCCAACCGGGATAGGTCCCCCGAAACGCTCATCGCGCCAGGAATCTATGAACGGGCTGCTAGCAAAGACAATTTGGGGGCAACTTTGGGGGCAACTCTGGTCCACTAATCGCTTGATTTAGGCGACTTTTCGGCCATTGAGACAGCTTTGCAGTAGCGTCTCTGGCCACCACATTCTAAAGAAGTTAGCTGTAAGTTAGAGAAATTATAGGAAATACCGCTCACCCCTTTTCCTCACCCGCTTCGTTCCGTTGTCCCAAAACTGGGGCAAAAAATGCCGTCATCATATCGCCCTGTGCGGTCAGCCGGCTATTTACCCTTTTCTTGACTCATGTGGGCCACCTGGCTATGTAAAAAAGCAACCAGCGTCGCTTCGCTCCGATTCTGGCCAACCGGAATCACCGGCCCACATCACCGGAATAAGCGCCAGGAGGGGAGAGCCTTCATTATCCTGCTTCCACCGCCCTGAATTCCTCCACCTGGCCGCAATCTTCCAACAGAATCGGTTGTCCGGTCACAACATCGAGCGGCAATTTCACGAACAGCGCAACAACTTCGGGATCGAATTGCGTCCCTGCATATGTGAATAGTTCGCGGATGGCCTGCTCGTGGGTCATTCCCGGCCGATAGGACCGATTGGTAGTCATTGCGTCGTAAGCGTCCGACACGTGGATGATGCGCGCGTCAACCGGCGTCTCCTCGCGCGATTGGCCTTTCGGGTATCCGGTGCCGTCCCAGTTCTCATGGTGCAGTTCCACGGCATCGAGGTAGCACGCAAGGCCCTGCACGCCTTCGAGAATCCGGCGGCCAATCACAGTGTGTTGCTTGACAATGGCAAACTCCTTGCTGGTGAGCCGCCCAGGCTTCTGCAGGACGCTGTCGGGGATGCCGATCTTCCCGATATCGTGCAAGAGCGCACCTATACGAATCCGTTCGACCTCTTCGGGGCTTAGCCTGCATTATTCGTGAAGGCACGGCGGAAGGCGTTTTGGGCGATATGAGATCGCCGAAAGCGTTATTGGCGGCGTGATTCTGTCGCACGGGACGAGTCGGTGAGCTTTGCAGGTCGGAAGCCA
>Ga0224558_1002988_pt1 | contig 14726 bp, 8 predicted proteins | sample 714S32024metaG_FD_180682 | JGI IMG/M metagenome (GOLD analysis project Ga0224558, IMG submission 180682) | Peat soil microbial communities from Stordalen Mire, Sweden - 717 S3 20-24 | ecosystem: Environmental > Terrestrial > Soil > Wetlands > Peat | place: Sweden: Norrbotten County, Stordalen... | reverse complement strand
GTATCACAACACGCAGGTCAAGCTACAGAACGACCTGATGACCCAGAAGGCCGGCGCGGCCACCGTGGGCTCGGACTATCACCAGGCGCAACTGCAGGCGCAGACCGACAAGGCGCTTCATGACCTGGGCGTAATCTCCGGGCTCACCTACAAGGCCTCGCAGAGCAAGGCCGACGAACTGACCACGCGCAACAGAATCGAGAACGACCGGCTGACCATGAACGAGAAGGTCATCGTCTCGCAACTGGCCGTGCAGCAGACGCAGGTGGACCAGGCACGCGCCCTCTGTCAACTGAAGCGGCAGCAACTGGCCGCGCTGCACGTGACGGCGGGAATCAGCGGCGTTCTGGTGGATCTGCCGCATCAAGTGGGCGAGCATGTGGCGCCCGGCATCACGCTGGCCAAGGTGGTGCAGCCCGATCAATTGAAGGCCTCGCTGAAGATCGCCGAAAGTCAGGCGCGCGACATTCAGATTGGCCAGCCAGCCTCCATCGACACGCACAACGGCATCATTCCGGGCCGTGTGCAGCGCATCGATCCAGCCGTGCAGAACGGAACGGTCACCGTGGACATAGAACTCACTGGGCCCCTGCCGCAGGGCGCGCGGCCCGACCTGAGCGTGGATGGAACCATCGATCTCGAACGCATGACCGATGTGCTCTACGTGGGACGGCCGGCGCTGGGCAACGAAAGCTCCACGCTGAGCCTTTTCAAGCTCGACCCCGACGGCAAGGGAGCAACGCGCGTTCCGGTCAAGGTGGGCCGCGCTTCGGTCAACAACATTCAGGTTATTGAAGGGCTGAAGGAAGGCGACACGCTGATCCTTTCCGATATGTCGCGCTGGGACAACGTGGACCGCATCCGGCTGGAATAGTCCTGCGCGGACGGCGGGCGGCGCTGCGCGAACGGCCAAAGAACAAAAATGGGAAGCTAACGATTGATAAGAGGAGAAAGCATGGCATCGGACGGCAAGCTGATTGAAATCGAGAACCTGACCAAGGTTTTTTATACCGACGAAGTGGAGACGCACGCGCTCTCCGGCGTTTACCTGAGCATCGAACGCGGCGAATATGTGGCCATGTGCGGGCCATCCGGCTGCGGCAAGTCGACGCTGCTGTCGATTCTGGGCCTGCTCGATACGCCCACGGGCGGCAAGTATCTGCTCAATGGCAGTCCGGTAGAGAACCTGAGCTTCGGCGAGCGATCGCGCATCCGCAACCAGGAGATCGGCTTCGTCTTTCAGAGCTTCAATCTGATCGGCGATTTGACGGTCGAGGAGAATGTCGAGCTGCCGCTGACTTATCGTTCCGGAATGCCATCGGCTGAGCGCACGAAGCGTGTGAAGGAAGCGCTGGAGCGCGTCAACATGGCGCATCGCATGAAGCACTATCCGGCGCAACTCTCCGGTGGCCAGCAGCAGCGTGTGGCCGTGGCTCGCGCCCTGGCCGGCAAGCCCTCGATTCTGCTGGCCGACGAGCCGACCGGCAACCTGGACTCGAAGAACGGCGAGGCGGTGATGCACCTGCTGGCCGATCTGCATCGCGAGGGCTCGACGATTTGCATGGTCACGCATGATCCGCGCTTCGCCAAGCATGCCCAGCGCGAGGTGCATCTCTTCGACGGCAAAGTGGTCAGCGAAACCGAACAGAAAAAGCTCGAAGAAGAAGTGGAGGCGTAGCGATGTTCTTGCAAGATTTGCGTTATGCCTTGCGGCAGTTGCGCCGCGCTCCGGGCTTCGCCTTCACCGTGGTGCTCATGCTGGCCCTCGGCATCGGAGCCAACACGGCCGTTTTCAGCGTGATGAACGCGGTGTTGATGCAAATGCTTCCGGTGAGCCGCGCGGAGGGATTGTCTTATGTGCGCATGGCGAATGGACAAGGCCAGCCACCGAAGGTCACCAGCTCGGGGAATTCAAATACGTCGTTTTCCGAAGCGACCTTCGAAGCGCTACGCCTCCGCTCTGATGTTTTTGAAGCGTTGATCAGCTATGTGCCGCTCGGTTTTTCCGGCAAAGTAGCCGTACGTCATGGTGAATTGCCGGAGGAGGCCGATGGCGAAGAGGTGAGCGGCAACTTCTTCTCCGGCGTGGGCGCACGCATCGAGCGCGGGCGCGGCTTCACGCTGAACGATGAGAAGAACCACGCGCCGGTTGCCGTCATCGGTTATGACTACTGGACGCGGAGTTATGCGCGCGATCCCGCCATCCTGGGACAAACCCTTTACATCAAAGGTGTTCCCATGACGGTGGTGGGCGTCGCGGCGCATGGTTTCAAGGGCGTCGAACCGGCCACCGCAACCGACTTCTGGATTCCCCTGCAAAATCGCGCCGAACTGAACGCCTGGGGCGCGAAATTCAATACCGTCTATGGTTCCAACTGGTCGTGTTTGCGTATGATGGCGCGGCTGCGTCCCGGCGTCACGCCGATACAGGCGCAGCAGGCGCTGGCTGGCACATTTGGTGAGGTCATCAAACAGACCGTCGGCACGGTCGATCCCAAGGAGTGGAAGCCGCTTTTGGACTTTGTTCCCGCGCGCGGCATTGGCATATACGCTGAACAGCTTCGCGAACCAGTGCGTATTCTTATGGGCTTAGTTGGACTGGTACTCCTGATCGCCTGCACCAACGTAGCCATGATGCTGCAGGCGCGCAACACTCTGCGGCAGCGCGAGTTCAGCCTGCGCCTGGCGATTGGCGCGGGCCGGATTGCAGTCTTTCGCCAATTGCTCGTCGAGAGCCTTCTGCTGGTTACGGCGGGCGCTGCGCTGGGATGGCTCTTCGCGCTTTCGGCCACGCGGATGCTGGCCTCCTGGTCGGAGATCGAAACCGGTCTCAGCCCGGATCGCAGTGTGTTGTTGTTTACTCTTGCGCTTTCGGCTGTGGCGGCGCTGATCTTTGGCCTGATTCCTTTGTGGAGCGCAACTCACGCGCCGATAGCCGGCGTGCTGCGCGCAACCACCACCAATACCACCACGAGCCGCAGCCGCATTCTGGGCGGACGCATTGTGCTGGCCATGCAGATTGCTGTTTGTCTTGTTCTGTTGATGGCCGCTGGCCTGCTCTTGCGCACGCTGCACAACTATGCCACGCAAAATCTGGGAATGCAGACGCAAGGACTACTGGTTTTCGGCGTAACGCCGCAGGGGCAAACCGATCCGCACGTCTTTTATCGCACGCTGCTCGACCGCTTGCGCCAGACGCCTGGCGTGGAGTCTGTCTCAATGGTGGAATACACTCCCGGCTCTGGATGGTGCAATGACGGCGATCTGATTCTCGATGGAGTCCAAAAACAGGGTTCGGAGTTGTTTACGAACGGCGTTGGCCCAGGTTTCTTTCACACCATGGGCATTCCCATTCTTGCCGGTCGCGAGATCACTGACTCTGACACGGTGAATACGCAGTCGGTGGCCCTGGTAAACGAAACATTTGTGAAGAAGTATTTTGCTCACTCAAGTCCATTGGGTCATATTGTTCACGGGAATATGGCGCGCTCCACCATCGTTGGCGTGGTCGGCGATAGCAAGTACATGTCGGTGGATGAGAAGCCAGCACCCATGGCCTACTACGCTTCCATGCAGGGGCCAACGCTCGGCACCATGCACATTGAGGTGCGCACGCGCGGCGCGGCGATGGCCATGTTGCCGGAGCTGCGCAAGACAGTCGCCAGCCTCTATCCGAATGTGCCGCTGGAAAAGCCCTTGACGCAGCAGGAGCAGTTTGACGAATCGTACGCGCAGCAGCGTATGTTCGCCGCCATGGGGGGATTCTTCGGTGTGCTGGCCGCGCTGCTGGTCGCTACCGGCCTCTACGGCACATACTCCTTCCGCGTCAGCCGCCGCACCACGGAGATTGGTGTTCGCATGGCTCTCGGCGCCAGCCGCGCGCAGGTGCTGGCGATGGTTCTGCGCGAAAGCCTCTGGGTGCTTGTGGCCGGTCTGGCCGTGGGCATTCCGCTCACGTACTTTGCCGCGCGTCCGCTGAAGTCGATGCTGTACCAGATGTCGCCTTTGGACCCCTTTAGTTTTGTCGTTGCCATTGCCGCCATGATTGCTGTTTCTGTCTGCGCGGTTTTGCTTCCCGCGCGGCGCGCGGCTTCCATTGAACCGATGCAGGCGCTGCGCAGCGAATAGTGCACTTTTGAGGAGAGAAATGAATACGTTCGTCCAAGACATTCGTTATGCACTGCGGCAACTGCGCCGCGCTCCGGGCTTCGCCTTCACTGTGGTGCTCACGCTGGCCCTCAGCGTGGGTGTGGCCACGGCGGTTTTCTGCGTCATCGACACGGTGATTCTTCGCCCGCTGCCTTATGCGCATCCAGAACAAATCGTTTCTATCGACAGCCACAGCCGCAGCGGCTATGAACAGCCTGCATCCTGGCCAAGTTTCAAAGACGAGCGAGCTCAGGCTCATGTTTTTGCGGCGTTGGCCGCCTATAACAGCTATCTGAAGATCACACTGGAGACGCCCTCGGGCACGCCGGTTTCTCTGGACAGCGTAAGTTCGACCGACAACTTCTTCCAGGTCTTCGGCGTTCAGCCGTTGCTGGGGCGAACCTATCTTCCCGGTGAGGAGCAGGACGGCAGGAACAATGTAGCCGTGCTGAGTTATGACGTGTGGAAGAGTTACTTCGGCGGCGACCGCAATGTCCTGAACCAGTCGGTCAAGCTGAATGGCAAGACCTACACTGTAATCGGTGTCATGCCCGCCGGATTCCGTTTTCCGCTCAACAAGCGTGACGCCATCTATACGCCCCGCATCGTTGACCAGCCGTGGATGACCGAGCGTGGCGACCATTGGCTGCAGACGGTGGGGTGTCTGCGGGACGGCGTCTCCATCGAGCAGGCACAGAGTGATCTGACGCATGTTTTCAGCGACCTGGGCCGGGCCTATCCCACTACCGACGAAGGCCGCACGGCGCAAGTGCAACCGCTGGCACAGAAAGTTGTCAGCAAGAGCAAAGACCCGCTGTGGACGCTGCTGGGCGCGGTGCTGGCGGTGCTGCTGATTGGCTGCGTCAATGTGGCTGGACTGCTGCTGGCCCGCGCCGTCAAGCGCGAGCGCGAAATGGCCATGCGTGTGGCCATCGGCGCGGGACGTGCGCGGCTAGTGCGCCAGGTACTCACGGAAGGACTGTTGCTGGCTCTGTTGGGCGCGGCTGGCGGCGTGTTGCTGGCCTGGACCCTGCTCAACGGGATGCGCGCCTTCCTCATCAAAGCCCTGGCGCGCGGCGCAGACATTCACATGAATTGGACCGTGCTGGCGGCGGCCATTGCCGTGGCCATTGTGGTCAGTCTGGCTGCTTCGCTCATCCCCGCGCTGCATCTGTCCGGCATCGATCCCAACCGTATGCTCAAGGCTGGCGGCAGCGCCGGTACCGCACGTGGACAATATCGCCTGCGCTCGAGTTTTGTCGTCACGCAGGTAGCGCTGACGCTGGTGCTTCTGGTCGTGGCAGGAATGCTGATTCGCGTAGTCACGCGGTATCGCAATGCCAACTTGGGCTTCGATCCATCCCACATTGTCGCCGTCAAAATCGGCCTTTCACCGGTCCGTTATCAGGGACGCGATATGCTGAGCGCTTTCTATCAGCCGCTGGAGGAGCGCGTACGTCATCTGCCGGGCGTTCAGGCCGCGGGCCTCATCAATATATTGCCCATTGAAAACACGGGCAGCAATTCAGACATTCACATCGCCGGTCAGCCGCCTTATCCGCCCAACCAGGAGATGCTGGCGGAAAACCGCATCGTCAGCCCCGGCTATTTTGACGTCATGGGCATTCCGCTGCATCGCGGACGCAGACTGTCGCCTGACCTGGATCGCGCAGAAAATACCACGCCAACGGTTGTGGTGAATGACGCTTTTGTGCGCAAGTTCATCCTTTCGGGCCTCGACCCCACGACGCAAAAGATGGATGACGACCCACAGCAGGAAAAGTGGACTCAGATCGTTGGTGTCACCGGCAATATTCGGCAGGACATCTATAGGCCTCCATTGGCGGAGCGCGACTGGCTGATGGACGAGAGCGATCCCAAGACCCGTACCGACGTTCTCGCCAGTATGACATTGCTGGTGCGCACCAGCGGCGACCCAACTCAGGTGATTCCCGCCGTGCGTTCCGTAATGCGCGATCTCGACCCCACGATGCCATTCCAGGAGCCGCGCACGATGACCGAGGTTGTGTCGGAAACGCTGGTCTTTGAGCGCATGGAGAGCTGGCTGTTTGGCATCTTTGCCGGACTGGCCTTGGTGCTGGCGCTGGTCGGTTTGTATGGACTGCTCAGCAATGAGGTGGAGCAGTCCTCGCGCGACATCGGCGTGCGCATGGCGCTGGGCGCGACGCGGCCAGGCATTCTCGTCATGGTGTTGAAGCGCGTGGCGTGGATGTTGGGGACGGGCGTTGCGGCGGGTTTTGTGCTGACCCTTTTCGCCCGCAAGATCATCGGCATGGTCATCTATTTCGACGCGCAAAAAGAGGCCAGCGGCTTTTTGCTGTTAGCCCTGCTGCTGGTCGTTGCGGGACTTGTGGCGGCGCTGATACCGGCTGTTCGCGCGGCTTCCATTGAGCCTATGCAAGCACTGCGCTCCGAATAACGCGCCTTTTGAGGAGATTCAAATGAACACGCTCGTTCAAGACATTCGCTACGCTCTGCGCCAGTTGCGCAAGTCGCCGGGATTTACGCTGACAGCTGTGCTGACGCTGGCTCTTGGCATCGGCGCCAACACCACCATCCTCAGTTGGATCAGCTCGACCTTGCTCAACCCCATTCCAGGCGTCACGCGAACCGGCAACATGTTCACCATCATGCGCGGCGAACGAACCGAGCATCCATCGCCGCCGCTCTCCTATCCAGACTATGTGGACTTGCGCGACAGAGCAAAGAGCATCTCCGGGTTAATGGCCTATCACGACGACAACATGACCATCACCGGCAGCGCCAAGCCTGAGCGGATTTATGGAACGCTGGCCTCGGCCAACTATTTCGAGGTGCTTGGCGTGCGGCCGATTCTTGGCCGGACGTTTCTCCCCTTGCAACCGGCGGAACGGATGGGCGCGGCAGAGGCCGTGCTCGGTTATGAGCTCTGGCAGCGCCAGTTCGCAGGGGATCCGTCCATTATCGGCAAAACGATTCAGATCAACCTGCATACGTTCACCATCGTGGGCGTTGCGCCCAAGGGCTTTGTCGGCTCCAATAGCGGATTGCGCTCCGATCTCTGGCTACCGCTGGGAATGTGCCATCAGGTCTGGGGTTGGGACCCGCTGGAGGACCGCGGCAAATCCTTTCTCAACAGTCTTGCCGTCCTGCGGCCAGGAGTCGATCGCCACCAGGCCGAAACGGAATTGAATCTGCTGATGCAGCACATCGCCAGTCAGTATCCGGAGGCGCATCAAGGGCAGAATCAAATCTCCACCGATCCGCTCTGGCGTTCGCCGTTCGGAGCCAATGTTTATTTGGCGGGGACGCTGCCGATTCTGTTGGCGCTGGCCGCAGTGCTGTTGCTGCTGGCTTGCGCCAACGTGGCCAACCTGCTGCTGGTGCGTTCCGTCGCGCGCCGCCGCGAGTTCGCCATCCGCCTTGCCATGGGCGCAAGTCGCTGGCGACTGGTGCGGCAGTTGATGGCGGAGAACTTGATGATTGCCCTCGCTGGCGGAGGCTTGGCGCTTATGGGCACAGTTTGGACAGCCCGCACCATTAGCGCCTTTCTGCCGCACACGACGCTGCCGCTTTCCATCCATGGAAGAGTAGACGGCAAAATCCTGCTGGCGGCGATTCTGGTTTCCATTATTACGGCCATGATTTCCGGCGCGGCCCCGGCGTTGCGCGTTTCCGCCATCTCGCCCATCTCGGTTTTGAAAGACGAGGCGCTAAACACCTCCGGTGGGCTGCACAAGTCGCGCCTGACTTCAGGCTTGGTGATGGCGCAGGTGGCATTGTCGCTTTTGCTGCTGACCTGCGCGGGTTTGTTCTTCCGCAGTCTCGACAAGGCGCAACGGGCCAATCCTGGCTTCGATCCTAACCATGTCTTGCTTGCTTCGTATGATCTTGGCCCAATGGGCTACGACAACGCGCGGGAGATCGAGTTTAATCAGCAATTGCTGGCGCGGCTGCGCGCGCTGCCGGGCGTACAGTCGGCCACCGTGGCGAATTTTTCGCCGCTCAGCTTTACCATCCACTCCGACGGTGTCGTGCCCGAGGGCTACCTGCCGCATCCGCATGAAGCGATGGAAACCGATTTCGCAATTGTAGGAACGCAGTATCTGCAAACGCTGCGTACGCCCTTACGCGCCGGACGCGACTTCACCGAACAGGACAACGCCGCCGCGCAGCCTGTGGCCATCGTCAATCGGGCATTTGCTGACCGTTACTGGACAGGACAGAATGCAATCGGCAAGCGTGTTCAATGGAACGCACGATGGTTCACGGTTGTGGGCGTGGCGGCCAACGGCAAGTACCGGAGGATCAATGACGACTCAGCGCCTCTGATCCTGCTGCCCATGGCGCAGACCTACGGTAGTGACGCGATTCTCCATATTCGCACCGAGGGTGATCCGTTGGCGCTCACCTCCACCGTCGAGCGGACCATCGGAGGGCTCAATTCCAATGTGCCTTTATTCAACGTGACGACGCTCAAGGAGAATACGCAAATGGGCAGCATCTTCGAGCGTATCGCGGTGACCTTCGCGGGCGCTTTCGGCTTGCTTGCGTTGATTCTGGCGAGCGTCGGAATCTACGGCGTGGTGGCCTACACCACAAAACAGCGCACCCATGAAATCGGCATCCGCATGGCGCTCGGCGCGGGGAAATCCACCATCTTCCTTCAGGTGCTGCGGCAAGGACTGCGGCTTGCTCTGGCCGGTTTAGTTGTCGGCCTAGTTGCTTCGCTTCTTCTGACCCGTTTTCTGCGCAGTATGTTTGTTGGCGTCGGCCCAAATGACTTGTTAACCCTTTCGACGGCGGCCATTCTGCTTTGCGCGGTCGCGCTGGCGGCCTCGGTCATTCCCGCGCGCCGTGCCGCCGCCATTGAACCGATGCAGGCTTTGCGCAGCGAATAAGTCGAAACCAGAAATCAGCCTTTGAGATCGGAGTAACTTATGATCGAACTGAAAAATGTAGAACGCAGTTACAAAACCGGACCTACCGAAACCTGGGTGTTGCGCCGCATTGAACTTACCATCCGCGAGGGCGAGTTTGTCACCATTATGGGGCCGTCTGGAGCGGGGAAATCCTCGCTGCTGAATGTGCTGGCGCTGCTCGACGACGGATGGAAGGGTGAGTATTGGTTCCATGAGACGGCGGCGCACAAGCTCAACCGCAAGCAACGCGCCGACCTCGCCCGCGAGTATATCGGCATGGTCTTCCAGAGTTATCATCTGCTGGACGATTTGACCGTCGCCGAAAACATCGACCTGCCGCTGAGTTACAAGAATCTGCCCGCCAAGATAAGACAGGGGATGGTGGCCGACATTCTCGACCGCTTCAATATTGTTGCCAAGAAGGACCTATTTCCCTCGCAGCTCTCCGGCGGGCAGCAGCAACTGGTGGGCATTGCGCGCGCCGTGGTTCACGCGCCGGAGCTTCTGCTGGCCGACGAGCCGACCGGCAACCTGCACTCCTCGCAGGCCCGCGAAATCATGGAACTCTTCCGCGAACTTAACCGCGCGGGCACGACCATCGTGCAGGTGACGCACTCGGAAGAGAACGCGCGCTATGGCACGCGCATTCTTTCGCTGCGCGACGGATGGATGAAGCGCGACGAGACTCTTGCGGCACAGGCAATGGAGGTTGGCGTTTAATGAATTACTTAACAACGCAACGGAACGCACGAACTCGCATCACGGCTTTATCCATGATGATGTTGTTGCAGGTAAACCTGGCGCTGGCCGTGGAGCCGCCGTCCGCGACCGTCTCCGTGCAGGCGCCAGCACCGCAAACGCAGGTCCCTTTCGAGCAATTGCAGCGGCCCTCCCGCAATCCCATCAACGCCTATCGCGGCGCCAGCGTTCCGCCGCCAAGCTTGGAAAACTCCGTCCGGCTCAATGCGCTGGTGCGCGACGGAAAAATCTATCTATCCTTACATGACGCCATCAATCTGGCTCTCGAAAATAATCTAGACATGGTCATCGCACGTTATAACCTGCCGATTGCCTGGACCGACATTCAGCGCACCCAGGCCGGTGGCCAGGTACGCGGCGTCAACACCGGCGTGGTTTCCGGCACGCCGGGCGGCGGCGCGGGCGCGGCGGGCGCGGGCACGGGAGCGGGCGGCACTTCGAGCGGCGCGGGTGGCGCGGGCGCCGGAACTTCCGGCATCGTTTCCTCCACGCTGGGCACCGGCACCACGGTCTCCAGCTACGATCCCAATCTCTTCGTCTCGGCCAACATCGATCACACCTCCGAGCAGTTGACCAACTTTCAGGTGGAGGGCGTCTCCATTTACAAAGTGAACTCGGCGCAGGCCAACGTCAGTTACACTCAGGCCTTCCCCACCGGCAGCAGTCTGGAAGTGGACTGGAACAACAGCCGGCAAACCTCGAACGGCGTCTACGATTACTTCAGCCCGGAGCTGTATTCCAAAGTGCGTTTGCTAGTCGAACAACCCTTGCTGGCCGGCTTTGGCACGGGAACGAACCTGCGCTTCCTGCGCATTGCGCGGACGAACCAGAAGATCTCCGACATCGCCTTCCGCGCGCAGGTGATCGCCACCGTTACCCAGATTTGCGATATGTATTGGGACTTGGTGAGCGCATACGATAACGAGCAGGCCGGGGAACGTTCGGTAGCCTTTGCCACGGAAACTCTGGAGACCAGCCGCAAGCAGCTTGCATTGCAAGCGATCCCTGAGATGGACGTGCTGAAGGCTGAAGGCGAACTGGCCAACCGCGAGCAGGACCTGACCGTCGCCCGCACCAATCTGGAGTTGCAGGAACTCTACATGAAAAACGCCATCACCCGCTCGCTGGACGATCCGGTTCTGCAGGAGATGCCAGTGGTGCCGTTGGACCACATCGCCAACCGGGTGCAGACCGATCTGGCGCCAGTGCAGGAGATGATCGCCGCCGCGCTCAAAAACCGCACCGAGTTGCAAGAGTCGAGCCTGGACTTGCAGAATCGTGCGCTCAGCCGCAAGACCGCTCGCAATGCGCTGTTGCCTCAGTTGACTGCTTATGGCTTGTACGCCGGCACGGGAACTGCCGGTGAGTTGAATTCCAAATACAAGAATCCCCCCGCTACTACCTTGCCGAAGAACTATGGAGGCGCTTTGGAGAGTGCGCTGGACAACAACTCGCCAGAGTATCAGGTTGGTTTCCAATTGAACATTCCGCTGCGCAACCGCGTCGCCAAGGCCGACCAGCAGCGCACCGAGCTTGAATACCGGCAGTCGCAGGTCTATCTCGAAGAATTGAAAAAGCGCATCTGCATCGAAGTGCGCAATGCGCGTTATGCTCTTGAGCAGGGAGCCAGCCGCGTGAATGCGGCCCGCAAGGCGCACGACCTGGCGCGACGGACCTTGGATATTATGCAGAAGGAACAGAAACTAGGCGCTGGGTCGAACCAGCAAACTCTCGCCGCCGAACATGATCTTGCCCTGGCCGATTCGGCCCTGGTCACAGCCGAAACCGCCTATGAAAAGGCACGCATCGAGGTGCGGCGGGCCACCGGCTCGGTACTCGAAGACTACGGCATTTCCATCGCCAACGCCAGAACCGGCGTCGTGGAGGCGGACCATCCCTAAACAAGAGCCAATTCGCGTTCTGGTTGCAGACGATCAGCCGCACATTCTCGAAGCTGTGGAGCTGCTGCTCACGCCGCAGGGCATTCATGTGGACTGTGCTCGCTCGCCGCAGTTGGTGCTTGAGGCACTGGGCGACAGCGACTACGACGTGCTGCTCATCGACCTGAACTACACGCGCGACACCACCTCCGGCCAGGAAGGCCTTAACCTGCTGGCGCGCATTCAGGAGCTGGACGCCCGCCTGCCGGTGATCGTGATGACCGCCTGGGGCAACATCGATCTGGCGGTCGAATCCATCAAGCGCGGCGCTTGCGACTTCATCCAGAAGCCGTGGGAAAACGAGCGCTTGCTCAGCCTGATTCGCGTTCATGCCGAGTTGCATCAGGCGTTGCGCCGCGCGCGCCAGTTGGAGATGGAAAACAGTCTGCTGCGCGGCGAAGGCATGCCGGAGTTCGTGGCTGGCGCGTCGTCCATGCAGCCGGTGCTGGAGCTGATCGCGCAGATCGGCCCCTCGGACGCCAACGTGCTCATCACCGGCGAGCACGGCACCGGCAAGGAGATCGTCGCCAAGCTGCTTCATGCGGCCTCGCCGCGTTCGCAGAGGCCGCTGGTGGCCGTCAACGCGGGCGGACTGCCCGAGGGTACCTTTGAAAGCGAAATCTTCGGCCATGTGAAGGGCGCTTTCACGGACGCGCGCACCGACCGCATTGGACGCTTTGAACTGGCCAATGGCGGCACGCTTTTTCTGGATGAAATTGCCAACGTGCCCATGCGTCAGCAGGCCAAGCTGCTGCGTGTGATTGAGAGCGGTGAACTGGAGCGCGTCGGCTCCTCGCAAACCCGGCGCGTGGACGTGCGACTGCTTTCCGCCACCAATGCCACGCTGGACGACGAGGTCAAGGCGGGCAATTTCCGTGGCGACCTGCTCTTCCGCCTCAACACGGTCGAGATTCACTTGCCGCCCTTGCGCGACCGGCGCGAGGATATTCCGCTGCTGGCCATGCACTTTCTTGGCCTTGACTGCGCCCACTATCGCAAGCAGATCGGCGGCTTCTCTTCGGCCGCCCTGCAACAGATGATGCAGTACGCGTGGCCGGGCAATGTGCGGGAGCTGGAGCACGCCGTCGAGCGCGCCGTGCTGCTCTGCCGCGGCGTGGAAATCGAACCGGCCAACCTCTCCATCGCCAACGCGCGGCCCGCGGCCCAGTCCTTTGAAACTATGAGTATCGACGAGGTCGAGGCGCTGCTCATCCGCAAGGTCCTGCGCCGCTGCGAAGGCAACATTTCGCAGGCGGCCGAGGCCCTCGGACTCAGCCGCGCCGCGCTCTATCGCCGCATCGAGAAATATGGTCTCTGAGAAGAACATTCGTCGCCGCCCGCGCTCGGCCTTCCGCCGGACGCGGCTTTTCTGTTTCCTGCTGGCGCTGCCCGCGCTGCTTCTTGCAGGCATCTTTTTCTATCAGCATCCGATGGAACTGGCGTCGGCCATTCTGCTCGTCGCGTGTCTTCTGCTCTACCTTCTGTTGGTTGCCGCCGCGTTGCTTGAAGGCATGGCCCGCCCTTTGCAGACGCTCTCCAACGTGCTCTCCTCACTGCGCGAGGGCGATTACTCCTTTCGCGCTCGCGGAGCCGGTGCGCAGGACGCGCTGGGCGAACTGGCCGGCGAGGTCAATGCGCTTGCCGACCTGCTGCAAAAGCAGCGTGTGCGTTCGCTGGAAGCCACCGCCCTGCTGGCCCGCATCCTCGAAGTGATGAATGCGCCGCTGTTTGCCTTTGACCGCGACAACCAGCTCCAACTTGTCAACAATGCTGGCGCCAAGCTGCTCGGTCTGCCGCAGGCGCGCTGCCATGGCCGCACGGCGCGGGAGTTGGGACTTGCAGAGCTGCTGGCTGCGCCGGACCAGACCATGCACTCCTTCAGTTCCAAGCAGTCGCTGGCCTCCGAACCTGCCCGCTGGCTGCTGCGCAAGGCCGACTTCCGCCAGGATGGCGTGCCCCATACGCTGCTGCTGCTGGACGATGTGAGCAGGCCCCTTCAGGAAGAGCAACAGGCCGCCTGGAAGCGGCTGGTTCGCGTGCTGGGACACGAAATCTCGAATTCTCTGACGCCGATCAAATCCATCGCCGGCAGCCTGCTCATGCGCGTGAATCAGCCGAGCGCCGACGAAAACATGCTGCATGACTTGCGCCGCGGCCTGGGCGTCATCGAGAGCCGCGCCGACGCGCTGAACCGCTTCGCGCAATCCTACCGGTCGCTGGCTCAGTTGCCTCCGCCGCGTCTCGGGCCGGTTCCGCTGGGACCGCTGCTGGAGCGGGTTGTGCTGCTGGAGCAGCGTCTGGAAGCGCACCTCGATCCCGGCCCCGCCGTCGTGCTCAACGCCGACCCCGACCAACTGGAGCAGATGTTTATCAACCTGCTGGCAAACGCCGCCGACGCTTCGCTGGCCAATGGCTCGAACACGGTACATGTGAGCTGGCAACAGAAGGGTGCGGCCGCGCTGGTCGCCATCGAGGACTGCGGCCTGGGCATCGCCAACAGCGACAATCTGTTTGTGCCCTTCTACACCACCAAGCCCGGGGGCAGTGGCGTGGGTTTGTCGCTGGCCCAGCGGATTGCACGCGCCCACGGCGGCGAAGTAACGCTGGTCAACCGCGAAGACGGCCCCGGCGCACGCGCCACCATCCGCCTGCCCATCGCGCTGTCATAGTTCCGTGACCGCGTGATTTGGTAATTGCATGAGTGTAGCGCGGGCGTCCCTGCCCGTGCCTGAAGGCCCCTGCTCCCTCCGAAAAATGACATCTGCATCGAATCGCAATCCAAGCTGCATACGCCGCAGAATTATGATGCGTTTGCCTTGCTTCTGAATGCCAGGACAAACGCATCTTAATTTTCCAGCAAATGGAGCAGGTAGTCGTTGTCCCATCCGGCCTTGAGCCGTTTTCCATGGACGCCGCGCTTTGAAGTCTTGTCTTGTTTGAGTAAGTTGAGTGCGAT
>Ga0224558_1002987_pt1 | contig 14726 bp, 9 predicted proteins | sample 714S32024metaG_FD_180682 | JGI IMG/M metagenome (GOLD analysis project Ga0224558, IMG submission 180682) | Peat soil microbial communities from Stordalen Mire, Sweden - 717 S3 20-24 | ecosystem: Environmental > Terrestrial > Soil > Wetlands > Peat | place: Sweden: Norrbotten County, Stordalen... | reverse complement strand
TACCACGTCGATGACATCGCGACCGCAGTTCGGTCGCTCCTGGGCGCCGGTGCGTAGGAGCCGCAGGACGCCACGGAAGTCGGCGGTGGCAAGCTGACCGAATCGGTGAAGGCCGCCGACGGCACTATCCTCGGGTTGCTCCAGCTCCCGTGAAGCACCCGGCGACGCGTTCGTCCCGAGCCAGGAACCGAGCAGGGGGAGCCGCCGGGAGCGCTCAGTGCCCCGGTGTACCCACCGCCCTGCGCAGCAGGTCGAGCGCGGCGATCGTGGCGTACTGGCGCACCCGGTCCCGGTCCCCCGGCACGGTGAACCCGTGGGACACGGTCGGTCTCCCTTCGCGGGCCAGCCCGACGAACACCGTGCCCGGAGGCTGCCCGTCCTGGGTGGCCGGCCCGGCCACCCCGGTGATGGAGAGGCCGACGTCCGACCCCAGGACCCGGCGGGCGCCGTCGGCCATCGACCGGGCCGCCTCCTCGGAGACGACGGGGCCCTCGGGCACGCCGAGCACAGTGAACTTGACCTCCGAGGCATAGGACACGACCGACCCGCGGAACCACGTGCTGGCCCCGGGCACGTTCACCAGTCGCGAGGCGGCCAGACCCCCGGTGAGGGATTCGGCCAGCCCGAGGGTGAGCCCCTCGACGGCCAGCACCCGGGCCACTGCGTCCTCGATGGCCTCGTCGTCGATCCCGAAGACCACATCCCCCGCCGCCGCGGTGAGGATCGCCCGGATCGCCGCCTCCTGGACGTCGAGGAGAGCGGTGGCGGCGACCTGGTCACCGGCCCGCACCGTCACCCGCACCTTGATGCCTTCGATGCCGCTGGCCAGGAAGGCCACGGTGGCGGTGTCGGTCGAACCGCCGTCGCCCGCGGCGTCGAGCCCCTCGATGTGACCGGCCAGCGTCTCGGCCAGGGCGGACTCGCTCATGCCCCACGTCCGGATGACCCGACTGGCGATCACGCCTGTGGTCTCACCGCGCTCGGCCGTCCGGTGGCGCAGGTCAGGGAGGATGCCGCGCTCGAACATGTCGGCCATCTCGTAGGGGACACCGGGAACGGCATACAGCACCTTGTGGCCGACCGGGCAGATGAGGCCGGGGGCGGTGCCTTTTGTCTGCGGAATGACCGTGGCCCCCTCGGGTACGTCTGCCTGGCGTAGGTTGGTGTCGGGCATCTCCCGGCCTCGGGACGAGTACAGCGCCCGGATGCGCGCCACCACTGCCTCGTCCCTGTGGAGCGGGACGTTCATCACCTCGGCGATCGCCTCGCGGGTGATGTCGTCGTGAGTGGGTCCGAGGCCACCACACACGATCACCCCGTCGCTGCGGGCCAGCGCGGTCCGGAAGGCCAGCACGATGCGCTCGTGGTTGTCCCCCACCGCCTGGTGGAAGTGGGAGGCCACACCGGCAGCGGCCAGGTGCTCGCCCATCCACTTGGAGTTGGTATCGGCGATCTGGCCGAGGAGCAGTTCTGTGCCGACGGCGACGATCTCGACGCGCACGACGGGTCAGGCCGCCGAGCTGGTGCCGTCGACCCGGTCGTCTTCGACCCCGGTGACTTCGAGCGCCCTCGCCCGTGCGGCCCGACGCCCGTCGAAGAAGTACTGCCCCCCGGTAAACACGGTCATCGCCGTCGCCACCCAGATGGCCGTCGACAGCACCGCCTGGTGCGTGGCCAGCGGAGGTGCGAGGCAGAGCCCGATGGCCAGGTCCTGGAGGAGTGTCTTGAGCTTGGCCGAGTTTCGCGCTGGGATGGACACGCCCCGGCGCCCGACCACCGAGCGGTAGACGCTCATCGCCACCTCCCGCACAGCGATCAGCGCCACCGGCAGCCACCACACAATCCCCTTGGCCACCAGGGCGACGAGGGCACCGAGTACCACCACCTTGTCCGCCAACGGATCGAGGAAGGCACCCGACCGGGTGGTCCCCTGCTTGCGGGCCAGCCAGCCGTCGATCCCGTCGGACAACGCCAGCACGCCACCGAAGACGAAGGTGAACCAGCTGGCCCCCCACAGCATGATGAGGACGATCATCACGGGCGTCGCCAGCAGCCGGAGCACGGTGATCCCGTTGGCCGGGGTGAGCAGGGCCGAGGGTCCGAAGGTGGTGCTCCTGGCCATCGACGCGCCTGGGTTGGCGGCCCCCCCGTTCATCGGACCGGCCCCGACGCGGTGGGGATGCGTCCCGCTCGTCGATGCGGCCGCTGCGCCGGGTCGCGGACCACCTCGGCCGTGAGGTCGGGCCCGTCGGCCCCGGTGACCACCACGTCGACGAACGACCCCACCCGGGCGTCGCCGGCGATGGTCACGATCCCGTCGATCTCCGGGGCCTCGCGGTAGGTACGACCCTCGCCCGGGGCGTCGACCAGGACCTCCACGGTCGAGCCGATCAGTTCCTCCCGTCGTCGGGCGGTGATGCCGTCCTGCAGCTCGGTGCACTCGCGCAACCGCTCGGTCACCAACTGGTCGGGCACCTGGCCGTCCAGTCCGGAGGCGAACGTGCCCGCCTCGTTGCTGAACGGGAAGAACCCGACCCAGTCGAGCTGGGCCTCCTCGATCCAGGCGAGGAGCCGGTCGTGGTCGGCCTCGGTCTCGCCCGGGTAGCCGACGATGAACGACGACCGGAAGGCGGCCGTGGGCTCGAGAGTGCGGATCGAGCGGATCCGCTCGAGGAACCGCTCACCCTCCCCCCACCGGCGCATGCGCTTGAGAAGCGGGCGGGAGACGTGCTGCAGCGAGAGGTCGAAGTACGGCACACCCGTGCTCAGAATGGCCTCGACCAGGGCGTCGTCCAGCGTGGACGGGTAGAGGTACAGCAGCCGGGTCCACTCGACGTGGGTGGTGACGGCAGCGACCAGGTCCACGATCGGTCGGTTGCCACCGACGGCAGGGCCGTCCAGGCGGGGTTCGGACCTCCCACCGGACCGGTCGAGGGCGAAGGAAGAGAGGTCCTGGGCCACCAGCACCACCTCGCGCAGGGTCCCGTCGGGTCCGGCCAACTGTTCGAGCTCGGACAGGATGGACGCAGTGGAGCGAGACCGTTGCTTGCCCCGGAACGAGGGGATGGCGCAGAACCCGCAGTTCCGGTCGCATCCCTCCGCCACCTTGATGTACGACCAGGGCGCCCTGGTCGGCGGCCGAGGCAGGTTCAACAGATCGAACACGGGCAGCTCGGGCTGCGGTGCTGGAGCGAGCGGCTTGCAGCCCAGCGCCACCGGTGTGCCGACCGACGACACCGGGGCCGGGGTCACGCCGGTCAGGGAGGCGCCGAACGGCGCCACCAGGTCCACCTCGGGCAGGGCCCGGGCCAGCTCCTCGCCGTATCGCTCGGCCATGCAGCCGGTCACCACCAGGCGGGCGCCGTCCTGCCGGGCATCGGACAGGGCCAGCACCGTGTCGATCGACTCCTGCCTGGCCGCCTCGATGAACGCGCAGGTGTTGACGACCACCAGGTCCGCTTCCTCAGGAGTTCCGGCTGCCTCAAGTCCGTCGACCATCAAGGTCCCGACCAATTTGTCCGAGTCCACCTGGTTCTTGGGGCAGCCCAACGTCTCGATCCAGTACCGCTCGGCCACCCGGACAATCTACCGGGGCTGCCGGGGTCCCACTCTGCCGTGCCCGGGAAGGGCTCCCCCGACGGCACCCGGGAGGCGCGCGGGCCCAGGGCTGGCCGACCCCGGCCTTGCTAATGTGGCCCAGCGCCCAAGCGACGGGGTCGACCCAGCGGACGGCCGGATCGCAGAGCGCTCAGCACATGTTGGACACCCAGACGGCCACACATCCGACCCGGCGCCGCCGGTGGGACATGCTCGGTGAGGCAGCATCGGCAGCATGGCTGCCCTGGCTCACCTGCCGGTGCATCGTCCTGGCTGCCCTCGCCCTGGCCAGGTACGAGGTATCGCACCTCCACATCGTCGACCCCAAGGCGGTCAGCCAGGCCCACGCCGGACTGCTCGGCTGGGACGCCGGTTGGTACGCCAACATCGCCGCACACGGCTACCACGCCGTGGGCCGGTCAGGCCTGCGGTTCTTCCCACTGTTCCCGGCCGGAGCGAGCCTGGTCCACCACCTCACGTCCGTGCCGGCAGGAGGGGCGACGGTCCTGCTTTCCAACGGATTCGGCTTCGCCGCCACCATGGCCGTCTATGTCCTGGCCCGATCCGAGCTGGGCGATCCCGGGGTCGGCCGCTCCGCTGCGTGGCTCCTCAACCTCGTCCCGGCGGCGTTCTCCACGGTGATGGGCTACTCGGACTCGCTGCTGATCCTGCTGGCGGTGGGTTGCTTCTACTGCCTCCGCCACCAGCGGTGGCTCTGGGCAGCCGGGCTCGGGCTCCTGGCCGGCACGGCGCGACCGATCGGGTGTCTGCTATTGGTGCCGGCGGCCTGCGAAGCGATTCGGAGCGTCGGCACCATCTCCTGGAGGGAGCGGTTCGCCCGGCTGGCCGCCGTGGTGGCTCCCGTAGCCGGGCTGCTGGCCTTTCTCCTCTGGGCCTGGGTCGAGTTCGGGAGCTTCACCCGGCCCTTGACCATCCAGGACGACCCCACCCGCCACGGACAGCTCACCGATCCGGTCATCACCCTCTACCACGACGGCGTCAACCTCCTCCACGGCCACCACGTCGGCACCGACCTGCACCTGCCATGGATCATCCTCACCCTGGTGCTGGTGGTCGTGGTGTTCCGGAAACTGCCGGCCAGCTACGGGCTGTTCGTCGTGGCGGTAGTGGCGGTGTCGATCTCGGGGTCCAATCTCGACTCGTTCGAGCGGTACGCCCTCAGCGCATTCCCGTTGCTGCTGGGCGCCGCCACCCTGCTCCGCTCGCGGCGGATCGAGATCACCGTGTTGGTGCTGTGCGCGGTGAGCATGTTCGGGTATGCCCTGTTGGCGTTCCTCGGCGCCTACGTCCCCTGACCGGTTCACTCACCACCGCGTCGAACCCGGACACGGTCGCTCGTCGTCGAGGTACCGACGCGCCTGTCGGCCGACGGCGCAGATCATGGTCGTTGATCCCTCATCGGATTTCGACTAGCCATCTTCTGTGCACGCAACCCACCAGGTCCGGATCTGGGAACGAGGGAGCGGACTCCTCGACTCCGTAGGCGGAGCCACACCCGATGCACCATGGGTTCCCGCAGCTATCACCTTCATCATCGCCACCACCTTCGTCGTGCTACGTCTTGAGCGGATCGGTGCTGGCAACATCAGTGCGTTCGTCGTCGCCGGCTCTCATTCGGTCGATGCGGCGACGGACCCGAACCACCTCTTGATCGGATCGAGAGCTGGATATGACGGACAGTTCTACTACCGGCTGGCCCTTGCTCCGTGGGACCTTTCGCGTACCGCATTCGGCGTTACCATCGATGTACCTCTTAGATTGCAGCGCATCGGGTATCCGGCTATCGCCTGGCTGATGGCCATCGGTCACCGACAGTGGGTTCCTTACTCACTCGTTGCCGTGAACGTGATCGCCCTTTCGCTCCTCGGCCTCTTCAGCGGCCTCTGGGCTCGATCCCTGGGGCGCCACGCGCTGTGGGGGCTCTTGCCGGCCGGCTACTTCGGTCTGGAATACTCATTGGCCCGAGACCTCACAGAGATCACGGCTGCGTGTTTCATGGTTGCCGGCATTGTGTCGATCCGGAGCAGCAGGCCGATGCTTGCAGCAGCAGCCCTGTCCGGCGCGGTGTTGTCCCGGGAAACCACCTTGGTCCTCGTCGTTGCACTCCTTCTGGCACGCGTTGACGATGCCGTGCGTCGCAAGGAGCGCCCGAGCCGTGTCGACGTAGCCTGGCTGGTCCCGCTGCTTGTGTTCGGCGCATGGCAAGTCACGGTGAGGATCACGACCGGCGTGTTTCCGCTCTCGTCGGACCGCGGGTCGAATCTGTCGTTGCCTTTCGTGGCAATCGTCCGGGCAGTCGGCACCTGGAGCCACCAGACATTCCGCATCGAACTGATCGGCTACGTTTCGCTGCTCAGCCTTGGAGCTGTTGTCGTACTGGCTGTCTTCAGCCTGGGACGAACCACCGCTTTGCGGTTCGAACAAATCGCTTTTTGCCTCGCGCTGCTCATGACGGTCCTGCTGTCCTCCAACGTCTGGAACGCGGACCCGGTCGAATTCCGAACGTTCACCGAGCTCTGGATCCTCGGCTGCGGCGTGATCCTCGGAAGGAGCGGAGGCAGACTGGCGGTGCCGGCGATTCTTGCCTGTTTGGCATGGCTGCTGGTCGCTGCATGGAAGGTCACCTCGATCTGATACGAAGATTCGCTGAATCTTCGGTCGCCCCGGCGAACCCGGGTCAGGGCTCTACGTTGGTGAACTGAGATGGCCGTGCCGACAGCCATCGGGCCGACACGGCCCGCGCCGGATAGGAGGGTGGGCTCCCTCGAGACCCAGGAAACGCCGGGGATCCTTGATGGTCATGTAGGCCGAACATTCGATCCGACCGGGCCTCGATCGGTCAACACCAGCCGTTGAGGGTCGGACCCATCGGACGAGGTCGGTGCCTAATCCCTGTGGTCCTTCTTGTCCTGGGCTTCCACGATCGGGTCGTGCAGCCGCCACCGGAGTGCTGCTACGAGAGCTCGTCCTTGATCCCGGTCGTGACTTCCAGCCCATCGGAGCCCCGCAGAGGACTACCGGAACACGGGAACTGGCCGACCCTGGGGGTCGGCCAGCGTTCCATGTCTCGCGACACGAGCGGAGAGGGAGGGATTTGAACCCTCGGACCCAGTTACCCAGGTCAACTCATTAGCAGTGAGTCCGATTCGGCCGCTCTCGCACCTCTCCTTGCCCCTCCGGCCTATATTTGGCCTATATTTCCGGGATGGAAATGCAGGCCAGGACGTCGAGACGTCCCAAGGGTACAGGAACGGTCCGGCAACGATCCCCAGGTAAGTGGCAGCTGCGTGTCTTCGTGGGCGTCGACCCGATCACCGGGAGCCCCCGGCAGCTGTCCAAGACGGTCGACGCACGCAACCAGACCGAGGCCCAGCGCAAGCTGCGGGCCTGGCAGAAGGAGTTGGACGAGGCGCCGGCCGAGGCCGCGCTCGACTCGTCCGCGACGGTCCGGACCCTCATCGACGAGTGGCTCCGCCACAGCGACGCTCGGGGGCGGGCACCCCGGACCCTGCACGACGCCCGACGGTCGGCCGAGACGGTCATCTTCCCCGAGTTCGGGGACATGCTGATCGCCGAGCTGACCCCCCGCCACCTCGACGAGTGGTACCGCAAGCTCGCTACTGGCGAAGGCCGGGAAAGGCCGCTGAAGGCGACCAGTATCAGACGGCACCACGCCAATCTGTCGGCCGCCCTCAATCAGGCGGTCCGGTGGGGGTGGATCGAGCGCAATCCTGCCGAGCGGTCGCAGCCTCCGGCGCTGGAGCGGGTGGAGCTCCAGGTACCTACCCCCGACGAGGTCCGGCGGTTGCTAGCCGCGGCCGAGGCCCGAGGTCCCCGGTGGGGGATGCTGCTGACCCTGGCCGTACTGACCGGTGGCCGCCGCGGCGAACTCTGCGGGCTCCGGTGGATCGACGTCGACGGCGACTCGATCCGCTTCCGGCGCTCGCTCTACCGGGCCGGGGAGGAGCGGGGCGAAAAGGCCACCAAGACCGGCCGTGAACGACGCATCGCTGTCGCCGGGGCCGGCATGGCCATCCTCGAGGATTGGCGGACCACGTGTGAGGAGGCAGCCGAGGCGGTCGATGTCGAGCTGGTCGACGATGCCTTCATCGTCTCCACGTTCCCGGACGGCAGCCGACCAGTGAATCCGGACACCCTCACGTCGGTCGTCCACACGCTCTGCGTCGAGCTCGAGATCCCACACGTCCACCTGCACTCGCTCCGCCACTTCGCTGCCACGGAGATGCTGGCTGCCGGCATCGACCCACGAAACGCCGCCGAAGTGCTCGGGCACGCCAATCCATCGCTGACGCTCAGCCTGTACGGACATGCCACCAACGAACGGCAACGACAGGCAGCCGAAGTGCTCGGGCGGGCGTTTGTCGAGCGGTAGGCCCGAGTTCGCAAGCCTGACAGGTCGAGTCAACGGATCTTCGGCCTGGCTCCTCCGGTGTCCGGCATCGGAGCACCGTCGAGTTGCTCCGCCAGCTTGCCGACATGCACGAGCCAGCGACCCGCGATCTTCACCCCCGGGATCTTTCCAGCGCGACACTGGCGGACCACGCCGAGGGGCGTCATGGCCAGGAAGGGCGCGACCTCGTCCGGCGTTGCCAACTGCGGAAGTGATTCCGACAAGTGGGGGTAACAGCTCATGGATGACCCGGCGAATTTGGGGCCACCGAAGCGTCGATCACCGGACGCACCACGGCAATAGACCGGCCATCAGGGCGAATGGCTGATCGCCCGGCGCCACATGATGGCCGCAGGTCGGCTCCCGTCGCGTGAGACTCTCGTTTGGTCACAGTGTCGGGCACTTTCGATCGGTGCCGTGGCCTCGCACCTCGGCCTAGCCAATTCTCCGTACCGACGTCACCCGCAACGTCACCCTCGAACGTCACCCTCATCAGTTCCCACGGTCGGGACAGGCAGCATCCGCGTCACCCTGACTCCGCTGAACGTCACCCTGGCACCATCCGCCGTCACCTTGGCCTCGTGGACGTTCCCTACTGTTGCCCGAATGCTCAGCACGGAGTGCGCCGCCGACCGGTGTACGTCTGTCCGTGGCTCCATGACGCCAAGGGTGGCCAGCAGGTGACGCCTCGGCGATGATCGACCGCTTCGTTGGCCAGTGGGCGGAAGCGCGAGACGATCGGCCGATGAAGCATTCACAACAGCGGTCACCCAGCTTCTGATGCAGTCCAATGGAAATCCTCAGCGTGCGAGAGTGACCCCCTCACTCAGCACTGCGCGAGCAGATGGCGACCACCTTGTCGCACTTGGCGGAGGGGCCACCCGCATCCCCCTTGACCGCCAGCGGAACCCGGTCCACGGCGCGATGGCCAGCCTAAGGTTGTCCTATGCGAAGGGCGGGCAGGCGGCCGGACCCGTCCGGAGGTACGGACCAGCTGGACCTCTTCCGGCTTGACCCTTCGGCTCACGTTCTTCAGCATCTCGACAACAGGTCCTGGCCCGAATCGGCCAGGTTCCCGGTCAATCGGGCCAGCTCACAGGTCGCCGCACACATAAGGGCTGACCTGGCGACCTCCGCTCACCCGCTCCTGGTGGCCGGCTTCTCCTCGATCGCCGAGGTGATCCACCTGGTTGCCGGTTGGAACAACAAGCCCTCGGGCGCGGAAATGCGGATCGTGCTCGGATCCGAGCCGTTCAACACCGCCCAGTTCGGAGTGCGCTCGGCCCGAAGGGTGTTCACCGACGAAGCCGTCCGATACTGGCTTGAGACCAAGAACATCTCCCTCCGTCAGTCGGCCCAGGTACTCGCCACCGTCAACGCCGTAAAACAGGGGGCGCTGAGAGTCCGGTTCGTGGACAGTACGTCCCATCGCCTCCACGCCAAGATCTATGTCGGTGACACGGCCGCCACCCTGGGGTCGAGCAACTTCACCGCTAACGGCCTTCGCCTCCAGCTCGAGGCCAATGCTCGCTTCGAGCAGGCGTCCGACCGAGCCCGCTACGAAGAGACCGCCACGGTCGCCGAGAACTTCTGGGAGATCGGCGAAGACTGGGACGAGGAGTTCCTGGCCCTCCTCGAGGCCATGCTCGCCGTGGTCTCGTGGCAGGAGGCATTGGCTCGTGCGTGTGCGGACCTACTTGAGGGTCAGTGGGCCTCCCGCTATCTGAGCACCGTCACGCCCGGGGGACAGACCCTGTGGCCGTCCCAGAGGGCGGGGATCGCCCAGGCGCTCTGGATAGTCGAGAACGTGGGCAGTGTGCTGGTCGCCGATGCCACGGGGTCGGGAAAGACCCGAATGGGCGCCCATCTGGTCCGTGCGGTGAGGGATCGGCTATGGGCGACGGGGCGCGTGCGGGGCGACCTCACAACCTTGGTGTGCCCGCCAGCGGTCAAGGCCACCTGGGAACAAGAGGCACTGGACACCGGACTGACCCTCAATGCCGTCTCCCAGGGTCTCCTGTCCCGCCGGGGAGGTGACATTCCCCGACTGGAACACTCAGCAGTGCAGCGGGCGCAGACCTTGGCGGTCGACGAGGCCCACAACTTCCTCAACGCCGGATCTTCCCGGACTCAACGGATCCGGGGCAGTGAGGCCGACCACATCATGCTCTTCACCGCCACCCCCATCAGTCGCGGGGCCAGCGACCTGTTGAACCTGGTCGGGCTCCTCGGCCCCGACAACTTCGACGACTCCTCCCTGCAGATCCTGGATCGGCTCAGCCGTCGTCGGTCCGGTGAGGACGTCCTGTCGCCCGACGAGAATGACAACGTCCGCCGCCAGATTCAGCGCTTCACGGTCCGGCGCACCAAGTCACAGATCAATGCCATGGTCGACAGGGATCCTCAGGCGTTCCTCCACGCAAGGACCGGTCGGGTGTGCCGCTATCCCGACCACGTCGCCCGCACCTACCCCACAGGGGAGACGCCTGAGGACGAGTCCATCGCCAACCAGATCCGCTCCATCGCCCAAGAGCTCCGGGGGATATCTCTGCTTGAACCCCGCCTCGCGGTACCTTCCGCGTTGCGTCACCTCTACAGCGACGACCAATGGCTCCATTTCCGGATGGCGGCCATCCGGGGCCTGGCCGCCCACCACCTGCTCGACGGGCTCCGTTCATCGACTGCCGCCCTTATTGAGCATGTGGCCGGTACTGCCGAAGCAACTGAGCGGTTCGAATTGGCGAAGTTCAAATCCACCGACAGCGGGAATGTGATCGGAAGGCTAGATGCGCTCGCCGAGCGTGGCTGTCCCGAAGTTGAGCTGGCGCTAGAACTCGAACCGTGGATGACCGATGACGATCAGTGGCGGGCGGCATGTGCTGTCGAACGCAACCGATACGAGCTCATCCTCGAACTGGCTACTCGCCTCTCCCCCGCCCGCGACGACGCAAAGTGTGACCTGCTCACGAGATTGTCTGGTCAGCACAACCTGCTGCTCGCCTTCGATCACCATCCGATCACCCTCGCCCTGCTCCACCAGCGTCTGGGCGCCGACATCGGCGGTGCCAAGATCCTGGTGGCGACTGGCTCAACGGACAAGGAGCGCAAAGAGGTCATCATGCGCTTCGCCCCCGATGCCACCGGCAGGGCGGTGGCGCTGTGTTCGGACGCCATGAACGAGGGGCTAAACCTGCAGGGAGCGTCCTGCATCGTCCACCTCGACCTTCCCACCACTCTCCGGGTCGCTGAACAGCGAATCGGCCGGGTGGACAGGATGGACAGCCCGCATGAGGCCGTTGAGGCCTGGTGGCCGCGGGACGGGAAGGCGTTCGGCACGAGAGCCTACGAGACGCTGGTCCGGCGGGTGACGGAGAGCCAGACCTACCTGGGGAAGAACCTCGAGCTACCCAACCTCGACACTGCTCTCGTCGATGCGCCGGTCGTCCCGGTCGAGGAACAGATCGAGGAGTTCGAAGCATTAGCCGCGAAAGAGTATGACGGTATCCAAGATGCCCTTGAGCCGGTCCGGCAATTGACCGAAGGGGACCAACCCCTGATCCCGCGCGACGTCTACGACGCCTACCGGACGACCACTCGACGGGTTCTCGCCCGGGTGGCGCCATTGTCGACCCCTCGACCATGGGCGTTCTTCGCCGTGGCTGCGACTGCCAACGGCGCCCCCCGTTGGATGCTGGTCGAGCGCGATGCCAACGCGACATGCATCGTCGACCTCTCAGAAGTCACCGCCCGACTCCGGAGTCATCTGTCCGAGGATCCACCCGGACAGAGCCTGGACGAGGACGCATTGGAGTGGTTGGGGGTAAGCCTCGACATCGCCGCCCGGGCCGAACGACAGCTCCTGCCGCAGCGGATGAAGCGGGCCCTCGACCAGATGGGCCGAGTGCTTACTGGGTGGGCGGACGCCGCCAGGATGCGGAGTGACGAGTCGGCAGCATCGAGTCTTCTCAAACTGGCCGAGTTGACTGGCGAGTCGGACCAGCCGGAGGTTGACCCTTACCTGGTTGCCGAGCGGTGGCTGACCCTCGTGGGTCCGGTGTTCGATGCGCACCGTGCTGGGCACCGTACGGCCCGCTACGTACTGCTCCGTGACATCGAACCCCACCTGATCGCAGAGCCCCTTCCACTCGAAGAGGTACTTGAGGTCTTCACCGGGATGGAGAGAGCCACCGCATTGGCCGAACGAGTTACAGCCTGCATCTTGGGTGTCGAACGCCGGAGTTAGTTGGCGGGTGGCAGCGAGCACGCCCGACGTGCCGTTCTGCGCTGCGGCCGGGGTGGCGACGGCCGTCGTTCTGGCGCGTCGTTCTGAAGTCGGTCGGAGACGCGAGATCGCCAATTCGAAGTCCGCTGACATCCGTCGCCACTCCCAGTCCCTGTCGTCTCGGGGAGCGTCATTTGAGCCGGAGAAGTCCCTCCGGCGACCTTGTTGTTCGTGAAAGTTGCATGCGCCCGGAACCAGGCACGAGTAGGCACCCTGTCGCCGATCACCGGAAACTCCCCAGAGCTGATCACTGAAATTCCCCACTTCCATTCGAACGTGCGCTTCGCCGACGCCTTTTCAACCTGGCGCCCGTCCGCCAACCGGCCTTCCAGCGTCGATCCGCGCCTGCACCCGCTCGTCACTTATGGGCCGTGCATTCGGCGTCTTTGCCCACCCGAGGAATGCATCCTTCAGCTGAGCGTCGAGCCCGGAGAACATTGTCTTGCCCTTTGCAGCGCCCGGAGCTCGCGACGCCCCCCAACCTTGAGTCGTACCGAGGCGCACAGTCAAACCTTTGGCGGGTGCCGAACTCCCAACCTGGTCCCGCGCCATTGCGCCGCGGCGCCGTTGCGGGAATCGGGCCCTGACCAGCACCCGGGGATAGAGTACGTGCCGTGCGGCTCGACGAGAGTGACCTCTCGCGCGTACTCGACGTTGTTCGAGTCGTTAGTGAGGCGAAGGAACGAGACACATTCCTCCAATCGACGCTCGAGGGCGTGGCGGCCCTCATGCCGTGTCTGGTCGCCACCGCCAACGAAGTCGATCCGGTCGGCGGTCGCCTCACCTATTGGATGGAGCCGGCATCGTTCGCGGTGCCCGACAATGCCGCCGAGCTGCTCACCGAGCTCGCCGGTGAGCACCCGCTGATTCGCCATGCAACTGCCACGGGTGACGGTTCGGCCTGGCGGATCAGCGACTTCTGGTCACAGGACATGTTCCACGCCAGCCGGCTGCATCGAGACCTCTACGGCCCCATGGACGTCGAGTACCAGATGTCGGCCACACTCCCGGCCGCGGCACCGGTCGTCTTCGGACTGGTCGTCAGCCGGGCGGATCGCGACTTCAGCGATCGCGATCGGGATGCATTGAACGTGCTGCGTCCCCACTTGGCCCAGGCCTGGCGCAATTTCCGGGACCAGGAGCGCCTACGGGGCCTGGTAGACGCCGCCAACGATGCCGTGGCCGGGCGCGGATCGAACGTCATCGTGTTGTGGGACCCGCCTGACGAGCTGGCCCCAGGGGCGCTGGTCACGCTCTACCGGTTCTTCGGACGTCCGTCCCGCACCTCGCCGTTGCCGCTACGTGTGGACCGGTGGATTGCCTCACAACAGGCTCACCTTGCCGAACACGAGGGGTTGAAGCTGATCCGTCCATTGACGGCGCAGCTGGGCGGACAGCGGATTGTGCTCCGGTACCTGCCGGCCCAGGGTGCTCACCCGGGGGCCATCATCGTCGACGAGGAGCGCCAACCGACGCGACGACGGGACTACGAGTCACTGGGTTTGAGCCCGCGGGAGGCGGAGATCACCGAGCTCGTGGTGCTCGGCGCCGGCAATGCTGCAATCGCCGACCAACTGCACGTGGCCCCGGGCACGGTCAAGAGGCATCTCGACAACATCTACGCAAAGCTGGGGGTCCGGAGCCGCGGCCAACTGACCGCCTTCGTGCTCCACCTCGTGGACAGCTGACGGAACCTCGGATGCGATTGTGCCTAAGGGCGACATCAACCCTCGGTTCTGAGGCTGGATCAACTACTGAGCGGACTTCGACCGCTCCGAGTTGAGCTACCTGAGACGACACCTCAACGAGCATCTCCGTCGCTGGGCGATGCGGAAGTTCAGACGGATGAAGGACCAGTGGGTGTGAGGACCCGCGAGTGGCTCAACGCCATCATCCACAGGGAACCTCGCCTGTTCGCCCATTTGGGGCTGTTCTGATCACCGGCGGCCGAGCTGTAAGCGCCGGTTGACCGGAGACTGTGACATCCGGTTCCGAGACAGCTGGGGCTGGGACTCCCCCGGCTGCTCGACTCTGAGGCACGGCGATTCCGGTGAGGACGGCCGTCTACCTGTCCGTTCGGTTCACCCCGACAATCGGGGCACCGGTCGTCGACCCCGCCGCTGCACCGGAGAACGCTGCATCCCCAAATGAGAAGACCCCCCCGTCGGCCGCCACCAACCAGTAGCCACCACCGTCAGGGGTCGCCGCCATGCCGACGATGGGAGCATTGAGGTGCTGCCCGCCCATCGACCCGGAGAACGCTGCATCCCCAAATGAGAAGACCCCCCCGTCGGCCGCCACCAACCAGTAGCCCCCGCCGTCGGAGGTCGCGGCGATGCCCACGACCGGGCTGTTGAGGTGCCGCCCGCCCATCGACCCGTGGAACGCGGCGTCGCCGAAGCTGAAGACACCACC
>Ga0224558_1002985_pt1 | contig 14754 bp, 14 predicted proteins | sample 714S32024metaG_FD_180682 | JGI IMG/M metagenome (GOLD analysis project Ga0224558, IMG submission 180682) | Peat soil microbial communities from Stordalen Mire, Sweden - 717 S3 20-24 | ecosystem: Environmental > Terrestrial > Soil > Wetlands > Peat | place: Sweden: Norrbotten County, Stordalen... | reverse complement strand
CTTCGCTTGGTTCTCACTCCCGTTCGCGGGCGTCCTCGTGAAAGCTGTATGCCGGAAATCGGCACGTACAGTTTGAGCGGCGGACGGAGGCCAGCGCGTAAGCGCGCCTCCTCCGACCCGACTGCCACTTAAGTATCCGTCTCGCTTGCCATGTTTCAAGACTCGATTGGCGTGGTCACCACCGGACGATGAGAGCTACAGGAATGGAAGACAACTCAGAAGCAAAACCTCTCGCGCAAATCGAGAGGCACTCTTACAGTGAAGTGGGCTGGATCTCGAGACAAAAATCTTCTCGGCCTCCGGTCGAGGGAGAACTTTTTTCTTGACATCCCTTTTTATAGAACTCATTGACCGATGACCGGAGTCGTGGGTGTAAACGTCGCGATTTACACCAACAATCGTCGAAGGACTGCACAGCGACTGACAATATTTGTCAGAGTTGGTCCACGAACACTTGACAATCTTAGCAATCCAGACCGCAGCGGGCACGAAAGGACCTTCTCTCAAGCACAGCCAGCGCAAACGATTCCTTTGGAAATCTCACTTTTGGAAGCGGGATGGAACTTTGGTCATCTCGTCGGAAGGCTGGGCCCTCCAAGTGCAACCGTAAGAGGTTATTTGGCTACGTCGCTACGTCGGACCTGGAGTGAAACAAATGCAGAGACAGAAGGGCTTTTCGCTGATCGAGCTGCTGATTGTGGTGGCGATCATCCTAATTATTGCAGCGATTGCTATCCCGAACCTGCTACGGGCGCGCATTGCGGCGAACGAGGCGTCCGCAGCGGCGTCGATTCGCACCATCAACACAGCAATGATTTCATACAACTCCAGCTACCCGACGGTGGGTTTTGCGGCCAACCTGACCTCCCTGACGGGCACCTGCACTGGCACCATCGTTCCCACCTCGACTAGCGCTTGCTTGATCGACTCGACGCTGGCGGCGGGCACCAAGAGCGGCTATACCTTCAGTGTGCAGGGCACGACCAGCGGCTATGCTGCGTGGGCAACCCCGCAGCACGTGAACAGTACGGGCGTGCGCGCTTTCTGCTCGGTCGCGGATGCTGTGGTACGCACCAACACCGCTCCGATCAGCACCTGCGTTGGAAGCGAGTCCCCGCTGCAGTAAGTTTGGATTAGGCAGGGTACCTGGACGGCAGGCAGGAGAACTGGAACTGCGCTCGGATTGGACGGGGCGGAGCCCGGTCCCCACACGAGCATCTTGGCTTAGATCCCCCGGCGACACCGTCAAAGCCAAGACCGCCTACCAGGATTTCCTCACCCTGTGGAAAAACGCCGATCCCGACATCGCCATCCTGAAGGAAGCCAAAGCGGAGTACGCGAAGCTGCAATAGCTGCCCGTTGCCGGGAACGGGATGGTTGGTGAAATCGCGCGCCAGCAACTTTTCCAAAACAGTTGGGTTTGCAAGTATTTGTTTGGGTTCTTCTTCCGGGAGGTTCCCCATGATCGGTATGACGGAGAACGGATTCGAGCACGGCTTGCAGCCTTCGCGGGCAATCCAGGCGGAACGCGGTGAAGTGAGCCTTGAGCAGCGTTTCGAACAGGTGACCCAGATTAGGGAGCAACTTGATAGCGTGCGCAGTTGGTGCGGACGGCTGTTGCCTAAGTTTCGTCGGGCCTGTTCTGCCGGGCAGTTGCTCTTTCAGGTTGTCGGCGCCGCCGGTTACGCTGGCTACTTCGCTTCCATGCACACGTTAATGCGCTTGCTTTCCGGCGCGTTGATGGCAGGCACATGGTACGCGATTTACAGAATTAAAGGAGCTCAGCCCTAGCAGGCCCTAAGAGTGCCGTGCTCAGGCCAATTTTGACGTGAGATCGACGCGTTCCAGTTCCCGGGGTCCACAGAACCTCTGGCGGCGTTTGCCCCCATTACATTATTTCTTGGGATTTGAAACGCTGAGCTGGAAGGAGGCAATCAGATACTTGGCTTGATCGCTGTCGATCGGATCGAGCTCTAACATCTCCACAGTTCGCGACATAACGAGCCGTGTGCGGTAGTAATAAATCTTCTCTGCCTCTGCTGTGAAATGCGCGAGTTCCATGCGTTGCGCGACCAGAGAGGACTGCAAAGTAACGCACACATGATGCTCTCCCGGCTCGACGGAGACGGAGAAATAGGAATTGCCGTGGTTTGCGCCTACCCATGCTCCGTCGATCGCGAGCTTCACCGTTGGATATCCTAAGGTATGGCTGGTACCGGCATCCTGAAAGAAGTAAACCCGCGCCTTCCCAGGGTCCGGCTGCGCCAGGGTGTGTTGAGATTCGTCCAACTTCACCTTGAAGCTGACATTCTCGGGGCCGCAGGCTGCGGTAGAAGCGGCAGGCGGGACCTGGGCAAATGCGGATGCTGCAAAGAGCAGCGTGACGAGAGCGATTCTCATGCCTCTCCTCCAATGGACGGGGCGCTTGTTATAGCGCCAACAACCGCTCCACCCAATCACGCCAAGAGCGGGCGCGCTGAGGGCCCGGGCGCTGCGCCACTTAAAATCCCCAATCGACGCATGGGAGACGCACGGAACTCTTATACCCTCCGCAGGGTCAGCAGCGTGATCTCTGGCGGGACACCGATGCGCACCGGGAAGCCGAGGGTTCCGAGGCCTCGGTTCACATAAAGCGCTGCCTTCTGTTGGCCGTTGCTCGCGGGCGCGCCAGAGACATGCATTGGCAGGCGATAAAGTCCGGCGACGAACGGAGTGATCAAGCGAGCCGGACTGACGCTGTGATCCACGATCTCAAACCTTACCTGGCCGCCGTGAGTGTGACCGGCCAGGCTGAGTTCGATGCCGAGTTCGGCCGCACGGTGAAACGAATTCGGATTGTGCGAAAGCAACACGTTGGGCATATCGCGCCGGATCAAAGGCTCGATTTCCTGCAACATGGGCCCGGGATGATCGCCTTCGCTGCGCGTCATGTGATCGCGCTGATAATCGACACCCAGAAGATTGAAGCGGGCTCCGTTGTGCTCGACGACCGCACTCGCGGCGCGCAACAGCCGCATTCCCTTTTCTCGGAAGAGCCGTTCCGCGTCCTCTTCCACTCCCGCATAAATTTCGTGATTGCCATTGCATCCCCATACGCCCAGCGGAGCGCGCAGCCGGCTCAACTCGGCGATGCAAACATCCAGCGGATCGCCAACGCCCGAGATGAAGTCTCCCGTAACAAAAGAAATATCAGGGCGCAGGCTGTTCGCCATATCGACGGCGCGCGCGATTTCGCGAGGCGGCATGTAGTCGCCAATGTGGATGTCACTAAGCTGAGCAATGCGCAGTCCATCCAGCTGCGGCGGAAGATTGGCCACGGGCACGTCGACGCGCTCGATGGTGTAACGCAGGCGGCCGGCGGCAAATCCGTAGGTCGCAGCAAGAAACGGAAAGCCGCCAGCGAAAGCGGCGGCATATTGAAAAAAGGTTCGGCGCGAGGGACTGAAGCCATTGGCGACCGCTCCGGGACGAAGCCGGGCCGCTACATTCGTGACCCACTCGATCGCTCCCACCGATTCGACCGCCAGGAATCCAAAGAACGAAGCAGCCAGCCACAAGCGGGCAAATGTGGAAAGTGTTTTGCCGAGGTGGAAGCCGCCCAAGCTGAGCCGGGAGACCCCGTGGCCAAGCAGCGGATCGAGAAGCGTCGCCAGCAGCACAGCGGCCAGAGCGAGCAGTCCAGCATGAAGCCCGAAGCGCCAGTTGCCATTCGAGAACGAGCCAATCGACGTCCACGCCCGCACAAACCAGAATCGCTGGACGGCGTAGACAGCTAAGAGAAACAGCGCGAAGAAAAAAACTCGGGTAAGAATCAGGGTCAAGACTCCGTTATGGAACTCTTTTTGGTGGTTAGATGCATTGCGGGCAGAAGAAGGCTCGGATGCACCTGTGAAAACGCCCCACAATAAAGAAAGCAGAGGATTTCCCCTCTACCCCTGCGGGCCAGAGACCCAAGTTACGGAGGTTAGATGACTTGTGGATGAAATTTCAGTCTAGTCTAATCGCGACGGCTTCGCTTTTCATTCTCCGAACAAAACGCGATGCATAGCTCGCCTAAGAGTCATAAGCCTTCGGGTGGTTGCCGATAGCTAGCGGGCGGCGAGCGGCTCTTGCGTGCGCAGCGATGCGGCGCGGTCACGGGCGTTCTGGAGGGCGCGCTTGACGTGACGAGGCGCAGTGCCTCCGGGTATGTCGTGCAGTCCGAGCACCTCAGTGAGTCCAAGGCAGGAGTGGAAACCCGCGTCAAAGCTGGCGTGGATGGCTTGCAAGTCGGCGAGGGGCAGTTTTTGCAATTCGCATCCGCGCTCCACGGCCAACTGCACAGCCTTGCCGACCGCTTCGTGGGCGAGGCGCGACGGCACTCCGCGTTCGACGAGGTATGCGGCCGCGGCCCAGGCGTTCATATAACCTGAACTTGCGGCCAGATTCATCTTGGCTTCGTTGAATTCCACGGTGTTCATAAATCCGGTGACGAGCGGCAACATGCCGATGACCGTGTCGGCGGCGTTGAACACCGGCTCCTGCGTTTCCTGCAAGTCTTTGTTGTAGGCGAGGGGCAGGCCTTTTACCAAAGTTTGCAGCGCGGTGGCGCAACCCATGACGCGCGCGGCTTTGCCGCGCACGAGCTCCAACAAGTCGGGATTTTTTTTCTGCGGCATGGCGCTGCTGCCGGTGGAGTAGGGCTCGGGTAACTCGACAAATCCGTACGCGGGCGTGGAGAACAAGATCATCTCTTCGGCCCAGCGGCTGAGGTGGAGAGCGAGCAGGGAAAGCGCGTCGACGAATTCGATGGCGAAGTCGCGGTCGCTGGTGGCGTCGATGCTGTTCGCTGTCGGGCCATCAAAACCCAGTTCCGCGGCCATGGCTTGACGATTGAGGGTGAGCGTGGCTCCGGCCACGGCGCCCGATCCCAGCGGACAAAGATTGGCGCGCTTGCGGCAGTCGGAGAGGCGGGAGGCGTCGCGGAGAAACATTTCTATATAAGCCAGTAACCAATGCGCTACTAAGACGGGCTCCGCCGGCTGAAGGTGCGTGTACGCCGGCATGGCTAATAGCGAGGACGCGCTGCCCGCGGCCTCGGCGCGCGCCAAGATCGCCTCGATCCAATCGGCGATCAAGGTTCGCAGGGTATCGATGCTTTGGCGCACGAAGAGGCGGAGGTCGGTTGCGATCTGTTCGTTGCGGCTGCGGCCGGTGTGCAACTTGTAGCCAGTGGCGCCGATCAGCGCGGCAAGTTGCTTTTCTACGAAGTGGTGAACGTCTTCGGCTTCCGGATCGTTGAGAAACTCCGGAGACGATTTAGCACGGTGGCCGATTTCTTCCAGGGCTTTCACAATTTCGGAAAGCTCTTCGGAAGAAAGCACTCCGGCGTGTTCGAGAGCGTTGGCGTGGGCGCGACTGGCGGCGAGTTCGAAGGGCAGCAGCCGTCGATCGTAGGGGAACGAGCGCTGCCATTTTTCAAATTCGGGGTCAAGCGGCTGCCGGAAGCGGCCGGACCACATCTTCATTGCGCGACCTCTACCTTTACCTTCGCCTGCGTCTGGGCGCGGCAACGCGAGGGCAATCCGAGGATGCGGATGAAGCCTTCGGCGTCCTTCTGATCATAGCCTGCGCTCATGGTGAATGAGGAGAGGTCGGTGCGGTAGAGCGAGTAATCGGACTTACGGCTGACCACGTTGACGTTGCCTTTGTAGAGCGAGAACGTGACCGAGCCGGTCAGATTCTGTTGCGTGGTTTCTACGAAGGCGTCGAGCGCTTCGCGCAGCGGCGTGAACCACAGGCCGAAGTAAACGAGTTCGGCATATTTGAGCGCGACGTGCTGCTTGAAGTGGAGGAGGTCGCGATCGAGGCAGAGGGATTCGAGTTCGCCGTGGGCTTCGAGTAGCAGAGTGCCTCCGGGAGTTTCATAGCAGCCGCGCGACTTGATGCCTACGAAGCGGTTCTCGACCAGGTCGATGCGTCCTACGGCGTTGCGCCCGCCGATTTCGTTCAGCAGTTCGACCAGCGATACGGGATCGAGAGCCTGGCCGCTCACCGAGACGGGCACGCCTTTTTCGAATCCGATTTCAACTTGCTCCGGCTGATCGGGAGCCTCTTGCGGGGACTTCGTCCATTGCCAGGTGCTTGGGAACGGCGGGTTGGCGGCGTCTTCGAGTTCTCCGCCCTCGTGGCTGAGGTGCCAGAGATTGCGATCGCGGCTGTGGATCTTCTCGCGGCTCGCGGCGACGGGAATACCGCGTTTCTCGGCGTAGTCGAGACAGTCTTCGCGCGATTTCAGGTCCCACTCGCGCCATGGCACAACCACTTTCAGCTCGGGAGCGAGCGCCTGGTAGGCCATCTCGAAGCGGACCTGGTCGTTGCCTTTGCCGGTGCTCCCGTGGCTGAGGGCCGAGGCGCCTTCGCGCAGCGCGACTTCGACCTGATGTTTCGCGATTACGGGGCGGGCGAGCGAGGTGCCGAGCAGATACTTGTTTTCGTACACCGCGCCTGCTTTCAGCGCGGGCCAGACGTAGTCCGTAAGGAACTCTTCGCGCAGATCTTCGACCACTACCTTGCTGGCTCCGGTTTTGTAGGCCTTCTCCATCACGGCCTCGAGGTCGTCTCCCTGGCCGATGTCGGCGACCATGGCGATCACTTCGTAGGCATAGTTTTCCTTGAGCCAGGGAATGATGATGGAAGTATCGAGCCCACCGGAGTAGGCGAGGACAATCTTCTCTTTTTCAAACGCGTCTTTTTCAAGCACGTCTTGCTTAGGCATGTGCGCTCCTAGCGGGGAAGCGGCCCACGCCGCCGCCCAATAGCCAAACGAGAATGGCTTTCTGAATGTGCAGGCGATTTTCGGCCTGATCGAAAACGACCGAGTTGACCGAGTCGATAACCTGGTCGGTCACCTCACAGCCGCGATGCGCGGGCAGACAGTGCATGAATAGCGCATTGGGCTTGGCGAGTTGCATGAGCGCCGCATTCACCTGGTACGGCGTGAAAATGGCCGCGCGTTCTTCCGCTTCGTGTTCATGTCCCATGCTGGCCCAGGCATCGGTGTAGACGGCATCGGCTCCGGCAACGGCTTTGCGCGGGTCGGTCAGAATGCGGAGGGAAGCCTTGGTCTCGTCCGCAATGGCCTTCGCCATGGTGACGATGACGGGATTGAGGCCGTAGCGCTGCGGCGTGGCAATGGAAACTTTCGCGCCTACGGAGGCGCCCGCCAGAAGCAGGGAGTGCGCCATGTTGTTGCCATCGCCAACGTAGGCGAAATGAATTTTCGAGAGATCGCCGAAATGTTCCTGCAGGGTGAAGAAGTCGGCGAGCGCCTGGCAGGGATGTTCGAGTTCGCTGAGGGCGTTGATCACGGGAACGTCGGCGTAGGTGGCCATCTCTTCGACGACCGCATGGCTGAAGGTGCGCAGCACGATGAGGTCGATCCAGCGTTCGAGGTTGTGGGCGATGTCGTAGAGCGACTCGCGGGCATTGAGGCGGCTGGCCGTCTGGTCGACGAAAAACGTGCTGCCGCCCAGGCTGTCCATGCCGGCTTCGAACGTGAGGCGGGTGCGCAGGGAGGGCTTCTCGAAGAACATAACCATCTGCTTGCCGGCGAGCACGCCGCGGAAGTCCGCGGGACGCTGCTTGAGCATGGAGGTGAGGCTAAAGAGCGTGAGGATTTCGGAGGGGGCGAGGTCGTGGATGGAGACGAGATCGCGGGGCGCGGCCGGTTCGGGCAGCAGGCCGGGCGGGTGCGTCTTGGGTGAGTTCATTAGTGTGGGATCGGTTCTCATCTGCGTTTCGAAACACTCCATTTCCGGAAAAATCTGATTGCGGTTCGCGGGGCCGGCCCCTGGCAAGCCGCTTACGACAGCTCGCGAATACGTCGGGCGAGGGCTTGCGCTTGCCTTTTGTCGGTAGCGATGACGAGCACGGTGTCGTCGCCGGCGATGGTGCCGACGATCCCAGGCCAGCGCGAGGCGTCGAGGGCGGCCGCGACGGGCTGCGCGCTGCCCACCGTGGTTTTCACCACCAGCAGGTTCTGGGCCTGGCGGATTTCGACTACAAACTGGCGCGCTAGATGCATGACCGAGGGCAGAACGCCTTCAGCGCCCGAGCTCGCGTCAATGCGCCGATAGCCCTCGGGACCCTTGACGAGTTTCAGTTCGTGGATATCGCGGGAGAGGGTGGCCTGGCCGACGTCGAAGCCCTTGCGCTCAAGCCGGTGCTGGAGAAAGTCCTGGCTTTCGACAGAACCTTCGTCGAGCAGATCGAGGATGGCTTTGTGGCGGGCTGTTTTCGACATGAATAAAAATGCAACTGAATGAATAAGTATCCATAAGTGGACAGGGTCGTGTCAAGCGGGAAATCGAAGAGCGATTACCACAGGGGACACAGGGGAGCACAGGGGAAATCGGGGTTTCCCCTCTTCCTTATTTGTCCCCTGCGTCCGTTGTGGTTAGTTAAGCCGCGGTGAGGGGCTCTCGGGAAGCGATCCGGCGCAATTCGAGCATGCGGTGGCGTACGTAGCCGTCCTCGGTTAAATGGGCGGAAGCAATGGCTTTGCGGCTGCTGGCCACCATCTGGTCGAGCGGGTGGCGTTGGGGGAACTGCGGGTCGAGTTCCCGGCAGAATTCACAAGGGCGGCTGGAGCGGGTGTCGAAGCGATGGATGACGGCTGGGTCGATGTGTTCCACGGAAGGCGGCTCCTGGAAAAGGCGAGAACGGATTCGCCCGCTTGGTGGGGCAGAGCCACAATATACTCCGCCCCGGCTGATTTATGGATTGTTGACCGACGCCTTATGTAGTACAGGGCTTTTGTACTACAAGGGATGGGACCTGCACAAGCCGTTCGTGGCGGGCGCAAATTTCCTGTTCTTTCTTCTTTCGCGCTCACGGGGATGGCTCAGACGCAAAGAGCGCGGAAATTCCGGTAGCGGCTGAATTTGGACAGCCACCACCGAGATTCCTGCGCTGGCGCGCGGCGACGTTGGCCCACGATTTCTGGCATGATAGGGCCGCTGTTTTTTCTCAAGATCATCACCCTGGAGATCGTGTGAATCGCGCCGCTGCCAACCCGAGCACCGTGTTCTTCTTCGACGTGGACAATACTCTGCTCGACAACGATCGCGTGGCGGAAGATCTGAAACGGTACCTCACGAATAAAGTGGGCAAGGCCAGCGAGCAGCGTTATTGGGAAATCTTTGAGCAGTTGCGCACGGAACTCGGATACGCCGACTATCTGGGGGCGCTACAGCGTTATCGCACCGAGCAGCCGCGAGAGCAGAAGCTGCTGGCGGTGTCGCACTTCATGGTGAATTATCCTTTTGCGGACCGGCTGTTTCCGGGGTCGCTCGATGCGGTGGAATACGCGCGGCGCCTGGGGCGGCCGGTGATCCTGAGCGACGGCGATGTGGTTTTCCAGCCGCTCAAGGTCGATCGCTCGGGCCTGTATGAGATCTTCGAAGGGCACGTCTTGATCTATATCCATAAGGAACGGGAACTGGACGATGTGGAGGCGAAGTATCCGGCGGCGCACTATGTGATGGTAGACGACAAGGTGCGTATTCTGGCCGCGATCAAGAAATATTGGGGCGCGCGGGTCACGACGGTGTTTCCGCGCCAGGGACACTACGCGCTGGATGCGGCGCTGGTGGCCGAGTATCCGAAGCCGGATATCACGCTGGAGCGGGTTGGGGAGTTGCAGAAGTATTCGCTGGAAGAGATTTTGTCGGCGGCGGGAAGTTGAGATGGCTGCGAGCTGCGAGCTAACCCCAACATCCGTTTTGCTCGTCGCACGTAGCTCGCGGCGGTTTTCTGCGCTACTCGCTCTCTTCTTCTTCCTGCGGCGCGCCGGCTTTTACCAGGTTTTCCAATTCCCGGTTCAGACTGGCGCGGCTGGTCTCGGTCAGGTCCAGAAATCGGAAGGGCTGTTGGCATCCTTTGGTGGCCCACATGGGAAACAACATGTGCGCGCGGCAGCGAACGCTGGTGCAGCCGAGGTGGAACAGGACGGTCACCAGAATGCCTTCGTCGAGCGGGCGTTCGAGTGAGAGCAGGCCGCCGTTGCCGGAGAGCTGACTCATGCGGCCGCGGATTTGACGCCCGTTTTCGAGCACCACCAGGGCAAGAATGGAGCCGAGGAGCTTAACGCGCGAGCCCCGTTGTCCTTTTTGCGCGATGGCCGAGGAGGGCATTCTCATCAATATTGCATCAGGGCGGTGGCAACAGGGCAGATTACGAAAGTCAGGCGTGGGATTGGGCCGTGTTTCCGACCCGGTTAGCAGTGGGAAGAAAATAGAAATGCACGTGACAAAAGTCACATCCTTCCGGTAACGGGGCGTCTACGCTGAAAGAGTAAGGACGTCCTCATGGCAGCGCAAGCTCTTAACGAAACTCAAAGCGAAATTCATTCCGCGATTCCGCCGATAGAGATTTCGTCAATTCCACTTCCTACGCCGGGTGAGCCGCGGCCGAAACCGGCTGCCCAAGCAAAAAAGAAACTTGTCCGCCGCGCTGATCGCGACCGCTCGCAGATCATGCGCCGCAGCTTCCAGTCCGGGTTCCTGTTGCTGAACCTCTGGATCGGCGCCATCTTCTACTTCTGGGTCCGTCAATTTGAGCCGGGGGGTGCACCAACCTCCTTGCACCGCCCGGCCGGGGTCGAGGGCTGGCTGCCGATCGCCGGCCTGATGAACCTCAGGTACCTCACTTTGACGCATCATGTTCCGGCGCTGCATCCGGCGGGCATGTTTCTGCTGATTGCGTTTCTTGCCATGTCGTTTTTGTTCCGCAAGGCATTTTGCAGCTGGCTGTGCCCGGTGGGAACGATCTCGGAGTACTTGTGGCGGGCGGGGCAAAAACTCTTCCGGCGCAGCTTTTTCCTGCCACGCTGGATCGATATCGGGCTGCGTGGGCTGAAGTATCTGCTGCTTGGCTTCTTCGTGTGGGCCGTCAGTTCGATGGCGGCGGATGAGCTCGGCGCTTTCATGAACAGTCCTTACGGCGTGATCGCCGACGTGAAAATGCTGAACTTCTTCCGCCACATTGGTCAAACGGGCGCGCTCACGCTGGGCGTGCTGGTGGTCGCGTCGCTGTTGATTCAGAATTTCTGGTGCCGCTACCTGTGCCCGTACGGGGCGCTGCTGGGGATCGCTTCATTCTTCAGCCCGGCGCGCATTCGGCGCAATCCGGAGACTTGCATTGATTGTGCGAAATGCTTCAAGGCATGTCCTTCGGCACTGCCCGTCGACAATCTGGTGACGATCAAATCGGCGGAGTGCACGGGCTGCCTCGAATGTGTCGCGGTGTGTCCGGCAAGAGATACGCTCTGGCTGTCGTTGCCCAGCTTGTCGTTGCCCAGCTTGCCCCTGCTCGCGCCCAGGCCCGCGAAGCTGCCGGCATGGGCCATGGCGGTGGGGATTGCGGCGCTGTTCTTCGGCGTCGTTGGATTCGCGAAGACGGCGGGCTACTGGGATTCGCACGTGCCGCGGGCCACGTATGAGCAACTGGTGCCGCATGCGGATGAGGCGATGCATCCTATGGCGGGGGAGAACTGAGGGTGCCGGCTCGGACACTTCGCATGGCAACCTTCCCGAACACATCGTGGTAGACCCGATAACCTTGACTTGTGCTCGTTGCAATGCTGAGCCGGAAGGGGCCTGTCAAGTCCAGAATGATGATGGCCTTGAAATCGTCCACCGCGAAAGAATCCAATTAGCAAGCAACCCGTAGCATCAATAGTCGCAAGCCGCAACAGACTCTGACTCGCATGCAACAGCAAATGAAATTTGCAGAAGCATAGTGGGCAGCAGCGATTAGAATTCTTGTGTCACTGGCAGTGGCTGTACTATCCCAACGATTGGTGTGGGAGCCTTCTTGCGTTTCGCACCAAAGCAGATCCCTTAGCGAAACTTAGATGAGCGACGCCGGAAAACAACCAGGCAGAGCCGCTTTCGAGATCAAGAAAGGTACTCGCCAAGTGATGACTCTCAGCGAGGCGGAGGTGGAGAAGTATCTCGATCCGAAAGAGCTTCTGGCTGGACTCGAAGATGGTTTTCGCGGGCTGGAGTTGGGGGAAGTTCAGTCCCCGCCGCGGCCGAAATTGTCAGTAGCGGGCAAGGGTTTTTCCCTGGCGATGCCCGCCTGGCAACCTGGCATGCAGTTGATGGTCAAGATTGTCAATGTGTTCGAGGGCAATCTGGAGATCGGTCTGCCCAACCATCTGGCGATGATCAACCTGTTCCACCCTGATAACGGAGCTACCTCTTGCGTGATGGACGGCACGTACATTACGGGAATTCGGACCGCCGCGGCCGCCGTCCTTTCCGCCCGCATGTTGAGCCGGAGCAGCTCCCGGATTGCTACGGTGATCGGCGCTGGTGTGCAAGGACGTCAACACGTGCGACTGCTTCCCTTGATTCGGGATTTCGAACGTATCAATGTTTGCTCGTTACGCTTCGAAGACGCGCAGAAGCTTGCTGCTGAGAGCGAAATCGCACGCGCAACCTCTAACATGGAGGCGGCTGTGCGTGAGTCGGACATTGTTTGCCTGGCAACTCACTCGCCTATGCCAGTCATCAGGTCCGAATGGGTAAGGCCCGGAGCCCACGTGACTTCCGTAGGGTATTGCCCTCCGCATGGCGAACTGCCAAAGGATCTGGCAAGTAATCACCGGCTGTTTGTCGAAACGCTGGACGCTTTTCAGCCTACTCCTGTTGGGTGCGGCGAGCTCGCAGGCCTGGACGCCTCGGTGGGAACGACTCTTGGAGCGGTGGCTCTGGGCCGGAAGCCGGGCCGGGTTAAGGATGCCGAGATCACGGTATACAAGGCCATGGGTGTCGCCATGGAAGACATGGTTGCTGCCAATCTCGCTTACCAGAAGGCTAAGCGAGAAGGTGGTGGCGGTGTAATGGCATGGTGACAGGTACTGGCGCTCAGCACGCTCTATGGATTGAGACGCACGAACCTCTACAAGAATCGCAGCGCCAAGTGAGAGCAAAATGAGATCGGCAGACGTTGTTGTTATCGGTGGCGGCGTGATGGGGTGCAGCATTGCCTACCATCTTGCCAAACAGAAAGTGCAAGTCCTACTGCTCGAACGAGAACCGCGGCTGGCGAGCGGCTCAACCGGCCGTTGCAGTGGTGGCATCCGGCATCAATTCTCGAATCCGTTAAATGTGCAGTTATCGATTGCCAGTATTCTTAAGATGAAGGCCTTTGCCGACGAACTGGACTGCGAAATCGACCTGCATCAAGACGGGTATCTATTCCTCATCACGAAGGAAGAATCGCTACGGGACTTCAGGGAGAGCGCGGCGGTCCAAAACGCGCTGGGCGTGCCCACTGAAATACTGCCAGCCGCAGCGCTTGCCGGGTTAGTGTCACACGTCAATCTTGAAGATGTGCTCGCGGGTTCCTATTGCCGCGAAGACGGGGTCGCCGATCCTCACGGCGTCACCCTGGGCTATGCCCGCAAAGCACGGCAACTGGGCGCGCAAATTGAGTTGCAAACTGAAGTAGTCGAGATCAGAAAAGAAGGTTCGGGCATCACCGCCGTTTGTACTCCCACCGAGCAAATTGCAACGTCCATGGTCGTCAATGCGGCTGGACCGTGGTCGGCAGCCATCGGCGAAATGGCCGGTGTTCAAGTGCCTGTCCGGCCATATCGAAGGCACGTATTCATCACACATGGGTTTCCAGAAGTTCCGCAGAACCGGCTCATGGTCATCGATTTCGACACTTCGTTTTACTTTCATCGCGAAGGCGAGGGCGTGCTGATGGGCATGGGCGATCCCGACGAGCCGTCTTCGTTCCGTGATGCGGTAGATTGGGAGTTCCTGGACCGAGTCACGGACGTGGGGGTTCGGCGATATCCGCCGCTGGCCAAGGCTTCCATTCGGCGCGCTTGGGCCGGTCTCTACGAGGTCACGCCGGATGCGAACCCGATTCTTGGCGAAGCTCCCCAGCTACCGGGATTCTTTCTAGCCACTGGCTTCAGCGGCCACGGGTTCATGCACGGGCCAGTGGTCGGGGAACTGTTGGCCGACACTATCCTCCGGCGACAGCCGCAGATCGACATCTCGGGGTTCTCTCTAGATCGCTTCACTCGGAGTATGACCCGCCCAGAAACAAACACGGTGTAGCGCAGTGGCCGCGTCCTCTCCCGCCCTTGTGTCCAGTCGATGGCCTGAAATAAGTGCGGTCTTTCAACGGCGACAATGATCCGCCGTGGAGAAACTGGCAGGCTGGATGGGATAGTTGACGACAACTAACCGCGCGCAGACCCTCTTCCATTACGCGTTCTCAGCTCCTTCCGGGTTCACTAGCCGTACGTTTCATCTGGGGGAGGTGCTGCAGAGATCATTCGTCTCTGTAGACCATCCATCAATCGCGCATCTTCCGCGATCAGCTCTGGGCTTCTTTGTCTTCCGCCACTTTGGATTTCAAGTAGCCTTTGCATCAACTCGGCGAAGTTTTCCATGTCTTTCTCCAAGGCTGGCAAGGCTGGTTGGCAGAAATGCTAGATGGACGCCAAGGCAGAAAGCTGGTCAAAAGTGAACAGTCTTGCAGTATTTCTGTACCAGGGATATTTCGGAATTTATCGAGAGAGAGTCTTTCAACACCCATCGGCGTTAACATCACGACCGGGGTCAATGCATTATGAGAGAGCGGCCCTGTTGAGTGGACTATGGCGCGGGGATGTAGGGCAAGAATCAGAGGAGAAGATAGGCAAATCGGCCGAAGAATGGCACTTTACCTTGAGGGAAAGACTCC
>Ga0224558_1002984_pt1 | contig 14760 bp, 14 predicted proteins | sample 714S32024metaG_FD_180682 | JGI IMG/M metagenome (GOLD analysis project Ga0224558, IMG submission 180682) | Peat soil microbial communities from Stordalen Mire, Sweden - 717 S3 20-24 | ecosystem: Environmental > Terrestrial > Soil > Wetlands > Peat | place: Sweden: Norrbotten County, Stordalen... | reverse complement strand
GGCGCCGACCATGGTGTCGGCCACCCGCTGGGCCACCGACGCCGGGGTGGTGATCACGCCTATCGCCAGCGGTGACTCCGCGGCGATGAGGGGCAGGTCGTCGGGATGGTGCACGGTGACCCCGTCCACCAGCTCGCCGACGATGGCGGGGTCCGTGTCCAGCAGCGCCGTCACGTCGAAGTTGCGGGCGGCGAACCCTTGGGACCTGGCGAGGGCACGCCCCAGGTTCCCGATGCCGGCGATGACCACCGGCCAGATCCGGTCGAGCCCGAGCTGGCGGTCGATCTGTTCGATGAGGAAGGCGGCGTCGTAGCCCGCTCCCCGGGTGCCGAAAGAGCCCAGCAGCGAGAGGTCCTTGCGCACCTTGGCCGCATTGACCCTGGCCGAAGAGGCCAGCAGCTCCGACGAGACCGTGGTGGTCCCCGACCGCAGCAGCTCCTCGAGGATCCGTTGGTAGACGGGCAGACGGGTCACCGTGGCCTCGGGGATCCGCCGGGAGGACGGGCCGGTCGGGCCGTGCTTCTGGCTCGGGGTCGATGACGGGTCCGCAGTCACCCATCGGATCGTAGGACCGACGGGGCCCCTCCGGAAAGCCGGGAGGTCAGGCCCCGGGGCTCAGTGCCCGGCGCCGGTGGCGGGGACGGGGCCGATACAGACCACGTCCCCGGCCCCCGCCCGACCGAGGTGGACGGCGGCCGACGCCCGGTCGAGGGCCAGGGCGACGCGACCGGCACTGTCGATGAGCAGGCCCAGCTCGTCGGTGTCGAGGTCGGCGAACACCCCGACCCGCCGCACCGGGACCGACGCACCGTGGCCGGGCGATCGTTCGGCGCCCACGGCGACGGGGGCCGTCCGGCCCGCCGTGAGCCCGATCGCCTCCAGCACGTCCGGCTCCACACCCAGTTCCAGGTTGCCGAACCGGTCGACCCGGCGCACCGAGGTGACCGCCACCGGTCCGTCCGGGCCGTCCTCGATCCGCTCGGCCGGCCCTGGGGTCGTTGCCGGGCACCGCACGAGCGAGTCCGGAGCCACGACGGGACCCAGCTCCCCCGGGTCACCTCCGAGGGCCAGATGCGCCGCGGCCGGAGCGAAGACGTCCCGGCCGTCGAAGGTCCGGGCCACCCGGTCGGGGGCCGAGGTCGCAGATCTGCCGCGAGCCGCTCCGACCGGAGGCCGGTCCAACTCCACCAGGCTCCGGGCGCCGCCGAGGGCGGCGGCCGCCGGCTGGAGCAGCCCGTTGTCCGGGCCGACCAGCCAGCTCGGGCCGCCGGACCCGAGCTCCACGGCCACCCCCCGCCGGTCGGTGCCCACCCCGGGGTCGACCACGGCCAGGACCACGCCCGCACCGAGATGAGGCGCGCAACGGACCAGCAGGGACGCGCCTCCACCCACGTCGAAGGGCGGTACCTGGTGGGTGAGGTCGATGACCGCCACCGAGGGCGCCAGGCGGTGGAGCACGGCATGGACCACGCCGACATACTCGTCAGCCGTGCCGTAGTCGGAGAGGAAGAAGACGGCGGGCACGATCACCTCCGGCCGATCAGTGCAGGAACGGAACCTTGGCCACAGCCACCGCCTCCGTGACCCAGGCGCAGGGGCGTTCGCTCATCGGCCCAGTTGCTTGGAGCGTTCGGTGGCCGCCGCCACCGCCTCGATGAACGCCGAGCGCACCGCTTTGAACTCGAGCGTGCGCAGCGCCGCCGCGGTGGTGCCCCCGGGTGAGGTCACCGCTGCCCGCAGCTCGGCCGGGTCCTCACCCGTCTCGGCCATCATGCGCGCCGAGCCGAGCATGGTCCCCACCACCAGCCGGCGGCTAACGTCGCGGCTGAGCCCGGCCGTCACGCCGGCTTCGATCATCGACTCGGCCACCAGGAAGACGTAGGCCGGGCCCGAGCCCGAGATCCCGGTCACCGCGTCGAGATGCCGCTCGGGGAGGCGCACCACGGTGCCCACCGAGCCGAGGATGCCCTCGGCCCAGTCGAGATCCGCCGCGGTCGCCGCGCTGCCACCGGACATGCCGGCCACACCGGCACCCACCAACGAGGGGGTGTTGGGCATCGCCCGGACCACCACGTCGCCCGGCTGGAGCGCCGCCTCGAGCCGGGCCGAGGACAGCCCGGCCACGATCGACAGCACCCGGGTGATCCCCACTGCGGTCAGCGTGCGCAGGGCGGCCTCGGCCACCTCCGGCTTGACCGCCAGGACCGCACCCTCGGCGGGGATCGGCCCCTCCACCACCCGCAGTCCGGGATGGGAGGCGGCGAGACGCTCCCGCTGGCCCTGGTCGGTCTCGCTCACCGCCAGCTCGTCGACCGGTGCCCATCCTCCGGCGATCAGGCCGGTGAGCAGGGCAGATCCCATCTTCCCGCCACCGACGACCAGAAGTTTCGGTGCCATGCGGGGAGACGCTACCAGCGGGTCGACGCCGGGCCCCCGACGGAGCGGGACATGGGGGCCGCCGGTCGGCGGCACGGGATCAGCCTGCCGCGACCCGCTGCGACGGCGGCCGGCGCCGGTACCGCCCCTCGTAGCCGAGGGTCATCGCCGTGGGAAAGCACGCGTCGGTGTAGGCCAGGGAGGCCCCCATGATCCGGTCGAGCTCCTGGTCGTCGACCCGTTCGGCGGGGACCCGACCCACCAGGTACACGGCCTCTTCGGGGCCCAGGGCGAACGCCATCCCGAGCAGGTCGGCGTTCTTCTTGAGGAGGTACTCCCAGGTGGCCTCCACGTTCGTCTCCGGAGCGGGCATGAACTGGGTCTCGTGGTGGAGGGTCCGCTGGCGCAGGGTGAGCCAGACGGTCACGAACTCCTTCTCGTCGCCGCGCAGCCGCAGGTACCACCGGGGCGCCCCGGTCACAGGATCGCCGCCCTCCTGGCGGTCGACCGCGACCAGCGCTCCGTCGGCGGCCAACTCCCGCTCACCCCACCGGTCGACGACGGCGCACACCGCCTGACGCTCGTCGGGGCCGAGGAGGCCGCTCCAGCGGTCGGTCACGAGCACTCGACGAGGCGGCCCACGGTCAGCTCGGCGTAGATCTCACGGAGCAGATGGGCGGCCCGGGCCCAGGTGTAGCGTCGCGCTCGCAGCACCGCCCCGGTGCTCAGGCGCTCGGCGAGCAGCGGCTCGGCCAGGATCTGGCGAACCCAGGCGGCGAAGGCCTCGGGCTGGTGGTCCTCAACGAGGTAGCCGGTACGCCCGTGGTCGATGAGGCTGCGCAGGCCACCGACGTCAGAGGCGACCACCGGCGTACCGCACGCGGCCGCCTCCAGGGCCACCAGGCCGAACGACTCCGAGCGGCTGGGCACCAGGCACACGTCGGCGGCCCGGTAGAAGGTCGAGAGCAGCTCGTGGGGCTGGGGAGGGACGAAAGACACTCGGTCGGCGAGGCCGAGCTCGTCGACCAGGGCCTCCACCCGCCCGACCTCGGCGGCGCCCTCGGGCCCGCTCGGACCGCCGACGATGACCAAGCGCGGGTCCCCGTGGTCGCGGCCGAGGGCAGCCAGGGAGCGTACGGCGACCGCCACCCCCTTCAGCGGCTGGATCCGTCCGACGAAGAGCAGCAGCGGGCCCCGGTCGGCGACTCCGATGGCCCGGCGGGCCTGGCGCCTTTCCCCCGGGCCGAAGAACGCGTGGTCGACCCCGGGGGCCACGATGCGGATCCGTGACGGGTCGGCGCCGTAGAGCTCGGTGATCTGGGCCGCTTCCACCGAGCAGGAGGCCAGCACCGTGTCCGAGCAGCGGATGATGGCGGCCTCGGCCTCGGCGCGGCGGTGGGAGGAGTCGGCCTCGACCTCCTCGGGGCTGGCCTCGGCCTTCACCCGGTCCAGGGTATGGAAGGTTGAGACGAGCGGCAGGCTCAGCCGGTGCTTGATGAGATGGCCGGCCACGCCGCTCAGCCAGTAGTTGGCGTGGACGGCGTCGAACGGGAGGCCGTCCGCGGGGTCGGAGCCGTCCGTGGACTGCATCTGCTTGAGCACGCCGTCGGTGAACTCCTCGACCACCGAGGGGAGCGCCTCCTTCGCCAGGCGAACCGGAGGCCCGGCGCTGACGTGGTGCACCCGGAGGCCGGGCTCGATGTCGACCGTGGGCGGCAGGTCGTCCGACCAGGCGCGGGTGAACACGTCACAGGCCACACCGGTCCGGGCCAGGGCGGCCGAGAGCTCGCGGACGTAGACGTTCATGCCCCCGCCGTCCCCGGTGCCGGGTTGGGCCAGTGGCGAGGTGTGCAGGGAAAGGACGGCCAGACGCCTCATGCGCCGGTGATCCTACCGGGAGGCCCTGATCAGCCGGTTGCAGCCGCGGGACCAGTGGCCGGCGGGGCCTCACCGGCCCCCACGCCGCCGCCACCCTGCTCGGCCCGAAGGCCGCCCGGGGCGCCGGGGGTGGCCACGTCGGCATCGCCCGCACCCGTGACCACCTGATCGTCGTTCTCGTGCCGGAACGACAGGTAGATGCGCATCATCGCCTGGCGCTGCTCCTCGGTGAGATGGTGGTCGGCGAAGATGTGGCGGGACAGATCGGTGTCGCCGTCGGGCTTCTCCAGGATCCCCGCCTGGACGTAGAGGGTCTCCGCCGAGATCCGCAAGGCCTTGGCGATCTGCTGGAGGATCTCCGCCGACGGCCGGCGCAGGCCCCGCTCGATCTGACTGAGGTAGGGGTTGGAGATCCCCGCCAGCTCGGACAGGCGCCGCAGGGACAGGCGAGCCGAGCTCCGCTGCTCGCGGATGAACGAGCCGAGCTCATTGAAGCGGTCCGGGAGGTCCTTGACGAACTGAGTGCCGTCGGTGCGTGCCGGCTCCTTCACGACAGGAGGCCGTCGACCGTGGCCCGCCCGGTCTTGTGCCGATCGACCAGCTCGGCCTGGAGGGCGTCGATGCGCTCGTGCAGGGCACGGCGGTCGGCGGACACCCGGCTCTCGATGGCCTCGAGCCGGCCGGCGATGCTGTTCAGCTGATCGATATCCCGGTCAGCCAGGGTCCCGATCTCGTCGGCCCCGAGCACCACGTCGAGTTCGGCGGTGAGATCCGCCTCCTCGGTGTCGGGAGAGAGCAGCTGGGGGAGGTGGCCGGGCCCGGGTGGGCGACCGGGCCCCGACGACAGGATGCCAGGGAGGTCGTTGACGAGGGCGCCGAGGTCGCGCAGGGCATCCGAGCCGGGATGCTCAAGGTAGGTATGGACGATGTCCAAACGGCCCTGGATCAGGCGGCGGAGGTAGGAGAGGGCGACCTCGGCCTCCTGGCACTCGGTGCGCTTGGCCCGGATGTCCGCCAGCGAGCAGGTCTCGATGCCGTCGAGATAGGTGCTGGTCAGAATGCGGTCGAGATCGTCCCTGTGGCTTGGCATCACGCCCGATCGTACTCTCCCGGCCAGGGCCCGGGCCCGCTCCGGCCCGCCGGGGCGTAACGGTGCACCGCCCGGCCGACGATGGAGGATCGCGGCACCGGACCGAAGGCCCGGCTGTCGGTGCTGGCATGGACGGCGTCGCCGTGCACCTCGACGGTGTCGTCCCCCCGGTGGACGGCCGACACCCGCTTGACCAGGATCCTCTCCCGGTGACGGGGATCACGGAGGGCGATGACATCCCCCGGCGCCGGCCAGGCAGCGGCGCCCCACGGCCGGCCGACGACGACCAGCCGGTCGCCGGAGAGGAGGTTGGGGGCCATCGACCCACCGACCACCTCCACCCGGTGGATCGACCGACGGAGCGCGACGACGGCCAGCCCGATGGCGGCGGCGACGGCGACCGCCCGGACGGGCGACCGGTCCCGCCTCACGGTAGCGCCGGCCCGTGGCCGGAGGAATCGGGAGTTCGGGGCGTCACGATTCCTGGGTAAGGTGAGGCCGGCGGACGCCATGTCCAAGTCTGTACCAGCTGGCCCCGCCGACCGGAAACGAATGAACGAAGGAGTACCGCTCATGCGCATCGCAGACCACCTGCTCGCCACCCTCGACCGCGTGTCGCCCCCGCAGGCCGTGCACGCCCACTGCGATCTGCCCTGCGGTGTGTACGACCCGGCCCAGGCCCGCATCGAGGCGGAGTCGATCAAGGGCACCGTCGAGAAGTACAACGCCTCGGACGACGAGGCCTTCAGGGTCCGGGCCATCATCATCAAGGAGGAGCGGGCCGAACTGGTCAAGCACCACCTCTGGGTGCTGTGGACCGACTACTTCAAGCCCGAGCACCTGGAGAAGTTCCCTCAGCTCCACGACCTCTTCTGGAAGGCCACCAAGAAGGCGGGCGAGGTCAAGAAGAGCACCGACGTCGCCGTGGCCGACGACCTGCTTGCGAAGATCGCCGAGATCGACAAGATCTTCTGGGAGTCGAAGAAGTAGCGCGACCTACTTGACGATCGTCACCGTGGAGTTGCCGACCGAGGTGCCGAGCGGAGCGGTGACGGGCGAGTAGTCGAAGGTCAGGTGCCCGCCGTCGGTCACGGACCAGGCCGGTCCGGTCGGCACCTTGGCCGACGGCGTGCGTCCGATGGTCACATCGGTGAAGGTCAACTGACCACCGCGCTGTGTGATGCCCGCGGGCGGGTCCCCGTGATCGTCGGGCGGAACGTAGAGGGTGCTGTCGAGGACGCTGACCGGCTGGTCGGACAGGGCATCGTCGAGGCGGAAGTGGCCGGAGCCGGTGTCATGGTCGAACGTGACCGGCCCGGTGAGCGGCTCGATCATGTTGACGCCGTCACTCCACGTCGAGTGGGTGATGGTGATGTCGCCGGTGCCGACGTTGGGCAAGTCGCTCTCGAAGTCCCACCCGTTGTCGGCGGCTGACACGATGTCGACGTTCGAAAAGGTGGCACCGTAGACGTAGGCCGGAGTGATCCCCTGGCGCCCGGCTCTCGTCACCGTGAGACCGTTGACGGACACGTTCTTGTCCGGACCGGTCCCGGCCCCGGAAGCGAGGAAAAGTGTCAGTCCGTCTCCGTAGGTGTCGAGGGTCGTGACGTCGTTGATCGTCACCTCGGACGACGAACGCACGTCGATCCCGGACTGACCGACCAGGGCGGCGTGGTAGCCACCGCCCGGGTTCGCCCCGACCAGGCTCATGTCATCGATCGTCACCCCTGATGTGTCCTTGATCAAGATGATCGGATGGAGGCTGGGTGCCTCCTTGCCGGGCTGTCGCGGCGGCACCACGGAGCCGTCGTCCTTCAACTCGCCCCCGAAGAGGACGATCGGGTGGGTGATCCTGATGCCTTCGTTGACCAGATAGCAGGCGCCGGGGGGCGACGAGAAGACCGCACCGGACGGCAGCGCGGCTAGGTAGGCGTCGAGGGCGGCCGACACGTCGGTGCTGCAGTCCGACGGGATGACGGGGGGTGCGGAGGTCGTCGTGGTGGTTGCCGACGGAGGCGTCGCCGGCGTCGTCACCGCTGCCGCATTCGAGGGCGACGATGGGGCCGCGGTGGCCGGCTTCGCCCCCGACCCGGGGCTCGTGGTGGTGGTGGTGGCCGACCCCGTCGGCACCGTCGTCGTCGCCACCGGCCGTGTAGTGGTGGGAGACGGTACGGTCGGCACCGTCGTCGTGGTCGTGGGGGCGATGACCGGCTTCGCCCCCGACCCGGGGCTCGTGGTGGTGGTGGTGGTCGGCGGTGCCGCGAGCGGGGGCGCCGGACTCGAGGCGGGGGTAGCAGCCTTCGGGAGCGGGGACGCCGCCGGGGTGGTGATGCTGGTCACGAATGCCCGTGCCGACCCGACCCCTGGCGCCGGTGCGCCGTCGAGGCCCATCGCCGTCGCCGTCAGTCCAGCACCTGACACCACCGCGGCCGCGACGATCATCACCACGAGGCCAAGCCGTTGCCCCGGCGTCGATCGCCCGTGCCGCACCCGTTGGCCCTGCGTGCCCCAGCCGTGGTCCATCGCCCCTCCAGCTCCGAGAGGCGGGGATGACTCATCGCGGTGCTGTGGTCGGCGCACCTGATTCGGCAGCCCGGCTGACTCAGGGAGTCCCGTGGTTTTGCGTCCCCCCCTCACGGAGGGTTTGCCATTAGTCGTCGTTGCGCCCCGCTACACCTTGCGTTGGGGCCAGTCCCAGACTACCGCGGGTGGTTCCGGCTTCACAAGGGTCCGGGCGCAACGGGTGCCGGAGCTGGACCCGGCGCCGTGATCAGTCCTCGGTGAGTGCCGCGCAGTTGCCACAGTCCCGTGCGGTAGGGGACGCTGCCAACAGGGCGTCGTCGATGGGCGAACCGCAGGACCCACACCGGCCGTAGGTGCCGTCGTCCAGCCGGGTGAGCGCCAGCTCGACCTGGTCGAGCAGGCGGTCCACCTCATCGATGGACACCTCGGACGGTCCGGGCACCTCATGGGTGGTATCGGCGACCGCCGCCGTGACCTCATGGCCGGGCTCCGCCCCGACGGGCGACGGCACCTCGTGAACCAGCTCGGAGTCCATGGGGGAAGCGTACCCGTCGGCCCACGGGTTGCTCGTAGGGTGAGGGCGTGGAGTCCTCCGGTTCCGATGCTCCGTCCCCCCACCACCCCTCGGACGCCCTGACCGAACTGGTCGGCGCCGGCCTGTTGGTGCCGTGCCTCGACGGGGTCGAGCGCCCGGCTGTCGAGTTGGACCAGGCGGCATCCACCCAGTCCCACCCGGCTGCAGCCGCCAGGGTCGAGGAATTCCTGCCGTGGTACTCCAGCGTGCACCGGGGCGCCGGCTACCGGTCGAGGCACGCCACGGTGGCCTACGAGCAGGCTCGGCGGGCCGTGCTGGCGTTCGCCGGCCGCGACCCGGACGGGCCCGATGTGGCCATCTTCTTGCGCAACACCACCGAGGCCATCAACCATCTGGCCTACCGGATGCGCCTCGAGCCCTCCGACGTGGTGGTCACGACGGTGATCGAGCACCACGCCAACCTTCTCCCTTGGGGGCGGGTGGCCGAGCGACGGTATGTCGAATGTTCCACCGACGGGATCTTCTCGGTCGACGAGGTGTGCGAGGCACTCGACCGGGGCCCACGCCCTCCGGCGTTGCTGGCGGTGACCGGCGCGTCGAACGTGACCGGATGGTTGACCCCGCTCGACGAGATCATCGGGGCCGCTCACCAGCGGGGCGTTCCCGTCATGGTCGACGCCGCCCAGTTGGCCCCCCACCGGCCGCTACCCGCCGCCGCCGACTTCGTGGCCTTCAGCGGCCACAAGATGTATGCACCTTTCGGCTGCGGCGCGCTCATCGGCCCGCGCCACCTCTTCGAGACCGGCGACCCCTTCCTGGCCGGCGGTGGGGCCGTGGACCTGGTCGGGCTGGACGAGGTGGTCTGGACCGCGCCACCCGACCGGGAGGAGGCCGGCTCACCGAACGTCATCGGAGCGGTGGCCCTGCACGCCGCCATCGACGCAATCGGCGCCGTCGGATGGGAGGCCATCGCCGCCCACGAGCGCGAGCTGGCCCACCTTCTCAGCGACGGACTGCGGTCGATCCACGGTGTCCGCCTGCTGGGCCCTCGGGGCGACGAGGGGACGGGGAGCGGGACAGCCTGGGCCGAGACCTTGCCGGTGGCGGCGTTCACCGTCGAAGGCATGCACCATGCGCTGGTGGCCGCCCGGCTGAGTGCCGAGTTCGGGGTGGCGGTCCGCCATGGTTGCTTCTGCGCCCACCCTTACGTGGTCCGCCTGCTGGGGCTCGGCGAGCAGGAGGTCGCCGACTACCGGAACGAGGTCCTCCACGGTGACCACCGCCGGGTGCCGGGTGCGGTGCGGGCCAGTGCCGGGCTGGGGACATCGGGTGGGGACATCGACGCCCTGCTGGCGGGAGTCGCGGAGTTGGCCACCGGCGCGGCGCCACCTGTGCACTACGAGCAAGATCCTTCCACAGGAGACTACTTCCCGATCACCGACCGACCCGGATGGCGGGACGCCGGCGCTGAACCGGGGGCAGCCTGCTCGCGGGGGTGAGACCCCCCGGAACGGTCGGTCGCGGTGACGGTCAGGACCGGTCGGGGGCCTGCACGACGGCGAACGAGAGGGTCCGCCGCACGGCGAACCCCATCGACTCGTAAAGGCGGATGGCATTCGTGTTCCCCGCCGAGGCGTGCAGGAAGGGGGTGTCTCCCCGTTCGGCGATGGCGGTCGCCGCGGCACCCACGAGCAACTCGGCCAATCCCTGGCGGCGGTGGTCGGGGTGGGTGGCCACCGCGCTGATCTCCGAGTAGCCGGGTGGGTGGAAGCGCTCACCGGCCATGGCCACCAGCCGACCCTGGCGGCGGATCCCGAGGTAGGCCCCGAGCTCCACGGTGCGCTCCAGGAACGGGCCCGGTTGGGCCAGTCCGACCAGCTCGAGCATGTCGCCGACGTCGGCGACGGTGAGGCGGACGGGGATGTTCGCGGGCCGATTGTCGTCGGGACCGGTCGGGCCCGGAGACCTCACACGACGGAGGCGAAGCCCCTGGCCGATCATTTGGACCCCGTGAAGCTCGCGGAGCAGGGCCCATCCGGGGGGCGGCCGCACCGCGTCGTCCTCGACCCTCACCAGCGCGGACGTACCGCCCGGCCCGGCCAGCTCGGCCAACTCCTCCCAGTGGGAGCCGGTCGGTTCCGAGGAAAAGGCCCCGAACGGCGAGACCTCCGGGTCGAAGCGGGCAGCGAGCGGACCGGCGCTGCCCAGGTCGCGCTGCGGACCGGTGAGCGCCCACCACACGGGGTTGTCCAGTACGTCCAACTGTCTGCGCTCCTGTCCTGTCGAGAGGCAGTCTCCCAGGCCGTTCCGGCGGCGGTTCCCGGTCGCTCTGCGGGGCCGGCGGGCGGCGGTGCGCAGCCGAAGGGGTCCGCCGGTCCTGCGGGCCGGATGGGTACCCGCACGCCTGACTGTATCCATCGTCGGAGGATCCGGATCCGAGCCGGTACGCTCCTCGACGGGCCGTTAGCTCATCCGGTAGAGCAGGGGACTTTTAATCCCAAGGTGGCGAGATCGAGACTCGCACGGCCCACCATATATACCGCAGGTCAGAGGCTAGATCACTTGGGATTATTGGAAGTAACTCGACCGTCTTGCTACTCCCTGCTACTCTTCCGGTGTAGCAGAGGCAGGCGCGGCCTGTCGGCTCAGTGCGGATTGGAGCACGATGTGCGCGGTCACATGAGGCAACGAGGTGACGTTTGGGAGCTCCGCGTCTACGTCGGTCGTGACCCTGTCACGGGGCGCAAGAAGACCGTCACCCGTTCATTCCGTGGTGGGAAACGAGAAGCGGAGGAGGCCCTCAGCCGCCTCGTCACCGAGACAGCCGGTGGAGGGCATGCTGCTCAGGACGCAACCGTGGGCGATCTGATCGACCAATGGTTCGAGATGGCGAAGCCGAATCTCTCCCCCACCACAATCCGGGGATACCGCCGCGCAATCGATTCATACATCGTCCCCGCGCTCGGCAAAGTGTCCCTAGCTCGTCTCGGCACGGCACAGATCGACCGCTTCTACACGCAACTCCGTGCGAGCGGTGGGTCCGGCGGCCAACCTCTCGCTCCGGCCACGGTCCGTCAGTCCCACGCCATTCTCCGTCGGGCCCTCAACCAAGGGGTCAAGTGGGGATGGTTGGCAACGAACCCTGCACAACACGCTTCCCCGCCCCGGGTCCCGCGAACCCAACTCGAACCGCCATCACCTGAAGACGTCATGCGATTGATCGAAGAGGCGTCAAAAGAAGACCCGGAACTGGGTTGCCTTCTCCACGTGGCGGCCACCACCGGAGCCCGTCGCGGTGAGCTGTGCGGCCTCCGGTGGCGAAAAGTAGACCTCAAAGCTCGAACCATGACCATTTCGCGTTCAGTTGTTGAAGGAGGCAAGGGGATCGCCGTCGAAAAGGACACCAAGACTCATGCCGCCCGTCACATTGCCCTCGACTCCGATACAGCGGCGATGCTGACTTCGCAACGGCGGCGGATGGCCGAGCGAGCCCTTGCGTCCGGTATGGCAGTTGCCGACGAAGCGTTCGTGTTCTCCCTCTCACCTGACGGAAGCACCTCGTTGCAACCAAATGACGTCACAAAGGAATTCATCCGGGTGCGCCGTCGAATTGGCCTCAACTCAGTACGCCTACACGACCTCCGTCACTTTGCTGCCACTCGTCTACTGGCCGCCGGCGTTCCGGTACGGACTGTTAGTGGCCGACTCGGCCACGCCAATGCAGCTACAACCCTCGGTGTCTACGCCCACTTCCTCGAGGCTTCCGATCGGGAGGCGGCAGAGGCTCTTGGGGCGGTGCTTGCCACAGGGCGACGACCCGAGCCGACTGAGCCAAACACCAAGGCGACTGGCGGAGGCACCATCACGCCCATGCGGGCCAGGCGGCCAAAAAGCTGAAGTGGTCTCCGGGGAACACCGATAGGAGTTCTACGCCCGTTCGGGTTATGAGCCCCATCTGAACCGTCCAGAGCCTCCGGGTCGGTCCTCTACCGTCCTCATAGTTTGCTTCTGACCTGGTCCTTTCCGTGGCTGGCTCTCTGAGCAGGGTCGACGCTCCTACGAGTATCGGGTCGGTTGTAGGGATTTTGTAGGGATGACACCAACGTCAGTGCTCACGCACAGGAAACGTCCAGCAATGAGTCAAGGAGCGACGTTGGCGATGGCCTCGCGTCATCTTCGGCCCCAGTCCAGCCTGTGATTCGGCCGAGCGTCGAGCCGACGTGCCGTTCCGCACTGCGGCCAGGATGGCGACGGATGTCGTTCTGGCGCTTTGTTCGGCGCCCGAGCGGGTGTGGTTACCGGCACCCACAGCACCGGCGGCCGGGCGCGTATGAGCGTGCTTTGCAGTCGGCCATGCGGCTTCCCTGCTCTCTCCCGTTGCTGCACCCGGAACAACACTTCCGGGCGTGTGGATGACTTCCCGTGATGGCAGATAGGGTCCTCGGTGGGCAAGCCGCGCCAATGGGAGGAACGATTCGATGAAGTACCGCAACCTCGGTTCGACCGGGATCAAGGTGAGCCCGCTGTGCCTCGGGACCATGATGTTCGGGGCGTGGGGCAACACCGATCACGAGGACTCGATCCGGATCATCCACGCCGCCCTCGACGCGGGCATCAACTTCATCGATACCGCGGACATGTACGCGGCCGGCGAATCGGAGGAGATAGTCGGCAAGGCCCTGGCTGGCCGACGGGACAAAGTCATCCTTGCCACCAAGGTCCACGGGGCGATGAGCTCCGATCCCAATGAGCAGGGAAACTCCCGGCGATGGATCATCCAGGAGTGTGAGAACAGTTTGCGCCGCCTCGGCACTGACTCCATCGACCTGTACCAGATCCACCGGCCCGATCCCGAGGTGGACGTCGACGAGACCCTGGCCGGCCTGACCGACCTGATCCGCCAGGGCAAGGTGCGCTACGCCGGGTCTTCGACGTTTCCGGCCTCGTCGATCGTCGAGGCCCAATGGACGGCTGAGCGGCGGCAACGGGAGCGGTTTGTCTGCGAACAGCCGCCCTACTCGTTGTTGGCCCGTGGCGTCGAGACCGAAATCCTGCCCATCTGCGACAAGTACGGCATGGGCGTCATCACTTGGAGCCCGCTGGCCGGCGGATGGCTGTCGGGCATGTGGCGCAAGGACGGCAGCGAGCTCGGCAGCCACCGGTCGGCGTTACTGCCCGACCGCTACGACCTTTCCAAGCCCGGCAACCAGGCCAAGCTCGACGCCGCCGATGCCTTGGCCAACGTGGCTGACAAGGCCGGGATCACGTTGATCCACCTGGCACTGGCGTTCGTCATCAACCATCCGGCAGTGACGTCGGCGATCATCGGGCCCCGCACCATGGAACACTTAGAGAGCCAGATCGGGGCGGCGGACGTGACCCTCGCCGCCGAGGTCTTGGACCAGATAGACGAGATCGTGCCGCCCGGACAGAACCTTCTCACCGAGGATGCCGGCTATGACCCGCCCTCGATCACCCAGGCCTGGCGACGTCGTCGTCCCCACAGGGACTGACCGCAATAAGGCGCACGGAGATGGCGGCCGCGAGCTGGACCGTAGTATTGGACCCCGAGGGCAATGAGTTCTGTTTCGGCTAGGGCAGAATCGCCAGCCGGACACGTGTGGTATCCGTAATCACCGGTTCGCGGCCTGGCCCCAGCCGCCCGACCTCGGGCGTGCATGGCGCCCGCGAGCACACCCGACGTGCCGATCTGTGCTGCGGCCAGGCCGACGAAGGCCGTCGTTCTGGCGCGTTGCTCGGCCTCCGATCGGATGCACTCGATCGCCAACTCACGTCCACTCAACGGCACCCACTGCACCGGCCGCCGAGCGCGGTCCAGCATGCTTTGACGTCGACGAGGCGGCCTCCGCGCTCGCTCCTGTTGCTGCGCCCGGAACGGTGACAAACGGCACATTCGGCGTGTGGAAAACTCGCCAGCCGATGGGCCGGGTCGCCATGGTGACCATAGGGTAGGGCCGCCCGAACTTAGCTAGCGGCCGCGATCGCGGCTCGATATTTCGCTTCCGGACTCCAATTGAGAGCGATTCGATCCACATCGAAGCCGGGCGTCCTGACTGATCGCTGACCCACGACGATGCTTGAGAACGCATGAACGCAGGTCGTTCGCTTCTGAACAGTATTCGCCCTTTCCCACCATGCTTCCAGCTGATCCTTTTGCCCCGGCAGTAGAGTCCCTGATCGCTCACACTCAGCGACTGCTTTTGCCAGCCGTTCCGTGTCGATGCGTTCGCTCAGCTGGTCCCTAGCTCCGATCAGTCACGAGAATCCGTGAGGTCGCTCACTACCGATTGATCGGCGTCCTCCAGGGACTTCCGGGGCCATTTCGACGAGTCGGAGA
>Ga0224558_1002983_pt1 | contig 14760 bp, 7 predicted proteins | sample 714S32024metaG_FD_180682 | JGI IMG/M metagenome (GOLD analysis project Ga0224558, IMG submission 180682) | Peat soil microbial communities from Stordalen Mire, Sweden - 717 S3 20-24 | ecosystem: Environmental > Terrestrial > Soil > Wetlands > Peat | place: Sweden: Norrbotten County, Stordalen... | reverse complement strand
GAGCACCCCGGACAATGGCACCTTTTCCGTTCCAACCGAGAAGATGCATTCCGGAGATTTCTCCGAGTGGTATGTTCCAACAGCGGCCTCGGGCATAACGAATACCAATTTGGGTACGGATGCTTTGGGATATCCGGTTTTATACCACCAGATCTACGATCCATACTCAGGTATCGTCCTGACCACTGGACAACCCTACACGAATCCCATCACTGGCCAGCCAGCGCCACAGGTGGCCAACTGCCCCCAGGTTCCGAATAGTTCAGGGCAGATGTACACACCGCCCACTTGCAACTATCGCTTCCCAGTCCCCAATAACAATCTTGCCGCCGCCCATCTGCTCAATACCGTAGGCGCCGCGCTCATGTCGTACTATCCGAAGCCGACCACGTCCGGGTATACGAACAACTACGTTGCCGCCGCATCCGCGCCGACTACCTCGGACGAGTACATCATTCGCGCCGACCACAACCTCACCGATGCCACCCGCATGTATTTTCGGTGGGCATATAAGTACGAGCAGAAGACCAACTCGCCTCAGTATTATGACTCCGGCTACGGTGGCGACGATCCTGGTGGTCCAGGTAATATCCGTCCCAACAACCGGTTCAGTACCGCCGCCGGTTTCAGTCACGTCTTCAACGCGACTACCGCAGTCAGCGCTAATGCCGGATTCCAGCGTTGGCATCAGGCCGGTGTAGATCAGGGATATCCCTTCGATTTCAGTACCATCGGTTTGCAGAGTTTCCTCACCAAAAACTCGTCTCTGTTTCCTCTAATCAACACTGACTTCAGTGCCCTTGGCCCGTCTGCAGGTTGCGAATGCATCCCGGCGACAAATGTGGGCAGTGTGGCAGCCGATCTGACGAAAGCGCTCAAGAAGAACGCTCTCTCGATGGGATTTATCAATGTGGTTCTGCAGAACAACAATGGATTCAACCCGTCCGATACGACGTTCAACTTTTACGCCGGCGACACGGGCGACCTTCTCAACGTGAGCGGCGCAACTCTTCCCAACACCGGTTCTGGCTTGGCGGGGATGTTGATGGGCAATGTGAGCAGCGGAGGCGGTACCTCCAACAATCTCGGCACCGCGCCCGAGGAGAAGTACACTGGCTTCTACATTCAGGACGACGTTAAGCTCACCAGAACCCTGACTGTCAACCTGGGAATGCGCTGGGAGTTCCAGACCCCCTGGACCGAGCGGCACAATCGCCTGGCATACTTCGACTATGGTGCCCAAAATCCAATCGGTGGCGGAGCAACCGGCGAGGAGGTCTATGTCGGCGGCAATAACTCTCGCCATCAGAACGCTACAAACTTCAGAAACTTTGCGCCTCGCATAGGCTTTACCGAACAGATTTTGCACAATCTCGTCGTCCGCGGCGGTTATGGCATCTTCTATCCGCCAGCGCAGTTCACTGGGACAATGGCCAGTCCCGGTTACAGCCAGTCCACACCGATTGGCGGCATGACGAACAATGGCCTCACAGTGGGTACGAGTCTGAGCAATCCCTTTCCAAACGGATTGATTACGCCCACGGGGAACGCCAAGGGGCCTCTGACAGACGTTGGATATAGCGCCAGTACGGGCGTTCCGTACGTTCGGGCTTCACCTGAAATCCAGGAGTGGTCGCTGGGCGTTCAGTATGCATTTACGCCAAACGACGTGCTCACGGCCAGCTATGTCGGCAACCGTGGAACTCATCTAATGACCACCGGCCTTTCCCGCAGCAATGTGAACCCAGCACTCGTTGTGCCCGGCAATACCCTTTCTTCGCAGTATGTGGCGAATCCGTACCATGGCCTGATCACCTCAAGCGGATGCGGTGGTTACGATCTCTCCGCGGCGACCATACCTCTGGGCAGATCGCTGCAGCCCTACTCGGAGTATTGCGGTGTGTGGGAAAACGAAGCGCCCGTGGGTGACTCGTACTACAACGCGCTGCAGGCGGACTTTAACCATCGCTACCACTCCGGACTCAACATGCTCGTCTCGTACACTTTTTCAAAGTTCCTCGATGATACAGGTGGAAGCGCTGAATGGGCGTATGTAGGCAGCAACGGCGGCGACTTCAGAAACCCCTACAACGTAAAGATGGACAAGTCCGTCGACGGCAGCAACATCAAGCACAGTCTGGTGGTAAACTACTCCTACGAATTACCGTTCGGCAAGAAGGGTAAGTTTGCCAATCATGTCAACGGGGCAACGGATGCAGTCATCGGTGGGTGGCAGATTACTGGCATCACAAGCGCCAAGTCCGGCTTCCCGCTGCACATGTGGAATAACGGAATCGTGGATCCCTTCCAGGGAGCTGCATACGCCGATGAGGTTGCCAGTCCCAAACTCAGCTCCGGTAGAAGCTATAACAAGTGGTTCAACACCGCAGCATTTGCTCCTTCCGCAGAGTGGACCTATGGCACCGCCAGCCGGTACCAGTCGGATCTTCACGCTCCTGGATACGTCAATTTCGATGGGTCGATTCAAAAGGTATGGAGTCTTCCCTTCGAGAAGATGAAGGTGCAGGCTAGGGGCGACTTCTTCAACGTATTCAACCACACCAACTTGTATGCACCGAATACAAACGTCCAAGGTTCGTCTGAAGGACAGATCACAAATGCCGCGGATAACCGTCAGATTCAGGGCGGGTTGAAGGTCATTTGGTAAATCGGTGAACTGATGCAACTACTTGTTCGGCGCGCTGTACTTCTCATGCTGTTTTTCGTAACTCTTGCAGCCTGCCCGTTTCATGGGCAGGCGCAGGATCTCGATAAACTGCTGGAGAGTGCGCGCGCCGCGCAATTTAAGGGGGACTATGCGGGCGCGGTGAGATTCTATAGCCGCGCAACCGCCCTTGCTCCGGCTTCTGCCGAGCTTTGGGCTAATCGCGGAATCGTGGAGTACCTCGCCGACCAATTCGATGCATCCGCGACAAGCTTGAAACACGCCCTGCAACTCAATCCCGGCCTTTTCGCCCCCCTGCTTTTTCTCGGCAAGACATACGTACAGACAGGCAAGCCAGCACAGGCGCTGCCCTATCTAAATCACGCACATGGTGAACGGCCGAATGATCCTGAAGTCCTTCTAGGCCTTGGCAAAGCAAACGCGGCGTTGAATCGGCAGCGGCAGGCAGCCTCCTTCTACGCGGAGGCAACGCAGGTATCCCCGGAAAATGCAGAAGCCTGGCTCGGCTTGGGCGCTGCATCCCTCGAGGTCATCACAGAAGATGGCCGCAACTTGGCTGCTTCTGCGGCGCATTCCCCTTGGGCACGTGCTCTCTATGCCGATGAACTATTTGCGCAAGGCAGGCCTCTCGAAGCCTCAGACACCTACAAAGCGGCCCTGGACGAGGCCTCGCCCGCGCAGAAGGCCACATTTTCCCGCACCCTGGAGTTGATGCAATCCCGTCCAGATTTGTTCCCGCTGCCGCCGAACTCTCGAGAAGCATTGCAGCGCCTAGGCGCGCAACTCAAAGTTGGCCAAATTAAGGCAGCCTTGCCGCTGTGCGCTCCCGCGGATCGCCGGCGCCAGCCGCATCCAGGACCGATAGTCGACGCGGCATGTGCGTACTGGGCGGGCGACTACGAGCGCAGCGCTGCCCAGTCATTGCAGGCGCTAAGGCAGTCTCCGCAAAGCGCCGAAGCGCTGTATTGGTCGGTGAAGGCCAACGAGCGCCTTGCCATCGCGGCGCTATCCCGATTCGAGGATCTGGCTCCAAAGTCCCCCACAAACTATGACTTGGTAGGCGACCTCTACCGCGATCAGCGAGATGCGGATAGTGCGCTTAATGAATACAAGAAAGCACTGGCCATCGATGGTCACGATCCAGCCGCGCTAATGGGCGCGGCAGCGGCCTATCTCTCCGTGGGCAATTTTGAAGAGGCTGCCTCGATGGACCAGGTCGCCCTTGACGATCGCCCACTCGATCCGCAATTGAACCTGCTCATGGCCGAGGCTCTAGTGGCGAGAACCCACTTTGACCAGGCAAAGTCTTATCTAGCAAAGTGCCTTGCCGCTCCACCTGAACTTCAGTCTAAAGTTCATTACCTATTGGGTCGCGTGGCGCTCGATGACGGCGATAAGAAAGAGGCGATCCATCAGTTAGAACTTGCGTTACCCGGGGATAAGGACGGTGGTACGCATTACATGCTTTCGCGGCTCTACAGAGAGACAGGCAATCTCGCCCAGTCACAAAGGGCCTTGGCAGGAGCCAAAGCTCTAATCAAAACGCGCAATGCCAATGCTGTTATCGACTTACGAGAAGCAACCTCAACAGCTCCATAGAGAAGGATGGCCGATTCCAAACAGTGCCCAAGAATCTTATGCCCGTCCGTTCATTTTTCAACAACCGTGGCGCGGAATTCCTTGATACCGAAAGTCAGCATACTAAAGGACGACAGGTACACGAAGAACTCCTTGCGCGACATCCCGACGGCTCCGCCGTGCATAGCGCTCTGGATAAAATGGGGACGTAATGAGAATTGCGCGTATTGCGGCGTATATATCCATCATGTTTGCGTCGGCGACGCTCTGGGCAGCGGTTGCTAAGCCGCCATCTCTTTCCGGTGTCGCTCGCGATGGAGCGGGCAAACCCCTTGTTGGCGTCAGGATCGCACTGACTGGTGGCGAAAACGCCTCACTCACTTTTCAAACCACTAGCAATTCATCAGGGGAGTATCGCTTTGTCAGCCTCGCTGCCGGAGAATATGCGCTGGTAGCTGAACTCAGCGGTTATGCGACCACAGGGCCCCTTGCAGTGCGCATTGTGTCCGCATCCATTCCTCTGACCGTCGATCTTACGCTGGAACGGAGTTCCTCCGCGCAAGGAGCAGATGCGCAGACAGCCTCACATTCTCCACTTGAATTCCAGTCAGCTGGAATCCGCGGCCTTATTGATCCGGGCGGTTATTCCGCATCGACCAGTAGTGCAGCTTCCGGCCTCTTGCGGGGAATTGCAGACATGAAGAGGACGGATAGGCGCTCTGACATAACAGATTCGAAGGACTGGCCATGTGGACTGGAGGCGGAACTTCGGGAGGCGGTTGCTGAGCATCCAGAGCAGGACGAAGCCAATCGGCGGCTCGGGCAATTCTATGCGGCGCACGGTCAGCCTGCAAGAGCGATTCCCTTATTCAAGCGAGCCTTGCAGATCAACGGATCCGACGCCGTCGCATTGAGGGAACTCGCGGTTGCTCTGATGCAGGATGGAGAGTTCGGGGAGGCGCGGAAAGTTCTTTTACCTCTTGTGAAGCTTCAGGCCGAACCTGATCTACACCAGCTTCTTGCCCGCGCCGATGAAGGCTCCGGAATGTTCCAGCAGGCCGCGCAGGAGTACCGGGCAGCCGAAAGCAAAGAACCGAGTGAGGAAAGCATCTTCGGTGAGGGATACGAGCTAATCTTGGCTGGATCAATTGCAGATGGAATGGACGTTTTTGATGCCGGTATCAAGATGTACCCTCGATCGATCTCGCTCCGCATTGGAGCCGGAACTGCGCAGTGTTTGCTGGGTAGGACTTCTGAGGGGCTTCGCAGTTTTCTTGATGCCACGGACATCGATCCTGCCGACCCGCGGCCATATTCATTCCTGGCCAGTGCGTCGGGCATCTCGAGTGACGAGAGTGATCGAGTACAAAAGAGCTTTAAGCGCTTCTTGGATCGCAAGCCGGACAAGGGGTCCGCGAGTTTTTTCTACGCTCTTGCGCTATCGAGAGGGAGTTCCGCCGCCAATACAGATCGGATTGAGGCCCTGCTCAAGCAGGCCATTCAATTAGATCCAAATCTTGCCAAAGCTCACCTGCTACTCGCGGAGATCTATGCCCGGCGCAACGATTACGAAGACGCAGTTCCGGAATTTGAAGCGGCTGTTCGCTTGGCCCAGGATATGAGTGAAGCACATTATCGTTTGGCCTTGGCATACAAACACATTGGCCGCCCTGAGCAGGCGGCGCGCGAGATGGAGATATTCCGGCTGTCCAAGAAGGACCAGGCATCGGGATCTGATGAGGAAGGTATCGACCTTGCTCAGTTCATCTCCGTGATGGATATCCCCGGACGGCTTTCGAATCCCGAGACACCATGTCCCGCTTCTTCGTCAAGTCAGGATTCAGCTCCATGACCCATGTAGAATAATGTTCCCTGAGCGGTTGTACCGGACACAGCGAGGCACACTGCCAGACTCAGAACCCACGATGCTCGCCAGAGATCTACCAATACTGTGTCGCTACGATATTCTCCTTGTTGAGGGCCTGGTTCAAAACCTTAACGTGGAGCACAACCTGCATGTTCATCTTTTGCCAACCCGGGGGAGCACTCTGCCCGAGCTCTTCCATCTCGCGCGGACTGGTGATGAACTCTGCGGCGGTCTCAGTGCCGAGTTCGCCGATGCCGGCCACACTAATGAGCATCTGTCCCGTCTTCGGATCGAGCAGGCGGGTGACGACTGCGTAATCTTCCTGTACAGCGTTGTTCGGCAGCCTAACGATCTGCCAACCTTTGCTCTTGCCCCAGGTGTCTTCAATGTGGTCGCCTTCCTTGAAGACGAAGCGCAACTGATGGGTTATGTTCAGTGTCCAACTGTTGTTGAAAGCGCCGATAAGGATTGCGGGCGAGCTAATCAGATCTCCTGTGGCAATGTCCGAGCCGTAGCGGATCTCGTAGGGATGCTGGTAGCGCGTCATGAGCGACACGAAATAGGCGCAGGCCTTCGGGTCACTTGTGGTGTTCAGTACAGGGATCAGGTCGCTGGCATTGATTTTCTCCTCGGAGGGAGAATTGATAAAAAACTCAGGGCCTTGGTTTTCAATGTGATGTTCCTTTAGGTAACGATCGAGAAAGCTGGTGGACAATCGATACAGGGCATTCTGGCCTCCATAAATCAAGACCGGCTTGGAACCGCCGAGAACCGGCGCCCAGAACTGCCCCAGCGCGTCCGACCGTTGATGGAAAAATCGCAGCACCGTTATTGCGGATAAGACAACCACGATCAGAGAGGCCGCGATCCAAAGAGCTCGATAGCGAAAATGCGGGAGGACGATCTTCCGTTCCTGTTCAACCACTGGCACCACTGCTTGTTTCGGCTGCAGAGGCTCAGTCGCGGCCAGCGCGGTATCTGGCTCGACCGATGGGGTGATGCGCTCCTGCGGAAGAACCTCGAACACCGCGACGTATGAGCCGGAAGGAATCTCAATACGGACCCTGATATTGGCGTGGGCCGCGTCCTGGTAATACTGGGCCAGCCGCTTGCGGATGTCGGCGGCTCGGATTCTCACGACTGGGTCCTCGCTCGTGTCGTAGTCGTTGCGCTTTCCGAAGACCTCGATGCCGATTACACGTTCGCGCAGAGACTCCCGCTCCTGTTTGAGAGTCTTCTCAACCACGTAGCGAAGCATGTCCTGGCATTGCTTGCTGGTGCAAAAGGGGGTGCTACGGAGTATGTCCTTCATGGCACTTCGAATTATGGCTGGCTCGACATCGGCTGCTGCTTGATGTGTTTGCGTCACGCCCTCTTGAGGTGCCATTTTGAGTCACCGCCGATCGAACAAGCTGATGTGAATCACCGCCCGTCGCGCCCGAGACTCGGTCGATCCTTCAATGAGGCTCGTACACAACGCGGGCGAACTCTGCCGAAGTAGCCTTCGGGGCGAAGCCAGCAAGTTGATTATAGACACTCATTATACACATTCGTTACGGGCGAGTAACAAGCGTACCGGACCGCTGGGGAAGGGCCCATCCCGGCTTCAAAACAAGTAAGCTACCTCTGCTGTTATCTGTAATGGAATGAGCCGTATACGTCGTGACTCGATCCCACTACTGTAACGTACCTTGCCCTTTTCCCCGCCGGGACGTTCCATTGACACGGATTCCTTGTTGAGCGCGCTGGGTCGATCAAAGGTGTGTGGAGGGCGAGGAATGTGTTCTTAACTGTGCGAGGAGATTCATGCGATTCAGAGCAACAGAAGGCAGATGCTGCGGAGTGAAATACAGGAACTTGACGATGGGATGCCTGCTCCTGGTGCTCACTATTGCGCCTTGCGCGCTCGCACAGCAGACGCCAAGTTCCACCCCGTCCGTTGAGGGCGTGAAGCAGAACTCGACCGGGGTCAATATCCGCTTGGCCCGTGGCACACTCCGTGTCCAGCCGTGTATGCCGAACGTGGCGCGAATTACCTACTATACCGGGGCGACCATTCCAGATCGTTCCAGCGCGTTCCTGTCCGCCACGGTTTGCAAGTCGACTTCATTCACTTTGCAAGGCGATCCCAAAGCAGTGATCATTCACATGCCGGACCTCATGGTTAAGGTTGATCGAACCAGTGGAGCCGTGCGCTTTGAGACAATCGATGGTATCGAACTGCTGCGAGAGTCGGATTTTCCGCAGCCCAGGCAAATAAAGCCTGTAGTGACGAATGGAGAGCCAACGAATCGCGCATCTGTGTGGTTTGCCCTGACGCCTGAGGAAAGATTTTATGGCCTAGGGCAACATCAGAATGGATTGCTCAACCAGCGCAACCTTGAATTGGAATTGTCGCAGGACAATACCAACATTTCAATTCCGTTCTTCCTCTCTTCCAAGGGCTACGGTGTCTTGTGGAACAACGCATCGGTCACTCGTTGGAACAACCGCTTCCAGCCAGTGTTGAACGTGAGTTCAAACGTGGCCGATGCCATCGACTACTTCTTTGTGAATGGGCCGAGTTTCGACAGTATCATTGCGGATTATCGCAAGCTGACCGGCGATGTTCCTCTCTTTCCTCTCTGGGCCTACGGATACTGGCAATCGAAGCTTGCGTACGGCAGCCAACAAGAGCTTCTTGGCATCGCGGAGAAATATCGCAGCCTCCATATCCCTCTCGACAATATCGTGCTCGATGAGGGGTGGGAGACGGTGCTGGGATCTCACATCTTCAATGATCAATTTCCCGACCCGCGTGCCATGGTGCAGAAACTCCATGACGAAAATGTCCACATCATGGTGTCTATCTGGCCTGTGTATCAGCCGGGGAGCGCGAATTACAACACCTTGTTGAAAGAGGGCCTTTTCACTGGCAAAGGGGTCAACAAGATCGCTCCCTGGGTTCCCAGGACTCGTCTCTATGATGCATTCAGCAAGAAGGGCCGCAAGACCTACTGGCAGCAAGCGAAAGACTCCCTATTCGACATCGGCGTGGACGCTTTCTGGCTTGATTCAACAGAACCCTCTGATACATGCGGCGAGGAACAGGGATCAATGCTCGCCGGCGCACACACCGCAATGGGCAATGGCTCTCGCTATGCGAATCTCTTCCCCTTCATGACCACCGCTGCAATCTACGATGGGCAACGAAGCGTTACAGACCGTAAGCGCGTTTTCATTCTTACCCGCGCGGCTTTCATGGGCATGCAACATCAGGCGTCGTCCGCCTGGTCCGGTGACACTGCGACAAACTTCCAGACACTGAAGCGGGAGATCCCGGCAGGTTTGAATTACTCAATGACCGGGCTGCCTTACTGGACTACGGATATCGGGGGCTTTCTTGGAGGGGACACGAGTAATCCGGCCTATCAAGAAGTCTTTGTGCGGTGGTTTCAATATGGCTCATTTTGCCCTATCTTCCGCGTGCACGGAGTGAGGAGCAATCACCAGAATGAACTCTGGTCTTACGGCGAGAACGCCCAAACGATTCTCACGCTCTACGACCGTCTTCGCTACAGGTTGTTGCCATACATTTACACTCTTGCAGACCAGACCACGACCGAAGGTTACACACCAATGCGCGCCCTGGCGTTCGACTTTCTGCAAGATCCTAAGACTCTGGACATCAACGACGAATTCATGTTTGGGCCTTCGATTCTCGTAGCCCCTGTCACCGATGCCGACGCCAGGTCGCGTCGTGTGTATCTGCCTGCTGGCGCGGATTGGTACGACTTCTGGACAGGAGAGAAGACGGATGGGGGACAGGAAGTTAACCGAGAGACGCCACTCAACATCATGCCACTGTATGTTCGTGCAGGCTCGATTCTCCCCATGGGACCAGAGTCGGAATACAGCAACCAACATCCGGATGCACCTGTCGAGTTACGTATCTACCCCGGACATGACGCTTCTTTTAAGATCTACGAAGATGATGGCACCACCTACGATTACGAGAAGGGCTTATCTGCGACGATTCCTATCGACTGGAACGATAAGACAAGAGTGCTTACAATCGGAGCGCGACATGGCCATTATCCCGGAATGGAGACGCATCGCGAGTTTTCGATTACGATGGTGGACCCCGCTCACGGACTAGGAGAAGCCGTAAGTGAGCCCTCTCGCAGCATTCAGTATGACGGAACATCGGAGGAAGCTAGCTTCTGACCAAAGAGCGAGATGCGTCCGCTGCAAAATCACACGCATGGCTTTAGCGGCACCTTCCTGTGCTGCAGGAGGCATCGGATTGAACGGAAAAACAACGTTTCATTAGCAGTATTAATCGGGGGTTAAAGAACAGAATGATGGGATTGAAGCAAGATCACGCGGTACGGATCACGCGCAGAGGAGTATTGCAAGGATTGGCCGCCGTGGGCGCGGTTGCGGCGCTCGACGCGCCTAAGTCATTAGGAAGTTCGATGAAAGCAGATTTTGGCTCGCCGGAGGACGATGCACCAAAAGAGGTTGACATTTTCCTTGGCACTGGAGGCCACGGGCATTGCTATCCTGGCGCGGCAGTTCCGTTCGGAGCTGTCCAACTCAGTCCCGATACCTACAATAGCGGATGGGACTGGTGCAGTGGCTATCACATCTCCGACAACTCCATCATGGGCTTTAGTCATACACATCTCAGCGGCACCGGCGCCGGTGATCTTCTCGACTTTTTGGTCATGGCGGGTACAGGCCCGGCGAAGACCGTCCCCGGAACCCGCGAGCATCCGGAGTCAGGCTATCGCTCCCGCTTCGACCACGCAGACGAAATCGCTACGCCAGGCTATTATTCCGTCCTGCTCAAGGATTACAACATCCGCGCCGAACTTACCGCGACCGAGCGCGCTGGTCTCCATCGCTACACGTTTCCTGCCAGTGACCAATCGTACCTGATTCTAGATCTCCAACACAGCTATCTGAATAACGGACAGCCCACAGTGCGTTCGGCCGAGATGCACCAGGTTTCTGCCGACACATTTGCTGGGGGGCGTATTACAGACGCCTGGGGCAAAGGACGCCAAATTCATTTCACACTCCAGGTCTCGAAGAATCCCACGCGCGTTATCTTTTACAAGGACGACCGGGAAATCGAATCTACCGACCCGCTCGCTGGCGCCAATCTCAAGTGCGTTTTGCAATTCAGGACGCAGGCCAATGAAGTCATCCAAGTCAAAACCGGGATTTCCGGCGTCAGTGCCGAGGCTGCCGCTCTAAACCTTGCCACGGAGTTGCCCGGATGGAACTTCGAGCAGATCCACAGTCAGGCTCGTGAAAAATGGCTGCGCCAACTGAACAAGATTACCGTTTCGTCAAGGAACGACGCCCACAAGCGAATCTTCTATACCGCCCTTTATCACATGTCCCTTGGGCCAACCCTCTTTGATGACGTCGATGGACGGTATAGGGGTATGGATGGAGCCATCCACACACTCCCGAAAGGGAGGCACAATTACAGCACTTTCTCGCTTTGGGATACCTATCGTGCCGCCCATCCTGCGTACTCGCTCATCGAGTCGAACCGGGTACCTGACCTCGTCAATACCCTGATCCGAATGGCTGACGAGAGCCCCGCAGGCATGCCCGTTTGGCCCCTTCATGGGATCGAAACCGGATGTATGACCGGCTATCACTCCGCTGCTGTTATCGCCGAAGCCATCAACAAGGGCTTCCAAGGGATCGACATTAATGCAGCATACAAAGCCATGATGAAACGAGCCATGGTGGATGACTACCGCGGCCTCGGCTACTACCGGAAACTGCATTTCATTCCGGCCGATTTTGAGGAGGAGTCCGTCTCAAAGACCTTCGAGTATTGCTATGACGACTGGGCCATCGCGCACGTCGCCAAGAAACTCTTCAAGCCCGAAGTTGCTTCCATGCTGGTTGAGCGTTCTACCTACTACCGCAACTACTTCGATAAATCCACCGGCTTCATGCGGCCGAAGTTTGAGGACGGAAGTTGGGCGGGGTCTTCTGAAGGAAAAGGTCCGACTCCATTCAATCCGATCGATATGGGCCATTTCGACAAATGGCCGGACTACACCGAGTCGAACGCCTGGCAGACAACGTTCGGCATCCAGCACGATCCCGCAGGTCTCATTACACTTTTCGGAGGCCGAGAGCCTTTCATCGCCAAGCTTGACGAACTTTTCACCACTGCTTCCACGCTGCCCGCCAACGCGCCGCCCGATATCGCCGGCTTGGTCGGTCAGTACGCGCATGGTAACGAGCCGTCGCATCACATCGCATATCTCTACGTTTATGCCGGAGCGCCGCACAAAACGCAAGCCCGCGTGCGCAGCCTGCTGGAGACGATGTACTCTGATACGCCCGACGGAATAGCAGGCAACGAAGATGTAGGCCAAATGTCGGCTTGGTTCATCCTCAGCGCGCTCGGCTTTTATCCGGTCGATGCGGTCAGCGGCAATTACATTCTAGGATCGCCTCTGTTCGATCACGCCACTGTGAGTTTGGGTAACGGACACGCACTTGTTGTGGACATCGAACGCAACGATCCAAGCGACCAATACATTCAGTTGTTCACTCTGAATGGCCGTCCTCAACAGCGTGCCTGGTTTCAGCACAGCGAAATAGCGCAAGGGGGCAAGTTGGAAATCAAGATGGGCCCTTTGCCAAATTCTACCTTTGGCACCGATCCCAAATGGTTACCCCCTTCCTTGATACTCTGACTGGCGATGCTTTCCAGTGCGGTCGGATGGATGACTGCAGCCGCGTAAAAATTGAAGCAAAGTGAGGCCTGTCACAATGAGCATTGTTCTGCGAAAGGAGAGGCAAAACTTAGTCCGGCGGCCGCCGACGGCCACAATCACCGATGTGGCCCGTTTGGCCGGGGTAGGGACGATGACGGTCTCGCGCGTTCTCAACGGAGCGTCACACGTGGGGCCGGAAACAGCGGAGCGGGTTCAGCAGGCAATCCGCATGCTTCGTTACCGTCCCAACCAAGCGGCACATGCGCTCAAGACTCATCGAACCAAGATGATCAAACTCATCGTCCCACGATTTAATATAATGCGGCGCGACCGTACCGCCTACGCAACCGTACCACCTACGTCATCCTCGGAATGCTCTCCATCCAGCCTAATCTTCCATTCGGTCTTCATCCGGTCTAATCTTCCGTTTAGTCTTTCTGTGGACGCCGCGTATGTCGGCACAACAAGTCGCAATTTGATTCAAGGCTTTGAACCTCAACCCGGTATCCATGGGCGCGGACCTTAAGGCAGCTAAATTGCGGGCGGCTACATTCCATATATGCAGCCGCCCTTTGAATCAACAACATGCTAGCCTTGGATTGCTGTCGTGTCGCAGGCAGCGTAAAAACGGTCCAGGCCTAAGTTTCTTGAGGAGAACACACATGAAAAGGTTATTTCGCATTTCCGCGATCGTGATCGCGGTTTGTTTGGCCGTGGCCGTCAACAGCCAGCATGCGCTGGCAACTTCTCCAACAGTGTGCACAGTGAGTGGAGCGACAGGCGCAGGAACACCTTCCTACACTGTGAACGTTGGCGCGCCGGTCTCAGGCGGCGGCGATAGCTCACCGGAGATCAACAGTGCTATCAGTACAGCTTCCGCTGCTGGCGGAGGCAACGTCGTATTACAGGCGGGAACCTACTACATTTCCAACCCAATTACGGTGGAAACCGGCGTGAATCTCACCGGAGCTAGTGAGGCAACCACGATCATTCAAGCAACCACGAGTCTGGGGTCCGGGTCGGTTGTCCAGACGAGCACGAACAACAATATCACAATTCAGAACATGACGCTCAATCAAGATGGAAGCAATCAGACTACTCGGAGTCTAAGTAACTATTTGCTTGATCTTCAGGGCGGCACCAATTACATCGTGGAAAATGTTGCTACGCGCAATCCATCCACGTATTCGATCGGCATTCACTACGGCACCTCGATTTTTTGCGTCTTTAACAACAATGTCCAAGACACGAATGTGTCAGGCAACTTTGCAAATCTGGATGGTATTCATGTTACCCATGCCACATATGGAGACATCGTGAATAACTTTGTGGACCAAATGGCAGGGGGATCAACAGGCGGAGACGATGGCATTGCTATCCAGGTGGAGTCGTGCGGTACAGGATGCACTGACAACGGCAACGCTTCGAATATCAACGTTACGGGCAATATCGTGCGAGGCGGCGCCACCGCCGGGGACTTTGATTTTGCAATTAGCGGAGGCTACACAATCTCCAACGTTACCGTTACGGGCAATGAGTTCTGGGGCGGTCCGGATGGTATTCGCGATGCCAATTTTGGAGGAGGGGGCACGCTGTCGAATGTGACACTCACAAATAACTTCTCCCACAACAATGCCGCGACTCCCCAACAGGGGGGCCTGCCTAAGCGGGGCTACACTCTTCCGTACAATACGGGAATCACGCAAACGAACATTGTTGTTAATGGCTGGTACTGGTGCGCCGATGCCGGTGGAGCTCCAGTCCCGAGTTCTGGAACTTCGAATGGAGTCACGGCAAGCGGTGTTGTTAACTACACCACCTGCACTGACGCGCCATCAACTACCACTCCTCCGCCGGTCTATCCGCCTAGCGGCGGCGGCGCGCAGGCC
>Ga0224558_1002982_pt1 | contig 14769 bp, 14 predicted proteins | sample 714S32024metaG_FD_180682 | JGI IMG/M metagenome (GOLD analysis project Ga0224558, IMG submission 180682) | Peat soil microbial communities from Stordalen Mire, Sweden - 717 S3 20-24 | ecosystem: Environmental > Terrestrial > Soil > Wetlands > Peat | place: Sweden: Norrbotten County, Stordalen... | reverse complement strand
ATGGCAAAGGTTGCTTTGTCCCTGCCAACCGGGAAATCCCTATAAGTTCAAATTGAGCGAAACCACGCGGCTACAAGTGTTTTCAAACGATGAAAGTGAGCGCACCCACTTCTTTCGGGAAAAGAACAAGGCTCGCACCTCGAGTTCCAGCAAAGCTAAGGAAGGCAGTGAGCAGAACAAAACTACGAAAGGCGATTACTCGGAGTGACGGTGCCCTTTTTATTTCAGTGGGTGAAGGATGAAGCGTGAACATTTCGTCAAGGTAGTCAAGACAGCCGCAGACTCTTGAGCGAGGCGCGAGCCGCTCCTCGACTGATGTCAGGCACAATGACCAATTCAAGAACCGTGACATCGGACCGTTCAACCTGATACTCTTCGACCTCGCGTATTGAGTCAGGGGGGCTGAAATTCCACTGCTGTCGCACAATTTCTCGAAACGAGCGTCCGCCATCGGGAGACCATCGCAAGACGAACTCCTGGGTTCGCTCTATCTCGGTTTCTTCGAAGACGAGCGCGATGCGTTTGAGTCTTTGCGGCTCGTCGAAGATTAGCCGGATGGTTTGAGTGCCAGAATCGGCGGCACGCCAGCCCCGCGTTTCTCCTGAGACCAGCGCAGACTCCACCGGATAATCCTTGTTCTCCGATGTGACCTCGACTACGGCCTCACGGTCGAGGTCCAGCCATCCTTCGTCGAGAGGCGGGGCGTCCTGCGGAATCGGCGCGATTAAGCTCTTGCGCATAACGCTAGTTTACTCCGGTCTTGCTTTTCGGGACCGCAGATTGCCGGTCGCTCCACGAAACTGGTTTTACTGACGGCTGAGAGCTGATGGCTGCAAGCTGCCTGCCCTAGAAGAATCCGCGCAAAGGGGCGACAATAGTTCCTTCATTGACGGGAGCCACCGTGGGAGCCAGTCCGAGTCCGAAGCCTGCCAATCCACAGTCTGCTGACCCCAGGCCTGCGCGATCCAAGCCGAAACTTGGCCTGCGGGCGTGGATGGAGCGCGTGCTGGTGGAGTGCGATCGGGCGGCTGCGGGTTTCGACGTCGACGCGGTGCACGATCTTCGAGTGGCGATACGGCGCTGCCGTTCTCTGGCCGATGGATTGATGGCGATCGATCCCGATTCTTCATGGAAGGAGATGAAGAAGGCGGGGAAAAAACTCTTTCAGGCGCTCGGTGAGTTGCGCGACATGCAGGTGATGCAGGAATGGATCGAGAAGCTGGGAGTTCCGAGCGACTCGGCAGCGGCGGGAGACCCACCCACCCTTGCGCAAAGAACGCGCAAGGATGGGGCACCCACGGGCGATTCAAATCTCGGCGATCCGGTCGTCGCCAAACTCCTCCATCACGTACACACGCGCGAAGCTGATTGCAAGCAGCACGCCTTCAAGGATCTCCATCAGTTTGACCGCAAGCAATGGCGGCAGTGGTCGCGAACTCTGCCGCAGCGCGCGGCGCGGGTGCGTCCGGGGGGCGTGGTGTATTTGCATCTGGCGCTCGAAAAGTGGACAGCCGCCTACGATCTGCACAAACACGCTCTGCGGACGCGGTCGCAGACTAGCTGGCACGCGCTGCGCATCGGCATCAAACGCTTCCGTTATACGGTGGAAAATTTTCTGCCGCGCCAGCACGCGTTATGGGGCGACGATCTGAAAGAACTTCAGGATCTGCTGGGAGAGGTGCACGATCTGGATGTGCTGTGGGCGACCGCCGTCGAGATTATGGTGTTCCCCGATATGGAAAGCCAGAGCCGCTGGCGCGACAAGTTGAACGTGGAGCGCGCTAAGAGGCTGGAGCGCTATCGCGAGAAGATGGTGGGCCGGCAGTCGCTATGGCGCGTCTGGCGGGCGGAGTTGCCGTCGGGCCCGCAACTGCGCGCCGCGGCGATGAGCCGTCTTCGGGTATGGGCGGGATATCTGGATCCCGATTTTTCGCATTCCCAGCGCGTGGCCCAGCTGGCGCTTCTTTTGTACGACGGGTTGAAGAATGCGGGGCTGCTGACGCCGGATGCGGGGGCGCCGAATCTGGACCAGGATCCGGAATATGACTCGCGAGTGGTGTTGCAGGCGGCGGCGCTCATGCATGATGTCGGCAAAGCCAAGGGCGCGGCCAATCACCAGAAGGATTCGTACCGGATGATCCGCGGGCTGGCGCGGCCTCTCGGCTGGAGTGCGCGAGAACTGGAAATGGCGGCGGTGGTGGCGCGTTATCACCGGGGAGGATTGCCGCGTCCGCGGGGAAAGACCATGCAGGTGCTGGAACTCCCCGATCGGCCGCTCGCCATGGAGTTGGCCGGCGTTTTGCGTCTGGCCAACGCGCTGGATTCGCGCCATGGGCGCGGCGGGAACGAAAATGAGAGCGCTCCGCGGCTCGAGGTTGGCTTGCAGGACGGCTGCGTACTGGTGCGGGCGGCGGGATACTCGGCGCTGGACCGTTCGGCGGAAGGCGTCGCCGCAGCGCGGCATTTGCTGGAGACCGTGCTGCGCCGGCCGGTGCTGGTGCGGGCGTTGCGGAGTTCGGCGCAGCCGCTAAAGGGGCCATCGATAGCAGGCGGTTTTCGGCATCGCTAAAGGGATGCCCTGATACGAAGTCCCGCTGATTTCCCGTAGAGACGCGGCTTGCCGCGTCTCCAGACGGGGCAAACCCCGTCCCCACACGATCGCTTGAAGCTAGTCTGACACTTCTCAGAACTCTGTTCCTCTTCCACACTTTCTTTGTGACCCATGCGAATTTGACCCATGCGAATTTGACCCATGCGAATTTGACCCATGCGAATTTGACCCATGTGAAATTGGTTGCTATGGCGGTGCGCTGGTTGCGGCGCTATCGCTGCGGGGTGGTGCTCAGCGAGCAGGCCTGCGTCAGCGGCGAGATGCCGGACGCTATTGGCTGGAAAAGGGCGTGCCATTCGGTGCTGGTCGAGAGCAAAGTGTCGCGCGCGGATTTTCTGGCCGATCGCGACAAGCCCTTCCGCCAAAGGCCGGAGATGGGCGTCGGCTGTGAACGGTATTACCTGGCGTCGCGAGGTCTGATACGCAGCGAGGAACTTCCCGCGGGCTGGGGGTTGCTGGAAGTGTGCGGGCGCGAGATCGAGCGGGTCAAGGTGTCGGCGAAAAACCTGCGCTCCGGGATTGGGTTCCAGAACGAGATGAATCTTCTGCTGGCGAGTTTGCGGCGGGTGGAAATCCGTATTGAACCCGAGAGCATCACCGATTTTCTCAAGTGGAAAAACCGCATGGCGGAGTACAACCGTGGCCGGCTGCCGGAAGGACTAGTGGCGCAGGAAGAAGAAGCCAACGGATTCCTGCTGGGAACCGCTGGCGACTGAGACGGCCTTCCGGCCTCTGAAGGGGCGGCTGTTTCCGAAGAACTTGCGGTGTCGCTAAAGCGACACCCTGATACGAACCGAGTTCTTCCCGGCATCCGTGCAAAAAAAGAAACCGGGCGGGTGGGCCCGGTTTCGGAAGCGCCGGTTGCGATGCGTTTACATCGCACGGCGCGGCTGGTTCAGAGAATTGCGGACGTGGTTCACGTCCGCTTGTTCATCTCGCGCCAGCAAAGTGTTCAAAAGGAGCGAGTAATGGTTAAAGTTTGGTTCGACCCACCAAAGCTGCTATACGGGACGGTGATCTGAGTGCTGCTGTTTACGGCAGTGATCGTGTCGCCACCAAAAAGGCCGCCCCCACTGATGGTTGCCCCCACATCAAAAGCCGTAGTGAAGTTCCCGCCTGTACAGGTTATCGTCGTGGCGAAGAACCCCCAACTGCACCCGCTAACCGATATAGGTGACGTAGAGATGGTGAGCTGTGCGGGGGGAGCTAGCCGTGCTTGACGCGTTTTGTAGCCATTTCAATAATACGAGTGTCGCAACGCCAGCCTAGTCTTGCACGAAGGCCAGTTGGGTGCCATCGAGGGAAAGTGCCACCGAAGTGCTGATTGTGCCGCCGTTCGTGTTGTACGCCCAGCTCACCGAGGGGACCGTCCCGCAGCCGGAATACACATCGTTATAGGCGATAATGCTAGCCTGCCCGGCCGCTCCAGCCAAGCTGGTATTGAAGACCGCAAAGTCGGAGCAGCTAGAGGACCCCAGGTAGAACCCGGGATACTGGCCGGCGCCCACAGTCGCGCCCGAGCCCATATTCACCGACCAGTCCCGCTTGAGCTTGGGCTTCTTGCTTGCGTGGGTAGCATTTGAGCCAGACTCCAACTCGGAGGCAAGGGCGCCATCTAGCTCCGCCTCCGGCGGCGCTGCTTGCGAACGGCGAAAGAGCTGCTGCGAATAGCGAGGGTCCTGCTGAATGCGTTCGAGCTGTTCCGGAGTCGCAGGGTTGGAGAAGACAAGGTGGTGGTGGCTCCAGTCGGTGGGCTGATGGACGACTGCCTGGGAGTCCTGGGAAGTCTGGCCCTGGGAAGTCTGACCCAGTAAAGCTGAAGACAAGGTCAGCACGGCAAGAATTGAGAGACCCAACCACGGTAAGCTTCCGAGGCAGAAAACCGCTCGTTGCGCAAAGCGGAAATCACGGTCCATAGGATCAACTCCCGAGGAACAACATTGGGTTGACGCATATTATACGCAATAGGCATCGCCATTTGATAGTGCGGCACCCGATAGGGTGCTTTAGTGCCATGACGCCAGTACGCGGCACGCTGGCGGTTCGGGCCAGGGGCAGGAACATTCCAGGGACATTCCAGGCACTATCGTTTGCCGGCTGCCGCGGCCCACGCTACATTTCCCGCCGGCCTTCCATGGCCTTCAGCATGGTGACTTCGTCGGTGTATTCGATGTCGCTGCCTACGGGAATGCCCATGGCGATGCGGGTCACGCGCAGTCCTTGTCCTTGCCGCTTCAGTTGCTGGGCCAGGTAGGTGGCGGTGGCTTCGCCTTCGACCGTGGGATTGGTGGCGAGGATGACTTCTTCGATTTCGCCGCCGCCGACCCGGCTGATCAGGTTGGCGATGCGCAACTGCTCTGGGCCCACTCCGTGCAAGGGCGAGATCGAGCCGTGGAGCACGTGGTAGACGCCGTTAAAATGCCGCGTCTTCTCGACCGCAGCAATGTTGGTCGGTTCCTCGACCACGCAGACGAGCTTCTGATTGCGGGTAGGGCTGCTGCAGTAGACGCAGGGATCGACGTCGGTGATGTTGTTGCAGATCGAGCACAGACGCAGCTTGGCCTTGACATCGCGAACGGCCGAGGCCAGAGCCTCGGCGTCATCCGCGCTCGAGCGCAGAATATGAAAGGCGAGGCGCTGGGCGCTCTTGTTGCCTACTCCCGGCAGCTTCTTGAGTTCGTCGATGAGCCGGGTCATCGGTTCGGCAAAGCGAGACATAGGGATTTTGTAATTTTGTAATCGGGTAATTTGGTAATTTGAAAACCGGACGGGTTCAAATTACAAAATTATGAAATTACCAAATTACAAAATCCCTCCCAGTCCGCCGAGCATTCCGCCAACACTTGACTGCATCGCCTGATCGACCTTGCGGCTGGCTTCGTTGAGCGCGGCCATTACCAAATCCTGCAGCATCTCGACATCGCCGGACTTTACCGCTTCCGGATCGATCACGATGCTGCGCAACTGCTTGCGGCCATCCATTTTGACGGTGACCGTGCCGCCGCCGGCCGAGGCCTCGACCACGGTCTGCTCCATCTTTTTCTGCAGCGTCTCGTACTGCTGCTTGGCTTGCGACATCAGTTCCTGCAAATTGAATCCAGACATGGGGAAATTTGTAATGGGTAATTTATAATTTGTAATTTAAGACCAAGCAACGAGGAGTTTGGTTCGGCTCTTCAATTACAAATTACAAATTACCAAATTACAAATAGGTCTCATCCTTTCTCCCGATAGTCGATCACGGTGCGGATTTCGGCTCCGAATTTTTCCTGCATGCGCTGCACGATCGGGTCCTGTTCGGCGCGGCTGCGTGCGCTGCCGTTCGATGCGCTTCCTTTCGATGAAGAGCGGCGTGGCGCGGACTTCGCCTGCGGCGCTCCATCGGGCTCGACCAGCATCTTGATCGGTCTCCCGGCCAGACCGCTGGCGGCGGCGCTGGCGACGCGGCGCGCGTCGGCGGTGAATGACATTTCGATCATCGTGCTCGAAGCCGCTGCTTTGGCGGTCAGCGCATTTCCTTCCAGTCTCCACTCCGCGTTTTCCAACAGGGAAACGAGCATGGGCTGATTGCCCAGTGCGTTGAGCACAGCGTCGCGAAGAAACTCGGAATTCACTTCCGTCCCTCGTTCGCGAGGGTTGGCGGAGAGCCGGGCGCGCTCGCCCGGCTGGACGGGCGAGCCGCCCGTCGCTCCACTAGCTATTGGATCTGGTTCCGGCGATGACTCTGCAATGGCGGGCGCGGCCGATCCCATGATGACGACGTTGGCGCTTGATCCGCCGGTCGGGTGTGTGGCGCGGGCGCCCTCGCCCGCGAATGCCGTTGCATCGCCCGATGACTCCGCCTTGGGAGTTCCTTTGCGCGCCGAGTCAGCGGCGAACGGCGACACAGAGTTTGACCGCGCCGATGCCGGCGGCTCGGAGCGCCGGGCTTCAGTGGGCGACGCTTGAGAACGAGCAGAGGCCAGAGCCGGCGTGAGGACCGGCCTCGGTGCGGGGCGCGTTGGTCCAATCGCCGCCGCCTCGCTCAGCAACTGCTCGATCGGCAACAGACGCTGCGCATGGGCCATTTTCAGCAGTCCCAGTTCGAGGTGAAAGCGCTGTTCCTGGCGGTATCCTAGTTCTCCGTGGGTGCGCAGCATGATTTGCAAATGGCGCGCCAGGTCTTCCTCGGTGAAGAGTTCGGCGATGCGGGCGACGCGGGCGCGCTCATCGGACGAAATCTGCAGAAGCGCCGAGTCTTTGCCCGCAATCTTTGCCACCGTGACATTGCGCAGGAAGCGCACCAACTGGCGCGCGAAATGCGTGGGGCTGTGGCCTTCGCCGATCAGTTCGTCGACCAGCACGAGGATCTTTTCGCTGGAACTTTGATCGGTCGAGCTTTTTTCGGTCGAGCCTTCCGCGACGGCCTGCATCACCGTTTCGAGCGCCGCTGCGGGAGCGGAACCGATCAGGCTGCGAACGGAATCGGCGGTCAGGTGTTCGGAAGTGGAGGCGATGGCCTGGTCGAGAATGGAGAGCGCGTCGCGCATCGAGCCGTCGCCCGCTTCCGCCAGCAGGGCTAGGGCGTCCTCGTCGGCGGGGATCTTCTCTTTCGCTACGATGTCGCGGAGTTGCCCCACTATGTCTTCGAACTTCACCGCCCGAAAGCTGAAGTGCTGGCAGCGCGAGCGGATGGTCTGGGGAATATCTTCGGGCTGGGTGGTGGCCATCATGAAAATGACGTGGCTGGGAGGCTCCTCCAGCGTTTTGAGCAGCGCATTGAAGGCGGCGTCGGTGATCTGGTGGGCCTCGTCGAGAATGTAGATTTTGAAGCGGTCGCGCGCCGGACGGTAGCGCGCGGCCTCGCGCAATTCGCGGATCTCGTCGATGCCGCGATTGGTGGCGGCGTCGATTTCAATTACGTCCACGGCGTTGCCGGCGCGAATCTCGGTGCAGGAATCGCATACGCCGCAGGGCTCGGCCACCGGCTTCCCCGTCGTTTCGTTGGTCGAGCGGCAGTTCAGCGCCATGGCCAGGATGCGGGCGACCGTCGTCTTGCCGATGCCGCGATGTCCGCTGAAGATATAGCCGTGCGCGATGCGCTCCTGCGCGATGGCATTTTGCAGGGTGCGGGTGACGTGCTCCTGGCCGATGACGTCGGAGAATTTCTGCGGCCGGTATTTGCGCGCCAGGACTTGATAGCTCATGCGAGACCACGATTATACAGTTTCGCGCGCGCGCGGTTTGCTCTCGTGGATGCGGGGCTGCGCCCCGCTTGGACGGGGGAGAGCCCCGTCCCCACACAAGAAAGCTCGAGCGCGTTCTGCGGCTGCAATTCGGCCCGGCCCGCTTGCGCGGCGGGGTCGGGCGGGGTACGCTCATGCATTGAGTTTTACTGCGAATATTTGGAGAAGAAGCGGCAATGCAATTGCGAATGAGCACACGGACGATGGAGGGCGTGCTGGTGGTGGATTGCAGCGGCCGGGTGGTGTTCGGCGAAGAGTCGGCCGCCCTGCGCGACATGATCAAGAAACTGCTGGCCCAGAATCCGAATATTGTGATGAGTCTGCGCGAAGTGAATTACATCGATAGCGGCGGCCTCGGAACGCTGGTTTCGCTTTTCACGAGTGCCCGCAACGCCGGCGGCGCGGTGAAACTGGCGAGGCTGAGCAAGCGCGTGGGTGAGCTTCTCCAGATCACCAAGCTGCTCACTGTTTTTGAAGTGTTCGACGATGAAGAAGCGGCTGCGCGGTCGTTCAAGAAAGATCCGGCTTAGGTGGTTCACCGGGCCTCGTTCGAGCGCCCGCTCCTCGTATTAAGAAGGTGGCAGCGCCCGCGGTTAATCGAGGTCGGTCAACTCCAAGGCTAGCGGATTCATTGTATTTCCAGCCTGGACGTCCGTGAGCACCAGGGTATGAATGCTGTTATCTGCCGGACCGAGGTACTGGCTGATGATGGGTGTGGTGCTCCCCGATTGAGTAACGTACAGCTGGTAACCATTGTTGCTGTTCTTGGAATTGTTGCCGGGAAAAAAGACAAGGCTTTCGTATTTGCTCACTTGCTGGTAGGCAAGGGCAGAGATCACAGGGGTCCCCAGGGCCTGGACGGGGATCGGGTCGATATAAACATCCACGCCGCCTGAGGGTGAGTGGGGCGATGCGTTAATGACGCGGAATTCCACGTAGCCCGAGGCCGGCGCCGTGTTGATGTCAAGTACAGACTGAAGGACAACATTGCTGCCGTTGGCGCCGGTGGCAGAAAATCCAGTCGCGATCACCGTGTACTGCAACCCAGCGGTCCAGTTCACGGGGGCGCTGAAGACCGATTTAGTGTCGGTCGGGTTTGCCAACCCTTTGATCGTTTGCGTATCCGAAAGCACGTTGATATATCCCTGCAAGGGCAGAAAACCGCGGAACGATACGTCGGCAAATATTTGCATGCCATTGACTTGCTGCGGGCCGTAGGCATTGATATCCAAGGCTGGGGCGTCCTGGATGGCATGGACAAAACGAATCTGCGTTTGATTGGAGGAACCACAACTGGTCGCGAAGATGCCCAGGGCGGCAAGGGCCAATGCAAGAGGCAGGGCTTTCAACCAGCGAGACATCCTTAATTCTCCAAAAGGCATTTTGGCGGGAACAAGAAGGATTCTAGCAGCTTGTCAGGCGGTTCACCGGACCTTGATCGGACTTCGGTCGGACCTCGGTCGGACCTCGGTCGGGGGCCCGGTTCCTTTTCCTGAACATTGACATTGCATTCCTGCGCATGGCGGAGAGACGCCCGGCTGGGCCCCGGCGGCTCGTCCGCGATTAGAGGGGGCAATTGGCGTCATCCAACCCGACGGACGCACCCATTTCATTTCCATTCGGGACATCCGTGAGCACCACGGTACAAACCGATGCGTTGTTCAGGCTGCCGCTGAAGTTGATCTGGAAGGGGGGGATTAGTCGCGTCCCGCCCCTGACTGTGTAAACGTACATCGTGAAACCGGCCCCGGGGGTTTGATTATAGGGAACGTTTACGTAGCCGCTCGCCGACTGGTAGGGAAGGTTTTGGATCGTAGCCGGTTCCAGGATGGGATTGTTATCGGGGGTCGGTTCGATCCAAATATCCACGCTCCCGTCGAGTGACGGGGATGCGTTGAGCGCCGCGTTAATGACGCGGAAATTGATGGTGCCATCTGCCGGGAGCGTGTTGTCGTCACTGAAAGACAAGAGGGCAGGGGCTTGGGTGCCGACGCCGCCAGCATATCCAGTCGCAACCAGCGTGTACTCTGTCCCGGCGCTCAAGGTAGTGGAGTCGCTGAAGACGGGGGTGGTGACTCCGGGGGATTGAAACACTTCGAACGTGACGTTCCCCGAAGGTATGTTCGTATAGGTCGATGCCGAAGCGGTGCCAAATGTTACGCCAGAAAATTGCTGCGTGCCGTTGACCTCGATATCCAGGGCGCCCCCGTTGCCGGGACCGTACTGGGCGGTGTTCGGGATAGCGTTGAAAATACGAGCCTGCGTAGTGTTGCCTGAACTACAGCTGGTGGCGACGACGCTCAAGGCCGCAATGGCCAACAGAAGGGGCAGGGTTTTCAACAGGCGAAGCATAGTATTCTCCGAAAGGCAGGTTTCGTGGTGAGCAAAAACATGGGATGCCGATATCGTAATCCCAGGTTTCACCAGCGCATGTAAATTTTTGTATTGGTGAATCTAATTTAGCATGATTGGCCGGTAAGTATTGTCCGTGAAAGATAAGCGTGCCCGCGTCGTGCGTTGCATTCGCACCTTGCCGGCGGGAACAGTGTCGAGCTACGGGGCCTTAGCCAAGGCTGCGGGCTGGCCCGGAGCCGCCCGGCAAGTGGTGCGCATCCTGCATCAGGTTCCCGGATTGGCCTGGCACCGCGTGGTCGGCTCGGGCGGGGCGATCAAGTTGTGCGGAGAACAGGCGGCGGAGCAAAGATTTCGCCTGCGCATGGAGGGAGTGACCTTCCGCGGGGCGCGCGTGGATATGAAACGGCACGAGTTTCATTTTTCAAAAGTGAAACTCGCGCGCAGCCGGTAGGCGGACGAGGCCTTTGTGCGCTAGTGACAGTGTTGACTCCTCTTTTTCACACTAGTGGTTGACACCAGAATTCGTTTTGGGCTATTTTGGGCCTACACCGGAAAGGAGGTGGTCGGATGACAAGTTCTGATGGACATTGTAGTACCAGACCAGGTGAGGTGGCTGAGTCTTAGGGCGGTTGCTCTAAGCGGAGTTCTCGAGGAACCTTTGGTCGGGGGAATCGGGAACATCTCTCGCAAACAATCCGTGAGTATGGGCTGATCCGCCGGACACAGGCTGTGTCCGGCACCGGAGTGAGCGAGGGGCCACGAGAGTGACCACCTCAGTCAATCCCAAACAGTCCACCGGGCAGCCCGCAGGCTGAAAAGCTTGCGGGCTGTTCTTTGTTTAGGTCTCAGGTGTCAGGTCCCAGGTCTCAGGAAAAGCGGCTTGCACCGGGGTCCCTGAGACCTGACACCTAGGGCCTGAGACCTTTCCCTTCCCCCTTGCCTTCCCGGTGTACAATGCGCGCTGGGGTACATTCAAACGAACCTTGCCGAACGATTGGGCACCAGGGGAAGAATTCGCCCTGGCGCTTTCGATTGTCCTCAGCTTCACACGCAGCAAAGCTAGCGCTTTGCAGAATCGCTAAACTCCTATGAAAATTCTGCTGTATAACCCCGACAACGGCGTAACACGTAATTTCATGCCGCATCTATGGATGTTTCTGCTGCAGGCGCTCACGCCGCCTGGCCATGAGGTGCTGCTGGTGGATGGCAATGCGCAAGCCATGGATGAAGCGGGGATCGCGCAGTTTGTGCGCGACAACAATATTGGACTCGTCGGCATTGGCGCCATGACCCGAATGATTGCCAAAGCGTACCGCATGGCGGATGCGGTTCGGGCCGCGGGAGTTCCGGTGGTGATGGGCGGACCTCACGTGACGGAGATGGCCGACGAGGCACTCGGCCGAGATGGCGGGCCGCGCCACGCCGACGCAGTTGCGCTGGGCGAAGCTGACGCGACCTGGCCGCGGATTGTTGAAGATGCTGCCCGGGGTGAACTTAAAGACGTGTATGCGCCGGTGGACGCCTTTGGCCAGGAGAGCAAGCCGACGCTGAAAGAATATCCGGTGATTCCGTGGCAGTCGATCGATCTCAAGCAGTTTAATCTGGTGCCGAAGGCCGCGAAGGCCACGCTCCAGAAAATCGGAGAAGGTTGGGGAACATTTCGCCTGATTCCGGTCGAATCCGGGCGAGGCTGCCCTTACGGGTGCGAGTTTTGCACGGTGACCGGATTTTTCGGGGACTCGATTCGCTTCCGCACCAATGAGAGCGTGGTGAATGAACTTTTGTTGTTGAAGGCCCGCGCCCGCAGCGAGAAAGGCCAGATGGCGGTGTTTTTCATCGACGATAATTTCGCCATCAACATCAAGCGCACGAAGTCGCTGCTGCGCGACATCATTGCCGCCGGCGCGCAGGTGCATTGGGTGGCGCAAATCAGCGCCAATTTATTGCGCGACGAAGAACTGGTGGACTTGATCGCGGATTCCGGAGGCAAGTGGATCTTTATCGGCATGGAGTCGATCGACCCGGCCAATCTGAAAGACGTGAACAAAGGATTCAACAAGCCGGGTGAGTATGGGGCGGTGCTGGAGCGGTTGGCGCAACGCAATGTGTACGCCATTACGTCGTTTATTTTTGGCATGGACAACGACACGGTCGGAGTGGCCGAGCGAACTCTGGAACAAGTTCGGACCTGGCCTCCGGGTCTGCCGATCTTTGGTCTGCTGACTCCTCTGCCCGCAACGCCGCTTTACAAGCGGCTGGAAAAAGCCGGGCGGCTGACGCGGCCCAAGCACTGGCAGGAGTTCATCCCGTTTGCGATGGCGCACACGCCGTTGAAGATGAGCATTGAAGAAGCTCATGCCGAAGTGAGTCATGGGTGGGACGAGGCATATAGTCCGGCCGCGCTGGCGCATGCGGTCGAATCGCTGAATGACCAGCCCCTGGGTTACCGGGTGAACATCTTCCTGGCGCGGCTCTGTTTCCGCGGCATCTATTTCCCCATGATGGGGAAAATGGCATGGCTGAAGGTGATTGCGCAAAATCGGCGAACCATCTTCAAGCTGGTAAGGGAAGGGTTCAAGGCCGGCGCCTGGCGCGGTAGACCGGCGAGGATTCCCGCCATCCCCTTGCCGCAGGCGGAGCCGGTCGTGGCGATCGCACAAGCAGCGGGCGGTGACGGGCGGGTGATTGCGTTTCCCGCCGATTGATAGTCGTTGTCACCGTATCAAGCTAATTAAGAAATGTAACTCCGGCGTGCGCGTGCGCATGACTGCGCGCATGACCGTGTGCACAACGAGATGAGCGCCCGGCGCCGCGAGTGCGCGCTGCGTGTCGTGACCAGAATCACAGTATCCTGTGACTTTAATCATCGTCCCAGCTAGACATCCTGGTGATAATCACAAGATTCGATCTGGCATGAAAATGCCCCGGCAGTTCGGCGCCGAGGCAATCGTTATTGAGGCGAATAGCCAAGAACTAGTCCACTCATGAAGAGATTCAAGGACACAGAACACCTCATCCGGCTCGCGGCCGTCATGGTAATTGCTGTGATCGCATTTGTGGTCTTGCGAACCGCGCTCGTGCCTCGCAGTTTTGGGGAGTACGGACACTACCGCGGTGCCGCCATCGCCGAAACAGCCGCGCGGCCGATCGCCTTTGCCGGTCACCAAACTTGCGAGGCCTGCCACACCGACGTGGTGGATGTGAAGAAGCAAGGCAAACATGTCGTGGTGGCTTGCGAAGCCTGCCACGGAGCGCTCGCCAATCATGCAGAGGATCCCGGGTCGGTTCAACCCAAGAAGCTGGATACGGCGGTGGTGTGCGCCCGTTGTCATGAGGCTAACAGCGCCAAACCGAGCGGATTTCCGCAGGTGGTTACGGCAGACCACTCCGGAGGGCTGGCCTGTGACACTTGCCATCAACCGCACCGCCCGAAAATTGAGACGGAGGGAAAGAAATAATGGACATCACTCGCCGTCGATTGCTGGTGCTGTTGCCTGCGGCTGCAGTGGCGTGGAAGTACGTTCTCGCGGGAACGCCGGAGGCCTCGCCCAACTATAAGCTGACGGATCACTGGTGGGGCATGTTGCTGGACATCACCAAGTGCATCGGCTGTGGCACTTGTGTGCGCGCGTGTGCGGAGGAGAATGATGTTCCGGACGGTTACTACCGCACCTGGGTGGAGCGCTACCATGTGGAGGATTGGAAGATTGAAAGGCCAGAGGTGGAAGCGCCCGATGGCGGCAGGCACGGCTACCTGCACGAGGCCGCCGAAGGCGGCAAGAACTTCTTCGTGCCCAAGTTGTGCAATCACTGTGTGGAGTCTCCCTGCACGCAGGTGTGTCCGGTAGGCGCGACCTTCATAACGCCGGATGGAGTTGTGCTGGTGGACAAGACTTACTGCCTGGGCTGCCGCTATTGCATCCAGGCGTGCCCCTACGGGTGCCGCTCCCTCAATCCCAAGACCAAAACTGCGGAGAAGTGCTCGCTGTGCTATCACCGGATCACGAAGGGACTGACGACCGCGTGCTGCGAGGTCTGCCCAACCGGCGCGCGCCAGTTGGCCGACTTGAAGAATCCTAAAGATCCGATTCATGAGTTTTTGAGGACGCACTCGATTCAGGTTCTAAAACCTTACATGGCGACCGGGGCGAAGGTTTTTTACAACGGCATGGACGGTTCGGTGAGATAAGGAGGCCCGTGCAAATACCCGTCGAAGGCTTCATGTACCCGAACGAAGTGGAGCTCCAATGGAGCATCCTGATCGTTCTTTACCCGTTCATCACGGGACTGGTGGCGGGTGCGTTCATTCTGGCTTCGCTCGAACGCGTGTTCCAAGTGCAGGCGGTGAAGCCGACGTATCGGCTAGCCCTGCTCACCGCACTTGCTTTTTTGCTGGTTGCCCCCCTGCCGCTGCAACTGCACCTGGGACATCCGGAACGTTCGCTGGAAATGTATCTGACGCCGCACGGTTCCTCGGCCATGGCCATGTTCGGCTTTGTTTATCTCTGGTACCTGATGGCGGTGCTGCTGTTGGAGATATGGTTGGACTACCGGCGCGACATTGTGGTGATGTCCCAG
>Ga0224558_1002981_pt1 | contig 14773 bp, 13 predicted proteins | sample 714S32024metaG_FD_180682 | JGI IMG/M metagenome (GOLD analysis project Ga0224558, IMG submission 180682) | Peat soil microbial communities from Stordalen Mire, Sweden - 717 S3 20-24 | ecosystem: Environmental > Terrestrial > Soil > Wetlands > Peat | place: Sweden: Norrbotten County, Stordalen... | reverse complement strand
AGCAGCGCCGCCAAATCCGCACCTCGATGCGAAGCAACTGCGAAGAGCGGACCGGCTCGGCGGTCTCATCCACGAGTACGAACTCGCTGCGTGAAGCCTACGGATGAGGTTTTCGGCACCCACAGGCTAGTCAGCGTCGGCCGAAGGTACCGGCCAGCGTGCGCAGCTCGTCGCGAAAGTCGGGGTGGGCAATTTCGGCGAGGGCACAAGCTCGCTCCCTCACGGTCATGCCGGTCACCCGCGCCGCCCCGTACTCGGTCACCACCACGCTCGTGTGGTGCCTCGGTGTGGACACCACCGCCCCCTCGGGCAGGCGACCCATGATGCTCGACCGCAGCTCCCCTCCGATCGTCACGGTCGAGCGCAGGCAAACTAGGGCATGGGCATCCATGTTGAGGTCCGCCGCGGCGAGGAAGTCCTCCTGGCCGCCAACGCCTGAGATCTGCTTGCCGCCGATATAGTCCGCGACGACCTGTCCGTACAGGTCGACGGCGAGCGCGCCATTCACCGAGACAAACTTGCGATTGCGAGCGATGATCGACGGGTCGTTCACGACGTCGACGGGGAGGAAGGCGACTTCGGGGTTCTCGTCGAGCCAGCGGTTCAACTCGGCCGATCCGAGTGCGAACGTGATCACGGACACCCCATCGAAGATCCCCTTGGCGTTGGTGACCTTGCCGGCCTGATGCAAACGCATCAGGCCGTTCGTGAACATCTCGCTGTGGACGCCGTAGTCCCCTCCGGGACCCTCTGCTAGGCGCGTCGCCACGATCGAGGGCACGCCGCCTATGCCTGTCTGCAGAGTCGCCCCGTCGGTGACGAACATAAGCGCGTTGGTTGCGATCGCCGCGTCGGTTTCGTCGGGAACCGGTTCCTCGAGCGTGAAGGGCTCGCCGTCCGCCTCGATCAGCACGTCGACGATGTCGAGCGGCAACGTGTTGTCGTAGAGGGGCGGCAAACTCCGGGTACGCGGGAGGTGCGGGTTCACCTCGACGAACAACTGCCGCTCGGGATCGCGCCCGGCGCGCAGCAACTCGTCGCGTGTCGCGCTGAAGTGCAAGGAGAGGTTCAGGTTTCCCGCGGCGTCAGCAGGAGCTGTCTGAACGGCCATGATCCTCGGCGGGAGGAGGCGGAGGATGAGGGCGAACTGCCGGAACCCGCCTGGCACGAGTTCGATGTTGTGCCCCTCGGCTAGCAGAATGCGCTCTGCCGGGCCGAAGAACGCGCTGCGGTAGGAGACGCCAGGCTTGGTGAACACCTTGTAGTAGTCGAGGAGCAATGCGCCGCCGAGGATCAGGTCCTCCCAGTCGTCGCGTTCGCCGAGCGCGGAGAGGAAGGCGGGAGGGATCGCCGGGCCGAGGCCAAAACCGATGCTGTCGACGGCGCAGACGAGGTGGGCGGCTTCTTGGGGTGTGCAACGGCGCGGTGCCATGCGGGCATCAGTTTCGCGCACCGCTGATCGAGATGAAGCTGAAGAGGCGGTACTCGATCCTGTCCCTGTGGGTGCCGAGAACCTGTGGGTGCCGAGAACCCCGTCCAAGCGCTTCACCTGGAGCTTCTCCAAAATCAAGCCAGCGGCGAAGACGGGCTGCGGCGCTGTCCTTCTTATGTGTCGCCTTCGTTCGCCTGCTCCAGCTGTTTTGACTCAGCCGGAGCGAAGGGGAAGAGCTCGCTAAGGATCCGGCACAGCCCGACGTAGGGGAGAGAAGAGCACGACGGATGATGGCCGACGTCGATGTGCAGTGCCAGTTCAGCGGTCTGATCGGGATTTTGGTGCCCTACAGCCCGTCTTGTTGGTGAATCCAAGGCGAGCGTGACAGGCTGTCATGGTGTCGGCGTTCGTGCTCTGAGGTTCGGGGTGCTCCACCACGACATCGGACGCGGCCTCGTCTCGATAGTCCTGCTGTCGATGGCCAGCGCGGCTTCCTACGGGCTAGCAGCGGTGCTCCAGCATCAGGCAGCGATCCGGGAGCCGCCGGAGTTGTCGATGCGCGCCGGGCTCCTCGTCCACCTGGCACGCCGACCCATATGGCTCGTCGGCAGCGCGCTCGACGGCGTCGGTTATCTCTTCCAGTTCCTGGCGCTGCGAAGAGGCTCTCTCGCTCTGGTCGAGCCGCTCTTAGTCCTGAGCCTGGTCTTCGCTCTGCCGGTGGCCGCATGGCTCAACCACCGGCGAGTCTCCGCGTCCGAATTGGCGTCGACCGGAGTCATCGCTGCCGGCCTGGCCCTGTTCCTCGGGATAGCGCGCCCAGGGCTAGGCCATCCCCACGCGTCGGGAGAGGCCTGGACGGTCTTGACCATTGTCATCGTCGCGGGCTGCGGAGCCATGGTGCTGGGCACACGAGGTGGGTCACGCCGCCGCGCCGCTGTGCTGCTGGCGGCTGGTTCGGGCACGGCATTCGGGTACGTGGCGGCGCTCACCGAACGCACCGGCCACCTTCTGGACAGCGGGTTGGTGCACACGCTCGCCACGTGGGTGCCGTATGCACTGGTGGCCGGGGCGCTCGGGGCCCTGATACTCACCCAGAGCGCATTTCACGCCGGAGCACTGCGCCTGTCGCTTCCCACGTTGACCGTGGCGCAGCCGCTCGTGGCCGTTGCCATCGGCCTTGGGTCTTTCGGTGAGCACGTCGACTCTCATGGGCTGGCGCCGGTCTTGGAGGTGCTCGGCCTGGCGTTGGTCACCTTCGGTGTGTTCACTCTCGCACGGTCGTCGGTGATTGGGACATACCCAGAAGAGGCTTGATCCAGCGCGATCTGGTTTTGCCGTTACCTACTGGCCGAACAATTTGAGGCTAAGGGGCGACGCTTGAACGGTGAGGTCGCTACTGGCTCTTCCTGGCGTCGAGCTCGGCAAACAATCTTGCGAGCTTGGCAGCCTCATTCACGGGTACCGGCTGGTGGCATGAGCCGGTTGGATGGGGGGTTTCGGCGCCCGCAGGCGCCGCGATCGGGTTTTCGGACACTGCGAGACTCCACACGCACTGCGCGGAGGCCTATGGGACGGCGCGGCGTAAGTTTGGGGGATGCGCTACGCCTTCAAGACCGCACCGCAGAACACGGACTGGAACGCCATGCTCGACGTCTGGCGCGCAGCCGACGACATCGAGTTGTTCGAGTCCGGCTGGACCTTCGACCACTTCTACCCGATCTACTCGGACTCGACGGGGCCCTGCCTCGAGGGCTGGGTTACCATCGCCGCCTTGGCCCAGGCGACGAAGCGCCTTCGGCTGGGGACGCTGGTGACCGGTATCCACTACAGACACCCGGCCGTACTTGCCAACATGGTTGCCACGCTCGACATCGTCTCGGGTGGCCGGCTCGAAGTCGGCATCGGGGCCGGTTGGAACGAGGAGGAGTCGGGTGCGTACGGCATCCCGCTCGGTACCCCGAAGGAGCGCAGTGACCGCTTAGAAGAGGCCTGTGAAGTCATCATCGGCCTCCTCTCGGAGGAGACGGCCTCGTTCAAGGGGAGCTTCTACGAGCTGACGAGTGCTCGCTGCAACCCCAAACCAGTCCAGCGGCCCCACCCTCCGATCTGTATCGGCGGCAACGGCGAGAAGCGCACGCTGCGTAGCGCAGCACGCTTCGCCCAGCACTGGAACTTCCTGGGCGGCACGGTCGAGGAGTTCACCCACAAGCGGGACGTACTTCACCAGCACTGTGCCGACCTCGGGCGGGACCCGGCAGAGATCCTGCTGTCGAGCCACGTGCCCTTCGACGGTGACCCCGCCGCGACGGCGGCGGTTGCCGCGGCGCTTGCCGAGGCCGGCGCCGGGCTCGCTATCGTCCAGCTCCGCCCGCCCCACACCCCCGACGTGCTCGAGCCGCTCGCGGAGGCCTTCACCGAGCTGGGCTGAGCGACGCGCCGACCTGATCGGCGCCGACACAGCCGGATCCGCGACCAGGGGTCAAGTATGACAACGCGCCAGGGCGGCACCGCGGAAATGCTCATCGTCGAGAACATGACCTATGGCGGACGCGCGTGGATGATTTCTGAGAACGTGGTCGACGACTAGGAGTATCGAGGTCATGGCGTTGAAGAAACGCTCGTCGGAAGAATGCTTCGTCGCGCTCGCGACGCACACTGCTGCAAGGTTCGGCTTCGGCCGCTCAAGCACCGGAAGGACGCGCGCGAGTTCTACCGATCGCTCGGATTCCAAGCACTCGTCGAGAGATTCCGCCTGTACCTCGATTGAGCCATGTTGCCCTACTAGACCTAGCGCTACATTTGCAAAGTGGCTGTTTATCCCGAACCCCTGCTCGAGACCACCGCTTCTCAGGACCCCATGACACAGTTCGAACACTGGTTTCGCGAAGCACAGGGCGAGTTTCGAATGCCAGAAGCAATGGCGTTGGCTACCGTCGGCCCCGATCTGAAACCGTCGGCGCGGATGGTCCTGGCCCGGGGGTGGGACGAGCGCGGTTTCGTCTTCTACACGGATTATCGGAGTCGCAAGAGCGACGAGATCGAAGCGAACCCGCGCGGCGCGCTGCTCTTCTACTGGAATCCACCAGGACGCCAGGTGCGAATTGAGGGCCCCTTAGGGCGGATTTCGCCGGAGGAGTCCGATGAGTACTTCGCCACTCGTGCACGCGGTAGCCAGATTGCCGCGCACGCGTCCATGCAAAGTCATCTGATCAAGAGCCGCGACGCGCTCGACGCCCGCGTGTTGGAGGAGGCCTCTCGCTTCGAAGGTTCTCCGATACCGCGTCCGTCAGGGTGGGGTGGCTTTCGGTTGGTTCCTGAGACGATGGAGTTCTGGCAGCAGAGGGACGACCGGCTTCACGATCGACTGCTGTATTCGCGTGAACCTCAGGGTTGGCGCGTGGAGCGACTCCAGCCCTAGGGCATGAGTCGTGCGGTTCGTGGAGCGCGTAGAGCCGGAGAAGCTCGTCGGTCAGCCGACCCGTACTGCCCGAATATTCGATCGCACCGTTAAGCAGGGACTTCCCCGGTCCTGCTTCCTCTCGGCTACCTTCCCCTGACGATGCGTCGGCACCGAGCACGAGGGCAACTCTGGGCTTTCGCTTACCACTCCGTACGCCACGTGCTCAAGCTCGTCATTCTCCTCGCCCGCTCCGATGGCGCCAAGGAGACCGAGTTGCTCGCCCTTCGCCACGAGGTGGCCATCTTGCGGCGCCACGTCAAGTGTCAATCCTTCGCTCCGGCAGACCGTGCGATCCTCGCTGCGCTCAGCCGACTGCTTCCCCGCCCCCGGTGGACCTCCTTCGGCGTGACACCAGCAACATTGCTCACCTGGCATCGACGGCTGCTGGCTCGACGCTGGACCTACCCTCATCGCTCACCAGGACGCCCCAAAGTCGACAAGGAGACCACCGCACTCGTGATCCGTTTGGCCAAAGAGAACCCACGATGGGGCTATCGCCGCATCCAGGGTGAGCTCATGAAGCTCGGCGTACGCCTAGCAGCGAGCACGATTGCCCGAGTCCTCCACGACCACGGCCTTGGGCCAGCCCCACGTCGCTCAGGCGCCACGTGGGGGGAGTTCGTGCGAGCCCAGGCGTCGCACATCGTGGCAACCGATTTCTTCAGCGTGGACACGGTGCTGCTTCGGCGCCTCTACGTCCTTTTCTCCATCGAGCTCGGCCGCAGGAGAATCTGGATCACTGGCGTCACCGCCCACCCAACGGGGCCTGGGTCACACAGCAGGCGAGGAATGTGGCTGGCAACATCGTCGACGAGAGAATCGATGTCAAGTTCCTTGTCCGTGATCGCGACACGAAGTTCGTGGCGAGCTTCGACGAGGTCTTTCGGTCCGAAGGCGCCCAGATCCTGCGAACCCCATTCCGGGCACCGAACGCGAATGCCTTCGCCGAGCGGTTCGTGAGGACGGTCAGGTCCGAGTGCCTGGATCATCTTCTCATCGTCAATGCACGACATCTCGAGTGCATCCTTCGGAGCTATGCCAGGCACTACAACGTCCATCACCCGCACCAGGGGCTATTCCAAGAGATCCCGGCCCCAACATTGCCCTCTCCTATGTTGGCAGCGACGCCTGCACAGCCTTCGCACTCCCACCCGCTGCACGTCCGTCGACGCGACCGGCTCGGAGGACCGATCCACGAGTACGAGCTCGCCGCGTGAGGGGCAAAGCGAGTTTTCGGACCGTACGGGCCGAGGCTGTGGGTGCCGAGGTATCCGATCCATGCCGCCTACCTGGGACTTTCCATGAGCCAGCGGTGACAGCGAAGATGGGCCATGACCCTGTCGTTCCTCTACCTAGCATTCATGCGGAATTTCCAGCCACTTCGTCTCAGAAAGGATCACGAAACCGGTTTGGCAGTCGAGGTCGTCATGCTCCGCACTTCACCCTGACCGGAGCGACCCTACGCCGCCTCTCCCTGCCAGTCACCGAGAGCACCACATGACCAGCCCCCTCGCCCACGAGCAACTCGACACACTTTTCGCACCCGAGTCGGTTGCTTTCATCGGTGCCAGCGACAAGTCGATGTTCTCGTGGCTCGCCTTCGGCGTGATGCAGCGGTTCGGATCGGTGGATCGCACGTACCTGATCAATCCGAATAAGTCGCGGGTGCACGGCACCACGACCTATGCCTCCTGTGCCGACGTGCCCGGTGGGTTCGACTGCGCGTATGTCATGGTCCCGCAGAAACTGGTGCCTCAGGCGATCGATGACGCCGCGGCGGCCGGTGCCCGTACGGTCGTCGTGGTCAGCTCGGGATATGCCGAGGTCGATGGCGCCGGTGCCGCGGCACAGCACGCTCTGGTCGAGCAGTGCCGGCGGCACGGCATGATCCTGCTCGGTCCCAACCAGCTTGGCTTCGCGAACGTCGGTGCCGGTATCGCGGTATGTGCGTTGGCCGGCCTGTCTCCCACTCCGGGAACGCTCGCCTTAATTTCTCAAAGCGGCGCCTTGGCCAGCATGTTCACCCTGTTCGCCGCCAGTCACGGAATCAAGTTCAGTTACGTGGCCACCACCGGCAACGAGGCGATGGTCAGCGCCGAGGACGTCTTGAACTATGTCCTAGTCGACCCGCAGACCACAGCGGTGGCGATGTTCGCTGAGACAATCCGCAAACCCGAGCTGTTCCTCCAAGCGGCACGTAAGGCCGCTCGCCTCGGCAAGGCCATCGTGATGCTGAAAGCCGGCATTAGTGAACTCTCCGCGCGTACCGCCGCTGCGCACACGGGTGCGTTGGTCGGCAACGACGCCGTGATCGACGCCGTGCTCCGCCAGGAAGGCGTCATTCGCGTCGAACACATGGAAGAGCTGCTGATCACCGGTCATCTGGCCGCCAACACCGGACCGTGGGCGCGGCCAGGCATCGCCGTGGCGGCGTCGTCCGGCGGGGCATGCGACATCATCGCCGACCGCGCCCAGGAGCTCGGCCTGCCCATCCCGCGCCTTGACCCGATTACCGAAAACGCGTTACGAGGGGTGATCTCGGCCTTTGGGCATGTTCAGAACCCGCTCGATGTCACTGGGGCCGCGGTCATGGACCCCACGCTGCTGGGCAAAGTCACCGCCATCCTGGCCACCGACCCACAGGTGGGATTCGTTGCCATCATCGGTGGCACCGACAATTTCCTGCCCGGCGTCGGACAGGCCCTAGCCGAGGCACCTGTGCCTGGCGCGTTCACCGCGATCGTCTCCCGGGACTTATCCGGAAGCACCGCCGAGGCCGTCGCCGCCGCGCATCTCGTCTACCTGCCCAGCACCCGCGATGCAGTCAACGCCATGGCCAAGCTGTCGCACTGGTCGACGCGGCTCCGTCAGCTGCAGGACAAAGCAGATGAGCGCCATCCCACGACCGCGTCACTGGCACCGGATTTGCAGCTTGGGACGGCGATGTCCGAGTACGAGGTTCGCCAGTTGTTGCAGCGTGCCGGTGTTCCGGTCGCTCCGGCGGTACTAGCGGGAACTGCCGCCGAAGCCGTTGCCATCGCCGAGGATTTCGGGGGACCAGTCGCCCTCAAGATCGTCTCTGCGACGATCGAGCACAAGAGCGACATCGGTGGCGTAGTCCTCGGTGTCAGCGGTGCCGAGGAGGTCGCAGCGGCGTTCCACAAGGTGTTCACCTGCGCGAACAGCCTCAAGCCCGCACGTCAAGTCGACGGTGTCCTGGTCAGCCCGATGCGCTCAGGCGGCATCGAGCTGCTCGTCGGTGTTGCCCGCGACCCTGACTGGGGACTCGTACTCGCCGTCGGACTCGGCGGCATTTTCGTCGAGGTCCTGGACGACACCGCTCTGCTGCGCTTACCGGCCGCTCGCGATGACATTCGCCGGGGTCTGGAGAGCCTGCGGGGCGCCGTAATCCTGCAGGGTACCCGCGGACGCCCGCCCGCCAACCTCGATCGAGTCACCGACGCGATCGCCGCGATCGCTGACCTCGCACTCGGTCTCGGTGACGACCTGACCGCACTGGAAGTGAACCCGCTGTACGTCAACGGCAACGAAGTCGAAGCCCTTGACGGACTCGTGAACTGGAGAACCCGATGACCGTGAGGGTGCCAATAATGTCAATCTGGGTTAATTGACCGCTTATCACGCGGCGCACGCCCGAGATCCGCCGGTGCATCGGGGTTTTCGGAACCTACAGGTCAGGTCAGTTTTCAATGAACGTTTACAGGTGGCCTCATCCCTGAGTACGAACTTGCTGCTTGAGGCATACGGATGGAGTTCTCGGCACCCACAGGCCTTGACTTCCTAAGCAGATTGCGAATAGCCGGGGTAAACCATATTACCAATCCAGTTTTCGTGAAAGACACGTCCATCAGCCGTACAGAGGTATACGACATTTTCTTCTATCGGGTCATCTCCATCATAGTAATTCGCCGGTATAGCTAAGCCCTCGGCTCGATCCCGCTTATACTCTCTATGCAAATCCAACCTGTCGTACTCAGGGTGAGCTTGGACAAAAACGTCTTTGCCTCCTGCAGCATTGCTAGCCTCAACAAACAACCATCCAGCTTCTTCACTGGAAGCTACAAGATTAAGGGCTCCTTCGCCTAGGATTTTTTCGACTGGTAAATTACTCCACCGAGAGTGAGGTGCTCGAATCACATCATTCATACCTTGTACAAGCTCACTACTCAGTGTAACAATATCGTGGTCGTAAACGCCAAAAATTTTTCCCTCTTCTTGGGTGCGGACATCTCTAACTAAACCAAATCGATGTCGCAGAACAAAATAAGCAGCTAAACATGAATATATAGTCGAATGCACATTCTGGTCTGCCCAGTCAAAGAGCTCTGTGAGCTGACTATGGTAAGTAACATCCTGGTCAGGCAACATTTCGTGAGGGTTGCTTGAAGGGCCATAAGCATGTTTGCGAATTTCCAGATTATCTCCCGTAACGATTAAACCATCTAGCCCCTCGTCCCTAACCCTTGAGAGGGGCATATAGCGTTTTAGGATATCTTCACGGCTCGCGCCTTGGGCTTCCCGCTTATCATCATCGAACTTTATGAGTATGGGTACAATTTGTAACACCGATTGACGTCCAATCCAACGTAGCCATTGGACTTCGGTGGCTTCCATAGCTTCTCTTGGCATTAAGTTCATCAGACCTATTCGTGCGGGGCGGATATCTTGAGTCTGGGCAACGGCTTCACCAATTAGCGGCACGCCGGCGGTCTCAAGTCGACCAAATAGATGGTCATCGCCACCCCTCTCAGGTACAATAATTGGCATTTAATTAAAGTTATCAAGAACTTGGTCTGCGACGGGAGCCGAAAATTCGGGCACGACATCCCCCTTTGGGGTTTCGGATCGAGAAGTCTTCCCCCGGCCACACTCCGGCTTCAGACGAACGGACATCTTGGTGGTTCGCGTGACCCTCAAACACCGTCTCCAACTTGTCGACACGCAACAGTAGCGACTGCAGGCTGGATCCGAGAAGGTCCGGCATCAACGCGGACTCGAGATCTGGCCGGTCCGTAGCCAGGTGCGGTCGACTGCGGGCGATGACCTGACCGGGCACTCCGATCACCACCGAGTTCGGTCAAATGTCGAGTCCACATTCTCCATGATCAAGAGGAAGTTCGGAGACTCCCTTCGGAGCAAGTCCGACGTGGGTCAGATGAACGAGGTGCTGTGCAAGGTCGTAGCGCACAACCTGTGCGTGCTGATCGCCTGCATTCACGAAATCGGGTTGGAAGCTCCTGTCTTCGCCGAGCCACGACAGATCCCCGCATTGGTGGCTAAGGGGTCATCCCCGGCAATTCGTAGGCTGATGTGAGCAGATGTTGAGTAATAAGAGCCGTCATGGACGCCTCGTTCGCTGTGGATGCAGTGTCGGATAGATGGTTCCGTCCGCGGTCTTTACGCTCCCCTTGCCACAGTGGGGACATTTGAGCCACAGGATGCACTGGGCGGGGCGCATGGAGCCCACCATGGGCCAACCCGAAACAACGTCGGGCGAGACTCCTTTTTCGCAGTATCCGCAACTAATAGGACAAGTGGACATGGCTTCATCCTGACCTAAGCCAGTAGCACCCGCGAAGAGGGCCGAAGGTGATTTTTGGTGCAGATTCTCAGGTTGCACCTAAATCAGCGCCTTTCATGGTTTTTGGGTGCAAAGCCCCTCGGTTCGGCAACTTGCCGGTCGTTACCGACGAATTATGACTCTGTAAGTGTCATGAGCGAGATGACCGGGTCAATGCGGATCAGGGGAACAGGCCTTCGACGGACAGGTAACGTTCCCCGGAGTCGTAACTGAAGGTGAGGACTCGGGCGCCGTCGGGCATTTCGGGTAGCTTTTGCGCCACTGCCGCCAGTGCTGCCCCCGACGACACGCCGATCAGGACCCCCTCCTCGCGCGCGCAACGGCGCGTGTACTCCACGGCCGCTTCGGGAGCCACCTGGACGATGCCATCGAGCAGGTCGGCGCGCAGGATGCCGGGGACGAAGCCGGCGCCTATCCCCTGGATGGGATGCGGCGAGTGGGAGCCGCCCGACAGAACGGGTGAGAGCGTGGGCTCGACGGCGAAGACCTTGAGCTGGGACCATAGGGGTTTCAATGCTTCGGCACAACCCGTTATGTGGCCACCGGTCCCGACGCCGCCAATTATGTAGTCAAGGCCATCGGGGAAGTCCCGAACGATCTCGCCCGCCGTGGTCCGCCGGTGCACCTCCACGTTCGCTGGATTGTCGAACTGCATCGGTATCCATGAGCCCGGGATCTCTCCATGCAGCTCTTCGGCACGTGCGATTGCACCTTTCATCCCCAGTTCACGCGGGGTGAGCTCTAGCTCTGCCCCGTAAGCCGTCATCAGGCGACGGCGTTCGATGGAGAACGACTCCGGCATGCACAGGATCAACCTGTAACCCTTCACCGCGCAGACGAAGGCGAGGCCGATCCCCGTGTTCCCAGAAGTCGGCTCGATGATGACGGACCCAGAAGCGATGAGGCAGCGACGCTCGGCGTCTTCGACCATGGAAAGGGCGATTCGATCCTTGATGCTTCCGCCGGGGTTGACGCGCTCCTGCTTGAACCAGACGCTGACACGTGCGTCGAAGAGCCTGTTTATGCGCACGTGGGGGGTGTTCCCGATCGTGGCCAGGATGTCGTCGTAGGGCACGGCCCCTCCTCGTTTGGGGCTGGTCAGATGGAGTAGTCAAGAGGGTCCAGCGTGTCCGCCACGCTACGGACGCTGACTTGGCTCGTCTGGTGAACGTAAGAACGGGGGGGCACACTGGTCGTGATCCAGACGTTTCCGCCAATGATGCTGTCGTGGCCCACCGTGGTGTCGCCGCCCAGCACCGTTGCATTTGCATATATGACGACCCGGTCCTCGATAGTCGGGTGGCGCTTCTTGCCGGCAGTGCTCTTGACGACGCTGAGAGCACCCAGCGTCACACCCTGGTAGATCTTCACCTCGTCACCGATGACCGTGGTCTCGCCGATGACTATCCCGGTGCCGTGGTCTATGCAGAAGGACCGCCCGACCCGCGCACCTGGGTGGATGTCGATGCCGGTGCGGGTGTGCGCGACCTCCGCGAGCAACCTCGGCACGATAGGCACGGTGAGGGTGTGGAGTCCGTGCGCGAGCCGGTGGACCGTGATCGCGAGGAAGCCCGGATAGGCGGCGATGACTTCTTCAAGACCCTCGGCCGCAGGGTCGCCCGCAACGATGGCGTCGGCATCGGCCCGCAGAATCTCGTAGATCCCTGGAAGGAGTCGGCAGAACTCCTCAGCCAGTTCGGCGGAGCGTTCACCGGGTACGACCTTACAGAGCATGTGGGCGAGGTCCGCCTGGAACGAGGCCAGACGACTGAGAACGTCGCCTCGTGTTGCCTTCGGTTCTCCACCGTTCTGGGGGAAGAACAGCGCCAGGATCTCGTCGACGAAGTCTTCGATCTCGCGTTTGGACGGCAGCGCGGACCCCAAAGGGTGGAGCTGGCTGAAGAGCATCTCGGCGAGCGAGTGCTCGAGATCAGAGGACTCGACGACTTGAACCGCTCGCGATGGCTTAGTGAAGTTAGGCACGGGGCCGGGTGGTTCAGGATTCCCGATAATTATAGTAAACATACTAAGGTTTGACGTCTGCTCCCGTTAGGGCCGAAAGTCCCATCGGATCGTGTGGGTGCCGAGAACCTCATCCGTGGGCCTCACGCAGCCAGTTCGTACTCGTGGATGACACTGCCGAGTGAATCGCCCTGGTTCGATAGTCACGCGGCCTGACCGGCCTCTTGTTGTTGACGGTAGTAGGTCGCCGCGTACCTTCACCCGCCGCTCGCCCGTTGTGGGTGCTCGGCGCCTCCGGCGTCCTCCTTGCTCTCGGGCCTTGCTGCTCCGACGTCCGGCGGCTGTCGACGGACGTTGCAGCCGGTGCTGGCCAAGCGGCGGATGGGCTCACCCCGCCGGCACGGTAGACCGGAAGCATGCGCACACGAACACTCGGACAAGGCCTCGTCGTCTCGGCCCAGGGACTCGGATGCATGGGGATGAGCGAGTTCTACGGCGCGGGGGACGACGAAGAGTCGATCGCCACCATCCACCGCGCCCTCGACCTGGGCGTAACACTGCTCGATACGGCGGACATGTACGGGCCGTTCACCAACGAGCAGTTGGTAGGGCAGGCCCTGGCCGGTCGCCGAGCGCAGGCGGTCCTCGCCACCAAGTTCGGGAACGAGCGCGCCCCCGACGGCACCCGCATCGGCGTCAACGGCCGCCCCGAGTACGTCCGCTCAGCCTGCGATGCCTCGCTGAGGCGGCTGGGCGTCGACCACATCGACCTCTACTACCAGCACCGGGTCGATCCCGCGACCCCTATTGAAGAAACGGTGGGTGCCATGGCCGAGCTGGTGGCGGCGGGCAAGGTGCGTCACCTGGGCCTGTCCGAAGCGGCCCCCGACACGATTCGCCGGGCGCACGTCGTGCACCCGATCACCGCCTTGCAAACGGAGTGGTCGCTGTGGACCCGGGACCCGGAGACCAATGGCGTACTCGACACCGTCCGCCAGCTGGGCATCGGCTTCGTCGCCTATTCGCCGCTCGGGCGCGGCTTCCTGTCGGGGGCGATCCAAAAGCCCGAAGACCTGGCTAAGGACGACTTCCGGCGGCACAATCCCCGCTTCGAGGGTGAGAACTTCCAGAAGAACCTGCAGCTGGTCGAGCGGGTGAAAGAGATCGCCGCCGCCAAAGGCGTGGCCGCGTCGCAGCTGGCCCTGGCCTGGGTGCTGGCCCAGGGTGACGACGTGGTGCCCATCCCCGGCACCAAACGACGGAGCTACCTCGAGCAGAACGTAGCGGCTGATGGCATCGTGCTGAGCGAGGACGAACTGCGGCGCATTGATGAGGTACTGCCTCCGGGTGCCACTGCTGGGGACCGGTACGGCGACATGACCCCGGTGTACTGCTGAGCATTGGACCATGGTGGGCGCGGCTTCGGCGGTTCACTCAGCAAAATGGGCTCTCTCCTGGCCTATCCGTGGGTGGTCATGTGGCGTTTCGACCGTGTGAGTGCCGGGCGAATGTCTTGATCGGCTCTTGCTCGTCAGCTACCAGCACGCAGAGCGTGTCCTACGTGCCTATGTGTTCCACTACAACCAGCAGCCCCCGCACCGCGGCAACACTGAAGGGCACCCTCGAGCTCCAGCTAGCGGGCGATGCTGACGAAGGATCGGCCCTGGTCTCGAAGCACCAGAGCTTGTTCGTCGCGACCTACGTCATCAGGCATGCCTCAGCCACCCTCCCTTCGCACCTGCAGACAGAATGCCGATCAGGACCGGCGCCGCGCGGCTACGGCTTCAGAGGGCGCGAACGCGCTTCGCCTGCAGGCCCTTGGGTCCCTGCTCTGCTTCGAAGTCGACCTTCTGTCCCTCGATCAGCTCGCGATACCCAGTTCCTTCGATCGACGAGAAATGAACGAAGACGTCGGAAGTACCGTCGTCAGGGGTGATGAACCCGAAGCCTTTCGCCGCGTTGAACCACTTGATGGTGCCTTCAGCCATGATGTTGCCTCTTTTCTCCACGCTGTGAGACTTGCGGGAGACCCTGGGGCAACCAGCAACGACGCACGGTCCGCGTGATCCAGCCCGTGCGCTGTCTCAATCCTACCTACCGCTCGCCCAGTGTGCACCAAAACGTTTGTCAGGTGAAGGGCACCCCAAAACAAGATCAAGCCTGTGGGTGCCGAAAACCTCATCCGTATGCCTCATTGTTTCGGCAGTTCTTGGCGCAGCCTGTCCAAGGCGGCCAGTCGCCTAGCCAGCGTGTCGGGCTTGCTCTCATCGCGTCTTCGGATCCGGGCCTCCAGTTCGTCCAACCTCTCGAGCTCTCG
>Ga0224558_1002979_pt1 | contig 14784 bp, 8 predicted proteins | sample 714S32024metaG_FD_180682 | JGI IMG/M metagenome (GOLD analysis project Ga0224558, IMG submission 180682) | Peat soil microbial communities from Stordalen Mire, Sweden - 717 S3 20-24 | ecosystem: Environmental > Terrestrial > Soil > Wetlands > Peat | place: Sweden: Norrbotten County, Stordalen... | reverse complement strand
GTCGATTTGCGGCCATCGGCGTATTCACCGATATCGCTTACATCATGGGCAAGCGGTACGGCCCGAATTCGTTGTGGCAAACGGGGCCATTCCAGCCACACTACTCGGTAGCCACTTACTTCCAGTCCCTTTCGCACTATCTGTGTCAGCTCATTTACAAGCCGGTGACAATTTCCTCCTGGCAGATAGCCGGATTACTCGTTGCAATGCTGGCGGTGGCCGCGATCGGCCGGCGGCGTTGCCTGCTGTGGGCCGTAGGATTCATAGCCGTAAGTGTGTTGCCGCTGGCGTTCATTCCTGGGCGGGGCGGCTTCGCTTATCTGGTACCGTCGGTTGGCTGGGCAGTGTATGCCGGAGGGCTTTTAGGGTGGCTAGTCGAATCGATCGCCGGCAAGCGGGTCCGGCTGAGGAGAGCCGTGCAGGTCGTTTTGCTCGTGGCGCTGTTGGCCGCCGTGGCGCCCTGGCAGCGAAAGTGGATCGGACAACACGCCAAAGCTTCGCACGATGGACAAGCACGTTACCGGCACTACATCGAACAGATCCACGCCCTGATCCCCGCGCCCCGCAAAGGCGCACGCATTTTGCTGCTTTCCGACGCCGAAGGGCTCGACGATTATGACGTGTACTTTGTGATACGGCTCTATTATGGCGACCCAGCCTTGCAGGCGTACCGCATGACCGTGTGGAATGCGAACCACGTGCGCGTGGACCGCGGCAGCTACGACTATGTGCTGGACTGGGTAGATAACCGCTTCGTGTTAGTCCGCGCCAGATAACTCTACCGTGATTGGGTCCTTGTGGGGCAGGCCCGTGGCCTGCGGCGGCCTCTCTTGGCCGCCAACGCGCGCAAGGCGCGCGTCTTCTTCATACCAGTTGTGGCCGCAGGTCATGGCCGGTTTTCGGTGACCTATCGAGTTTCGCTTAATACAGTGACAATTCTGTCGACAGATGTATCACTTTCCATCGGGGCTGATGTGGGGCGGCCAATCTTGGCTTAGCCGCAGAAGCCTCGGGGAATTGATGACACAGCCGGCGCTCGATCTTTATCCGGAGGATCGCAAGAGAATGCCTCTGGAAGATGTCGTGGAGAATCTGAGGAAGGCCTTGCGCATCAACCTGCTCGAAGGCCCCACCCGGCGTGCGACAACGTTCGAGATTTCCTGCATGTATCCCGATAGGTTCAAAGCCCAGTCTGTGGTTCGTGTAGTGGTGACGAAATTTGTAGAACAGATCGACACGACACAAAGGAATCAGGCGCCACCCGCTGCGGTAACTCTACAACTTCTGGACCCGGCCAACCTGCCAAAACAGCCCATCTTTCCCAATCGCCTGGTAATGGTCGCAGTTGGTCTTGTCTGCGGCGCAGGGTTGGGGCTGTTGGCGGTACTGGTGCGGCGAAGCGCAGCGCGTTTTTCCAAGAGTGCGTGAAGTGAACGGCGTCTTTCGCGCGTGCTGGCGTTTGGCGCGTGCGGATTCCCCAGATTCTGCGAACGTTTTCGCGTCGGCGGCAATCAGAATGCTTCTTCCAGGCGCTCCTGGCGCAGCTTCGTTTCGAGCAGCGATGGACTGCTACTTCGGAATTCCGCAGCAAACGCGCTTTCCGCGTGCATCTCCTGCTGGATCTCTTCGAGGCGATCGAAGTAATAGGCAAGGGCGGCGTGGACATCGGCAAGAGTGATCGTGGGGAAATGGGAGACGATCTCGTCGGGCGTCATGCCCTGGTGCTCATGCCACACCGCGACATCGAGCACGCGGACGCGGTGTCCCGCGATGCAGGCTTTGCCGCCGCAAACGCCGGGCGTCTTGCAGATCCGGCCGGTGGAGATGGACATGTATAAGCCGGCCTCGGCCTAGCACCCACTCGGCAGGCCACGAAAAACGATGGCCTGCCCCACAGCTCTACACTAGCCCGCCTGTTCTATCCTGGAATTTGCCCGACGGCTCCTATCTGTACTGCGACGTAAGCCTGCCGGTGCCGCTCGACCAGCCGTTCACCTACGCGCTGCCGGAGACGCTGCGCCACCGCGTGAAGGCGGGCTGCCGCGTGCTGGTTCCATTCGGGAGCCGCCGCCTGACGGGCGTGGTGCTGCGCTGCCACGACGAGACGCCCGAGGTGCCCATGCGCGAAGCCATGCGGCTGATCGATGCCGAGCCGGTGCTGGACGCGGAGTTGCTGGCCCTGGGCAAGTGGATCGCGGGCTACTACTGCGCGCCTCTCGGCGAAGTGCTGCGCGGCATGCTGCCGCTGGCGTCGGACATCCGGCACGGAAAAGTGTACTCGCTGACCGACGCCGGCCGCGACGCCGCCCGCCAGCTTCTGTTCGACTCTTCGCCCGAAGATCCGGTGGTGCAGATTCTGCGCATGCTCGACCAGCGCCCGCTATCCGCCTCTTATCTGGAGCGCAAGCTGCCCCTGGCCGGCAACGCCTTGCGCGCGCTGGAGCGCAAACGCTTCGTGATGGTGGAGCAGGTGCAGACCGAGCGCGATCCGCTGCGCGCGCCGTCGGAGCGCTTGCGCGTCGAGCGAACGGGCGCGGCGCCCGCCGCCAAACTGGGCAAGCCGGAGCGCGAACTGCTGGCCTTCCTGGAACTGCATCCCGGCTCGCACAATCTGAAGGATCTGGAGTCGATGGTTCGCGACGCCAGCCCGGCCGCCCGCGCGCTGGCCCGCAAGAAACTGGTGACACTGCGCACCGAACCGCTGGCGATCAACGCCGGACCGGTGCGCGCGCCGCACACGCTCAACCCTGCGCAGGCCGCCGCCTTCGAGCAGATCGGCGCCGCCATTCAGGCGCACGAATTCCGCACTTTCCTGCTGCATGGCGTGACCGGATCGGGCAAGACCGAGGTCTACCTGAACGCTATCGACGCGGCGCTGGCCTGCGGCCGCAGCGCGCTGCTGCTGGTGCCGGAAATCGCCCTGACGCCCGCCGTGGCCGGCCAGTTCTTCAGCCGCTTCGGCGATCGCGTGGCCATTCTGCACAGCGCCTTCAGCGATTCGGAGCGCTCCGATCAGTGGCGGCGGATTCGCTCGGGCGCGGCGGCGGTGGTGGTGGGCACGCGCTCCGGGGTTTTCGCGCCCATGCGCAATCTGGGCTTGATCGTGGTGGACGAGGAGCACGACCAGAGCTATAAACAGGAAGAAACGCCGCGCTACAACGGCCGCGACGTGGCCATCGTGCGCGCGCAGGCGGCCCGCGCGTGCGTGGTGCTGGGTTCGGCCACGCCCAGCCTCGAGAGCCGGTATAACGCCGAGCGCGGCAAGTACACGCTGCTGGAACTGCCTGGGCGCGTGGAGGAACGGCCCATGCCGCGGGTGGAGCTGATCGACATGCGCACCGAGTCCCTGGAGACGCGCAAGCAGGCCACCTTCTCGCGCCGCCTGCTGGACGCGGTCGGGCACCGCGTGGATAACGGCGAGCAGACCATCGTCCTGCTGAACCGCCGCGGGTTTTCCAGCTTCGTGGCCTGCCGCTCGTGCGGCGAGCGCGTGCAGTGCATGAACTGTTCCGTCACGCTCACGTTTCACCGCCGCGACCGCCGTCTGCTGTGCCATTACTGCAACTACGCCGAGCGCGTGCCCACGCACTGCCCCAAGTGCCAGAGCGAACACATCTACTTTCTGGGGGTCGGCTCGGAGAAGGTGGAAGAGGAGCTGCACCACGAGTTTCCCAAAGCGCGGATCGCGCGGCTGGATCGCGACACGGTCACCGCCAAGCGCCAGTACGAAGCCATCCTGCAAGGGTTTCGCGAGGCTTCCTACGATATTCTGGTGGGCACGCAGATGATCGCCAAGGGCCACGATATTCCCAACGTCACGCTGGTGGGCGTGGTGTCGGCCGATGTTGGGCTTGGGCTGCCCGACTTCCGCGCGGCCGAGCGCACTTTCCAACTGCTGACGCAAGTCGCCGGACGGGCGGGCCGCGGCAACCTGCCCGGCATCGTCCTGATTCAGACCATCAACCCCGACCACTATGCCATCCGGATGGCCGCGGCACAGGATTACCAGACTTTCTATGAGAAGGAGCTGCAGTTCCGCCGTATGATGCACTACCCGCCGTTCAGCGCCATGGCCAATATCCTGGTACGCAGCGAGCAGCAGGAGCAGGCCATGCGGCTGAGCACGGAACTCGGGCATTTTCTGACGCCGGCGCCGGAGAAGATCAAGATCCTCGGGCCAGCCGAGGCGCCGGTGCCGCGGCTGAAGAACGAATACCGGTATCAGTTTCTGATCAAGGCCGCCAGCCGCACGGCGCTCAATGAGATGTTGCGGCGGGCGCAGACGTTTGCGCGGGAGAGCAAGTGGAGCGCGACGGCGCTGGTGATCGATGTGGACCCGTTGACGCTGTTGTAGGGCGGACGAGCCCCTGCATTTCGTGACCTGAGGACGGTGTGTGTCGGGGGCTTCTGCCAAGGGCTGCAGGGAATTGCGCGGCAATCGGGGTTCGAATCCACGCCGGGGAGCCAGACGTCATTTCCGGATTCTATTGGCCACAGGATGGCCATTCATGGGGCTTGACCGCCATTTTCCTGGCCGTGCTGTTGGCGCGCAAGCCTGACCCTCTACGGTCGAAGGATGCCAGCGGTGTGCGGTCGTTGCGCGCAAAGAATGGCGCCCGGTGCGGGAAGACCCCCGACGCTCCACTTATCGGGGAGAGCAGCGCCAACGCCTCGCGCGGCTGGTCTTCCAGCGCGGCGATCGCGTCGTTGCTGCCGACCAGCATAGTGTGCCGGCGATAGTCAGTATCGCAAGATCACTGCACGGGCAGCGTGACGGTGTTGCTGAAAGCGGCATTCCCCGACGGCCCCATAAACCAGCAACCGGGCCAGTAGATATACAGACTGGTGGGGCCGGCCGGGGTGGATGGCGGCACTTGGACATTCACCTGGTAGAGGCCCACAAAGCCCGGCGACAATCCCGCATACAGGATGCTGGCCGATGTGCCGTCGAAATTGCCCGCGGTGCCGCCAAACGCGACACTGAACGGAGAGCACGGCTGCTGAATCGCCGCGGGACCCGGCGCCGGTGTCCCGTCTGCAACCGAGGTGCCCACCGGGCCCAGCCCCGTGGCGTAGACGACGATCGTTTCGCCGGGCACCGCGGGATGGGAAGCTGTCACGAGGCTGTAATCCGACGCATGCTGGATGGCGCCCGAGCCATCGGGCAGCGTGAAAATCCCCGGCGCGACGAACTGCGGCAGGACGAACGTGGACAGGCCCTGGTAGCGCACCTCCACCAGATTCGTTTGGGCTTCGAAGGGCACCTGAAAATTAATCTGTTGCATGCCCACCGGATTCGCTACCGGAATGTTCGCCACTGCCAGCAGGGGCGCGGGAAACCCGCCGACGAAGATGGATACGCCTTCCAGTTCGGTGGGGAGCGGGTTGCCGGTTCCGATCACTGTGCCCGATACATTCAGCCCGTGCAGGAAGAGACTGGCGAGGCCGCCCGGCGCAGGCAAGCCGGGGAGGAAAGATGCGCCGCTTGTGAGGCCGTCCGCCGGAAACTGCAGCGGGTTGCCCTGCGGCGCAATCTTCACCACGCCGACGCTATCGGTTGGGCTTGAGGCCACGATGCGCTCGTCGATTCCGATGCGCTGGCCCGTCACGTACACATTGCCGGCGGTATCCAGCGCCACGGCGTAGGCTGGACCGCCGCCGCCCCCAGTGGACGCGAGGCCGGTGCCGGTGCTGGCGCCGGCGGTGCCCAAAAAGGTCGACCAGACTAGCGCGGCGCCGGCCGGATTCAGCACGCTGAGGAATCCGGCCGAAGAGCAGTAGCCCTCACCCTCGGGCATTGAGCTCCACGGATAGTCGAAAATGCAGGGCGTGTTGGCGAGGCTGGTCTGAATCGCATTGACGATGGGGAAGTCCGGGGATTCCGTCCCTCCCGCCACATAGGCGTTGCCGTTGCCATCCACTGCGATGCCAAACGCCTGGTCGTAGGTGCTTCCGCCAAGGTAAGTCGCGTAGACCAGCCTGGTGGCGTCCGGGTTAAACTTCGCCACAAATCCGGTGCCACCCTGGGAAGACGGCTGGAACGCTCCGCTGGTAGTGGGGAGATCCGTTGAGGACGTGGTACCGCTGATGTAGGCGTTGCCGGCCTGGTCCACAGCCAGTCCGCCCACGGTGTCCGTGCCCGACCCGCCGAAGTAGGTCATGTAAAGCAGCTTGTTTCCGTTGGGGCTTACCTTGAGCACGACCGCATCGATGCAGTCTTGGCCCGCGCACTGCGACTGTACCACGCCAGGCGTCGCTGTCCACGCGGTCGACGTCGTGGTGGCGGACACGTATGCATTCCCCGAGGCGTCCGCGGCGACAAACGGGGAACTACCCGGGCCAAGGTAGGTTGAATAGACGATGGGAGATTGCGAACCGGGAAAACGGCTCGTCACAATTCGCGGATCGATCTTCATCAAGAACAGGTCTTGCTCGCTGACCTGCGCCGTGCGATAGGCGCCTGGCGTGGTGGGGAAGTTGGGCGAGCCCGTCGTACCGGCGAGGTAAAGGTTGCCATCCGGTCCAAACGCGATGGACGATCCCGCATCGTCGCCGGTGCCGCCGAAGAGTTGGGAGGCCAGCAAGGCGCCGTTAGGATCGAGCGCCAATAGGAAAGCGTCGGTGCCGCCGGCGGTGACAACGCTGCCGTTTCCCGCCAGCGGGAAATTGGCGCCCAAAGTGCCTCCGGTGACCCAGGCATTCCCGTTTGCGTCGACGGCAATGGCCGGAACGGTACTGAACGGAGGCGCCAACCCGATAGAGCCAGACTCGATATTGATGTAGGTCGAATACAGCAACGTGCTTCCATCGGCACTCAATTTCGCGACAAAAACGGCCGCGAAACCGCCTTGAGACGGCGCAGGCTCGAGGGAGTGAATGAGGGGGAAGTCAGTGGAGTACGCCAGGCCCGTGACATAAGCGTCGCCATTGGGACCCACTGCGATTCCAGCGCCGCTATCGGCGTAGAACCAGTTTCTCAGTTGGGTGTATACATACCCGCTGCCGCCGAAGCCCGCGGCATAGACCAACTGCGGATCGATGACAAGAGGGCGGCGCCGGTCATACGCACCCACCCGAAAGCGCACCTGCCCGTTGTGCGCCAGTACAAATCCGCCCTCGATTTCGCGGTGACGCCCGTCTTCGACCTGATAAATATAAGGCTTCCGATGCCGTAGCTCGCGGCCCGCCGTTTCCAGGACCAGGTCGCCATCGGCATCCACGCGCAGGCGCGACGCGCCGGTGAACGAGAACCGGATCGCCGACGGATCGGCTCCCGCCGCGACGACCCAGTCATACTCGATCTCTTGCTGGTTTCCGTAGATAAGCAGGTCCACGCCGCGAAATATCGACCGATAGCTGACGCGCGCATAGTTAGGAACGCCGGTGCGCCAAGCGGCCGGATCGGCGGTGAGATAGTAATTGGTTCTTCCAGGCAGGGGATCGGCGGCTTCCGGCACGGTGCGCGGTATGTTCATCCGCAACGATCCGCCGCGCGGGAATTGCATGGCGATGGCTGTGTCGGAAAGAGCCAGAGTGTAGCGGGGCGCCACAGCCACGTAACGGGCCGGTGGCTCCGCTTGGCCCCGATTTGGTTCAAAATGCAGGGGGAGGGTTAAGGCTAGCGCCGCTAGAGCGAGCATGACTCACGCAGTGCTGCACTTGGCTGGCCACGAGAACGAGCGCCAGGAAAATCGTGACATCCGTGAAAACGTGGAACATCCACAAATGGCGGAAAGTTTCGGCGCCGTCCGCCAACGACGCTACGCAGAATTCGCCAGCTCCGGCCAGAGCTACGGCGAGCGTAGTCCATAAGAGCGCGCTGCGAAATCGCGATTTCTCGTAGATTGCCAGCCATGGCGCGGAAAGAATCGCCAGCGCGTACCAAACCGCGATGTGTTCGGGCCATAACTGGAAAAACCAGATACGCAAGGAGCTCCATGTGCCGAACTGGTTGGTTTGCGCGCCGGGTGGCCGCCCGTAACTCTTGGGGAAGTTCCCGTACACACGGCGCAGTGGGGCTTCCAATCGCAAGTCCGATCGCAATATCCGGATGGCTCTGGCGGGATGCCGCAGGTAGAACATGGCCACCTTCGAGTAACTGGTGTGCGCATAAAACCGGTTGCGGTACGCTTCCTCTAACATCGGGTTGCCCGGCAGGTAGACGTGCATACCCGAGTAGCGTGCATCGCTTTCATTGAGGCCCAACTCGCGCAGATCTTGCGCCGGCGTTGTGGAGGCGCGTGCGATCTTGAGAAAGATCAGATTGAATCTCGATTGCGCCGTATACCAGCCCGGCGTACGGCCGATCACCCAGATCATGCCCGCGACTAAAGCGACTGCCACCAGTCCCGCCACGAGCCGGCCGCGCGGGTTGCGCGACCGCCAGCCAAACCAGATGGCGGCAGACAACGGGATCGCGCCATAGAGCGCATGCTGCGCCTTCGAGGTGACGAAGAACAACGCCGCCAGCCCGAAGAGGCCGAGGAGGGGCAGACCGGCCCTCTGGCTTCGCGCCAGCAGCACGGCCAGGAAGATGGCGGCCAGACCGCCCAGCATCGCGGGCACATCCGAATAGAAGGTGTTGAGGTAGGCTACGAATCCCACGTCGGCGAAGATCCACAATGCGGCCAGGGCCATGACTATGCGGGCAACTAAGTGCAGCGGCCGTAGCAGAAGGAGCAGCAGATAGTAGACGGCGGTGAAGATCAGGGCATGCAGGGCACCGAGCCAGCGGATGTCAAAGTGTGTCTTGTCGCCGAGGACAAGCTCCAGCGACGAAGCCAGCCACGCCGGCACGATCTCAGAGGAGGGGATATGAGGGTTATAGCAGGAAGCGGGCCCGCGCACATAGACGGGTTGAAAATATTCGAATTTCTCGGTCTCACGATCCGCGCCTTCCAGACACAATGGACCGGCCACCTTCGGAAAGTCGCCGTTGTTGGCCATGCCGATGAATCCAGGCAGGAGCAGTTGCCAGGTCAGGATAGCGGCGCAGAGCAGCAGGAAGATCCCTTCCAGCCAGGCGGACGGCGCGCGGTCGTAGCGGTTGGGGAGATCCAAAGCGCAGTATCGCAGATCGGTGGACTCGCTATGTTAGGGCAAGAACGGATCGCGGACTTCGAGACATTCGAACTTCCGGAAATCGCGGTCCCGGGTGTAAAGCGTGCACACACCGTGATTCGCGGTAACGCGCCGGTAAGCGTCCAGGAAGCCATCCTGTTCCGCGATGGTTCTGACGTTGGGGAGCGCCAGGAGCGCGGTGATGTTCGCTAGCGTAGTATCCGCGAATTGACTGTACAGTTCCGGTGCCAGGCGTGGCGCAGACGATCGTTGTTTGTCGTCTGCGCACCGTGCTCGAACTCGGCAGGCCACGAAAAACGATGGCCTGCCCCACAGCTAATCACTAGCGCCTCGCCGGTGTAAGCGGGGCCGGCTGTACACTGCGCCAAAAAGCGGTTGGCCGCGCGGTATTGTTCGCTGGACCGATCCGAAGCGTAGAGAAGAATGGTTTCATCGCCGGCCGGCATCCAGGGCCGCGTAGACGGCATCCTTATTGGCCAAATCTACCCGCGCGTTCATGGGACGCGAGGTCCAGCGGAATGGCGGCCGCGCGCGGGACGTGCGACGGCGAGCCAGCGCGTCGGCCAGCAACTCGGATAAGACCGCTCCCATGGACCGGCCTTCACTCTCGCGGATAGCTTTCACCTCCCGCAGAATGCGATCGTCAATATCCAGGGTCGTTCGCATTATGTCTGATGATACCGCTGCCTCAACCGCCGCGCTATGCTGGAGGTTGCCATGCCCTCGATCACTCGCCGCACCTTCATCGCAAGCTGTGCCGCCCTCGCTGCCGCGCCCCAAGCGCGACCGGCCGCCGCGCCGGACATCCACTTTCCTGCCGCGCCGCGCGACAGGCTGGCGGTGGCTTCCTACCCCTTCCGCAATTTCATGGACCGGCCCGGCCACGCCGACCTCAAGCTGACCGAATTTGCCGCCATGGTGGCGGAGAAGTTCGGCATCCACAACATCGAGCCGCTCAGTGAGCATTTTCCATCCACCGAGCCCGCGTATCTCGACGAACTGCGGCGCGCGGTGGAGCAGGCGCATGCGCATATCGTGAACATCCCCACCAGCGTGGGCGCCAGCTTATACGATACCGATCCCGCCCGGCGCGACAAAGCTATTGCGGGCAGCCGGAAATGGGTGGACGTGGCCGTGGCGGTGGGATCGCCCAGCATTCGCGTCCACATCCAGGGAGCGCGGGGCGCCGCGCCCGACGTGGGGCGCGCGTCGGAAAGCTTGCGGCAGGTCGCCGAATACGGCGCGGCGAAGAACGTCATGATCAACCTGGAGAACGACGATCTGGTCACCGAGGACGCCTTCTTCCTGGTGAAAGTAATCGACGCGGTGGCGAGCCCGTGGCTGCGCGGTCTGCCGGATTTCGGCAACTCCATGATGAAAGGCGACGAAGATTTCAACTACAGGGCCGTCGAAGCCATGTTCCGCCACGCTTACAATATCTCGCACGTGAAGGATTCCGAAGTCGACAACGGCAAGATTTTCCGCGTGAGTATGGCGAAGACCTTCGACATCGCCAAGGCCGCCGGATATCGCGGCTATTTTTCCATGGAGTTCGAAGGCCAGGGCGAGCCGTACGAGGGCACCCGGAAGCTGATCGAAGAGAGCCTGAGGGATTTGTAGGACAGGCCTCCGGCCTGTCCACAACAGGCTAAAGCGTGTGCCATCATGGACAGGCCAGGAGGCCTGTCCTACTGCTTCAACTCCGCCACGATCTCGGCGGCCACTGCGCGGGCCTTTTCCAGCGCGCCGGGCTCGAAGCTGATAGCGCCCACGCGCGCGTGTCCGCCGCCGCCGTAGCGCTCGCAGATGCTGGCCAGGTTGTGCTTGGGCACCTCAGGCGCCCAGGGGTTCGATCCCACCGAGATCTTGGTGCGAAAGCTGGAAGGGCTTACCGACACCGTGTAGGTGCAATTCGGGAACAGGTAATACGGGATGAACTTGTTGTAGCCTTCCAGGTCGTAGCCCGTGAGATCGAAGAACACCACACCGTCGTCCTCGGTGGCGCGCCCGCCGATCAGGCCCACCGAATCGAGGTGCCGCTGGTACAACGGCTCGAATAGCGCCTGGATCTCCGGCTCCGCGGCGATGTCCTCCAGCTTGCGGTGCTGCATCCAGCCGATAACCTTGTGAATCATCGCGGACCCTTTCGCGCCCTCGATCACCAGCGTCAGCTTCATGGCCGGCGCGCCCAACTCCACGGCGGTCTTGGCGTCGGGATATTGCGCGCCGTCGATGATGTTGGCCCACTGGACGAGCTGATCCAGGTCGGGGGCGGCGAAACCGAAGCGCTCCCTGGCGGTGGCGCAGATGTACGAGGTACAGGATTTGTACGTGGGGTCGTAGAGCTTGCGGCCGCTGTGGTCCTGGCGGTAGTTCTCGGCGTCTTCCGGGGTGAGGAAGGCGCTCTGATGGTGGTCGAACCACCAGGTCAGGCGCGGATCGCTGGAGTATTTGAAATCCACGATGGCGTTGACGTCGCCATCGAAAAGGCTGTCCTCAAACAATTGGGATGCCTTGTGGGCCATCCCGGTGTAGACATATTCCGCTTCAGGGTAGAAGACGCCCTGCATGAAACGGGTGAAATATGCGGCGGAAGCTGCGCCGTCGAAACAATGGTCGTGATAGAGAACGCGTACCCGCATGAACTTGTAGGAAACGTACCAGCTTGCCTGAATGGACGGACAAATGCAAGCGCGTGTGTTAATTAATAGAGTAGCGCGTTGAAGAACAGTTTAAACGTTTGGTAGCTTTGCGCGCGATATTGGGGCCGCATTCCGAACAGAATGATGTGGCCGGAGCCCAGCCGGGCATCCACCAGGGCGGCCTTGCCAGCCAGGTATTTCTCGCCCAACAGCCAGCCCGAGGCCAGCAGATTCGCATCCGGATAGCGCACCGGGGCGCTCTCCTGCGTGTTCCCCTGGATGTCCCAAGCGGGGCTCAGTTCGGACCAGATGGCCAGATCCTCGGGCAAGCCCGCCGCCAGCGGATGGTGCGTATCGAGACGCGCGTTCAGCAGCGAGCCGGGCGAATAATACTCGCTATTGGAAACACCATGCACCACGTTGCGGGCCGCCACGCCAAGGTGCATCGTGGCATATTCGGAGGCGCGGTTCAGGAAGATCAGGGTGCCGCCGACGGAGGCGAACTCGCGCAGCGCATCCGCGCCTTTGGTTTCCAGGCCGCCCGTGAATTCCGGCGGCATGGTGCCTGGACGGTAGCCGTCTTCCATGGACCCCGGACTCGCATCGGGGAACACGATGACATCGAAATGTTGCCGCAAGCCGCCGGCCTGGATTTCCTGGTTCTCGAGCCGGGTGTAGGCGAAGCCGAACTCTTCGAGCAGCCAGCGGGTCCAGCCTTCGTCGTTGTTGGGGATGAAGCTGCGGTACAGGCCGATACGCGGCCGCTGGACGCGCTTAAATCCGGCTCCCTCGCCCGCAAGCGCGAAATCGCCGGTAGCGGTATTCCGCCACACAGCGCTGCCCGCAGCCCAAAGTCCATTGACGATCTTCCAGGTTTGGCTGTCGGAAGCAGGCAGGCCGCGGGTAAGCGCCGGGACTCCGCCTGGAGAACTCGCAACCGGCGATTCCACGGCATCCACGCGCACACCCATCAGCAGCGGCAGCGTGTGGGCCGTTACGTCATAAGGCCGCTGCGGAGGCCCGCCGGGATAGAGCCGCATATCGGGATAGTGCTGCCGCTCGAGCAGCGCCTTGGCCCAGCCGCTGTAAGGCTGCGCCATCCGGATGACGTGGTCTCCGGCGGCATTGTGCTCGATCTCCACCTGGCCGAACGCCAGCGTCTCCAACAGCTTTCGCGTGGCACCCGGATCGCGCTGCGCCGCTGGAATCACGAACCCCCACGGCGATTTCCGCGCCACCTGACGCTGCCCGATTTTGTAGAAGTTGCGCAGCAACTCTTCGCGATGCAAGGCCGCCTGGTAGAGGCACGACTCCATGGCGATCAGTTGGTCGTCCACGATGTCGCGCAAGCGCCAGACGCCGCCCGGCCACGGTTCCAGGAAATTCCAGCTTCGCTCGCGCGCGTTGTAGCCCAGCGCGTCGCGTTCGAGCTGGCCGGGTTCCACCGTGATGGGGCTGGCCAGTTTGGCGCTGGCCGATTCGGTGAGGATGCGCATGCCGCCGTGGAACGCCTGGTAGTGGCGCGACGGCGTCCAGAAATCGTACATGGCGTGGATGGCGACGCCCTGCTGGCCGGCAGCGGTCAGGTCCGACGCCATGGCCGTCCCGATCATGTTGGATTCCTGCATCAGGATGGCGTCGATATTGGGTTCGATGGGGTCCAGCCACGGCGGCACGAAGATGCGCGCGGCGTTGGAACCCATCTGGTGCACGTCGTAGACGATCTGCGGATGCCAGACGTTGTGCAACTTGGCGACGGTCAGTTGCGTTTCCTTCTGGGTGAACATGTACCAGTCGCGATTGTTGTCGTGGCCGACGTATTTCTGGTAAAGCTCGGGTGGACCGGTGCCCTCGAAGGGCGTGCCAAGGGTGCGGCGGTACCAGCGCGTGACGATGTCCACGCCATCCGGATTGAGCGACGGCACTAGCAGGAAGATCGTGTTTTGGAGAATGGCGCGGACGCGGGGCGTGTCTTGGGTGAGCAGGCGATGGGCGAACTCGATGGCGGTTTGGGTGGATGCCAACTCCGTGGAATGAATCGAGCAGGTGATCAGGACGACGGTCTTGCCCTCGGCGATCAGATCTTGGGCTTCGGCTTCCGAAGTCAGGCGGGGATCGGCCAGGCGGCGCTGGATTTCGCGGTAGCGGTCCAGGCTCCGCAGCGTCTCGGGTGAGGCGATCGTGGCGGCAATGAACGGCCGGCCTTCGGTGCTCTTGCCCAACTCATCCACGCGGATGCGGTCGGAATTGGCCTTGATCGTCTGAAAATAGGAGATGACCTTGTCCCAGTCGAGGACCAGATGGTCCGCGCCCATGCGCTGGCCGAAATAGCTTTCGGGGGAGGGGACGGCTGCCAGCGCCAGGCAACCACTCGCCAGCCACCAGCCACCGAGCACCAGCCACGACGCGGGACGCGTCGTCACGGCAACGCCTCCAGCAAGCGTCCGATATCGTCGGGACTGATATAGAAGTGCGGCGACAGCCGCACCCACCCCTGACGCGGGGCAGCCGTCACGCCGGCAGCACTTAGCTTCTGCATGATGGACGAGGCATCCAGGCCCGCCTTGCGGAAGCTGACGATGCCCGCCCCGTTGGCCGGCGTGCGCTGGCCGAGCACCTCATACCCTTTGGCTTGAACTCCCTCGGCGACCAGATCGCCCAGCCGCTGGACAGCCGGCGCCACGGCTTCGACGCCGACCTCCAGCAGCAACTCGATCGACGCGCGCAACCCGTAGCAGCCAATGGTGTTGAGCGTGCCGCACTCGTAGCGGCCGGCGTCCTGCCTTAGGGTCATGTCGCGCGAAGCGTAATCCGCATAGCCCGCCACGTTGGTCCAGCCGAACTCCACGGGCCGCACCGACTCTTGAAACTCCTGCGAAACGAACAGGATTCCGCAACCCTCCGGCCCCAACAGCCATTTGTGGCCGTCGGCCGCCAGCGCATCGATGTGCGCCCGCCGCACGTCCACCGGGAACGCGCCCAGCCCTTGGATGGCGTCCACCAGAAAGGCGCAGCGATGGCGATGGCAGATTTCGCCGATGGCTTCCAGGTCCACGCGATG
>Ga0224558_1002978_pt1 | contig 14789 bp, 10 predicted proteins | sample 714S32024metaG_FD_180682 | JGI IMG/M metagenome (GOLD analysis project Ga0224558, IMG submission 180682) | Peat soil microbial communities from Stordalen Mire, Sweden - 717 S3 20-24 | ecosystem: Environmental > Terrestrial > Soil > Wetlands > Peat | place: Sweden: Norrbotten County, Stordalen... | reverse complement strand
ACGGAATGACATACATCGTGCGCCCGTGCATCGAGCCGGCGGCATAGCCGCGCAGCTTTTGGTACATCTCTTTGGGCGCCATCCAGTTATTGGTCGGGCCGGCTTCCTCCTGGCTTTCGGTGCAGATGAACGTGGACTGCTCGACGCGCGCGACGTCGTTCGGGTTCGATCGGTGATAATAGCAGCCGGGCAGCTTCTTCTGGTTGAGCTTGATCAGGACCCCCATCTCGACGGCCTTTGCGAGCATGGACTTCCGCTCCGCCTTCGAGCCGTTGCACCAATAGACGTGGTCCGGCTTGCAGAGTTTGGCCATCTCGTCCACCCAGGCCACCACGGATTTATTGCTGGTATTGCACTTCCCGCTCGTTTTCTGCGTCATAGTCAATGTCCTAACCGGCTAGGCTGTTAACGTACTCGGGAGCGAAATGCAAGGAACGTTCTTGAGTCCCTATTGGCATTGCGCCTCGCGCATGGCAATGTTAGGAACGTGGAAGTGAACGATGAGCGCGACTCCCAAGCCTGACGCTTTGCGCAAACCGGAACCGGGGAAGTGCCTGGCGCGGTCGGTCGCGGAGGCGCTGGCCGAGGACCCCACGCTTGAGGCCGTGACAGTAGATCAGGCGCACCACACCATTTCAGTCGCCACGCTGGGCAAGACCGACGTTCCCAAACTGACCGAACGCATAAGCGCCACGGTCCAGCACGCGCAGGAAGCCGCGGACCTGGAGCCCTGCACCCTGCGGGCCGGTGAGACCACCTGCCAGACGTGCGGCCAGCCGCTCTCGGACTTCGAGCGTCAGAAGATCACCGTCCGGCAGGAGGCAGACACCACCACCATCGCGCGCGTCACCTGTCCCACCGCGCCGAAGTTCTGGCGCTGGCGGGACATTCCGTGGCCCAAAGTCGTCCAGCGCGACGTCGAGTTTCTAGAGCATGCGGAGGAGGTCAACGAGTGGAAGGCGGAACTGGCGACCGCCCTCGTCTGCGGCGTGCTCGGGCTGGGCGCCTGGTTCTTCCGCGCCCACCCGCTCTCGGTGGTGGGTTATGTCCTTGCTTATATTGCCGGTGGTTGGTTTACCGCGCAGGACGTTTGGGAGCGGATGCAAAAGCGCGCCATCGACGTCCACTTCCTCATGCTGTTCGTCGCTATTGGCAGTGCCAGCATCGGCGCCTGGGGGGAAGGCACGACGTTGCTGTTCCTCTTCTCGCTCTCCGGCGCGCTGGAGAATTTTGCGCTGGGCCGCACGCAACGGGAGATTCGTTCGCTCTTCCGCGAGGCCCCCAAATCCGCCACGGTGCTCGACGAACAGGGCCGGGAGCGCGAGGTCCAGTTGGAAAAGCTGCGCCCCGGCATGCGCCTGCTGGTCAAGCCGGGGGCCCAGTTCTCGGTCGATGCCGAAATCGTCAAAGGCCAGACCGCCAGCGATGAATCGAACCTCACCGGCGAAGTCACGCCCGTCGAGAAGGCGATTGGCGACAGCGTCCTCGCGGGCACCATCAACCTCTGGGGCGCGGTTGAAGTGCTTGTGCTTCGGCCGGTGGCGGAGAGTTCCTTGCAGAAGATCATCCATCTGATCAAAGACGCCCAGCAGCGGAAAGCCCCCGCGCAGCAGTTCACTGACCGGTTCGGGACATATTACACCTACAGCGTGCTTGGACTCTCCCTCGTCATGTTCTTCGTCTGGTGGCTGGGGTTCGGCCAGGCGCCATTCGCCGCCAGCAATGTGGCGCACAGCGCCTTTTATCATGCCATGACGCTGCTGGTGGTGGCGTCGCCGTGCGCGTTGGTGCTCTCGATCCCTTCGGCGGTGCTGGCGGCGATTGCCTGGAGCGCCCGCCACGGCATCCTCTTTCGTGGCGGGGCCGCGGTCGAGAAATTGGCCGCCGTCAATACCGTCGCTCTCGACAAGACGGGCACGCTGACGACGGGCGAGCTCCGCGTCGAGACCGTCGAGAGCTTCCCGCCGGGACGCGAGACGGAAGTCGCACGGCTTGCCTTCTCTCTCGAACGCCTCTCGACTCACCCGCTGGCGCGCGCCATTACCCGCCACGGCAAACAGCAGGGCCTGCAGCCGCTGGAGCTTGGCCACTTTGAATCCATCACTGGTCAGGGCCTGCGCGCCCGGCGGGATGGGGATAGTTGTCTGTTGGGGCGCCGCGAATGGCTGGGCAAGGGTTCGCACGCCGCGGTGATTGACCAAGTGCCGCCTACGGAGCCTGGCTTCTCGGAGATCTGGCTTTCCGCAGGTGACCTGCTGGGCCGGCTCGTCTTGCGCGACGATATCCGTCCACAAGCGCGTGAAGTTATTGATGATCTGCACCGCGAGGGCCTCTGGGCCGTTGTTCTGACCGGCGACCGCAAAGCCACGGCCGAGCATATCCGGAAAGAGCTGCGGATTGAGGACGTGCGCGCGGAGCTGAAGCCGGAGGAGAAACTTCTGGCCATTCGCTCGCTCACGGAGCAGGGCCGGTGCGTGGCTATGGTAGGCGACGGCGTCAACGACGCCCCGAGTCTCGCCGCCGCGCATATCGGCGTCGCCATGGGTGCTCGGGGCTCTGACGCCGCGCTCGAACAGGCGGACGTCGTCCTGATGCACGACCGGCTGGAGAACTTCCTCGCCGCCTTCCGGCTGAGCCAGCGCGCCCGCCGCGTTATCCGTGAGAATCTGATTATCTCTCTGGGGACGGTCGTAGTGCTCGTTACTTTCGCTATCCTGGGACGCATTCCGCTCACTGTGGGCGTGGTCGGCCACGAGGGCAGCACGGTCATCGTGGTGATGAACAGCCTCCGCCTACTGTTCGGCGCCGCCCGGCCCAACCGGTCTTCCGGCTAGAAACGCGTCCGCCGCGTGAAGCAGTGCAGGAACGCGGACATTCTTGTCCGCCGGGTGGCGTGCAAGGAACTGGCGGACAAGAATGTCCGCGCTCCTGCGGTTGCGGCTTTGTCTTCGTGTGCCTGTTCGCGACCAGCCGAATTTGTGTAACCTCCGCCACCGTTTTGGAGTCTATAAAGGAAGCGGGTGCGCGTTGAGGAACCGCACCGGGACGAGGCGGGTTGGAGCAGCTTGGCGGCGCAGGGGCAGGAACGGGATGGGGCAGGAGGAGGAAGAAATGATGGTGTACAGACCTTTCAGCTACCTTTCAGCTACCTCTCATCTACCTTGCAACTAGGCAGGCACTAGCGTGGCGCTACGGTGGCATGTGCGTGTTGCTGCGGCGGCTCGATTTCCGGGATAGGCGGCGCGCTCCTCGACCGCCGATGGGGATTCGGGTATCGCACCGCCGACCGACGAGCTGAGTGCGGCATAAACCACCGCTCTGAAAAACCTCGGGTATAGCAACAGCCTCTAATTGACGGGCTTTCGGGCGCGGCAGGGCGCGCTGCACAAAAGGTTTTGACACGGTCGCGCAATGCGTTAGCCTCCGGCTCAATTATGAGACTTGGCATCAACACCTTTCTATTTACTTCACCGTTTACCAACGACAGCACAAAGCTGTTTAAGCAATTCAAGCAGTGGGGCGCTGATACTATCGAGATCCCCATCGAGGATCCGTCGCATATCGACCCGGCGCACGTGAAGCGCGAGCTGGACAAGCACGGACTGGTTTGCGGTTCGGTCTGCGCCTGCCTCAGGCCGGACCGCGATTTGCGCGGCACGCCGAAGCAGCAGAAGGACAGCCTCGACTACATGAAGAAGGTTATTGACCAGATGGTCGTGCTGGATTGTCCTTCGTTGATCGGGCCGGTGTATTCGTCGGTGGGCCGGGCGGACGCGGTGCCCGCGGCCGAATACAAGAAGCAGTGGAAGACGGTGGTGAAGAATCTCAAGACCATCGCCGCCTATGCCCAGAAGCGGGGCAAGCAGATTTGCATGGAACCGCTCAACCGCTTTGAGACTGACTTCATCAATACCGTTGACCAGGCGCTGAAGATGGTGAAGGCGGTCGGCAGCCCGGCGCTGAAGCTTCACCTCGACACGTTCCACATGAATATCGAGGAGAAGGACCAGGCCGCGGCGATCCGCAAAACGGGCAAGCTGCTGGGCCACGTGCATGCCTGCGGCAGCGACCGGGGCACGCCCGGCAACGATCACATTGACTGGAAGCCGATCGCCAAAGCGCTGAAGGACATGCGCTACCAAGGGGATGTCGTGATTGAGTCCTTCACCACGGATGTGAAGGTGATTGCGCGCGCGGCCGCGATCTGGCGCCGGATTGAACCGACGCGCAACGAGATTGCCGTCAAGGGCCTGAAGTTCCTGCGCAAAACGCTTGCATGATAGCAGGGCAGGCGTCTCGCCTGCCCATCCGATCTTCTTGCCTACGAACTAGAGAATATTATGAACAGCAAAGTATTGAGCGCGCTCACCCTGGGCGCAGTTCTTTTGGCCCAACCGGTGTTGGTCCCCGCCGCGGAAGAAGGCTTCCAAAGCATCTTTAACGGCAAAGACCTGACCGGCTGGGAAGGCAATCCAAAGCTATGGTCGGTCAAAGGCGGCGCTATCACCGGCCAGACCACGGCGGAGAACCCCGCCAAGGGAAACACCTTCCTGATCTGGACGAACGGCACCCCGAGTGACTTCGAGCTGCGCTGCTCCTTCAAACTCGTGCCGGGTGACGCCCAGGGATTTGCCAACTCCGGCATCCAGTATCGCAGCAAGGTTGTGGACCCGGTTAATTGGGTGGTGGGCGGCTACCAGGCGGACATGGAGGCGGGCAAGACCTACACGGGTATTCTCTACGAGGAACGGTTCCGCGGCATCATGGCGGGGCGCGGCGAGAAGGTCGTGTGGGATAAGGACGACAAGAAGCAGGTCGTCGGCTCGGTCGGGGATGCGGCCGCGATCGAAGCCTCGATCAAGAAGGGCGACTGGAATGAATATGTGATCATCGCCAAAGGCAATCACCTCCAGCAGTTCGTCAACGGCAAGCAGACGATTGACGTGACGGACGAATGCGAAGCCAAGCGGGCCATGAGCGGCGTGCTGGCGCTGCAACTCCATGCCGGCCCGCCCATGATGGCGCAGTTCAAGAATATTCGGATCAAGGACCTCTAACCCGGGCTTCAACTATGCGCGCGGGGGGAGTTGAACCTGGCGCGCCCATAATAAACTTACAAACAATGAATCGAATTCTTCTCTCAGTATTGGCCCTGGCGACCGCACTGAATGCCGCCGCCGGGGACGCAAAGATCGTTTTCCTCGCTGGCCCGCCAAGCCACGGGCCGAGGGAGCATGAACATCGCGCCGGCTGTCTCTTGCTCAAGTCCTGCCTGGATGGCGTTCCCGGCGTTACCTCAGAGGTTTATAGCAACGGCTGGCCGCAGGATCCGGCGGCTGCTTTTGACGGCGCGGCGACCGTTGTTATTTATAGCGATGGTGGCGGCGGCCACCCGTTCCTCCAGGACGACCGCCTGAAGACGATCGGCGAGCTGATGAAGAAGGGGGTCGGGCTGGTTTGCCTTCATTACGCGGTGGAACCGACGAAGGAGGTGGGCGAGAAGGAGTTCCTGGACTGGATTGGCGGGTGTTATGAAGTGGACTTGTCGGTGAACCCGACCTGGCTTCCGACGTTCAGGCCCCTGCCAAAACACCCCAGCACGCGTGGGGTCAACCCGTTCCAGATTAACGACGAGTGGTACTTCCACATGCGCTTCCGCGAGGGCATGAAAGAAGTTCTGCCGATTTTGTCGGCAGTGGCGCCCGAGAGCACGATGAGCCGGCCGGATGGCCCGCACGAAGGCAACCCGGCGGTGCGCGAGTCTGTGAAGCGCGGCGAGCCGCAGGTCGTCGCCTGGGCCGCCGAACGCCCTGACGGAGGACGCGGATTCGGGTTTACCGGCGCTCACTACCATAAGAACTGGGGGAATGATGACTTCCGGAAGCTGGTGCTGAACGCAATTCTCTGGACGGCCAAGGTCGAGGTCCCCGCGGCAGGCGTCGAGAGCAAGGTCACGGAAGCCGACCTGAAGCGGAACCTGGACCGCAAGTAGCAGAACAGAGGAGTCGGAATCGGTAGCCAGTAATCAGTGATCGGTGATCAGTATCCCGCGCACGACGCATCACTCCACCGCACCACCCCACCATTACCCCCTGCGCCTCTTCACAGGCTGTTGAGCACATCAATCATCTGGCGCAGCCGGCCATAATCTTTGCGATTGAAGTTGAAGGCGATGCGCGGCAAGTCCACATGCTCGTTGTCCTCCACTTCCTCGGGCGTTGGCTCGATGCGCTTGATGGGGGCGCCCGTGTTGATGTCCGCAAAGTCCTCATTCATCGCTTCGAGAGCCGAATCGCTGGGCGCGTGCTTGAGCCGGATTACGAACAGGTCCTTCACAAAGCGAGTGGAGTGGAAGTTGCGGTAGAACCGGGTGATGATCTTCACCGCCTGGTCGGTATCATCGGTGATCTGGTAGAGGCAAAGATCTTCGGGCGAGATCAATTCATCGCGCAGGAGATGCTCGCGCACGTGCTTGTCCCAGGTCTTCCAATAAGCGCCGCCTGGCCGGTCGATGAGCACCAGCGGCATCAACTGGCTCTTGCCCGTCTGCATGAGCGTCAGCGCCTCATAGCCTTCGTCCATGGTGCCGAATCCGCCGGGGAACAGCGCGAGGGCGTCCGAGTGCCGGATGAAGATCAGCTTGCGGGTGAAGAAATACTTGAAGGTGACCAGCTTCTTGTCCTGGCGAATGATCGGGTTAGCCGATTGTTCCCAGGGCAACCGAATGTTGGCGCCGAAGCTGTTCTCCGGGCCGGCGCCCTCGTGTCCGGCCTGCATGATGCCTGGGCCCGCGCCGGTAATCACCATGAAGTCCGCCTGCACTATCTTGCGGCCGAAATCGACCGCCTGCTGGTATTCCGGCCGGGTCGGCGCCGTCCGGGCGGAACCGAAGATGGTGACTTTGCGCACCTGCGCGTAAGGCGCAAATAGCTTGAAGGCGAAACGCAACTCGCGCAACGCCGTCTGGATGACGCGCACGTCGCCGCTGTCCTGCACGTCCGTCAGCAGCTTCAGCGCGTTCTCGATAATGTCCGCCACGTTTTCCTGGTTGAAGCCTCCGCCCTTGTAATCAATCAGCTCCTGAATCCGCCGCGTCAGCTCAGGGTCCACCGGCGGCTTCTCTGGTCTTGTCATATCGGCAAAGATAATAAGTCGGCAGCAGAACGCAACCGTGCGCGGAGCGCCCGATCACCAATCGGCTTCTCCGTTGAGCCCCAGAATGGCGGTTAGAAATACCGCAGGATGTCCGCTCGTTCCAGTTTGGTCAGGTCGGCCGGAATACTCTTCTCAATCTTCGCCCGCACCTGCGGTTCCAGTTCTTCGAGCAACTGGTGATTGATCTCGCGGCTGGCGGCCAGCAGACAACACTCCACTTCCGGACTGCGCGCCAGCGTGTTGAGCCGCTGGGCAAGCTGGCGCACCAGGCGCTTGCGCGATTCCAGCTCGATGTTATGCCGCTCCCCGTCCGACCTCGCCCCCCTCGTGTTCGCCGCACCCGCGCTGTGCGGAAAGCGACCAGCCAAGTCCGTCACCTTATCCACCAGCTTGTCGTGAGCATCGGCGCTATTGAACTCTTCTACCAGCTCAAGGCGCGGCGTTTGGTTCGGGTGATGCGTTTCGAGTCGGAAGGCTTTGAAACATCCAAGGTCTGTGACCACAACTAAAGTATTCTTCATAATCTTGTTTCTGCGTTAAACCAAGCAGGCCGTTCGCGCGGCTGGACCTGTCCCGATCTTAATGTTAGCACAGGTCGGCTGGATGCGCCCGCGGAAATACACGCCACTTTTGTGCACGGCAACTTCCGTGCCGCAACCGCTTCGTCTTCGCGCCTTACCGTCTTTGCTGTTTGTAAGCGCGGAGCACCGCCGCCGGGAGAAAAATCGGCAGGCGAATGCTTTGTATCCTTGAACGGTTGCTCATCCCGCCCGCATCTTGAGCTGAATGCCTGTTGAATTCACAGAAGCCTTGCTCAGCACAGCCGCCGGTTGGGAGGTGATGAAACGGGCGCGCGCTTACCTGGAGCAAGGCGAGGTGCTCAGCTCCCATTGGTCGGCCCCGCTGCTCTGCGGGGTAGTGCGGGCGGGCGAAGTCTCGCTCCGAGCTTCCATGGTGATCAAGAGCGAGAATGACATCGAGAATCTCTGCACCTGTCGCGAGGCGCGGGAGTGGGGAAAGATTTGCGCGCATGGCGTTGCGGTGGGATTGCATTGGTTGAAAGCGCAGCAGCCGGCAATGAATCCGGCTCGGGCATGCCCGGCGGTCGGCGCAGCGCAACCAAGAATTCCGGCGAAGCGGGCTTTCGCGTTGCAACGCGATGCTGCCGGTGAGCCGGCTGAGCTGTTCGTCATCCTGCCGCCGAATCTTGATCAGGCCATCGCGCGCGGAAAGGTGATGCTGGTGTTTGAAGCGAAGCGGAGCGGTGGCCGGTGTCCGCTGAGCGCGCTGCCGAAGGGACGCTCGTTTGCCTTCTCGCAGCAGGACAACGCGATCATCGAGCACCTTGAAACGCTGACAAACGGCGAGACGCCCGACCTGCTGCAAATGGAGACGAAGGATTTCGCCGCCCTGCTTCCGGTGCTGGCGGAACACCCGAACATCACGCTGGGCAAATCGAGCGAGGTCACGATCACAAAGAGGCCGTTGGCGCTTCCGCTGCGCGCCACGCTGGAAGCGAATGGAGAAATTGTGCTCGCGCTCAAGGAGAAAGCGTCGGCGTTCGTGGTGGTCGGCGATTGGGTTTGGCAGCAGCGAACCTTTCAGCCGCTCGGGTTGCCGCCCGCTGCGAAGGATGTGTTTCGCGGGCCGGTGCAAGTGCCGCGATCGCTAGTGCCGCAGTTCCTGAGTCAGCATTGGCCACAGTTGCAGGCGACCGGCGGCGCCGAAGCGAATTTCAAGCTGGAAGACTTCACGCTCGAACCGCAAGCGCCGCGCTTTCTGCTGGAACTCAAAGGCGGCCTGGCGCAACTCGGCGCGCTGCTGCAATGCGCCTACGGCCCACGCATCATGACTGTCGGCGTGACGGCCTCCGATGAAAGTGTGTGGCTGCCTGATCCGGAAGTGCCGACGCGTTACTCGACGCGCGACCTGAGCGCCGAGCGCGCGGCGCTGGCACGTTTGCAAAGCAGCGGTTTCTCCGGGCCGGACGCGCAGGGGAAGATGCAACTGCTCGGGCAGAACGCAGTGTTGAACTTCTTCGCGCGCGAATTCACCAAGCTGCAACGCGAGTGGAGCGTCACGCTGGACGAGCAACTGGAGAACCGCACGATGAAGAACATCGAGCGGGTCGAGCCGCAGTTTCAAATTACATCTTCGGGCGTGCAATGGTTTGATCTCGGTGTGGTGTTCGCGTCCAGTGGTGGGGAGACTTTTTCGCCGGCGGACATTCAGCGGCTGATTCTGACGGGGCAGAGCCACACTCGGCTGAAGAACGGGAAGGTGGCGGTGATTGATACGGGCGCGGTGGAGGAGTTGCAGGAGGTCTTGCTCGATTGCGCTCCGGAACAACATGCTCAGGGCTATCGCATTACCAGCCAACAGGCTGGCTTCCTCGAAGCGACCTTGCGGCAGCACACCGGTTGGAGAGTGCAAGCCCCCTCCGCCTGGCGTGAGCGCGCGGCCAAACAGAGCGGCGAGGCAAAGCTGGAATGCCCGCCGCTCGGCGTCCTGGAGACGGTGCTGCGACCTTACCAGAAGCAGGGTGTGGCGTGGCTGGGGTTCCTGCGGGAGAACGGGTTCGGCGGCATTCTCGCCGACGAAATGGGGTTGGGGAAGACGCTGCAGACGCTGGCGTTCCTGAACTGCTTGCGAATATGCAGGCAGGAGTCCTCGCCTGCCGCAGAGCCGAGGGTCCCGCCCGGCGGAGCGGAGGTGAAATATTCCAGCGCGCCAGCTAGTTCGCAGCTCAGCCCGGGCAGCAAGATGCCGCCCTCTACGGCAGGCAAGGATGCCTGCCGCTACCTTCCGCACTTGATCGTTTGCCCCACGAGCCTCGTGTTCAACTGGGTGGCCGAGGCGAAGAAGTTCACGCCGGCGCTCAAGGTCCTGGCACTGCACGGCCCGGAGCGGCACGCGCGGTTTGAGCAGATTCAAGCGCACGACATCGTGGTGACCAGTTACGCGCTGATTCGGCGCGACGAGGAGCGGTATCGCGAACTGGAGTTTGACACCGTGACGCTCGACGAGGCGCAGCACATCAAGAACCGGCAGACCCAGAATGCGCAGGCGGTGAAAGCGGTCAGGGCCCGGCAGCGGATTGTGCTCACGGGCACGCCGCTGGAAAACTCGGTGCTCGATCTCTGGTCCATCTTCGACTTTCTGATGCCGGGCTATCTGGGCTCGGCGCAGGATTTCCGTGAGCGTTACGAGTTGCCCATCGCGAAGGAGAAAGACGCCAAGGCCCAGACGCGGCTGGCGCGACGGCTGCGACCATTCATGCTGCGCCGGCTCAAGGCAGAGGTGGCTTCCGATCTGCCGGCGAAGCTGGAGCAAGTATCCTTCTGCGAGCTGACGCCGGATCAGCGGAGCGTGTATCAGCAGGTCATCGAAGCCAGCCGCAAGGAAGTGCTGGAAGCTGTTGGCACGCAGGGCGTGGGCAAGAGCCGCATGGTGGTGCTCACCGCGCTTTTGCGGCTGCGGCAGGTGTGCTGCGATCTCCGCCTGTTGAAGCTGCCGAAACGGAGTGATGGAGTAATGGAGTATGGGAGTGATGCCCCAGCCGATCCAGCACTCCAACCCTCCACCACTCCAACACTCCCTTCCACTTCTTCGGGCAAGCTGGATATGTTTGGCGAACTGTTGGAGGAGGTCATTGACGGCGGCCATCGCCTGCTGGTCTTCAGCCAGTTTGTCGGCATGTTGACGCTGCTGAAGGAGAAGCTCACCGCTGAAGGCATTGAGTTTTGTTATCTCGACGGTTCGACCACCGACCGGGCCGGAGTCGTGGAGCGGTTTCAAACCAACGCCGCGATTCCGGTGTTCCTCATCAGCCTCAAAGCCGGAAGCGTGGGCCTGAACCTGACGGGCGCGGACACGGTGGTGCATTTCGATCCCTGGTGGAATCCGGCCGTGGAAGACCAGGCGACGGATCGCGCGCATCGCATCGGGCAGACGAAGGTCGTGACGAGCTACAAGTTGATCACGCGCGACACGGTGGAGGAGAAGATCCTGACCCTGCAGAACCGCAAGCGCGAGATCATCCAGGCGACCATCGGCGGCGAGGAGGAGTTCGCCGCCGCGCTGAACTGGGAGGAAATCCAGGAGCTGCTGGCCTGAGCAGTGACAACTCGGAACACCCACAGATGGACACAGATGAACCCAAAACCCGGTTCATCGCTCTTTCCGATGGAATGGTTACTGGGCTTTTCTCTGAGGGATCAGGCGCTAGACCGCGCCCCGGCTCTGGCCGTTTGCCCGTTTCCCGCGTCCCGGCGGCCCATCCGACCCAGCTTGGCGCCCGAAACTGCCAAGCCTCTGGCCCGCCTATTCCTCCAACTCTGCACCAGACCGCCCTGTGGGCCGCACCGCAGCCTCCCCATAGTCTCCCCATAGCCTCGCCATAGTACCTCTTATTCGAATAAGAGGTACTATGGCGAGGCTATGGGGAGGCTCCGGTGGAGGTTCGGTGGGGCTATGGAGATGAGCGGACGGTAGGGGACGCAACCTCCACCCATTCCCTTCAAGCTGGTAGGCGACAACTGGCCGGTGGTCAGGCCCATAGATCTGGCTATTCATGACGATGTAGGTCAGGTCCACGTTCCGACACATGGTGACCGGCGCTTGTTCGGCGGCTCTCACCACTGGTCCAGCCAATACAATTGGGGTCGCCCATCGATGTGTCCAAATATTGGACACTATCCCAACCTCCGCCCATTTCTGCAAATCCACACTGCGGATGAAGTCCGGTTGCAGGCCATCCACTTTGGTGTGCGGGTGTCCTTACGCGTCTTCTGTTCTATTTACTCTGGCCGGGTGCGTTCCGAGTGAGGGGGTCCGGTGGGCTTACAAAGCCGCCAGGCCATTGTAGTGGCGCCCAGACCATTCGCAGCGGAAGATTGCTCCTGACCGCACAGTCTGGTTTTTTCGAGCGCAGCAAACTTAATCATGAAAGGTGCCCGATGACCAAGGTTGTCGATGTCAGCCATCATTACGGAGTGAGGCCGGTTTTGAGTCACATCAATCTCGACGTACCGTCCGGGCAGTTGGTCGCGGTTATGGGGCCGAAAGGGGTGGGGAAAAGCACGCTTTTAAGCATTATCGCCGGCCTGATGGCACCGGCATAAGGCTACGTGGAAATTAACGGGCTTCGTCGGCGCGCCAGCGAAGACGCCGAGGTGCAAATACGCGAACAGATGGCGTTTCTGCCGGACCAGCCCTGGCTGCCGGAGTTCAGGACGGGCCGCGAGTGGTTGATGGCCGTCGGACAATTGTACGACCTCGACGCCGAACGCCTGATGGATCATATCTCGCGCCTCCTGGAATTATTCCAGCTCACAGAAAAGGGCGAAGCCCCCATTCGCACCTACTCCAACGGCCAAAAGAAGAAGATCGCCATTTGTGGGGTGCTCGTAACCGAGGCGCCCATCCTGATCCTGGACGAGCCGTTCACCGGCGGGCTTGACCCCGCGGCTATTCTCGCGCTCGGCCGCGTGCTAAAACACCTGGCGGAGCGGGAGGACATGACCGTATTGATGGCGTCGCAGATCGCAGAGATGGTCGAACCTCTGGCACATCGCATTGCCGTCCTCGAAGGCACGCAGGTGAAGGCGTACGACACCCTGGACGGGCTGTGAGCGAAAACGGGCTGCTCAGGTTCACTGCCTGAGGTATTTGAGAAGCTGGTGCACCCGCAGACGCTCGAGCAAATCGAAAGTTACTTCAACCGCCCCAGAGCATGAAACGTCCGTTGCCATTTCACTCGTACGCGGTCTGGCCGCCGCTAGGATGGGTAGCGGTTTTCGGCCTCGCTTACGCGATGTTGGACGGAGGACTCTGGATCATTGAGCATGGCATAAGCCGGAGCGCAGTGCTCCCGACTTGGGCATACATTCGCCCGGCCATATCAGGCGCCGATGGAAACGCCAACGCCTCGCCGCGTGAGGGCACGCGGCCTACAGGAGAAGGGCCGGATGTTTGTAGGCAGCGTGCCCTCACGCGGCGCTTTTGGGTGTGAAGTATCAGGGCGGGCACGACACAACACAGCGCGGCTTGCGCCGCAGCCACAAAAGTTGGACTGCGGCGGGAAGCGAAGCCCCACGCCGCATTGGGAGCCAAGCCCGGACTCAGAAAGCGGTGTCGCCGCTGCGCTCTGCCACCGCACTCCATATCTTTGGTGCTTCGAATTGAGTCACAGATTTTCGTGGGATATTCGTTGTCACTTTAAAGCAGTCTTAGCGCGGGTTCTGCGGCTTCTTCGTGTCCGCCGAATTTGCCTTGGGAGATGACACCGGCGCTGGCGCTGGACGGGCAGCGGCGACCGGTTTGGCAATTGCCTCCCGGCTTTGCTGGCCGCGAGCACTGGCCTCACGCGTCACCCGCGAGCTTTCGATCCCGGCCAGTGCGCCAGACGGCGGCCGGAGGGGTACACTCACCGCCGGACGTGAAGTCGCTGGTGGAGTGGCGGGTCGTGGAGTGCTGGTGACCACGGCGGACTGCTTTGGAGCGACCGGCGCAGGCACAGGACGAGTGTTTTTCGGCGCAAGAACAGGCTGATTCGGCCGCGACGCTGGCGTTGCTTCTCGGGCTGAAGCTTGCTGGCCATTGGCTGGCTGCGCGGTGACCGGGGCAGGCGCCTTGGCCACCGGCGGCTTGATGGTGCTCGCCTCGCGGAGCGGCACTCGGGCGGGCGGGCGTTGAACTTCCGGCTGACTCGGGCGGACTTCCTGGACAGGCGGCGCGGGGCGAACCTCTTTAACTGGAACCGGCTTCGGTTCTGCCGCGACCACCGGGGGCTGGCGCACGTCTGGCCGCGCTGGTCTTGCCCCCTCATTCCTCGTTGGTGCAGGGACTCGGACGTCTGGTTGGCCCCAGCCACGGTCGCCGCGATCCGCCACCGCACCAGCCGCCCGGGGACGCCACACAGTGAAGTTTTGATTTACAATGGTGGTGTTGTTCACAACGGTCACGTGGTTGCCCCCTGTGTGCGCCTCGTGCCGGCTTGACGGATGATACCACCAGTCCGCCGGCCGCGGATGGTCCTGGTGCCAAACAATCACTTCGTGAGCGTGCCAGTCGCAGTCGTGGTTCAGCCACGCGCCCACGACCAGCCCGGCGCCGAAGGAAACATAGAATCGTCCTGGTTCCGGGGGTGGCCGCACATAGACCAGTTCCGGTTGATACACCGGCACATAGATCACTTACGGAGCGGCGGGGACAATTGCGATGATCCCATCGTCAACCACGACGGTCTGCTGTGGTGTGGACAGCAAATTGCCCATAGCCCGAGCTGGCGCGCGCAGGCGCTGGACCGAGTCCATTACGTCGGCCGGTTGGTTGAGAAAAGCCTGTCCCAGATCGGTCGTCCAGGCGAGGTTATCATCCAGCATCCTAAGTGTGGCGGGATACCTCGCCAGGGCTTTGAGGCTATTGTCCCACGGCTGCGCATCCACCTGGTTCATGTCCCCGCCCTCACGCAGATAACGGTCGGCCAGAACGACCTGTGCGGGGGCAATGTCGCCGCCGGCAAGAGTTGCGCCAGCAATGTGTCCGGGTAAAGCGCGATGGGGGCTAGCCCTAGTTTAAGAGTTAGCATAGCTTTTTCCGTGTAAGTCTTTTTCGCTCAAGCACTTTCGTGT
>Ga0224558_1002977_pt1 | contig 14792 bp, 13 predicted proteins | sample 714S32024metaG_FD_180682 | JGI IMG/M metagenome (GOLD analysis project Ga0224558, IMG submission 180682) | Peat soil microbial communities from Stordalen Mire, Sweden - 717 S3 20-24 | ecosystem: Environmental > Terrestrial > Soil > Wetlands > Peat | place: Sweden: Norrbotten County, Stordalen... | reverse complement strand
TGCACACCGAGTGCGTCGTCATGTCGCTAGCCCTCTTGGGCGAGGGATTTGACCTTCACGGTGGCGGTCAGGACCTCGTCTTCCCGCATCACGAGAACGAACGGGCACAGGCCGTGGCTCTCGGGAAGCCATTTGCGCGCCGTTGGATGCACAACGGCATGGTCGAAGCGCGCGGGGGCGAGAAGATGTCGAAGTCGCTGGGCAACGTGCTCACGCTGTCTGACCTCTTCGAGCAGAGTGATCCGCGGGCCTACCGGTTGTTGGTGCTCCAGTCGCACTATCGAGCGCCCATCGAGGTGACGGCCACGACGCTAAGTGACGCTGTGTCGGCGCTGGGCCGGTTGGATGCTCTGAGCGGTCGGCTCGCCGAGGCGGGCGGCGTCGACAGCGAGCGGGGCGATCCCGAGGTCAGGGATGCATTCGTCGAGAGGATGCAGGATGACCTTGACACGCCGGGCGCCACTGCGATCCTGTTCGACGCGATCAGGCGAGCGAACGTGGCCTTCGATGCTCGGGAGGCGCCAAGAGCCGCCGAGTTGACCCGAGGGGTCCTGGAGTGCTTCGGGGCCGTCGGGCTCGAGGCGAAAGGCGCTGCCGAAATTCCCGAGGCCGTGCTCGAGCTCGGCCACCGCCGAGACCGGGCACGTGCGGAGCGTGACTTCGCAACCGCGGACGCGCTGCGCGCCGAGATCGTCGCGCTTGGCTACGCCGTCGAGGACACCTCCTCGGGCACGAGGATTCGCCGCTGAACCTGGTTTCGGCGACCTCCGGGCCAGGTAGCTGTCGTCGGGCAGGCCCTGGCCGGCCCGTGTCGATCTCGGCTAACCGGGGCCTGGAAAGCTCTGCTACGTTGTCGGTCGAGAGCAACCGGATCGTGATGTCACGCGGGGTTGCCGACATGACGGGTGGTAACCCGGTCTCCGGGACACCAGCCGGGATATCGGCTGTTCCAGATGAGTCAGTCTCGGCCCGGCGCTCTCGTTTACTTGCAATCTGAGACAAAGGGGAACGCCACAGTGGCGACCGGAGTAGTGAAGTGGTTCAACAGCGAGAAGGGCTACGGCTTCATCTCGCAGTCCGACGGCGTGGACGTCTTCGTTCACCACTCGTCTATCCAAATGTCCGGTTACCGGACCCTCACCGAGGGCCAGGAAGTCGAATTCGACGTTCAGGAGGGCCAGAAGGGGCTGCAGGCAGCCAACGTCCGGGCGCGCTGAGTCCGCGCACTCCCGGTGGGCCTGCTGCTTGGCAGTGGGCGCCGCAATCGTCGGGTTCAGTTCTGCCGGGCTCGGCTCTGTTCGGTTCCACTTGTCGAACCGTCTGCTTTTCGCGCCCCGGACGAGGGGTTGCCGACGCGCGCTTTCTCGCGTACCCGAGGTTGGCTTGGTGCACGGCAGCCATTGCCCTTCTCCGGCGTCGACGCGTGGTGTCGGGCGACTGGTCGACGACGTCGGACGCGCCGAGAAGGTGGCTCGCGCTCGGGACCCGAGGTGAACGATGGGTGAGTTTTCGATGGAGCTGAACGATGATCAGCTCCAGGTTCTCAGGTGGGTGCATGACTTCGCCGCGAACGTGGTTCGCCCGGCGGCCCACGAGTGGGACGAGCGCGAAGAGACTCCGTGGCCGATCATCGAGGAGGCCGCCAGGATCGGGATGTACTCGTTCGACTTCGTCGCGAACTGTTTTGCGGATCCGACCGGGCTGCTGCTCCCTCTCGTCAACGAGGAGATGGCTTGGGGTGACGCGGGCATCGCCCTGGCGATCCTCGCGTCGACTCTCGGCGTGGCCGGGATCGTCGCGGCCGGCACTCCCGAGCAGGTAGCCGAGTGGGCTCCGCAGTGCTTCGGTCAGACCGGTGACATTCAGCTCGCGGCCTTGTGCGTGTCCGAGGCCGATGCCGGGTCGGACCTGAGCAGCATGGAGACCCGGGCAATGTACGACGGTACGAGCGATACCTGGACTCTGAACGGGACCAAGACGTGGATCACCAACGGCGGCATAGCCGACATCCACATTGTCGTGGCGTCAGTGGAGCCAGAGCTGGGTGCGCGCGGCCAGGCGAGCTTTGTCGTGCCACCGAAGACACCGGGACTCTCAATGGGCCGCAAGTTCCAGAAGATGGGGATGCGGGCGTCCCACACGGCCGAGGTCGTGATGCACGACGTGACGGTGCCCGGGCGGTGCCTCCTCGGGGGCAAGGACCGGTTCGACGAGCGGGTTGCCCGCGCCCGCGAGGGCAGGCATGGGAAGTCCTCGGCTGCTATGGCGACATTCGAGGCGACTCGCCCCGCCATCGCCGCCCAGGCGGTCGGTATCGCACGCGCCGCGTACGAGTACGCGCTCGACTATGCCAAGCAGCGCAGGACCTTCGGGCGTCCGATCATCGAGCGCCAGGCCGTTGCATTCAAGCTCGCCGACATGAGGACCCGCGTCGACGCGGCGCGCCTGCTCTACATGAGGGCCGCGTCGATGGCGATGACGGGCAAGCCCTTTAAGGCCGGAGAGGGCTCTATGGCGAAGCTCTTCGCCGGCGAGACGGCGGTTTGGGTGACCGAACAGGCGATCCAGATCCTCGGAGCGTGCGGCTATTCGCGCGACTATCCCGTCGAGCGTTGGCACCGCGACTCGAAGGTCTACACGATCTTTCAAGGGACGAGCGAGATCCAGCGGCTCGTGATAGCCCGTGCCATCTCTGGGGTGCACATTAAGTAGCTGAGAGGGCGGCGGCGGCCGGCCATGACGGGTGTCATCCCTGTTGTGGGCGGTGACCACCGCCGGCTCGGATCTTCTCGTTTCTCGGCCCCGAACACGGTTGGCTGCTCCTCCCGGGCGAATTGCTGTTGAGAACTATGGACGGCAAGGCGTGGACGGTACTGGACATGGCGCCTCTCTGAAACACTGTCAGCAGGAGCTTGACCGACGCTGGGTACCGTCGAGCCAGACGGTCCAGGGCTCAATCGCACCAATTTGGAGCAGTCCCATCGAGGCCCATGGATCATCGCGAAGACGTGCCTCAATCTCGCTTTCGTCCGTGGCTTCGATGACGAGCAGCGCCCGCTGGCCGTCTCCGATTGGGCCGCCCAGGAGGACGAAGCCATCGTCTACGAGGCTGTCCATGAACGCCGCGTGCTCGTCCCAGGCATGCTGTTCCCGGATCGGGAGCGAGGGGTCCCAGCCCGGGCCGTGGACCGCTGTCAGCGCAAAGAAGGCCACGAAGTCAATGTAGTGATGGGTTTCGAGGGATCGATCATTCACGCGATAGCCGAACGCGTTGTGTGGCCACGCCGACTCTGCTGCGCGGCCGACGCGCTGTTCGGCGGCCAGGCGCTGCGGCTCTTTGGCCGGCTGGTAGCACCTTATGATCGTTCACCCTGACGCGGGTCATCGACTATGCCGTCCCTGGGCCGCTTACGAATCTCGACGGGATCAGCCCGTTTGCGCTCGAGTCTGTCGCCAGGCTCCCAGAGGAGATCTGCCTTCCCGTACATGAGCTGGTCATTCAGCCCACTGAAGCGGAATCCCTGACGGCAGCGTCTTGGACGCGAAGGACTGGGATGGCTTCCTCGTTCATGGCACCGTCCTGCCAAACAAGGCCAGTGAACCGCACCGGTCCGCTTGGAGGCATTGATGCGAGCCAACAGTCGGTCTGGGGCGGCGCTGCCTCTGCTAGCACCGTTGTTCTGGAGTGTTGTCGTGCGCTTGTTCCCGGTGCCGAAGCGAAAGGTTGTGGGTAAGCGTTCCTCACCGCTCGCGGTCGTTGCCCGAGGCCGAACGGCAACTCCGACCAGCCCACCCCAACCATCTCGGTCCGCGCCACCATCGCTGCGCTTGGGCGATTAGCGACTCTTGAGGTGCTTCAGTCGTAGTGGCGGAGCCTCGGCCACATGGTCCCCCATGGCCGTCGGGGTCCGGTGCAGATGTAGATGTGTCCACCCCATTCCTGGTTGTGGAGCCCGGCAGTGTTCGACAGCGTGGCCACGACGCGGACATGTTGGAAGAACTGGCTGAGGTGCGTGCCGTAGCCCGTCACATCCACCGGACCAGGCGCCACGGCCACCACTGTCGTGGCGCTAGGAGTGCCGGGGCCCCAGAACCACTCGTTGTTCTGCCCGCTTACGGCGATCGGCAGACCCGCATTGCGCCCGAGCTCGTTGATCGCGCCTGCCTCGCCGTAGTCGGCGGTGAAGATGACCGCATTGGCGCGCTGGCCCTCCGGCAGGGAGTGCCACACCGTGGCTACGGAGTGGACCAGCTCGGGCCAACCGACCGTCTCGGCAGGTGTCGCGTTGACCTTGTAAGTCCAACCGATGTACTCGGCCGGCAGGACAGGCAGCACGAGTGGGAGCGCAAGCGCGGTGCTGACCGCCGTCCAAGTCATCAGGTGCCGAAGGCGTCCACGAAGAGCCACCAGCGACCCCTCGATACGCACCGCTCCCGCGGCCAGAAGATACACATAAGCCCCGGCCAGGTAGTAGATCTTCGCTCCCGTGGTGAGCGCGAAGAAAACGAACAACAGGCCGTAGGCCCACACCAGGGCTTGCCACAGCGGCCGTCCCGAGTGCCATAAGGACCGCACTCCCACAACCCAGACCCCCACCAGGGCCAGGCTCACCATGATCAGCTGGCCGATGACCCAGTTGGCGATGTTGCCGAGCCCGCCGTTCTGCTGATTCAAGCTCCTGGTCATGGCAACGGTCGGCCAGCCGTGGGCTGCCTGCCACCAAAGATCAGGAATGGTGAAGCAGGCGGCAATAGCTGCGCCGGCCAGGAACCAGCGGTTGAGAACCAAGCGCCATCCCCCGCTCAAGAGCACGCCAACGAAGATGGCCACAGCGAAGAACCCCACGCTGTGCTTGTTGGCCAGTCCGAGGCCGAGTACCAGGCCGCCCAGTATCCACAAACGAGGGTTCCCGGTGCGTCCGATTCGCACGACGACGAGTGCCAGGGCGGCCCAAGCCAGGATGTCGAATGTCGTGGGTCCCATCACGTGGCCGGCGCCAAGGAGCGCCGGCATGGTGGCGGTACCAACGGCGGCAAGGAGTTGGGCTTGCCGGCCCCCTCCGAGTTCACGGGCAAGCAGCCCACCGATCACGACAGTGACCGCCACCGCCACGGCCGACCACAGGCGAAGGCCGGGAAGCGAGACTCCAAAGAGCGACAATGACACGCGGGCCAGTAGCGGGGTCAGGATCGGTTGGTCCACGTAGCCACCTTGCAGATGCCGGGCGGCGTCGAGGAAGTACAGCTCGTCGCGGTGAAAGCCGTAGAGACCAGATAAGGCCATCAGAATAAGGAATACCGCTCCGGCGACCACCAGCACCCGACGGTCCATTGGCGCAAGCGAGTCAGGTTCCGCCCCCGCCTCCAGGTTCGTCGCCTCGGCGTGCGGCCCGCGCATTTTGGAAGGGTATCGCCCCCAAGAGCTGATCAAGAGATGAACAGATTGACGGCCCTGCCTTGGAGCCAGGAGCCCCGGCCTGCGCGGGACTCGGTGGTGGTCAGCTCGTCTTCGTCGGCTCGCGGGCGCTGTGCGACCAGCGCGCACGTCAGCTTCGAACGCCTCAGCGTCGCCGCCACGAACCAGGTAACGACCACCTGCTGCGACGAGGTTCGGCGCGCAACGCCCGCCGCAAGAAGCACCCGTTGACTTGGGTGCCGACAGAGGCCAGGTCAGCTGAGGGAGGAGGAGGGTCGCCAAGACTCCATCACTCGATGTCACATGAGAACAGGGCCCTTAGAAAGCAGGGGCTGAGAACCAGCCGGCTCTGTTTCGTGCCAAGTACCGATGTGGTGTACTTTCGTCCACTTGAGAGGACCGTCAGTGAGGGTGAAGTCTGGTCTGTTCTGCCGCGCCGTTGCGGTTGGTGCACTGTCTCTATCAGGCGTGACTCTTGTCACGCTCGTGCCGACATCGGCTATCGGTCCAGCATGGGAGAACGCTTCCCGAGTTTCGGCATCGTCCACACGGGAGAGTCCGCTGACGGGCGTCAATGTCCTCGGATGGGGATTCGACGAGCCGTGGGCCATCACCTCGGATGGCACGCACGTCTGGGTAGCCAACCGCGGCAAGTCGGTCACCGAGCTCTCGGCTTCGACCGGCACCCTGGTACAGGTCATCCGCGGCTCGAGGTACGGGTTCGACGGCTCCTTGGGCATTACCTCGGACGGCACCCACATCTGGGTGGCAAACCCGAACGGCCAGTCGGTCACCGAGCTGTCGACCTCGACCGGCACGCTGGTAAAGGTCATCCGCGGCTCGAGGTACGGGTTCGACGACCCGTGGGCCGTCGCCTCGGACGGCACTCACATCTGGGTGACGAACGAGAGCTCGGTCACCGAGCTGTCGGCTTCGACCGGCGCTCTGGTCAGGATCATCCGAGGCTCGAGGTACGCTTTCGTCGACCCGTGGGCCATCACCGCTGACAGGACCGACATCTGGGTGAGGAACGAGAGCTCGGTCACCGAGCTCTCGGCTTCGACCGGCGCCCTCGTCAAGGTCATCCGCGGCTCGCGTTACGGGTTCAACGGCTCCCTAGGTGCCCAAGGGATCACCTCGGGCGGTACCCACATCTGGGTGACGAACGAGTTTTCCAACTCGGTCACCGAGCTTTCGGCCTCGACCGGCGCCCTGGTCAAGGTCATCAGCGGCTCGAGCTACGGATTCGACGACCCCTCGGCCATCACCTCGGACGGACCCCACATCTGGGTGGCGAACACGGCTGGGTATTCGCTCACTGAGCTCACTGCCTCGACCGGTGCCCTCGTCAAGGTCATCAACGGCTCGCGCTACGGGTTCAACGGCTCCCTGGGCATTACCTCCTGCGGCACCCACATCTGGGTGGCGAACTCCGCTGTCAACTCGCTCACCGAGCTCACCGCCGCGACCGGCGCCCTCGTAAGGGTCACCAGCGGCTCGCGCTACAAGTTCAAGGACCCCGACGCCGTCACTTCGGGCGGCACCCACATCTGGGTGGCGAACTCCGCTGGCAACTCGGTCACCGAGCTCTCGGCCTCGACCGGGGCCCTTGTCAGGGTCATCCGCGGCTCGAGCTACGGGTTCGACGGCCCTGCGGCCGTCACCTCGGACGGCGCCCACATCTGGGTGGCGAACACGAACGGGTACTCGGTCACCGAGCTCTCGGCCTCGACCGGGGCCCTTGTCAGGGTCGTGAGCGGCCTCAGCTACGGGTTCAACGACCCCGACGCCATCGACGCGGTCGGAACAGAGATCTGGGTGGCGAACGAAGACAACTTGGTCACCGAGTTCTCGGCCTCGACCGGCGCACTGGTCAAGATCATCAGCGGCTCGAGCTACGGGTTCGATGGCCCCGATGCCATCGCCTCGGACGGCACTCACATCTGGGTGGCGAATTCCTCCGACAACTCGGTCACCGAGCTCTCGGCCTCGACCGGCGCACTGGTCAGGATCATCAGCGGTTCGAGTTACCGCTTCGACGACCCCTCGGCCGTCACCTCGGGCGGCACCCACATCTGGGTGGCGAACGAGGGTGACAACTCGGTCACCGAGCTCTCGGCTTCGACCGGCGCCCTGGTAAAGATCATCAGCGGTTCGAGCTACCGCTTCGACGCCCCCGACACCATCGCCTCGTACGGCACCCACATCTGGGTGGTGAACGACGGCGACTCGGTCACCGAGCTCTCGGCCTCTACCGGCGCCCTGGCCAAGATCATCAGTGGCTCGACCTACCGGTTCGACGGCCCTTCGGGCATCACCGCGGCCAGCACCCACATCTGGGTGGCGAATACGAATGGCCAGTCAGTCACAGAGTTCCCAGCTCCCTGACCACTCGGCCGTGCAACCTCCGATTGTCATCCTTGCCACGGCGGCTCGGTCGTTTCCGTACGAACGCCGGTTCAAAATCCGAGCGACTTCTCGAACCAGTGGTGGGCGTAACAGTTGTCGTTGTACGGAGGGATCTCGCTGTAACCGGAGGAACGATAGAGACCGAGCGCCTCAGGAAGGTGGCTACTGGTATCCAATCGCACGAGCCGGCAGCCGAGGCGGGAAGCGGCGGACTCCAGGCCAGCGAGCAGCCTGCGACCAACGCCGCGACCGCGCACCGCCGGGTCGATCCACATGCGTTTGATCTCCGCCGTGGTCTCGTCGAGCTTGCGAACCGCCCCGCACCCAACTGCGCGCCCTTCGAGCCGGGCGATCAAGAAGCAGCCAAATGGGGGGCAGAGCTCTGCGCTAGGAGCGGCAACGGTCCGGTCGACGTCAAAGCCGCCTGGGAACCGCACGGTGAGCTCCTCGTAGTACCTGGCGAGCAGCCGGGCCGCCGCTTCGCTCTCCGGTGGAGCTTCGAGCAGCTCCAGGTCATCTCTGGCCAGGGCCTTCTTGACTGCTGCTGCCGCATGAAGGCGGGTCGTCGGGAAGACCGGCACCGCAACGTCGTTCGCTCGGACGAGAAGCTCGAGCTCGGTACAGCCAAGCACCACGCCTTCGGCGCCGGCAGCCACCAAGCGGCCGATGATCGCCCGGTGCGCCTGCCGGGACTCCTCGCGAATGACACCCAAGCAGAGCTCTTCGTAGATGATTCTGTGGACGACCATCCGATCGGCGGAGGAGGGGACGATGACCTCGAGGCCGTGCGCCGCCAAGCGGTCTTTATAGAACGACTGCTCCATCGTGAACGCCGTGCCCAGAAGCCCGACCCGGGTGATGCCTGCCGCGCGGATCGCCTCGGCGGCGACGTCGGCGATGTGGACCAGCGGGATCGACACCGCCGCTTCGATGGTGTTGGCCACCTTGTGCATGGTGTTGGTGCAAAGCAGGAGAAGGTCGGCCCCTGCCTCCTCTAGGGACTGTGCAGCGGCCGCGAGAACATCTCCCGCCTCCTCCCAGGCGCCGGCGGCTTGGAGCTGTTCGATCTCGGCGAAGTCGACCGAGAACAGAAGACATCGGGCCGAGTGCAGCCCACCCATTTCTTCGCGCACGAGCTCATTGAGAACTCGGTAGTACTCCGCCGAGGACTCCCAGCTCATACCTCCGATCATGCCAATGGTCTTCACGGCGCGATTCTCCTACCGAGGCGGTCTGACTGTCGCTCGCCATCGCGAGCGCAGACCGTGCTGCGGACCGTCGTGTCGCCAACGCCAATACTCATCAGCGTGGCCGGGAGGTCCGCCGCCGGCCGTGTCAGCCTCCCGGTGGTCGATACGCCGACTCCATCCGGACCCCGGCGTCGACCTCGGCCGGGGTCAGGAGGACGACGGTCCGAACTCTGGCCCCACCCGCGGCTGTCACGGCAAGCACCGCGCCCGCGGCGGTGACGGCGTCGGGATAGTCGACGATGACGTAGGCGTCTTTGTCACCGAAGGCGAAGTAGAACGATTCGATCTTCCCGCCGGCTGCCTCGGTTGCCGCCGTGACGGCGGCGACTCGGGCCGAACCGCCCTCGGCACTGAGGCCCTTTATGCCGTCGAGGGTGTAGCTGACTTCGAGCAGGTACTTCGGCATGATTCCCCCCCCTTGTTTCCTGGACCAATCATGATATTCGGAGAATTCTCTGCCTGCTCGGGTGGCGGCTGCGAAGGGACGTGTCTCCCCGCCGAAGTCGAAAAGGCCCACGGGGCCGACCTGGCGGAGCCGGGCAGGCAGCCGGTAGGCACCGCAGGAGCCGTCGCGGTAGCGCAGTTGGCAAGGGCTAGTGGTCAGCTGTCGACCAAGGGTCGCCGTCTCTTGGACAGAGCCGGGATGCGTCCTTGTGACAAGGCCGCTCCCGCAAGGATGACGAGGCCACCGACTGGCTCGTACCAGCTGACGGGCTCGCCGAGGAACGCGGCGCCGACGATAACAGCGAAGATGGGCGTGAGGTAGGTGACGGTACTCGCCGTGGTGCCGCCGGCATGTGAGACGACGTGGAAGTTGAGGATGTAAGCGATTCCGGAGCCGAGGACGCCGAGGCCAAGCATGCCGGACACGGAGGCCGCGGCGACATGGGCATGGACGTGTCCGGTGAGAACGGCGAAGGGGAGAAGCTGCAGGGCGCCGCAGAGCACCTGGCCGGTCGCCAGCGCGACCGGGCCTTCAGGGAGGTCGGTTAGATGGCGGCGTGCGTAGGGGAACCCGATGCCATAGCAGGCAACCGAGCCAAGGCATGCACCGACGCCGAGCAGTTCTCCTGAGCCGAGTCCGTGCCACACGCCGACAACGACCAGGACGCCAGTGAAGCCGAGCGCGAGGCCGCCGATGCGTCCAGCGCTTGGGTGCTCTTCGCGAAAGACCGCGAGCACCACGAGCAGGGCCGCGAGGGGGGTCAGGGCGTTGATGATCCCGGCCAGGACGGCAGAGATGTGGGTCTCCCCGTAGGAGATGAGGGTGAACGGGACGCTGTTGAGCAGGATGGCGAGCACGAACAGATGTCCCCAGGTCGTCCGTTGGCGTGGAGGCCTGGCGCGGGTCAAACCACTGATGACGACAAGGGCTACGGCACCCACCGCCAGCCGGCCGAACGCAACGTCGACTGGCGAGAAGGACCGCAGGCCGAGCTTGATCCACCAGAACGAACAACCCCAGATCGCTGCCAGCAGCAAGAACGACGCCGGCCAGGGGAAAGCTCTCGGGCGGACAGAGGTGAAGGTGTTCGACGCCGCGGCGTGACTTGTCATCGGGTCGGCTGCTTCGCTTCGGCGCCCAGGAGCGCGGTTCTGGCCGGGATGCTCCAGCTGCACCGGCCGTTCGAACCGTCTTGGCGGACTGCCGGGTGGTTGTACGACACCACGGCCACCGGACTCGCCGCGTACGCCCCGGCGACGGCGCGCACAGCAGAAGGCGCACCGATCAGAGGACCCACGGGTCAAGTTTACGAACAGCGACCGTTACGGCAGTCCTTGCACACCCTGGCCTCTCTCCGGCAGCTTGTAGGAAGGCTTGAAGGTCGGCAGCCCTGGCCCGGCCCCCGGCGGACTTCTGGCCGAAGGTGCCGGCGGGCGCTGTCATGCTCATCCGATGTTCTTTCCGCGCGACTCGTTCATGTTCTTTCTCCGCCCCCTAACGCGCGCCTCGGGCGCGGACGATGGCGAAGTCGTCTCCGCTGCTGACGTCATCGATAAGCACATTCCTCTCCTTCCGCCGCTGGCGAGACCGGCTTGGTCGGACAGTTACCGGAAGATCACGACTCGAGGAATCGCAGCACGGCCAAGACTCTTCGATGATCGGATTGAGACTCGGGCAAGTCAAACTTTGTGAAGATGCTGGCGACGTGCTTTTCGACGGTGCCCTCGGAGATCACAAGTTCGCTCGCGATCGCTGCGTTGGAGCGGCCCTCCGCCATCAGGGAAAGCACCTCTCTTTCACGGGCGCTCAACACCGTGATCGTCCCGAGGCGCCGGGACGCCCCCAGAAGCTGTGTGACCACTTCTGGGTCAAGCGCGGTCCCTCCAGATGCCACTCGCGTCAGGGCCTCGACGAATTCGCTCACGTCAGCGACTCGATCCTTCAGCAAGTAGCCGATGCCGGCTGCACCGTCCGCCAACAGCTCCGCGGCGTATCTGGTCTCGATGTACTGGGAGAACAGCAAGATGCCAAGCCCTTGGTGGCGGCGACGAAGATCGATCGCGGCGCGCAACCCCTCGTCGGTGAACGTCGGCGGCATACGGATGTCGACGATGGCCACGTCGGGGCAGTCTCGCTCGACTGAGCTTCGCAAGGCTTCGGGTTCGCTCACAGCGTCGGTGACCACAAAGCCTCTGTCAGCCAGCAACTGGCCCAAGCCGTCTCTCAGGATGGCCGAGTCCTCGGCGATGACGACGCGTATCGGTGTTGTGGCCATCTACGCGTGCAGCGGCAGGTCCACGGTGACGACCGTCGGCCCGCGCGGTGGGCTTACGATCTCGAGCCGTCCGTCGACGGCGTGCACTCGGTCGGTGAGCCCGATCAATCCGCTCGACGAAGACCCCACCCTTGAGAGTTGAGCTCCACCAATCCCGTCGTCGCGCACGACCAAACGCAGCCATCGCCCGTATTGCGCGCACGTGATGCTTGCGCGTGAGGCCTGGGCATGTTGTGCCACGTTCGCCAGAAGCTCGGCCACACAGAAGTACGCGATTGTTTCAATGGCCGGAGTTGGCCGGTCCTCGAGTGCGAACGTGAGATCCGTTCGGATGGTGCTTCGCGCCGCCAAGGTGGCCAGCGCACCTTCGAGCCCGATGTCGAGAGCAGGAGGGTGGATGCCACGGGCTAGGTCCCGCAGTTCGACAATGGCCTCCTTGGCTCCGCGGTGTGCGTCGTTCACGAGCTTGGACACCTGGTCAAGATCGAGGTGATCGGGGTCGGCCAGCTTCTCCTTGGCCAGACCCAGTCGCATGGCCAAGGTGACCAACTGGGCTTGTGTGCCATCGTGGAGATCTCGTTCGATCCGCCGCAGAGTTGCGGCTGACGCGTCGACGGTCTGCGCACGAGCGTGTTCAAGCGAGCGCACGCGAACCACCACGGCATCGGGCCCGAGCAGCGCACGCATCAGGCGCCGATCGATGAAGACTACGAGTCGGACGGCCCATGGAGCCGCAAATAGCAGGATGATGCCGGTGCAAACTATGGCTGTCCCATGGAGCCAGCCGGGCCTCCCGATCGAAAGATATCCGGGCGGGAAGAAGATTGGAACCAAGCCAAATTCCTTAGGCTGATACCCCCCTCCCAAGGGAGTGACGAGGCACGTGAAGGCATCGAACCACACACTGAAGGCGGTGACGATCCCGAGGATCGCCAATGGGACCTTCACGGCCATGTAGGCGACCGACCGCCAAGCAGTCCGGTCCCGCAGCACCGTCTGAAGCCAACCCAGGAACCCCGGGCGTGGCACAAACGGATCGGGGTCGTCGATCTGTTCGTCGAGAAGCCCTCGCGCCAGCTGGCGCTGGAACCCACCAATTCCTCTCGCGCCACGAAGAGAGAGGCCAATGACGGCCAGCCCGAAGAAGGTGATGGCGAAGACCACGCCCGCGGCCATGGTGAGCACGACAAAGCCAAGGCCCACGGCCGCCAGGGCCGATCCGGTTACCAGGAACCAAAGCTCTGACCAGGTTCGCTTCGTGAACGGTGCACGCAAGACCTTGTGGGCGACTGCCCGGACCCGAGTCTCGAGCTCTTCTGAGACTACGATCATCATCTCGGTGGGCCAAACACGAATGTGCACCCCGGTCTCAAGATCTCTCCGATTGGCAATCGCTTACGCCGAACTGACGTCCGACACTCCAAAGCTAAACATTCTCCGGCCCCGCGAGAAACCTGCTAGCGGGGTTTCTTCTCCTGGGGGGTAACCCCCACTTTCATGCGGCTTGACGACAGATCGAGAAGCCTGGTCAACAAGTACAGTCCGCTTCCCACGATCGCGCGGAGCGCACCCGGGCTGCTGAGCGTCATGTAAGTGCAGGGGCTGTGAGCAGTGCCTGACCGAGGAATACACGACGCTCGCGCGTGCGCGATGAAAGTATGAGTGACCAGGTCTGCCCCGGGTAAGCCATCCTCGACGAGCAGCTCATGACAGAAGTGACCGTCGAGACGTTAAAGAGGATGGGTGCCGGTCCATGAGAGCGCCATCCACAGAGCCCGGAGTTATCCACCCTTCCCCCCGGACCCCCCATTCACAGCTACTACTCCGACAGTTCTGATATCTGACTCCACCAGAGCGGGTCTCGATCTCAAAGCTGCGAGCCGTGCACGCCGCCACCCATCCGGCGGGCGGGAGCAACACGGAGGCGAGAGGTGGGTAGCTACCATTGGTCTGTGACCGAGCTGCGGGTTACGGTCCCCGACAAGACCGCTGAGCGTCTGGCTAGAGAAGCTGCCGACCGGGGGACCTCGGTCGAGGACGTCGCGGCCGATGTGCTCAACGAGCACGCGCCTTCACCGACGAAGCGATCGCTTCCCTTCATCGCCATGTTCGAGGCACCGAAGGGCGCCCTTAGTGTGGCCGAGGCCGAACGCCGTCTCGAAGACGGCGAAGACGAAAGCTTCGGACGATAGTCGTCGTCGACACCGGGCCACTCGTGGCCGCGGCCATCCGCCGAGACCCCGACCACGAAGCCTGCGTTGCCTTCTTCGAGCAAGTCTCGGAGCCGTTCGTCATCCCCCAGCTCGTGATCACTGAAGCCGCCCATCTCGTCGGCCGGATCCTCAACGCCTCGGCGGCGGTGAGCCTCATCCGCCAGCTCGCCGATGCAGTCGTCAGCTTCCACTGCAACGATCCGCGAGACCTGCACCGGATGGCCGAGCTCATGGACGCCTACACCGACCTACCGCTCGGGACCGTCGACGCCGCCGTCATCGCCACTGCCGAGAGGCTCGGCGTCACCAAGATCGCCACCTTGGACCGCAGGCACTTCATAGTCGTGCGCCCGACCCACGTCGCTTCCTTCGAGCTTCTTCCTTAACCACGCGCCCGGGGGCGTCCAACTGCGAGAATCTGCGCGATGACCGACCGCGTCACCTCGCCGAGCCGTTCGTCGGCACGCGCCTACGGCCGGAAACACGCGTTCGCGCGATTTTCCTCAAACGTAAGCCCGGGCACCCAGGTTCAGGGCTATTCGCCCAGGTCGCGCCACGTGAGTTACGACCTGCACCCCAGCCTCGCGGTGGAATGCTCAGTTGGGCGCTACTACGACCCGCAGACGGGGCAGTTCCTGAACGTCGACCCGTTGGTCGACGAGACGGGGCAGCCGTATGCGTATACGGGCGACGACCCGGTGAATGCGATCGATCCGCTGGGCATGATCACGTGTGGCGGTTGGCTGAGCTGGGTACCGGGGTGCGGCACTGCAACTGCTATTCA
>Ga0224558_1002976_pt1 | contig 14796 bp, 15 predicted proteins | sample 714S32024metaG_FD_180682 | JGI IMG/M metagenome (GOLD analysis project Ga0224558, IMG submission 180682) | Peat soil microbial communities from Stordalen Mire, Sweden - 717 S3 20-24 | ecosystem: Environmental > Terrestrial > Soil > Wetlands > Peat | place: Sweden: Norrbotten County, Stordalen... | reverse complement strand
TCGTCGCTACGGTGCTAATCTTTTTCATTACCGGTCTCCTTTATCTCTTGCGCTTCAAAGCGCGTCGATAACTTGGGAGCGTACAGCATCCCGTCGGAGACCGGCCTTCTCATCCCATCTGATTGCGTCAGTTGACAATTGTTGTGCAGGCAGGTCAGGCATGTTTGGAAGATCGCCACGCTGCTACTGCAGCTTCGCGTACTCCGCTTTGGCTTCTTTCAGGATGGGGATGTCGGGGTCGGCGTCTTTCCACAGTCCTAGGAAATCTTGGTATGCGCTCTTCGCTTTGACGGTGTCGCCGGATAGAGCATAGGCGCGGGCGAGGCCGAGATGCGCCAGCGCACCCAGTGGGAAGTTGGTGACAAGGCCACGGTGATCCAGAAACTTCTGGAACTCGGCGGCGCCAGCGGGACCGTTATGCGCCATCAATTGAGCCTGGCCTCGGATGTAGGCGGGATACATCGTGCCCAACTGTAGTTGGGCCGGCTGGCCCAGTTCGTAGGGCGCCGCCGCCTCAAGAAACACCGTGGCCTGCGCGGGGTTGTTGGCGTTCAGCTCCATCGCTGCCTTGATGGTTGGCAGCCAGTAGACCTTCAGGACCGTTTGCGATGGGTAGTTCTTTTCCAGTTCCTCAACGATTGCCTTGGCGCTAGCGGTCTCGCCAGCCCGCGCCAGCGCCAACGCGGCGAACAGCTTTATATCCCGGCCTGGGGCTAGCGTCAGCGCCGATGCAACATCCTGCTTCGCGGCTGCGCTGTTGCCGAACTCCGCTTCCCGCAGGGCTGCGTTGGCCTGCCACAGCGCCGCAGCCTCTTTCGCGTTGGCGCGGACCGCCGCATCTACCGCGCGCCGGGAGAAGTCCCGCGCTTTTCCCAACCTCCCGTAGTATGCCTCGGTGTCGGATTGGCAGGAGAGCAGCAGGTCTTCGGTTCCAGGCTTGCCGGAGGCCCAAGCCACCTGCCGTTCCATCTCCGCCGCGTCACCCTTGATGAAGGAGAGGTAGTAAATCTCCTGGTGCAGGAAATCGCCGTCCAGGTTGCGTGCCTTAGCCTGCTCGATCGCCTTCCCGGCGTCATCTAGCCGTCCGAGGGCGAGGTAATCCCCCGCTAGGTTGGTGTAACCAACGATACTAGGCTCCAGACGCAGGGCCTCTTGCGCCTCGGTGACTGCCTTCTCGTATTGGCCAAGCTGGCCGTAAAGGTCCCCCAGGTTGCCGGGCGGCACCGAATCAAGCGGATAACTTTTCGCCCACAGTTCGTAAACCTGGCTGGCCTGCTCCAACTCGCCCGTGACGTTCTGGTAGTACAGAGACGAGATGCGGTATTTCTCCCGTTCACTGACTTTGTCGCGGAGGGCATAGGCTTTCTCGATGCTTTCAGCTGCCAAACTGGCCTGTCCGAGATTCATGTATGCGACCCCCAGGGCAGCATGGGCAGCAGCGAAATTGGGGTCGAGTTCGAGGGCGCGCTTCTGGAACGGGATCGACGCGGCATCGCCCTTGGTTCGGAACGTGGTGATGCCCATGCTGAATGCTTTCAGCGCTTCCAGCGACGTCGTGGTTGCCTCCACCGGCACGTCGAATTTCTGGATTGAGGCCAGCGATTCGCCCAGTTTTGCGCGCAGGCTGGTTGCGGCCTTGCCCAGCGCTTTCAGCACGTCCTGCTTGCCTGCCGCCTCTTCCTGTTCCTTTGCCAGCGTATCGCCGTTGTTGCAGCCGACGGCGTCCACGCCAATCACATACTGACCGCCGAGGTTCGAAATGGACCCCAGCACAATGGCCTTGCTGCCCGTGCGCACGCAGAGTTCCCTGGCTACGTCCTGAGTGATGCGGTCGTTGGGCTGGCGGCCCATGAGTCGCAGGGTTTCACCTACTTTGCGATCAGAAAGAATGTTGATGAATGGGGACTGGCCCAGGTCCACGGCCAAAGCTTGTTTCAAGGCATCATCAAACACAGGATCGCCCGTCGTATTGGCAAAATCCGCCAGCACAATGGTGTCTTTCACTGTCACCGTGGTGGTCCTGGGTGCACGGAGGTAGAGTCCGCCGCCAATCAGAGCAGCCACTACCACGGCGGCAGGGACCAGAATCTTTAATTGTCTCCTGCCCGCGACGGGAACTTCGGCCACTTTCACCGCGCTCGATGACGGAGATGGGGCAACCGCAGGGGAGGAACTGGATACTGGCGACTGCGGTTGCGCGACCTTAGCGCTGCTTTCTTGCGCCACAGCTACCGTCCCAGAACTAGCTGATACGCCGTGCCGCGATTCCGTTTCCCGTTTCAGCCGCTTTAGGTCGGCCCGCATTTCAGCCGCGCCTTGATAGCGCATCTCCCGATCTTTCTCCATCGCTTTGTTGATGATCCGTTCCAGTTCGGGCGGAATATCACGATTGAAACGAATCGGCGGGGGCGGATCAGAATCGAGAATGGCTTTAAAGATGACTCCCGAACTTTCGCCATGAAAGGGCAATGCGCCCGTCGCCATCTCGTACAGCACCGCCCCCAAAGAGAACAAGTCGCTCCGCGCGTCCAGTTCTTTCGCTCTCACTTGCTCCGGCGACATATAGGCAACGGTGCCGACCGTTGAACCGGGGCTGGTGAGATGATCCGCGTCCACCGAACCCGTCTGCGTATTAAGAGACCCAATTTTGCTCGATGAACTGGCTGTGACCGTGACCTTTGCCAGTCCGAAATCCAGAACCTTGGCGTGCCCGCGCTTGGTGACAAATATGTTCGCGGGCTTGATGTCGCGGTGGACGATGCCTTCTGCGTGGGCTGCGTCGAGCGCGTCCGCAATCTCGATAGCGAGAGACAGGATCAGTTCGGTTTCCATCGGTCGGCCCGCAATGCGGTGCTTCAGCGTCAGTCCGTCTAAAAACTCCATGACGATGAAGGACTGCCCATCTTGCTGCCCGATCTCATAGATGGTGCAGATATTGGGATGGTTCAGTGCAGAAGCAGCTTGAGCTTCTCGCTGGAAACGAGCCAATGCTTGGGAGTCTCTGGCGACCTCGTCAGGCAGGAACTTCAGGGCAACAAAACGACGGAGGGTTACGTCCTCAGCCTTGTAGACGACACCCATGCCCCCACCGCCGAGCTTCTCCACGATGCGGTAGTGCGAAATGGTCTGCCCGATCATTAGGGGCAAATCTTACTTGGGCGAAACGGGCAAGTCAATGAACGCCGTGGGTTTGGCGCGATCTCAAAAGGATGATTGGCGAAAAATCCCGTTAACACTCACTGACCAAAGTCAAAACGTGTAATCGCTTTAGTCCGCGGCCGCAACGGATGCAGGGTTGAATTTCGCGATTCTTCATTTTGGACCCCTTAGCCGTGCACGGCTGATACGATCACGCACCAGCCGCGCACTCTAGCCGAGTTTTGGTGCCAAATTGGTGCCACTTTCAGGCTTGCCGGAAGAGTTGCCTCACAATTTTCTCGATGTCTGAGGGCTGTTTTTGGGGCTTCGGTGCGAACAACGCCACTGAAATCAATACGAGTTAGCGTATCGTCTGCGGGAACGACGTACCAGGGCGCGTGATGGGTGCTTGTGGCTTTCAGGCAAGCCTCAAAAGCATCCGCATAGCGCTTCCAGTATTTCCTCTCGTGAACGTCCGCAAGGCTGAATTTCCAGTTCTTGTCCGGCTCGTCAATGCGTTCGAGGAAACGCTTTCGTTGTTCGTCCTTCGACAGATGGAGGAAGAACTTGATGATACGGGTGCCATTACGATGGAGATGCTCCTCCAAGTCCACGATGGAACGATACCGCTCCTTCCAAATTGTCTTCTCGTCGTGCAACTGGTCTGGAAGCCCCTCGTTGCGGAGAAGCTCCGGATGCACTCGAACGACGAGAACCTCTTCATAGTAGGAGCGATTGAAGATGGCGATCCGCCCGCGTTCGGGAAGCCGGTACGTCGTGCGCCAGAGAAAATCATGTTCCAGTTCCTCGGCGCTTGGCTGTTTGAAACTGAAAACGTCGCAGCCTTGCGGGTTGACCCCGGACATGACGTGGCGGATCGCGCCGTCCTTGCCGGCGGCGTCTATCCCTTGAAAAACCAGCAGCAACGCGTAGCGGTTGGACGCGTAGTGAAGCTGCTGCATGGAGCTCAACTCCTCAACGTGCTTTTCCAGTAGTTCTTGATACACCTTCTTCGACTTGCAAAAGGGCTGCACAGTCGTCGGCCACTCTCTGAGGTCAAAGTTTTTCCCGGACCGCACACGGAAATCCTTTGAATAGATTTTCATCTGCATTCCTTTGGTGTCACGAGCTGCGGGAGTTGCGCTGAGTACTCGTGGGGCCTAAGAGGCCTTTGACGCAGGCCTTTCCTGGCCCACATGATCCTTTCGAATCTCATGCTCTGCCTGCTCCCAATCTTGAACTGCTCGACCGTCATGGCGGCCTCGCTTCTCGTACAGTTCATAGGCGCGCTCGGCGATCTGCGGGGTCACATCCACCGGCTTTTTGGCCACGGCGCTAGGAACGCGCCATTTGATCATCGCGACCTTGCCGGCGTCGTTCAGGCCGAGGCACGCGACCATGGCATAAACAAAGACCGCGACCGTCTGCCACCAAGGCAAAGGCTTGAGTCCCGGGAGACCCACGAACGTAAGGACGGTGCCCGTGAGCGCATCGGCTGCAAGGGCTAACAGGAAGGTCTTACTGGGCAGCGTCGCCCAGAACCAACTGCGCTCCCGCGCAGACACGACGGAGAATACGGCAAAGTAAAGCAGCAGAAGAAAGCTGAAGGTATAGAGGGCATTGTTGTTGGTTGCTAAACCAAAATGCAACCAACCGACCCACAATAAGAGGAGCGTTTCAACAACCATCGCAATACCAAGCACCACGGAAACGGTGATGAAGCCTCCAATGTTCCATGTTTCCGGTTTCTTGGATGGCCGAACATTGTCGGTGGCAAGGGAGATCTTCGCGAAGTCCGTCATGAAGACCAGCAGCAGCATCGCAAAAGCGGAGACAACAAACTTACCGGTCACCACGAACGCGATGGCCACAAAGGCCGCCTTCAGGATCGTCCGGCTGATTTTGTTGATAATCCAGGTCAGAATGCGTTGGTATATTGTCCGTCCCTGTTCGACCAGCGCCACAATGTTTGTTAACCCCGGTTCGGTCAGGACGACGCTCGCGGCGCCTTTGGCCACGTCGGTCGCGGTGCTAACGGCGATTCCCACTTCGGCCTGGCGGAGGGCGGGCGCATCGTTGACGCCATCACCAGTCATGCCGGTCACATGCCCCGAGGCCTGCAGGTGCTTTACAACGATGTACTTGTCCTCCGGGTACACCTCGGCGAAACCATCGGCGCCGGCTAACAAGTCCACCGCCTTGTTGCTAGCTAGAGCGCCCGCGGCTTTGAGGTCGGCAACGCGCCGGATGTTGGGTAAGCCGACTCCCTTGCCGATCTCACGCGCCACCGGCAGTGCGTCGCCGGTGAGCATCTTTACCGGAACGCCCAAGTCCTGGAGTTCGGCGATCAGTTGCTTTGCATCCGGCCGGGGCGGATCATACAGCGACACTAACCCAAGCAATGCGGGGGTACCTGTCTCGGGGCCGCGTGCTACGGCCAGCGTCCTATAGCCCTTCGCGGCCGACGCCGTCACGCGTGCTTCCAATGTCTCGATCGCCGGGGGTTGGAGTCCGCAGGCCTCGGCGACAGTGCGAACGGCACCCTTCATCACGTGCAGCCGCTGTCCGTTCTGCTCGACCAAGGCTTCAGTCCGCCGGTTCTTCGCATCGAACGGTGCGAAAGAGACAGGTGTAACCTTGGGGAGGTTGTCGAAGATGTGCCGTTCCTTTGCCGCAGTCAGGAATGCGAGGTCAATCGGATCCTGGTTGGCTGCCTGCGACGCGAGAGCGCCGGCGAACAGCACGTCGGCTTCTGTCGCGCGCTCCAGAGGGATCACGCCGGTGATGGCAAGTTGGTTCATCGTGATTGTGCCCGTCTTGTCGACGCAGAGCACGTCCATGGTCGCGGCATCCTCTGCGGCGCTAAGGCGGGTGACCAGCACGCCGCGCTTGGCCAACTCCTTAGAACCCATTGCCATGCTGACTGTAAACATGACGGGGAGAGCGACCGGCACCGCGCTCATTAGCAGGACGAGCATCAGCGGGACCATTTCGACAAGCGGCGCGCCGCGGATCAGCGACAGCACGATTACCACGCAGAGCAGCGCGCCGACAATGACGAAGAGCCACCGGACCACCTTGGCCACCACCGCTTCGATGTGAAGTTTCGGACGCGCCTCCTGCACAAGTTCCGTGGTGCGCCCAAAGTAGGTCTTCGCCCCAGTCAGCATCACCACGCCGTTGCCTTCGCCCCGCCGGACGATGGATCCCGATGAGAGCACACCGCCGGGCGCTTTGTCTGCGTCTTTCGACTCGCCGGTGAGCGCCGACTCATCGATGCTTAGCGCTCCCGTCAGAAGTTTCACGTCCGCCGGGACGATGTCGCCGGGACGCACACGAACAATATCGCCCGGAACCAGTTCCCGTGCCGGAATGACCTGCCAGCTTGAATCGCGCCGGACGCGCGCACTGACCTGCAAGCGCTTCCGCAGTGCTTCAACGACGCCAGCGGCCCGATGCTCCTGCATAAAGCTCAACACGGCGTTGATAACCAGAAGCGCGCCCACCACAGCGAGATCGGAGAATTTCCGGAGCACCGCCGACAGCACCATGATGAGTTCGAGCATCCACGCCGAGATTCCCCAGAATTTCTGGAGGAACTTGAGGACCGGGTGTTCCTTCTTCTGGGCCACTTCGTTGTAGCCGTGTTCTTTCCGGCTGGCGTCCACCTCCGCTTGCGTGAGTCCGGTGTCGGGGTTGACGTGGAGCGTCGCGAGCGTATCGGGAATCGACGCGGAGGCAATGTCAGGAGGCTTGGCGTTTGCGGGCTTGGAGGGATCCATATGAGCTTTCTCCGGACAGTACATCCCATGGGGCGAGCGACAGTGAGCACTCTTGCTCAGAGGAATGGCCGCGCCGCGCGCTTACGGTCGAATCCGCAGGAACAAACGGAACTATCGCTGACCAACCAAGGTTAATTCGTCTTGAAAAAGTGAGCGACCTTGTGGCCTGCTTCTTCCGAGTAGTAGACGATTGCGTGGGCCGACTTTTTCGCTGCATCCTCTGTTTCTTTTCCGGCATCTTCGGCTGCATGTTCGGTCAACCGGTAGGTTTGCTCGGTTCCATCGGAAACTTTTACGGTCATCGTCCGGGCTGCGCGGTCAAACTTGGTAATGGAGCCCTCGCTCGTCTTCAGCCCATCTTTGCCGATGTGGTCGATCTCCTCAGCGGTCTCGTCTGCGCCCTGTTTTGTATAGTGCACAACAACCTGGGACCCTTCCTGAAGATCGCGCCCCGCCTCCTCGGCTCCCTTGTAGGTCTCGTTTCCGCCATGCACCACGGTTCGGCCGACGAGATGCATGGTGTGTTCGGTTCCGTCGGTGGCCTTGACCATCACGGTTTTCGCTGTGCGATCAATTTTTGTGACAACGCCCTCGACAGAGGCCGTCTTCTCTGTTGCCCCGAGGATACCTGCAAAACTGAAAAGTGAAATGCCGACAACAGCAACTGTTAAGACGCGACGGGATGTTCCTGAATTCATGATTGGCTCTCCTTTAGTTTGTGGCTTAAACCGGGATTTCCGATTTAGATCCATATGGGATTGTCAGCACGATTCGGCGAAAATACACATCTATGGGCAAGGCTTTCGAGAAAGCGTTGCCCACGCTACTCCGCAGGAACACTAAGCGGCTACCGCTGCCTCTTCCCCTGAGTGCTGCGAGAATTGGACGGGATGCGTAGTTTGGATGATGTCCTTTGCTTGTGCCACCTCTGCAGCCGTCCCATGGACGATCAGCAAAAACTGATCTGTCTTGAGTGCCGTTTCGTACTTCACGATGCTGTCCTTGGGGATTCCTATGCTGAAGAGGCCAGCTCCAAGGGCACCCAACGCTCCTACCTCCACCGCACCTTCCAACCCTGCCACGATCCACGCCACTACCGGTCCCGCCGCTAAGATTGGGCCGAGCCCCGGAATGATGAAAAGAGCAGAGCCGAACAAAAGCCCCAGAAACCTCCCCAGAACGCGCCAACTTTGCCCCAGTACTTCATGCGGTCGCCGGTATTGTAGTAGCCAACCACCTGCTCATCTGTGTGGTAGCCTTTCCCAACGATCGACAACTTGTGCAGGTCAACCCCGCCGCGTTGAAGCTCCTTCACTGCTTGATCCGCTTCCGTATGGGTGTGATACACCGCGACAACTGAATTCTCTTTGGACATTTCCTCGTCTCCTCGGCCACTTGCCGTTATTTCTCCGACCATCAAGCTAACTCTCAACTGGAACTGTGACACCGCACTACCAGGAAAACTGTTTCTTATTGCACACGTCGGGTAGAGAATGCATGTGCCCTGACATTCCATGCTAGATCAACCTGTCCGCGAAGCCTCTTTTGCAGCACATTTGAGCAACCTGACGAAGATGACTCGGTCCGCATGAGTTCTTCACATCAAGAAACGCGTAGCTTCGCACCATTCGGGCCGCGATCAAGACTTCCCTCGGTGCTCGCTATTGTCCGTTGGAGCCGTTCCGGTGGACCCGGCCGCCTTCATGGAAGCGGTGACGCACCATGCTTTGGCCAAGCAGAAAAAGGATGACTGCCAAGACGACCACAAACAGGAACTGTCCAATGCCGAACGAGGGTGTCGTTCGTCCTGCAGGATTCAAAGAAGTTGTCATTAGATCTGCCTCTCCGCCAAGTCGGTGGCTGCAATGAGACCGTCATTCGGGCTTATTTCACACGCAAAAGAAGCCCGCTGCCGCTCCGTACGTTAAAATTGCGTTTCTCCGAAGCAAGTGTAATCTGCCCAACCGGATTGCTCCGGCCCGCGTGCGCAATCGTCAAATCAGCGAAGCCATAGGTTCCGCATGAGTCGGCAGAGAACAGCCATAGAGCTTGCGGAAGGTCATTGCCGCCGAGGTCGCCCCGGCACTTCGTGCCGGACTTGGACGCAATCCGAACCAACACGCCGTTGGCGGTTGGCGTTCCCACTACTCGCAATCCGTTGGCTACCGGTCCACTGCCCCGATAGACAACATCGCCGCCAATCTGCACCGTAGTCCACCAATTCTCTGGAGTTCCCCGGTCGGGACCGGTCTTCGGAATCTGTGCGTCCTCTACCTCCATCATGGATGCCAAAGCCCTCAGGTTGGTGGTCACACGTATTCTTTGCTTCGAAACTTCCAGTGTGTCGAACTGCAAAGAGAGTTTCGCTCCGCTGCCGTTTCTCGCGTCGACTCCGTCGATGATGTGGCCGACTAACTTGGCGCCGGCGTGAATCTTTGCACCTGATGGTAGCGGGACATCCTGCATGAGGCGCGCGGTGACAATCTGTCCAGGCGTGCTCTTCCTTGAATTCAGCGAGGTGTTCAGTTGCAGCGGCAAGATGGTCCCAGCCGGGATCACATTCTCTGCGAACAATCCCGTAGTCAGCGCCAGCGAACCAGCCAGCAATGTGGTTTTCATCCTCCTGAACTCAAGCTTCCATTGGTACAATGAAACCTCTGACTTCTTCAGGGTCTTCATTACTCCTCCAGTTCCCTACCTACCCGTCCATATCCTCAAAAACCTCTAGTGGTCGTCCCGAGTTCCGAAGATACGAATCAAAAAAGCGAAGCAGAAACGGTGTCTGGCTCCCTACGCCCGTAAATAACAGCACAGGGACGTTCGGCTTGATCCGCTTCATCTCCGCCCGCACCGCGATGCCAGGAGTGCCTGGCAGATCGTATTCCAGGAGAACGCCGTCTACCGACTGAGTTGTCAGCAGGTGCAAGGCCTGGCCGCTAGTGGTCGCCGGCATGACCTCATACCCTGCTGATTCCAGCATGTATTTCAGTGCTCCCATGTACTCAGGATGATTCTCAACGCACAGGACTCTGATGTCGCTCATTGGCATCCGCTCCTCCGCGTTCTTGTTTGAAAATACCCGAGCTTATCCCGCTGCTCTTCTCGCAGCGGCATTTCGCGGGGCAGTATTTCTCGAAGAGCCCAGTCAATGCGGTCAACTCCTTCGGAGATCGCATGGATAAGTCGATGATTTTCAGTTATGTCCACCGAAACGGAGATGGGGGCTAAAGCGTTCCGGATGTGATGATTCATCTCGGCAATCACCTGCATCCTGGCGACCGTTAGCCGATGTCGCTGTCGGGTAACGCTAGTCAACTTCGCGACTAGGCAACTTACGAGGAAAGCCGACAAACCTTCCGCCAGCAGTCTTTCCTGATGGCGTCCAAGATCCGGCACTAGCCAATAGTGCATGAGCTCGGTAGCGAGAAAGGACACGAGACCGACTCCGAGCGCGACTCCCAGGACAAATCGCCACGAGTTTGGCTCCATTCGCGACCTTCCACGATCAGACAATTGACGTCGGGGGCTCATGGGCCGGGGTGTGAGTGTTTGCGTGCGAGATCGAGTTATCAATATCGTATCTCCCCGGGAAACTTGTTGGCCCTAGTCGCCTCCCTGAAATCACGACGGACCTGCTCTTCGCATTTCAAGACCTTCTTGAGATCCTGAACGATCGTCAGCAGTTCATCGGGATCTCTTGCTTCCAGTGCGGCGCTGCACAACTCTCTCCAGTTTTTGTGGTTTCCTTCTGCCATGGCGTAGTTCCTCCGAGATTTCGATTTCTGAATTGAGTGCCGCGGCTTGCGGTCCGTTTTGGCTGAGTGACTCTTGCCAGCAACGAAACGCAAACCGGACATAACGCTTATGAGAGAAGCAGGAGGGTTAGCTGATCGGAGGGGGACGGTTAAAATGCCAGCCATCCATCACGATTTCGACAAAAGGGGCAGCAGCTGTGGTCAGGCGAGGCGACGCAACCGGCGGCGGAGCAATCTGCGCAGTACCGGGAGAAGTCCCCCACTGGGAATCCTGATGATCAAAACATTGTCTATGATCGTGATCCGCGAGAGAGTTGGCGGTTCCGTCGAAGTAAAGATGTGGGAGACTTGGCGGAGCGCTGCGCGCCAACAAGATGCTCAGAGCGGCTACACACATGATCGCCGCGCGGTAGAAAGCCAATCCGCGGTTGCTCTTCCGGAAGATCCGGACAAGCGACATGCCTGCACCCCACAACGTTAAGATGATTTTACCGCCGTTTTGGTCCGCCGGTAATGAATTATTTTTGCCGGCTAAGTACCGACCCCCGTTTTGATGTTAACGGCCGCCGCCGTGGCCCCCACCGCCACCCCCGTGGAATCCTCCACCGCCGCCGCCGTGGAAACCACCGCCTCCGCTATGGAATCCGCCGTGTCCAAATCCACCGAAGCTTCGAACTCCGGCCATTCTAGGCCCCGAGTGAAAACCACGGCCCACGGACCCCGGACCGCGGTAGATGCCATGGGCATAGCTGTTGCTTGCCACGTAGGGAGAATGGGATTCCCAATCACGGTAATTACCGAAGTGATGGAAGTAGCGGCCACCGCCGTAGCCGTAACCATACCCCAAACCATACCCGAAGAACGGAGCGTCAAAGACCCACCAAGGGGAATAGAACCCCCAGCCGAACGGGCTATACCATATGCCATCTCCAGGTATGAAAGTGTAGGCGTCGAACCACGGGTCCCAATCCCAACCAGTCCAGCCCCAAGGCCCCCAGCCGGCCGAAGAATACGAACTGGCCGCGTCCACGTTGGCCTCCGCCAAATAGGCGGATCGCAGGCTGCTCCAGCGATACAGATCGCCTTCTTCATATGACTTCTTGTCGAATTTGAGTCTTTTAAGCGAGCTGTCCGCAGCAAGGTTCAACTCGCGTCCGCTCTTGACGGTGACACTTCTGCCGCCATCTTCCACGACAGCCTTACCGTCAAATACGCGTAATTGATTTTGCCTCAAGTCGAAATCGTACAGGCCGGTCTTCAACAACCTGATTGTGGCGCCATCTTCGTTGATGCGAAGATCATTTTCCGGGTGAACCTCCGCCACTTCGATCATGGCGTGCCCTTTGCCGACAGCGACCTCCGTATCGGTAATGCTTGACGAAATCATTTTTACAGAGCTGTTCTTGCCGACACGCAAGAAGACGCCTGGGGTTAGCAAAACTTCGGCTTTTCCCTGCTCCGTGGTGAGCGTCTGGCCGGTCTGCAATTCCGCAGAGCCAATTGACTTCGAGTCGAGAGCCTTCGTGCCCATCGACACCTGGCCTTCGACATAATTGAGAGATCCTGGCACCGGTGCATCAGCGCTTGTACTGCTTCCAAACGCAGACAGCGAAAGAATTGCGGCCAGGAACAAGTTGGCGACAGGTTCAAGCTTTTTTATCGCCATTTTCGTATCCTCCAATCCCTTTACTATCTTTGGATGATTTGGCACTGTGGTTCGATGCCTGGCGCCGAATCACGTTTAGCGACAAGCACTTCAACCTAGTTACGGTATTTCGAATCTAAATAGAGGCTCGCTTTTATTCCATTCCGGCGCGATCATACTCTGGGTCGTGACCTGATAGAGGTGTAATTCAAGGAGTTCGGCTATGCTTTCTCCAGCTTGTGGTTCGAAAGGTCAATGGCGCGTTTCGGTTTTTAGTCTGGCTGCGTGTTTTTGCTCCCTGTGGTTTGCGGCGCCGAGTTTTGGCAAACAAACGCCGCCGCCAACCCCGGCCGTCGCCGGTGAAGCGGCAAAGCTCGACGTTGAAAAAGCCAAAGCGATCGGCACCCGCCCTGCGGAACCACCAGCGGTGCTGCAGCAACTTAATTCCGCGATCGAGCAGCTTACCGCCAGGATTTCCCCTGCGGTGGTTCAAATTCTGGTCACCGGCTACGGGGCTCTGGAAGAGAACAATCACGGTCAAACGGCGCTCATAACCCGCGAGAATGTGATCGGTTCAGGAGTGATCGTGGACTCGAACGGCTACATCATGACCAATGCCCACGTGGTCGAGGGGGCACAGCGCATCCACGTAGCTCTTCCCTTGCCTGCAGTGCATTTTCCCGACCAGATTGCGCCTGTGGGCAAGCAGCGGATTGTTGAAGCACGACTCATCGGCATCCACAAGGAGACTGACCTTGCCCTGCTCAAGATTGATCAGACGGGCCTGCCCACACTTTCGCTGGGCAACCGCCGTCCGGTGCATCAAGGGCAACTAGTGTTTGCCCTGGGCAGTCCCGAAGGCCTGGAGAACTCGGTGACCATGGGCGTCGTGAGTTCAGTTGCGAGGCAGGCAGATCCGAGCCGTCCGATGGTTTTCATTCAAACCGATGCTCCCATCAATCCAGGGAATAGCGGCGGCCCGTTGGTGGATACCGAAGGCTACGTAGTCGGGATTAACACTTTCATTTTCTCCGCAGCGGGTGGGAGCGAGGGGCTGGGGTTTGCCATTCCGGCGCGAATCGTGCGTTTCGTATACGAGAGCCTGCGCAAGTACGGTCACGTGCATCGCATCGAGGTCAAAGCAGGCGCGCAAACTATCACGGAGAGCCTCGCCAAAGGATTGGGGCTTGCGCAAAATTGGGGGGTCGTGATCGATGACGTGATGCCGGGAGGTCCCGCTGAGGCGGCTGGCGTGAAGGTCGGGGATATTGTAGTCAGCGCTGATCGCCGCCTCATCGGCACGCTGCCGGCCTTTACCGCCGCTCTCTATCTCCATCCTTTAGATGAAGTGATTAAGCTCGAAGTTCTTCGGGGGACAGAACGGAAAACACTTTTCATCCCCGCGCTTGAGATGAAAGATCCGATGGATGCTTTGCCTGATTTAGTCAATTCACGCGACAGCTTGGTTTCTCGGCTGGGGGTACTCGGGCTCGGTCTGAACGATCAGGTGCGTTCCATGTTGGGCACGCTGCGCAATCCTTCTGGAGTTGTCGTAGTAGCACGAGTAGCGGACGTCATGAGTTCCGCAACTGGCCTGGAGACTGGAGATGTCATCCACAGCGTGAACCAGACATCGATCGACTCTTTGAGCTCTCTCCGTGCGGCTCTGAATCAGATCAAGCCACGTGAACCCGTTGTGCTGCAAGTGGAGCGCGGAGGGGGATTTCAGTGGTTGGCGTTTGAGTTGGAGTAGTTTGTTCAGAGGGTGGTGGCGCAGGAAACCCGAGCAGGTAGAGCAAAAGCATCACGCGCTCTCCTCTACGGCCTCCATCGGCGCCGCTAATTTTCCGTGCTGTTCGAGACATCTATCTCCGCCTGAGCGTACGGAGCCCTGGAACTGCTCTCCCCTGGTCGCCGCCGTCTGAAGTCCTCAACCACCCTGCAATGCGAACCTCATGCGAAGCGCTAATCGCAGTTCGGAATGGCCGACGAGATGGCATCCGACGAACCGCACAAATGCCTCCGCAACACTTGCTAGTGCGACAGGATCCAGATGCCCTTGCCGTTCGCCACATAGATCAAACCGCGCGCAACATCCGGCAAAACACTCGTGACTCCGCTGAAGGTCTGAACCGTCCGCGGATGCGCCGGATCGCTTACGTCGAGCACGCGAACCGACTCCGAGACACTACCGCGGCCGCGAGCGCCTTCTGCGCCTCCAGTTGTGCGAGAAGCGTCCACGGCTGCGGAGTTGTTAGGTTTTTCAGCGATTGCAAGCCCGGAACTCACCAGGGTTAAGTTTTCCCCCAGCACGTGACTGACTATTTTTGGTTTTGTCGGCTTGGTTACATCGACAACCGGCGCGTGTCAACGACTTTGAGACAGAAGTGCACGGAGTTTATTGAGTTTTAATTTCTAAGTTGAGTGGTTTGTTGATCCAGACCTCCGTGGGAAGCTTTGATGGTTTTGGGGCTTG
>Ga0224558_1002975_pt1 | contig 14803 bp, 14 predicted proteins | sample 714S32024metaG_FD_180682 | JGI IMG/M metagenome (GOLD analysis project Ga0224558, IMG submission 180682) | Peat soil microbial communities from Stordalen Mire, Sweden - 717 S3 20-24 | ecosystem: Environmental > Terrestrial > Soil > Wetlands > Peat | place: Sweden: Norrbotten County, Stordalen... | reverse complement strand
AAAATGCGCTATCTATCAATATTATCAAGGACAAAGCACGCTTTTGTTGGCACTACACAACTGCGGTTTTAGCCGCATCCGTGCGGGAGATTGCTCAAAAAACAGGAAAGACTGTAGAAGATCGGTTTGAGAATGCTTAGAGGGAGCTGAGGATCGCTTTATAAAATGCTTGCTTGTCGTGTCTGAAGTGACAAAGTCAGGCCAGTTACAGGGGCCATCCGGTTGCCGCACGTCCGCAGACGTCCGTGTCATTGGTTCGGGCAGCAATCGGGGGCAAGATGCTCGCGATGAGAACAAGAGCACTGAATCAGGTGGCAAATCCGGTGAACGACCGAGGGGGGACTGCCTATGCAAACCGCCAGCCCTGGTCGCGCGCAAGCTTGAGCGAAACCCAACCACTCCCATGACCAACTGGAAAAACAAACTCCTGGCCTTCTTGCACGACCCGCCTAGCAAGGCATTTGATATACCCAATCACGAGTCGCTGGCACTGACGCTGTTGCGGCAGGCGGGGTTCTCTGAGGAAGAAGCTGAACGGTTCAGTCGTCAGGCCGATTGGGCTGCCAGCGCGGCTGATCGACTCCCCTTCCCAGCTTCACAGGCAGGCGCCCTCCATTGCCATTTCGACGGCGTGCGCAACCGCTTTCATCACCCACTTGGGTCTGGCACGACCGGCGATTCCTTGACGCTGCCTTTCCAGGGAGAATTCGTGACAAGCGAACTCGCGCACGAAACCGATCAGTCCATCCAACCGGTGCTCGCCGGGTTTGGGGACATTCCAGACGACTCTTCTGATCCATGCGGCCAATGGTGGCGCGCCCGATTCTGCGCCCACTGGCGCCTTTGGCAGAAGCACGCGGCTGAACGAGATTACCGCTTTGCTTTCCTTCCCGCCGACACTCGGATTCCAGACCACACCATCTGGACACACATGCAGGTGGTCTCCGCCTTGGCAGGCTGTGCTGCCAGCGACAACCCGGCCGGCGCCCCCAAGGCGGCATTCCTTAAGTTCCAGCTTGGGCCGGTGCAGGATTTCATCGCCGCCGCCCGGAGCATCCGGGACCTATGGAGCGGGAGCTACCTGCTCTCCTGGCTCATGGCTGCAGGAATGAAAGCGCTTTCGGCCGAAGTCGGTCCCGACGCCGTCGTCTTCCCGAATCTGCGCGGACAACCACTCTTCGACCTCCACTGGCGAGACGAGCTTTGGAGCAAAGTGAACATTGGCAGCCAGACCGTGTGGGAATCGCTGGGGCATGAGCGAGACGAGCAGAATTCACGCAAGACCAACCGCAGCCGCCTGCTCACGCCCAACCTGCCCAATGTCTTCCTCGCCGTGGTCCCAGCCGAACGGGCAACCGAACTCAGCCAATCGGTTGAGCTGGCCATTCAGAAGGAATGGGAACGCATCGCCAAGGCCGTCTGGACCAAGTGCCAACAGGCTGGCCTAACCGAGGACGAAGGCGGCATTAGCGCCATCGACCGCGAAGACCGCTTCAATGCCCAGATCGCCCGCTTCCTTTCACCTTCTTGGCGGACCACGCCCTGGCCGCACTCGCTGGAAGACGCCATGAAACTCGCGGACGCTTTTGATCGCGAAATGCCGATACAGAAAGCCCGCGAGCGCGTTCAGGCCGTGGTGGAGATGGCCACGCGGCAGATGCCGATGGAACACCGCGATGGACGTTACTACGTCGGCGGCAAAGGTGGCCCGAAGGACAAGCTCAACAACATCGGCCTCGGCTGGTCTGTCATTCTCGCCTTCAACAGTTGGGCGCTCGATGCCGTCCGGCAAACGCGGCACTTCAATGCCGCCAACACAGGCGGTTGGCAAATCGGCAGGTTCAACAACAAAGATGCCCTGACCGGTCGCGACGAAGCCGTGGCGGGAGGAGACGAGTGGTCCAGGCGTGCCGCCGCCGCTGGAGAGTTCTGGCCTTCCCTTTTCAAGAAGGGTGATTGGCTTAGCGCCTCCGCCTTGGTCAAACGCGTCTGGCATCGAGCCTACCTGGAGAGAGGCTGGGGGCTAAAGACCGATTCAAGGGGCTTTCCGATGCCCAACACGCGCGGCATCGCGGGCCACCAACCGGAAGAGGACTGTGGCGACGACGAATCTGCCGAGGATGCCGCACCATCCGAGAAATACTTCGCGGTGCTCGCCTTGGACGGTGACGAGATTGGCAAGTGGGTGAGCGGTGAAAAGACGCCGCCGTTCTCCAGTCAGTTGGCGGACTACCGAGACGGTTCCAACACCCAGCGACTCGGCTCGAAGCCCTATTTCGAGAGGCCTGAGCTCAGGGATTTCCTCAAAGCGCAGCGCCCGCTCTCGCCCAGCTACCACCTCCAGTTCGGCGAGGCTCTGAGCAACTTCGCTCTGCTCTGCGCCCAGCCCATCGTTGAAGCCTTCGACGGCCGACTCATCTACGCCGGCGGCGACGATGTGCTTGCGCTCCTGCCTGCGGACACCGTTTTGGCCTGCGCGGAAGCACTCCGGTCTGCTTTCACGGGACGCGAGGTCAGGGCGCTCAGCGGAGAAGTGCTCTTCCATAGTCCGGCGCCCGGATTCCTCTCATCTGACACGTGGAAGGACGATCATGGCCGGGGCCGCCCCATTCCCTTCCTCGTCCCCGGTCCCGCCGCTGATGCCTCGGTTGGCATCGCCATCGCGCACTTCAAAGCGCCCCTGCAGGATGTGGTCCGCGCCGCCCAAATCGCCGAGAAACGTGCGAAGAAGCAAATGGACCGCAGCGCTGTCGCTGTCACCCTCTTCAAACGCTCCGGGGAAACCATCGAGTGGGGGGCGAAATGGGAAGGCGGGGGACTGGAACTCTATCGTGCCTTGGCTGATGCCCTTCAAACGAATCAACTCAGCAGCAAGTTCCCGTATCGCGTAGTGGAGCTACTTGAACCCTATCTGACCCAGCAGACCGGGTTGGCGAAGACCATTCCAGACTCGGGATTCAAAGCGGCAGCCGACGAGATCATCCGACGCGAATTCGCGGTGGCTTGTGGCCGCCAGCGCGGCACGGCCTGGACGAGTGGCGTGGCCGAACAGCTCAGTTCCCTGCTGGCGCACTATGTCGCCGGGCTGGGTGAGGCGGAGAAGAAAGTCCGCGGTGTAATCGGCCTCTGCCAGACTGTCGCCTTCGCCAATCGCACGGCACCGGAGGACAAACCATGACCCCAGACGAGTCCCCTACCCGCGTGGGGCAGACCTCCGGTCTGCCGGTTCCCGGAGTCTCCGACTCCGGGGTCATCCCCAGCACGCCGGAACCCGGCCTTCGGAGAAGGCCCGAACCGTCAGGTCGGAGACCTGACCCACCAGCGGAGCCTTCGCGGCTGGTTTCCGGGCTGCATGCCCGGGGCGCGTTGCCGCACCTGAAGCGCGAGGGGGCCAGCTACTTTGTCACCTTCCGGCTTGCCGGCACGCTTCCGCGAGAAGTCCTGCTCCAATTGAAGTGCGAGCGCGAAGCCATTCTGCAACAAGCCATCGTCCAAAATCGCCCCCTTACCTGGCAGGAACAAAAGCAGTTGTTCGATTGGTATGCTGAACGTGTGGATGCCTACCTGGATGCCGGCCACGGTGAATGCTGGTTGAAGGAGCCGGCCGTTGCCGCCCTCGTCGCCGGGTCGCTTCGTTTCTTTGAAGGCCAACGCTATGCCTTGCACGCCTGGGTGGTGATGCCCAACCATGTTCATGCGGTGGTGCATCCTACCCCGCCCCACACCCTCAGTTCCATTCTCAAGAGTTGGAAGGGATACACTGCACTCCACGCTAATCGGCTGCTCAATCGCACCGGCACGACCTTCTGGCAAAATGAATCCTACGATCATTGTTGTCGCGATGACGAAGACCGTGCCCGCTGTTGCGCCTACACCACCTTGAATCCCGTAACCGCCCGCCTCCGCACCCGCCCCCAAGACTGGCCCTGGAGCAGCGCCCACGTGGGGCAGGCCTCCGGCCTGCCGGTTCCCGGAGTCTCCGACTCCGTGGCTCCTCACCCCTCCACGGCGCCTCAACCACCGGGCCTTCCGAGAAGGCCCGAACTGTCAGGTCAGAGACCTAACCCACAGGACCCACAGGACCCACAGAATACCGCGCCATGAATACCATCCTTCTCCAGCCCACCGATGTCCTGTTCTTCCGAGATGGCCGGCCCATGACCGGCTCACTCGCCGGCCACGGCGCCGCCTGGCCGCTGCCCAACGTCATCAATGCCGCTTTCCATGCCGCGCTGCATCGCTCCGGCTTTGCAAAGGAAGCCCATTCGCATCGGCGTGGTGCGCGTGGAGTTTACGCCGAACACGCGCAACGCGACCGCAAGTTCGGTTCGCTCATCACCGCCGGCCCGTTCCCGGTGAAAGACGGGCGCACCTGGTTCTTCCCTCGCCCGCACGACCTCCAGGACGCCACGCTTCAACCGGCTTTGGTGCCCACTGATTTCTTTGACTCCGTCCAATCCAGCCTGCCCGATCCGCTGGAATACGCCGTGGGCAGCCGCCTGCCGCCCTCCAAGGAATCCGGGGCCAAGACATGGCTTGCGCAAGCGGCCTACGAACGCTACCTCGACGGCTCCGATCCGGCGTTGCAAGACGCCGAGTCCCTGAACGATGACGACTTCGCCGACACCGAGCACACCATTGGCATCGCCATTGACCCCGCCAACGGCACCGCGGGCCAGGGCGAGGCTGCGGGCAAGATCTACTCAGCCCATTACCTCCGGCTTCGCGCAGCTTGGCAGCTCGGCGTCTGCGCCGCCGCCGAGGACAAGGACTTCAACCACCAGCGGCACGGGAGGGATCTTGTCAGAGCCCTCCTGAATGGCGGCCAGCACCAAATCATCGTGGGCGGTCAGCAGCGAATCTGCTCCGCGCTGCGAATGGCACCACCGTCACTCCCGCTGCCCTGCGGAAAAGCGGACCACTTCCTCGAACACGACGGCAAGTTTCTGGTGAAGTGGATTCTCCTCAGCCCTGCGGTGTGGCCGGTCATCGAGGCAGACGCCACACGCAACATCAACGCCCACCCCGGCGGCTGGCTGCCCAACTGGATTGCGCACCAAGTCGTGCAGTTTGAAGGCGAGGCTCTGGAAGCCGCGGAAGTTCTCCTGCTGGATGGTGCGGGGCGGGAAAAGGCCAGACGCAAGAATCTGCAAGCTGGCCGGCGCATCAGAGCCAAGCTCGTCGCCGCGATCGTCCCCAAGCCGCTCGTGGTCACCGGTTGGGCTTTGCCCGACGAGCATGGTGAGAACGAGTGCGAACGCAGCGGGGGCGCGCAAAGCACCCATCTCGCCGTCCCTGCGGGCGCGGTTTACTATTTCGAGGCCGGCTCCGCTGATGAAGCCCGCAAGCTTGCCGCCGCCCTCAACTGGCATGGCGGCGATTCGAACTCCACCACCATCAAAAACCGCCGCAGCACGCTTCTGGGCGAAAAGGGATTCGGACTCGGCGTGTGTGGCACCTGGCATTTCTTCCCGGACGTCGCCGGACGTTCCGGCAAATGACTCTGAATAACAAACAAGGTATAAACAAACTATGAGCAACTCTCGAATTCTGTATCTATTCACGCGTACGCCGTTGCACGTCGGTGCCGGCGCATCGGTCGGCGCGATTGACCAGCCGATCATCCGCGAAAGGCACACGGGGTTTCCCTTCATCCCTGGCACGAGTCTCAAGGGCGTCCTCCGCGACACGGCGACGCGCGACGCCAAAACCAAGGCTGACGTGGATGCCATCTTCGGCGAGGGCTTTGGCAGCGGCTCGGACAGCTTCAGCGCCGGTCGTATCTCCTTCGGCGAAGCCAAGCTGCTGGCCTTCCCGGTGCGCTCCGCCAAAGGCAGCTTCGCTTTCGCCACTTGCCCGCTGGCCCTGGAGCGTTTCCAGCGCGAGCACGCCAGCCTCGGCGCGATCAAGGTTCCACCCGAACCCGAGGATATGAAGTGTCTGGCGGGCGATACTGTCACCATCTCGCGCAACGGGCAGACGGGTGTTGTTCTGGAAGAATACCGCTTCAACCGTGCCGCTGGTGAGGCGGGCAAGTTCCCGAGTGAGTGGGAATCGGCGCTGCTCAATCTCCTGGATGACCCGGTATGGCAGGCTGGCAAAGGCCGTTTCGTCCTGCTGAGCAACGGCGACTTCGCTCATTTTGTGAAGACCGCCTGCGAGGTCAGCCAGCACGTCGCGATAGACCCGCAGAAAGGCACGGCGAAGAGAGGTGCTTTGTTCAACCTGGAAGCGGTTCCGGCTGAGACGCTCTTCTTCGCGCCGCTCACGTCTCTTGCTCGCGCGAACGGCGATCTGGACAAGCTAGCTGACCTCTTCACCCGGAAGCCGCTGCTCCAATTCGGGGGCGACGGCACAACTGGCTTGGGCTTCTGCACGGTGAAACTCGGCTAAGGAGAACGCGACCATGAAGAACCTCGAACAAATCCGCGCCGCAAACGCCCTGGCTTACGCCAACGCGGGACTCAGCACCCGAGGCCAGCAAGGCGGCAACGTCCTCAAGAAGCTCCCCGCGCTGATGATGGGTAACGGTCTGCTTGCGGCGGGCGCTTTTGCCTACGCGCAGAAGACCGACAGCGGTTGGCGCACCTGCTTTGATCATATTGCCAAGCACCTTTCCCATCCCGAGATCGGCATAGCACCCGGCCAGGACAACCTCGACAAGTTGATGGACTTCCTTTCCGGTAAATCCGACAGCCAGGTGCTCAAGCTTGCCACCGAAGAAACCCTGGCTTGGCTGAGCTACGCTCGCCGGTTCGAGCAGGCGCCGGAGAATGGAGGCGACGATGATCCCGCTCACTAGAGATGTCGCCGCGCTGGTCGGTGAATGGGCCGAGGGTGTCGAGAACCGTTCCTTGCTGCACGAAAAGTTTGCGCTGCCAAAGGTCTGGGGCGTGGAGGAGGGAGCGAAGCTCAACGACGCCGGACGCTGGAGCGTGCTCCGCATCGTCACTCGCGGCGCGGACCTGCTGCGCGGCGACGCCCAAAGGCTCCGGCGCGAGGCGTCCGGGCGGAATGCTCGTCCGGATGTCGCCGACCGAAAGGAGCGCGAGGCACACGTCGCGGAGAAGATGGTGAACATCGGTCGGGTGGACGCGGCTCTGGCCAGGGTTGGCAGCGAGAATGCAGTCCGGTTTCTTGCTGACGTTGGGAAGTCATTTCAAGGCCAGGTTGTCACGTTCGAGGCGACGCTCGGCTCGCGCATGATGGTGAATCTAGCAGGCGGCGTGGTCGAGAACGCCGGCATCGCCCTGGACCGCTGCTTTGGTCTGCCGCTGATCCCGGGCAGCGCTCTCAAGGGCATCTCCCGCGTGCAAGCCCTTTGGGAGATTCACGAGGCCAAGGGCGAGGAAAAGCTTCGGCTGCTTCGCGCGGCTATGCTTTTGCTCGGCTACGGTGCCCATGACCTGCGGGGCGATTTCGGATGGGCGGGCGGCCCGCAGTACGCAGCAGACATCGCGAACGAAATCGGCGCCCAAGATTTCAAAGGCTGCGCCTGCTTCCTCCCCGCCTACCCTACCACCACTCCCACCCTCGTTGTGGACATGGTGAACCCACATTACCCCGAGTACTACTCGGGGCGCAGACAGCGCGCCGAGGACAATGAAAGCCCGATTCCCAATTACTTCCCGGCAGTAGAAGCCGGGTCTTCCTTTGGCTTTGCCGTCCTGCTCAACAGGGTTCCACCTGTCGCCAGTCTCGCCGCCACTGATCTCTTGAAACAGGCAAAGGAATGGCTCGAAAGTGCCGTGACCCGCAAGGGAGTCGGCGCCAAAACAGCCGCCGGGTACGGGTGGTTCGAACTCGGCCGGAAGAAAGCTCTTCCGCCCTCCGCAGCCACACCCTCCCAGATGGCTGCCACCGCGCCTGCCTCTCCCGCGGACCAGCTCATAGCCCGATTCAAGAGCCTCGCGACGAAGGACAATTTCCCGGCGGCTCTGCCGCAGATGGCCGCTCTACCAGCCGACGCGGACCTGCGCCGGGCCTTCGAGGTACTCGTCCCTGGCCACGAGCGCGGCAGGCTCCGAAAGAAAAACCCCTACTGGCAGGCGTTCACGTCCGGCAAAGCTGGCGCCGACGGCCAGAAAATCCTCGCCCGCCTGGGGCTGAAGCTCACTTGAACCTATGAATTGGCAACGCGACATCGAAGTCCTCACCCCGCTGTTCAATCGTGGCGCATACCAGGACACCCCCGAACTCCGCGTGCCGTCCATTCGCGGCATGGCCCGCTGGTGGTTCCGCGTGCTCGGCGGGACACCCGACGAGGAAAAAGAAGCCTTTGGCGGCATGACTCGCATGGGCCAGCGCCTGCGGGGACAGGTCAATGCCTCGCGGTTGGTCTTCCGGGTCAGCCAGGTTCGGGCGCAGCGAGCCAACCCAAACCCGCCCACTCTCATGCACGATCCGAGGAAACCCAGCCCCCAGGCCGCCTTTGCCCCCGAAGCCGTGTTCCACCTCGAAGTCTTCACTCGTTTCGGCAGTCTCAACTCGGATGTGGAGTGCAAAGTAGAGAGCGCCCTTGAAGTGTGGTTGCTGCTCGGCGCCCTCGGTCTCCGCGCCAACCGCTCCGGCGGCAACATCTGGCCCGCCAACGGGACCGCTCCGGCGACCCCGGCAGCTTTGCACGACCGCCTCACCGAACTCGGCTGCCGCTGGCCCGTTGTGGTGGCGGGACCCGAGGCGGGCTCAACGCTCGACCAGCTCCGTGCGGCAGCGACTGACACGGTGGACGGGATGCCTCAAGTCTTTGGCCAGGTGCGGGGAGGCCGAGTCGCCTCAAGAGTGAAGTTCAAGATCGTGCGGTTGGAAGGCCGTCTAAGGCTGCTCGTGTTTGGTCCCGATCAGGGCATTCTGGACGAGGCCAAGCGTGCTCTCCAAGGCCACCGCTCCAGGCCGGAGACGTGGGCAACCATTGACGCTAAATAGACACTCGAAGCACCTGACCGGGTCGATCTATGACTCAGCCGTTCACCCGCATCCAGATCACTTATACGAGGGGATGAAAAGCGACCCTGCCTTGCAGCCGTTTCCATGACCTCCCTCCTCATCCTCACCGTCGGCACGGGCACGGCGGGGAAGCACTCCGACGTCGCCTCCGGGCTGGCCCGCACTATTGGCCTTACCGCGCCACGGCTCTTCTGGCTCGTGCCCAGCGCGTCCGAGAAGTCACGGCCCGTGACGGACCTCATTCGCGAGTCGGTCGGATGCCCCGGTGCCTTCCGGCCCTGGTCCGCAGGCGAGTCTTACCGCACCATCGCTGACCCGGACGACATTCACCAGTGCCGCACCGTGCTGCGCGAAGTCATCGCGGTCGCGCGCAAGCAACTCAAGCCGGGCGAGCGCCTCATCGTCAATCCCACCAGCGGCACCAAGCAAATGAGCGCGGGGGCCACGCTTGCTGCGCTCGACGAGGAGGTGGACCAGATTGATTTTACCAGCGGCGAGCGCGTGGATGGCGTGGTCAAGACCGGCACCGAGGTCGTCCAGTCCTTTGACCTGCGCGGCTTTTTGTTCCAGCGCGACCTTCGCACCGCCGCCGAACTCTTCCACCACGGCGCTTTCTATGCCGCTGCCCGGCTCTTGAAAGGGTATGCCCAGCCCGAAGCCGTGCGTTCCCGCGAGACGGCCCTTTGCCTCCACGAATGGCAGCGGATGAATTACCCCAAAGCTGCCAGCCACGCGGCGAGGTTTTCAGAGGATCTGCGGGCGCACCTGAATGCCCTGGCCCAGGCCGACGCCTTTAGCGCGCCGCTGCTCGGAGACCTTTTGGCCGGGGCGGATGAACTCCTGCGCTGGGGCGACTGCGAAGAAGCCCTCGCCCGTTACTATCGCGGCGCCGAACAAGCGGCCAAGGTCCGCCTGGCTGAGGCGCATTCGATTAGTTCGCCCTACCGGCTTGAGAGCCTCCTGGACATTCTCCCTGCCGGTTGTCGGCTGGCCGAAGACCTCCGGCGCTGGGGGTCACGGAATGGCGTAATCCTCCTCACCGCGCAGAAAGCCTGGGATGTTTTAGATGCGTGCGGCGACCCGATGGCCCATACTTACTTCGCTGACCAGAAACTTCAGCACGGCCTGCAGCGCCGAAACGAAAGCATGTACGGGCATGGGCAAGAGCCAGTCGTGGCAGGCCACGTACACGATGTCTGCGACCGCTTGCGCAATCTTCTCAGGGATCACCTGCCAGCCGCTTTGGCCTGCTGGAGCACGGCGCGCCGCCCTCGCTCCTTATCTTAGAGCCTGTTTGAAAAAGACCATTGAGACCCGTTGCGGCAGGTTTGGAGTCCCGCCTTTAGGCGGTTTCTGCGCCGCGCCGCCTAAAGGCGGGACTCCAAATCGAGTTTTCAAACAAGCTCTTAGAGGCAAGGCATGATGACACCCGGAAGTTGTTCTATGACTTGCCCGTCACCGGCCCGGTGGAAATCTTTAACCATGACCCGCGGTGAAAGGCGGGGGGAACTGCGGATTGCGGATTGTGGATTGCGGATTTAATCTCCCAAGATATGCGCTCGCACCAATGGATTGATGAACGCAGCCTGGCCCTGCATGAGGCGGTCGCAGCCAGGCTTGAAGCCGAGCCCCATCTTCTGGAAGTGGCCCGCGCCAATTTGCAACGCTGGCTGGCTGCCAGGCCCGTCGCCGCCCTGCGCGAATGGCAGCGGCTGCTGGACGGTTTGCCGTTGCTCCAGTTGCTCCAGTTGCTGCGTTCTCCGGAGGACGAGGCGGTGCGGTTGCGCCAGTCCAGCCCTTTCGCAGGCATTCTCAGCCCCGCCGAACGCCAGGCCATTCTGGCCCGTTATGAATCGAGCCGCGCTTGAGCATATCCTTCGCGCTGCCGCCGCCGTAACCAACGAGCCTGACATCGTCGTCGTAGGCAGCCAAGCCCTCCTCGGCCAGTACCCGAACGCGCCTGATCAGCTTCTGTCTTCGATCGAAGCCGATGTCTTCCCGCGGGCGGACCCGGCTAAGTCCATTCTGATAGACGGCGCCATCGGCGAATTGTCCACCTTCCACCAGACCTTCGGCTACTACGCCCACGGGGTGGACGAAACCACCGCCACCCTCCCGCCGGGTTGGCAGGAGCGGCTCGTCCCCATCCACAACGAGAACACCGGCGGCGCCACTGGCTGGTGCCTCGAAGTCCACGACCTGGCCGCCTCCAAGCTCGTGGCCGGGCGGGAAAAGGATCTGGACTTCGTTCAAGTCATGCTGCGCGAGAGAATGCTCAACCTGGAGACACTGGCGGAGCGTGCCGCGAGCCTGCCCGTGCCGTCCGACCGCCTGAAGTTGACACGCGAGCGCCTGCGCCGCCTCCAGGCTGCCCTGTGAATTTCTGGTTTCTGCTTTCCGCTTTCTGCTTTCTCATTTAACACCCCACTGCCCATGAGACCCTCCCAGCCCAAAGCCTTTCCCCGCCGCTCCGCGTCCGCCGCAGCCAAGACCCCTCCCAGCCCCTCAACTCTCAACCAACCCTCAACCATCCTCCTCGCCGTCACCGGCATGTCCCCCGCCGTCCTCACCGAGACCGTCTGGGCCTTGGCGCAGGAAAAGGAACCGGTGATTCCCGACCGGGTCGTTGCCATCACCACCATCAGCGGACGCCAGGCCATCGAGCGCGAATTACTGATGCCTGCCCAGCCCGACGCCCGCACAGTTTGGCAGGAACTCCGCCGGGCAGTTCTGGGCAAGGCCGCTGAGGAGGACCCACGGCTGAATTTCGATGCCCCCCGGCTCATCGAAGCGCCTAATCCCAGGACCGGCACGAGTGATTGGCTGGAGGACCTGCGCACGCCGGAGGAGAATGCCGCCACCGCCAATTTCATCCTCGCCGAACTCCGGCGCTGGGTGGAAACACCCGATACCCGCTTGGTGCTATCCATCGCCGGCGGCCGCAAGACGATGGGCGCGCTGCTTTACGCCTGCATCTCACTGCTCGGGCGCGACACCGACCGCCTCACCCACGTCCTCGTCAACGACCCGTTTGATGACCCGCGGCTCAAACCGCGCTTTTACTTCCCCAAACAACCGCAGCAGGAGCTGCTAGCTACGGATGGCCGAACGGTCTGCGCGGCCGAGGCGAAGATTGACCTGGCCGACCTCCCGTTCGTGCCGCTGCGCAATCTCTTCGAGCGGGACCTGGTTCGCAAACCCTGCTCGTTCCTGGAACTCGTGCAGCGCTGCCGCGGCAAGGTCGAAGAGATCGCCCGCCGCAACGTGCGGCTCAAGCTCGCCTGGTCCCGCCGTGTCATCGCCGTCAACGACCAGCAGGTAAAACTCTCGCCGCTCCAATGCCTGCTCCTGCTCTTCCTGGCGGAGAACGCAAAACTCGCCCTGCCTGCTCCCGAGAAATACGAAGCTGCTATCGAGCCCTTGCAGGCGTTCGCGGCAAAAGTCAAAGCCGCCTGCGTCGCCGAGGACGGCAACGACTGGCGCGATGAAGCGCTGCTGCCACCCGACTTTGATGGCCAGCGCCTCCGCAAGGTGCTGGACGAACTCAAGACCAAGCTGCGCCAGGCCGGCCCGGATGCGGCAGCCCTCATTCCCCTCCTTCCCGAAAAGGGCCGCTTCACCCTCGACCTCGCCCCCGCCGCCATCACGCTGAAGGATTGAACCGGCAGGGCTGCGCGGTCCTGGAAGGCGTGGGGCAGACCTCCGGTCTGCCGGTTGGAGCCTCCTCCGGAGGCTCCGTTCCGCGGCACAGGGCTGGAGTTCGCGGACACCACGGAGCCGGAGGCTCCGCGAACCGGCAGGTTGGAAACCTGCCCCACATTTCCCCCCGGCCAGGCGCACGTCAGCGGACGTCCCCACCCCCCACGCTCAGGCCCGGTCCTGCTAGTTTACTCTCGTGAAAAGAATCACCTTAGACGCCAATTGCTGCGACGGGTCACTCCGCAATCCGCACTCCGCAATCCGCAATTAAGTGCCCACCGCCGCCATTAACCAGCACGGTTGCCGGGTCTCCCTGAAGAGCGAGCGCCTCGAAGTCTTCGGGCGCAACGAGGCCACCCAGCGCGACGAGGTTCTCCGCGAAATCCCTACCCTCCTTTACTCTGAAGCCGTCGCCTTCCTTCACGCCCACGGCCTCGACCCCGCCCTCGGCCTCCTCCACGCCACCGAGGATGGCCGCTGGTCCCTCGCCCTGGACCTCTTGGAACCCTTCCGGCCCGTCCTCGTCGAAGCCCTGGCCCTGGACCTCTTCAGCCACCAAATCCTCAACGCCGACCATTTCGAGCCCAGGAACGGCGGGACCTATCTCAACGAGGATGGCTGCAAGAAGTTCTTCCTGCAATACGAGCGCCGGATGGAACGTCAGTTCCTCTCGGAGGCCGCCGGCCACCGGACCACCTTGCGCCAGCAGTTGGAGCACCAGGCCGTCATGTACAAGGCCGCCCTGGAAGACGCCGCCAAGTTTCAGCCCTTCCTCATGAACTAATTGCGGATTGCGGATTGCGGATTGCGGATTGCGAATGGTAAACCGTGGCTATGGACCAAGCTCTATTTAAGAAACGCCTGCGGAAACGTCATGAACTGCTCGCCCTCACCGTCAGCTCGATCAACACGGCCCGCCGAAACCAGTGAACCGCAGTGCGCAACCCGCAAGCCCCAATACCCGTTCCCCAATCGGAAATCCGCAATCCGCAATCCCCAATCCGCAATGAAGCCTGGTGGTTCGACGCCTTCCCCCTTGTCCCCTATGAGAAAAGCCCGCCCGGAGAGAAGGAAATGCTGACTCTTCTCGCCTATGACATTTCCGACCAGAAACGCCTCGCCCGCGTCGCCCGGGTCTGCGAAGACTTCGGCGTCCGCGTCCAATACAGCGTCTTCGAATGCCGCCTCGAAGAAGCCGAGTTCACCGAGTTCTGGCTCCGGCTTCTGTCCAAGATTGACGAAGACGAGGACCGCATTGTCGCCTACAAGATTGATGCCCGTTGCGCCAAAGAAACCATGACCGCCGGCAGGATGGTTTGCTCCGAGAAATCACTCTGCTATCTCGTATGAGGTCGCGACCCCCAACCCCCCAAAACAGGCCGGCTCCCGACCTAACTCCGAACTGGCCAACCGCCAGGCTATTGTGTAGATTTACCCGGGTGCAGGCTCGCCGCGGGCGAGGGCCAAAATGGCCCAATTCAGCGGTCGTGACCTGCATGGCCCTGGCGACCCGGCCTGCCAACGGGTTTAGAGGCCGGAGGGCCGGGGGGCCAAAACGCCGAAAGGCAATGGAGACGCGTAGAGCTTGTAGCCTTCGGCGTAGAGCTTGTCGCCGTGGGGCCGGGGGGCCAAAACGCCGAAAGGCAATGGAGACTGGAGAGGTCCTCGATGGTGCTCAGGCCGGCGGTGATGTGGGCCGGGGGGCCAAAACGCCGAAAGGCAATGGAGACTGAGCTGAGTGAGGTAGGTCGGGTTCGCGACGCAGTAGGGCCGGGGGGCCAAAACGCCGAAAGGCAATGGAGACGACTGGATCTGGGCGCGCAGGGTGTCGGTGATGGCGAGGGGGCCGGGGGGCCAAAACGCCGAAAGGCAATGGAGACGTCGGCGGCAGGGAGGCGCGAGAGGGTTAGGGTTTCTGGGCCGGGGGGCCAAAACGCCGAAAGGCAATGGAGACATGAACTCGACCAGCACGCTGTTCATTCCGCCCCGGGGCCGGGGGGCCAAAACGCCGAAAGGCAATGGAGACGCCGTAGAATGTGCCAGTGGCGCCCCCCAATCCGGTGGGGCCGGGGGGCCAAAACGCCGAAAGGCAATGGAGACACTATAAGCCAATATGGTTGCACTTCACCTGGGGGCAGGGCCGGGGGGCCAAAACGCC
>Ga0224558_1002974_pt1 | contig 14804 bp, 16 predicted proteins | sample 714S32024metaG_FD_180682 | JGI IMG/M metagenome (GOLD analysis project Ga0224558, IMG submission 180682) | Peat soil microbial communities from Stordalen Mire, Sweden - 717 S3 20-24 | ecosystem: Environmental > Terrestrial > Soil > Wetlands > Peat | place: Sweden: Norrbotten County, Stordalen... | reverse complement strand
GTTTATGAAGAGTAACGCCCTATAGTCCGGCCAGAACAGGATTTGTTACATGAAGCACTCAAATCGGGGCAACTGACTTTTTAAATCATTTTATGTCCCCGATTTTTTTGTTTCCACAACTATTACTCCATTAGGGGTACTATAATCCAAATATAAAGCGTTTCATCAACCAGGATGTCAACCTGGGGAACATCAACAACGACCAGAGTCTGAACAGAGATAGTTACTGGTTGCCGCCCAGACGTTGACCGCGTCGACGGCGTCAACGCTCACCACGTTGTCCGGGGACGCATACAGCTTCACCCAGGTCAGCCCGCCATCAGACGACTTGAGGATGATTCCCTGGCCGCCCACATAGCCGACCGTGTCCGAGACAAAATCGACCGCATCCAGGGCTGGCTGCGCTGAAGACTGGTTATGCGTCGCAGGCGACGGAATCGTCGTTGCCTGGGTCGTCGTAATCTGCCGGCTTTGAGGGGTCGCAAGTGTAGATGTTGACGCAGCGGGTTTTCCATGGCCGCCGCAGCCAGCCATAACCACGATAAGCAAATAGCCGACAACGAGTAAAACAATCTTTTTTCCCATGGCAGGCACCTCCCGTAGTTTACGATGTCGCAATGGCTACAGTGGTGATCGCACCCTGGCGCTGCAGGACCGGCGCAATAACAAACACGGAAACGGCATTTTTCGATCAAGCAAGGCTTCTTGCTCCAGCCAATTCCTTGGTCAGTTCAAATATTCGGATCAATTTGAGAAATGATCAGTTCTGCCAGCAGATGCTTATCGAAGCCGGCAGGTAGTTGCCGTAGTATCCCGCATCCACATCGATGCTCCGGAACAGCTCGATCTCTTGACCGCCGCTCAGTGGTGTCATGAAAAAGGAGGCATTTTCTCTATTGGTCAGGCGAAGATAGAACAGGTTTTTTCCGTCGGTAGAAAGGATGGGAGTGCAATCCTGGGTATCGGCAGGGCCGGTGGTTATTGGCCTGAATGAACCATCATCCTCTCTCAGCCAGATCCGCTGTCCGGGCACGAGCAATCAGTCACCGTTCTGCCAATCCGTTGCCGGGCCGCGGCAAAAAAAGAAGGTTGCCCGGGTGTAGACTATCCCAGAGCGGTTGTTGTATCCACCAGGCCCTCGCTTCCCCAATCGATGATTTTGCCACTGGAGAGGTCAATCACAGACAGCCGCTTGTTGTCAGTAGCCTCCCTCCCGTCGCCGGCAGTTTAACTTACGCGGGCAGCGGGTCTATGGATGCATAGAGCCAACGGCCTGGCCCGTCCATTATTGACCTAGATCGGATTGAGATTGATGATCGCGGTGGATTCATGGAGCCATATAAGAGCTTGCTGGAGGGCGGCTCGTGTTGACAGGATATGGTATAATTACAATGAAGTAGCGAGACGAATGTCCATTGTTACAACTTCGAGGAGATGATTGTATGCAATCGATCAAAATCGAAATTGAATTACCTGGAGAGGTAGCAAGATATGTTGATTACAAGGATACGAACTATCACCAGAAAGCCAGAGAGATTCTCCTCTATCAGCTTGTCAGGGAGGAAAAGATATCATTTGGAAAAGCTGCCGAGATACTTGGCATGCGTAAAATTGATTATATAACCCAGCTTGGGAAGATGGGAATACCTTATTTTGATGGAGATTTCGATGAAATTTCCTCAGATGTCGAGAACCTGAACAAGTTTTCAGGAGAACAAAGGGTATGATTGTTTCAAATACGACACCAATTGTTTGTTTCCTGAAATTAGGAAGATTAGACATATTGAAAAATATTTTCAATGAAATAATCATATCTCAGGCCGTCTATGCGGAAGTGACCGCAAAGCCTGACGAAGCCGAAGCAATAACTGCTTTAACAGAATCCGGTCTATTCAAAACAAGGCCTGCCGAAAATAAATTTGCTGTTAGCCTGCTTCAGAAACAGATTGGCCTGGACTTGGGCGAAAGTGAATCGATTGTACTGGCACAGGAGCTAAAGGCAGAACTGTTGCTCATGGATGAACGAAAAGGCAGAAGAGTGGCAGCAGAAAATGGCATTAGCATCTCAGGCACTTTGGGTGTACTGATTAAGGTATGTCCAGCGAAGGCTGGTGAGTTCAGCAGGAGTTAGTCCTGCCGGGGTAATAGCCAAAGCCCCGTAGCTTGGATAGCAGTGCTCTTGGGAAACTGAGTGTGCTGGAGTCTATCGACAGGGTCACTGCTAGAGTGACCGCGAGTTGCCAGGCCGTAACGAAAGTGAACGCATAGGTGGCCTCGACAAACACTAACTCTGGAGGCCGAGTCTCCCTTAATCAGGCGAAGGCAGCACGGACTGCCGAAAGTGGCTGATACGGCAGTCCCGCTCTGGCGGGGTATTAGCGACGGCATGGCAACAAGGACTCGCTAAGCAACTGGAGAAACCCTCCTCACCCCGGGAAGAAATTCCCGGAGCAGGGTAAGCCCTATAACCGGAGCACCCGGGAAGTGGGCTGAAAGGTGAGAGGGTGGCGGATGGGTTCGCAGTACCGATGAGTCGCGGTAACGCGCGCAGAGGAAAGGAGCCCTACTGTTTTAGCATTCCTCAATCAATAAGGGAGGCAGAGGCGGAATGATAAATACGCCTATCAGCCTGCATGACCTGCGGGAGAGGATTTACATCAAGGCGAAGGCTGATAAAGCCTGGCGGTTTTGGGGACTGTACGTCCATGTATGCAAATTGGATACCTTGCTTGAAGCTTATCTGATGGCCAGAAAGAACAATGGCGCTCCGGGAATCGACGGGGTTACCTTTGAAGCCATCGAAGAGAGCGGAGTGCAGGAGTTCCTGGAGCAGATACGGAACGAACTGGTCTTCGAAACGTACCAACCCGCCCCGAACCGGAAAAAGGAGATACCAAAGGGCGGGGGAAAATTCCGCACTTTGGGCATTCCCTGTATCCGAGACCGGGTCGTCCAGGGTACCCTCAAGCTCATTCTGGAACCCATCTTCGAAGCGGATTTCCAAGAGGGGTCATTTGGGTACCGCCCCGAGCGAAAAGCCCAAGACGCCGCCAAGAGAGTCGGTGGGTCTGCATACTGCGGGAAGACGACAGTTATCGACGTTGATCTCGAAGCGTACTTTGGTGCGCCAGGATAAGCCTGGTGCCTCCAGCGGGTGAGATTCCCGCCCCGGAAAGGAGCATAGCCACTCCACCGGGAATCGAGTCTTGGGTCCGTGTGTGGCAACAGCATGGACTAAGCGTAGACAGAGCGACATCCAGGCCGTAACGCAAGTGAAGCTATTGAGCCTCGTTAGAAGTCCGGGGGCCGACATGGTCGAAAACATGGAAGGCAACAGTAGGTAGCCGCAAAAGGCGATGGCTGCCGGAGACCCCGGCGGGGTCTGAGTGCACGGCATGGATGGAAACGGAAGCATCTAGGAACCTGGGAGATCCACTGCGGTCTTCGCAAAACGGAGTATGCCAACTGAATGGACCATCCACAAGAAGGCAGACGCCGCGGTGGAAGTCGGACCCGCTGATAGTACTCGGAGCGTGGGAAAGCCACACACATGGGGAAGCGGCGGGGCAGAGTGAACTCCTGACAGGGACACATTCTCTACACGCAGAGGCAGGATAAGGATGTCAACACAACTGGACAGGATAGCAGCAAAAGCCAAATCAGAACCGAAACTGCGCTTCACAGCCCTTGCGCACATCATCACGCCGGACTTTCTCAAGGAGACCTGGCGCATGATGAACCGCAAAGGGGCAAGCGGAGTCGATGGAGAGACTACCAAAGAGTTCGAACGCGACCTGGATGACCGCGTCCATGACATCTGGGAACGCCTCAAGGCCAACCAGTACAAGGCGCCGCCGGTACGGCGAGTGGAGATACCAAAAGGCGAGGGCAAGACCAGGCCATTAGGCATCCCCACCGTAGAAGACCGGCTGGTGCAAAGGGCGGTCACCCGTATCCTGCAAGCCATATTCGAAGCCGATTTCCTGGACGTCTCGTACGGATTCCGGCCCGGCAGAAACCCTCACCAGGCCCTGAGAGCAATGAGAGCGCATATCGTGACCAAGAAAGTGCGGTTCGTATTTGAAGCGGATATCCGTGGCTACTTCAACCACATCAACCACGAGTGGCTGATGAAGATGGTCAAACAGCGGATAGCTGACCCGGTCATCATCAATCTGATCGGGAAATGGCTGAAAGCTGGAGTGATGCTGAACGGAGTGGTTGTGCGCAACGAGGAAGGCACTCCCCAGGGTGGGCCAATAAGCCCGGTGCTGGCGAACATCTATCTGCACTATGTTCTCGACCTCTGGTTCGAGAAGAAGCACCGGAAATGCCTCCAGGGGGAAGCCTATTTGACCCGTTTCGCCGACGACTATGTGGTCTGCTTTCAGTACAAGCGAGATGCAGAGGGCTTTCAGATACTGCTGAAGGAACGTATGCGCAAGTTCGGACTGGAACTCGCCCCGGAAAAGACGCGGCTCATATCATTTGGCCGTTTTGCCAGAGGGGATAAGGCGGGATATGGCGAGAAGCCGGAGACCTTCGATTTCCTGGGCTTTAAGCACGTGTGCGGGGTTGACAACAAGGGCAAGTTTGCCTTAATCAGAATCCCTGCTCAGAAAAGTTGCAGGAAGTTCCTGGACCGGGTCCACGAATGGTTGACGGGGCATATGCACTGGAAGCGCAGGGACCAACAAAAGCAGCTCACCCTGATGCTAAACGGGTTCTATCAGTACTTTGCGCTCTACCACTGCAAGAGCAAGCTGGATTCGATACGCTGGGAAGTGGTGAATCAATGGGTCAGGTGTCTACGGCGCAGGAGCCAGAGGCACAGGATGTATTGGTGCTACCTCAAAAGCAGGCAATGGTTCGAACTCCCATATGCCAAAACTCTTCATCCAAACGTCTGAGGAAGTGACTGCTGTGAGTCACCTGGGGAGCCCGGTGCGGGAAAACCGCACGCCGGGTTCTGAGCGGGGGGGCGGGGCACAAGCGCATGAAAGATGCGAGGCCCGAGCACCTACCACACATAACATCCGTCACGACATCCTGTTGCAGAAAGTCGCAGCCAGGGTGAACGACCCCCAGGTAATGCATCTGCTTAAACTGATTCTCAAAGCTGGCGGTAAACGCGGTGTGCCGCAGGGGTCACCACTATCGCCGCTGCTTGCGAATCTCTACCTCAATGAAGTTGACAAAATGCTGGAGAAGGCCAAAACAGTCACCAAGGACGGACGAGGCATGCATATCGAATACGCTCGCTTTGCCGACGACCTAGTGGTGTTGGTGGACGGTCATCCGAAGTGGCAGTGGCTAGTGGAAATGGCGTACAAGAGACTCCTTGAGGAATTCGGGAAGCTGGGCGTCCGGGTGAACGAGCAGAAAAGTCGGATTGTAGACCTGTGGAAAAAGGAAAGCTTCGGATTCGTGGGCTTTGATTTTCGGTTGGGGCGCAGCCGCAAGGGTAAATGGATTGTGATAAGCACGCCCAAGCTCAAGTCCCGCTCCAAACTGCTTCAAAAGCTCAAGGATATCTTCCGGCGCTACAAGTCTCAGCCTATCGGGACGGTGATATTTCTGATTAACCCCATCCTCCGGGGCTGGGTCAACTACTTCCGGGTCGGCAACTCCGCCAAATGCTTCAGCTACATAAGGCGATGGGCGGAGCTAAAGGTGCGACGACATCTGCAGCGGGCAAGGCAAAAAGCAGGTTTCGGCTGGGAACGGTGGAGTAGGGAATTCATCTACAAGTACCTGAAGCTCTATAACGATTTCCGGATACGGTACTGTTGAAATCTCGAAAGCACGACCATGCCGATAGGTCTCATAACCCTTGATGTGAAGCTGGCAGGTAAGCCGGATGCGGGAAAACCGCATGTCCGGTTTGATGTGGCGGATGCTGGAAACGGGGAAGATGACCCGCTTGAGGGGGACACTCGCCCGAAAGGGGAGAAACGGCTTGGCCTCACAAGGTCTGCACTACTACCGCGCCAGTATCCGACCCTACGCAAAACAGATGAATCTGGTTAAGGAAATCAGACCCTTATTAAACGAGCTTATAACAAAAGACATAAGAATCGGGAACAACCTTTTGAAGAAAGTGCTTGAATCTGTAAACGAAAATGAATGATTATCAGGGCGCATAAAACCCTCATTGAATAGCGAGGGTTATTTTGTGGTGATGCCCCGCCGGAGGCTATGGTGGTCGTGCCAGGCTTTTTGGTGGCCGTGTGTTAGGGGAAAGTAGTGGAAATGGAATGCTACCGGGAATGCTACCCGAATCAGAAACAAATGAAAAATATGAGTTAAAATGATAAATTGATATTCTGCAGAACCACGTAAATGCAGTGTTATTGGGAATTATGACGTGCCATGACGTGTCCTGAAAAATAAGAGCACAGAATTGGTAAGGCGGCGGTCTCCGGTTCAAGCCCGGATGTGGGCAACGGAGGAGAACTGATCGGATCTGCCAAAGGAGGCATGGCGATGTTTGATGAAAAAGAGGAGATAAGAAAGCAGTTGATGATTTTCGTTAGCGAAGGTCGCCCCATCGTCGAAATGTATTGCCGACATCAGAAAACCTGCCGGATTCCGTGGGGGATGCTCCACCAGCTGAACGTGCTGCGCGATCTACAGCTTCCGTAGCCTGCTGTATACCCCCCGGCTTTGGTCACTAAGGATCTGGCAAGGCCAGTTGGGCGCTATTGATCATACCGAAACTAATACCGTCCTAATACCGTCCTAATACCGTCCTAATACCGTCCACCATTAAACTCATGCAGGACAAGCACTTGGGCGATACGGATGATATGGACGACATTTTAAGTATCTTTGGGGGGCTTTTTGTGGAGATGGTTTTTAAGGTGTACACAGTATTGTAGACAGGCATAACCCGGACGTATAGTTATAATAACTCAAGGTTGGTGTCGTGATTGTATGACAGGGAGCTCAAGATTGAAGTCGTGAAAAATGGTGCTTGAAAAAAAGGACAAGGTGCCAGGGAAACTGCTAGGAAACTTGGGATAAGCAGGGCCACCTTGGCCGGATGGATGAGAGAGATCAGGGAACATGAAGAAGAAGCCTTTCCCGGCAGTGACCATCGGCACGGCGGTAATCTTGGCCTGGCTAGCTTTCTCTCCCAGGACCACATACCAGACACCGTCGGCATTCCAAGAGTGCCGAATAAAGTCTTATGGTAAGCGCCTGTATATGGAAAAAAACTTGGGGATAAATTGGGGATAGGTTTCTTATAGTATCACCAAATCATACCCAATATTACCCAGTTTTCCAGCAATAGAATCTCGCAATACCAAGCCTTTCAAAACATTGCATAGCACTGCATAATGCATTTATTGTGACTCTTAATCACAAGGTTGAGGGTTCGAGTCCCCCATGGCGCGCCAAGAGTACCAAGCACTTTAGGGATCTGGAGTGCTTTAATTTTGGGTCAAAGGGAGCAACGGGGGAGCAACGAGCATTTTTTTATTCCAAAATAACTATGAAAACTGAACTCCCTTTCCCGCATTGAGAAGTGGCAGTTTTGATGTAATGAGGATATAAAACACCGGCCATTATTCAAAAAAGATTTTAGTTGCAGGGGTGGTCATGGGTCTTCTAATCCGAGTGTCGGGGGTTCGAATCCCTCCTGGGACACCAGAGACATCAAGCCCTCCAGGGATCTGGAGGGCTTTAATATTGGGTCAAGTACAGCTACCGTACAGCTCATCGGTGTTCTGTTAAGGTATACAAATACCATTGAAACCCAAGTTTAACGCATAACCCCTGGAAAATAATAAGGCATAATGTCGAAACTACTCCTTGAATAGCAGGATAATAGCATCCATTTGTGGAATTCTCCTCCAGACAATATTCTGAGAGGGGAATTACATTGACTCCAATGCCCGGTAATCTTGATCCTCATGAAGTCGAAAAGATGTTGAATAAAATGTTCACCCCTGAATGGCTCAGAGAAGCGGCGACCAGGGTCAAGTATGTCCAGCGCCAGAGAAAAGTTGATCCGGTAATTCTGTTCTGGATTCTGGTGCTAGGCTTTGGAACCGGAGTGCAGCGCACTATAGCATCCCTGCGAAGAGCCTATAAAACAGCATCTGCGGAAAGCATCGTCCCATCTGCCTTTTATGGTCGTTTTAGCGCCGGTCTGGTCGCTTTTCTCAAGGAATGCATCACTCACGGTGTGGCGGATCTGGCCAGTAACGCCAGCCTCGCTCTTTCAGATAAATTGGCCGGATTCAAGGACATAGTTGTAACAGACGGCACGATCATCAAACTGCATGACACATTGGCTGAAAAGTTTCCAGGCTCAAGACACAAGGCCGAACTCAAGATAAACCTTGTCACCGGACTCACCGGCAACACCAAGAGCATCGGGCTCTTTTCCGGCAAGACCGCCGAACTGAAGACCATCCGTATCGGTCCCTGGGTAAAAGACAACATCTTATTGTGCGATCTCGGTTTTTTAAATACGAAATGTTCAGCAGAATCGTAAAAAACGGAGGTCACTTCGTCAGCCGCCTGAAAACCGGAGTCAACCCCACCATAGTCTCAGTGTTGCGCACCTATCGGGGCAACGCCATCAATCTCTCCGGCAAAAAGCTTCAGGATGTTCTGCCGCTTCTGAAGCGGGAAGTGATCGACATCCTAATAGAAGCCGAATTCAAGGTCAGCGCATCCAGGGCTAAAAAAGCCGGGGATGACCGGTTCGAGACCTATCGTTCTATGGAAGAAGAAACTAAAGATGATGACCTGTTCGAGGTCTACCACCCCAGAGGCCGCACAACCAAGATCAAAGAGACATTCCGTCTGATTGGAGTTTTCGATAAGGAGACCGAGGAGTATCATCTCTATCTTACCGACATCACTCCGGATCAACTTTCGGCCGAGGATGTGGCGCTTCTATACCGGGCGCGCTGGAGTGTGGAAATGGTCTTCAAAGAGCTCAAGCGCCTTTATAAGCTGGACACGATAACCAGCGAGAAGCCCTTAGTCATCGAGTGTCTGGTGCTGGTGGCCATGCTCACTCTGGTGGTAAGCCACCGGGTGCTAAACCATGTGCGTTCTTTTACTCCTGAGAAGAGCGAACGATTTACCCCGCTTCGCTGGGCGGAGTTCTTCTACTCATCAGCGCCACGGCTCATGGACCGGGTGTTGCATTATGTCGGCATTGACATTGATTCTGTCACGATGATGTTGTTTTACATGGGCGAAGGCATCGATCCCAACGTGAATCGAGAGCGTTTGATGACGCCATGGGTAAAGCCGAATTGCCAGTTAATTAGATCCTCTAATTGACAAAAATGGTTAACAGATCAGTGCGGCCGAGCAAGGTTGCATCATATAGCAGGTGCGATTCCCGCCGGGCAAGGTCTAGCCAACCACCCGTAGCCAGCCTTGGAGCGCAGCAGGTAACTGCTCCGTTTAAGCGTAGGTAGGCGAGCTAGCAGGCCGGAAGCCGAAAGGCCGAAGCAATTGAGCCCCGAAATTTACGTAAAAGGGTAGGCCGATGCCGTTGATCTGGCAGAAGGCCACATCAGTCAGGTCGTAATGGCGAGACCTGACTGGCTGCCCCGGGGTCGGAGAGCCTGGCATGCTGGACACTGTTATGATGCGATAACTCGGGAGACCCTGTCGCTCTTCCCTGCAAGGGGGAGTATGACCGACAAGCGATAAAAAGTGAGGGAGTCAAATGGTAATGGCAGGGAGTCGGATGTGCGCCACGAAGGCGAGGGGCTGTCCTCTAACAGCCCGAACCGTGCTTAATCAAAGATGAGGGATGGCCCCTCGGAGCCGCTGTACAGGCGGAGGCTTCAAACCACCGTAAGCTGCTGTGGTCAAAAGTCATGGTGGTGAGCGTTACGGGAAAAGGCGAGGCAAGACCTCGTCAGGTGAGTGCCGATGGAGACGAACAACCGTGAACCGCTGTAGAAGTGTCGAAACCCTGCACTGACGTCATCAAAAACGAGCTCTGTCCGATGGCTCGGGATAAATCTGGGAGATACCTGTTTACTGCCCAGGTGGTGGCCGGCATGAAGGCGGCGTGAACGCGGCGCAGGCTTCGGTTAGGAACGTGGGAACCTGCCATCCGATGCTAAGGGAAAATTCCAAGCGGAAGACCCGCAAGGACGAAAGTACCGATGCGGATGGCAGGGGCGGAACAGCCCGTAGTAGTAATGAAACCTCGTAATGGGCGTGGAGCGAAGGGGCTGTGTCATTCAGTTTTGTTTATCGGTCAACCGATAAGGGAGGAGCCAATGGACAAGACAAAGCCGTATGAAATCTCCAAGTATGTGGTAGTGAAAGCGTTCCAACGAGTAAAAGCGAACAAAGGGGCAGCCGGAATAGACAACGAGAGCCTGGAAGCGTTCGAAGCGGATCTGAAAAACAACCTCTATAAGATCTGGAACCGGATGTCTTCCGGCAGCTATTTCCCTCCGCCGGTCAAAGCGGTAGAAATACCCAAAAAGACTGGCGGAACAAGGATTCTCGGGGTTCCCACTGTGGCCGACAGAGTTGCCCAGATGGTAGCCAAAATCTATTTCGAACACAAGGTGGAGCCGATATTCCACCCGGACTCCTACGGCTACCGGCCGGAAAAATCGGCTGTGGATGCCCTCACAGTCACTCGCCAGCGTTGTTGGCGGTATGACTGGGTGCTGGAGTTTGACATCAAGGGTCTGTTTGACAACATCGACCACGAGTTGCTGATGAAGGCGGTACGGAAGCACACCAGCATCCCCTGGGTCATCCTCTACATTGAGAGGTGGCTGAAAACTCCCTTCCAGATGCCGGATGGCACTCTTATAGAGCGCACAAAAGGCACTATGCAGGGTGGGGTGATTAGTCCAGTTCTGGCCAATCTGTTTCTTCACTATGCCTTCGACACGTGGATGGCCAAGAATCACCCGGACAAACCATTTGCAAGGTATGCCGATGATGCAGTGGCGCACTGCTACACCAGGCAGGGCGCTGAAAGGCTCCTTGCTGGTCTTCAACAGCGGATGGCGGAGTGCAAGCTGGAGCTGCATCCGGGCAAGACTCGCATTGTCTACTGCAAAGATGACGACCGGCGAGGAAATTACCCGGAAACCAGCTTTGACTTCCTGGGCTATACCTTTCGCCCTCGAATGTCTAAGAGCAAGTACGGCAAATACTTCGTCAACTTCACACCGGCGGTCAGCAATAAGGCGAAAGCGGCCATGCGGCAGACTATTCATGACTGGCGCATGCACCTCAAGCCAGATAAGACCATTGAGGATTTGTCCCGCATGTTCAACCCAGTGGTTAGAGGATGGATAAATTACTACGGGCGCTTTTGCAAGTCAGAGCTCTACTCCGTACTTTGGCACATGAACCGGGCGCTAGCCCGCTGGGCGTTTAAGAAGTTCAAGAGGCTACATGGCCATAAGCGTCGAGCGGAACACTGGCTCGGTAAGATTGCCAGACGAGAGCCGGGACTGTTTTCACACTGGCAAATGGGGATTACCCCTGCGGCTGAATGATAGGAGCTGGATGAGCTGAGAAGTTCACGTCCAGTTCTGAGAGAGACTGGGGGTGAAATTCCCCCGGTCTACTCACCTGAGGGGCGCTTGGCCAATCAGACATGAAATCTGGCATGGCTGCGTACTGAGGCACCGCCAATCGAAAGGGGCGGCAACGGAGCGGCAGTTAGCCTAAACCTGACTAATGCTGAGAGGCCTTCGTCTACTCGACCGCATGAGACACCGGCTAAAACTGCTGAACGAACGACTTTTTAAAAGCCTACTTGTCAAGGTTCAAGTAAGATTTCCCTTGGAGCGGAAAATGGGTATATAATTCTTTTTGTTAAATACTTAACATTTTATTTTTATTCATCATGATATTATCTCTCACAAGAACAGTGACCTGCCTAGAGGCGGCTACTTAGGAAGGAAGTGATTCAATATGGAGGTGCGCATTGTTGCCTGTGGCATCTTCCAGCCAGAACTGGAACAGGTGCTCAGGCAGATCAGAGAAGAGCGGCCAAATGATTCCTTGATTGATGTGACCTACGTACCCCCTGCCCTGCATGTTGACTACGACAAGCTAAAGGATGGCATCACTAACGCCCTTGATCATGTATCTGAACCGAAAAAAATACTTTTATTCGGTTCGATGTGCCATCCGGAGATCGGAGAGTTTACTGAAAAGTATCATGTTGTCAGGTTGTCGCCGGGCAACTGTATCGAATTGATCTTGGGGAAGGAACGACAAAAGGAGATTGAAAAAACTGCAAAGGTGTTCTACCTCACCCCTGGATGGCTGCTGAACTGGAAAGATATCTTCCGGCAGGGGCAGGGCTGGGATGAGATAGACGCCAGGATCAACATGGGCTTCTATGATAAGATCCTGCTTCTGGACACCGGCGTTTCCGAATTCAGCGATGAGGACCTGCTGGAGTTCTTTGAGTATACCCAGGTGCCGATCGAGATCGAAAAAGTCGACCTTGCAGTATTCAAAGAAAATGTCGTCCAGGCAATAGAGAAAGCACTGGATGTAGAATCTGCAGTTGTTGCCGGTTGAGCTTAACCAAATACATTTTTTTAAGGAGGTGAGTTCGCGTGGTTCTTAATGAAGAGATCAAAGATGTGATATCAAAGGCCCCATTTATTCCCCTCGTTACCGTATCTGCGCAGGGGGAGCCCCACCTGATCGTGGTAGGGAAGGTAGCGGAGACCAGGGAAGGAGACGTGCTCTGCTTCGGCATCCACAAGATGGAGGTTACCCAGCAGAACATCAAGAACAACGGTAAAATGCAAGTGTTGATTGCAACGATGGAAGGCGGCCCCAAGGGATTCAGGCTGGAAGGCACGGCTAGCATTGTAGGGAAACTGGTTCTGTTCAAAGCAGAAAAGGCAGAAGCGCTGCTGTAGCCCTTTGAATCGTTACAATAATCCCGCTTCCGGCAGGCGGGATTATTGTGCTTATGGATTTATGGCGGCACCTGGCTTTATCTGGTAGAATCTTTTTAAGGATTCGTGAGCGCGAGGTAAATGAGAATGAAGAGGTGCATTATCTGCTTGCAAGAACTGGATCTGTTCCAGGGGCTCGAAAGTGAGCAGTTGGCTAATATGTGCGCCTGCACGGCGAGAAAAAGACTGCCCAAGGGGGAGTACCTGTTCCGCCAGGGAGAAATCGCGCGCACCGTTTACCTGATCAAATCGGGCAAGCTGAAGCTTGTGCAATCGACAGAGGATGGACAGGAAACGATTCTGGATGTATGCGGACCCGGTGAAGTCCTCGGTGAATTATCGCTGTTCCAGGAACAGGATGAGCCTTCCAGCGCAATCGCCATGGAAGAGGTCTGTATCTGCTGCTTCAGCAAACAGCAGTTTGAAACTTTGCTGAAGCAGGATCCCTCTTTTGCATTGAGAATCATCAGCTACTTGGGGCAGAAGCGATATGAAGTGATGCAGAAGCAGAGTGAAGACTCCAGGCAGACAGTAAAAGAAAAAGTGCTAAGTCTGTTTTATCGTTTTGCCAATGAATATGGGAAGAAAAGAGCAGATGGGGTGTTGATAGAACTGCAAATCACCCAACAAGAACTGGCAGATATGATCGGTTCTTCAAGGGTAATGGTAGTGCAGGCAATCAAAGAACTGAAGGCTTTCAATGTCATAGACCGGGAGAAAAGATATTACATCTTAAAAAAGGATCCTTGCCTTGCAGTTCACGCCTATGAATTGGATCAGAAGATGCGACCCCGATCATAACCACCCTCTTGGGCAAGATGTTAGGAAGGAATATTCCCAAGACTTTCCGACTCTTGCAGCAGCGTGGCATGGTTTTGATTGAGCACACTCGATATTTTGCTTAACATGTGACACTACAATTAATAATTAAGGAGGTCATCCAGCTTTATGAGTAAATCTAATAAATTGTTTATTCTGTGGACAAATGCAGACGTAATAACATCCGATAAAATGGTAATGATGTATGCTACTAACAGTATGTTACACAATTGGTGGGATGAGGTTACGGTGATTATCTGGGGGGCTACAGCAAAACTTGTTGCAGAGAATGCCATGCTGCAAGAGAAGATTAAAATTGCTCAGCATACGGGCGTTAACTTTTCAGCTTGCAAGGCATGTGCCGAACAATTGGGTGTATCAGAAAAGCTAGTAGAACTGGATATTGAAGTAATATATTGGGGAGAAGGATTGACTGAGATTATTAAAGAAAATGAAAAACTAATTACAGTCTGATACGGTGCTTCGATATTTTGCTCGTCACGAGTCCAGGCACTCAAAGAGTTGAAGGCGGCCAAAATCATCGACCAGAAAAAAAGGTTTTATTTTTTAAAAGAAGACCCCTGCCTGGCAAAACACAATTTTGAATAGCACCATCCCTGACGGATGGCCGTTCCCGAGTTAGTGACCGTTTCGCAGGTGGTCAGGCGAGTCTAACACAATATCGGCACAATCATTTTAAGAAATATGAAGGGGGTAGCAGAATGATCTTAGGGATCAGCGCGAGCGGCAGGAAAGACGGAGTGACTGGCGAGGCAGTAAAAACAATTTTAGAGGCAACAGGACTGGAATACGAATACGTATCCCTCAGCGGAAAGCGGATCAATGGCTGCATTGGTTGTACCCTTTGCGCTTCAGATAATACATGCAAAGTTAAAGATGATTGGAATGCCATAGGCGAAAAAATGCTCAATGCTGATGCGATTGTTTTCGGAGCGCCCAACTATTTCGGAAGAATGAATGCGTTGGGACATGCATGCTGGGAGAGGACGTTTAGCTTTCGTCACAGAGAGATATTTAATT
>Ga0224558_1002973_pt1 | contig 14808 bp, 10 predicted proteins | sample 714S32024metaG_FD_180682 | JGI IMG/M metagenome (GOLD analysis project Ga0224558, IMG submission 180682) | Peat soil microbial communities from Stordalen Mire, Sweden - 717 S3 20-24 | ecosystem: Environmental > Terrestrial > Soil > Wetlands > Peat | place: Sweden: Norrbotten County, Stordalen... | reverse complement strand
GAGCTGGTGCCGGTGGAGCTGGTGCCGGTGGAGCTGGTGCCGGTGGAGCTGGTGCCGGTGGAGCTGGTGGAGCTGCTACCGGTGCCAGTCGAGCTGCTGCCGGTAGAGGACGATGAAGAAGAGGCGGACGGGCAACCGAGCCTCTGATCCGTAACAAGCTGATCGTCTGCGGTTGCCAGCGTCGACTGGTCCGAGATGAGCTGCTGCTTGTCGGAGCTCAACTGGGCCTGCGCAGATGCGAGCTGCGACTTGTCTTGTGCGAGCTGCGACGCCGAGCCACCCTGTTGAGCTTCCTGCAACGCTGTCTCGGCGCTCTGGAGATTTGCAATGGCAGTCTCCAGGTTCGCCCGCGCTGTGGTCGGGTCAATCGTGGCGAGTACTTCTCCAGCCCTGACCTGGTCCCCGACTACGACGTCGACGGCGGTGACCGTGCCGCTAGCGGTGAAGTTCTCGTTGACGGCGGTGGCAGGGCTGATATTGCCGGAGGCCGTGACACTTTCCTGGACGATGCCGCGCTGTACCGTGACGGTCCGAGCGATGCCGGTCGACGCGGAGCTGGTCTGGTAGATCGATCGCAGGCCGAATCCGGCGACCGCAGCGACGGCCAGAACGAGGACGCCGTAGAAGGCAACCTTGCGCCTTCGTCGCGTGGGAGGCGCGCCAGTGGCTTCTTCCGCCGCCATGTCCGGACGCGACCTGTGAAAGATGGACTTCACTGCCAATCCTGTCCTTTACTCATAGGGAGAGACCGGCGAGATGGAGGGATGAGGCACACAGCCGATCAGCTTGTCGTCGACGTCGAGCTTGTACTGGGCGGCGGAGTGAACTTCGGCTGGAGACTTGCGCAGGCGGCGAGCGCCTTTTGGACGGACGTGCTCTTCGTGTTGAGCGTGGTCGACGTGCTCGAGTCGGTGCCCGAAGACCCACTGGGCAACGTCACGCCGTGGAGCTTCAGGCAGTTGCGGTACGCGGTAAGGGCCGCGCTCGAGAAGCCGCCCGGCCTGGTGCCGAATCCCTTCGGACGCAGGCTCGCGCACGCGGCGAGCGCCTTTTGGACCGACGCGCTCTTCGTGTTGAGCGTGGTCGACGTGGTGGAGCCGGAAGACCCACCGGGCAACGTCACCCCGTGGAGCTTCAGGCAGTTGCGGTACGCGGCAGAGGCCGCGCTCGAGAAGCCACCCGGCCTCGTGCCGAGTCCCTTCGGACGCAGGCTCGCGCACGCGGCGGACGCCTTTTGAAACGCGGGAGAGTTAAAGCTCCCACCTGTCGGGAAGCTCCCTCCTGTCGGGAAGCTTCCTCCTGTCGCGCCTGTTCCGAACCCGCTGAACTTCACACCGTGCTTCTGCATGCACGCGGCGTATGCGGTCAATGACGACTTTGAACTGCTGCTGGCACTTGTCGCGGCGCTCGTCGAGGAGGTCGTCGAGGAGGCCGCGCTCGATGATCCGCCCCCGCACGCGCTCAACGCGACGGAGCCGACGAGCACGATAGCCAGCAAAGGAAACGAGACCCGCCACACCGACCGGATCCGGAGCGCGGGCGATGACGGACTATTTCGGCGAACGGTTCCGCGCATATTGGGAACTCCCTTTAGAAGTCATGTTCATCTTCATCCGATGTCGACGTTCGGATTGACAAGGAGTACAGAGCCCAACGTCGGCTTCGGTGTCGGGGATGGGCGTGCGATGTGCAACAGGATGATTCTGGACCTCAATTCTGAGAGCAAGCTGTGAACCAGTAAAGTATCGCCTGTGGCCGGGCCCACTTCCTCCACGCACACACCACATCGTGCACTGGGCCGACGGCGACCGTACCGGCCCTGACAGTCTCAGACCGCGACGCCGGGATCGAGATGTCCCGACGCCTCAAGGTAGTCACTCGGGAACTCCTCGCCTCGAGAGTCGAAGATACCTCGGCGACCGCCCCTGCGGCGCCATCTTTGGCGTATAGAAGCCGGGCCCGAAGAAGTTTTTGCCGCCTTCAAGAACCACCTCAGCTACCTGTCCCACAGCGGCTCGGTCTTCCCCGAGCTAGCCGAGGAGCTGGCCGGATACAGGAAGTCCTCCGGAGCTTTGAGATTCCCCGTCGACCAGCCTCTACCGCCCGAGCTGGTCGAGAAGCTGATCGCCGTGCGGCTACGGCAGGCCTTCCCTCAAATGCCTGGAGACAAGCTGGGAGCTCGGGCGCGACTGCGGTTGCCAAACGCAGGTGAAGCGGGAGCGACCTAATCGGCAGGGGTGGACCCGGGGTCTCCAAACCAACCCGGGAACGGAAGGAGACTCCAGGGAGCACCAACGACAGTATGTGGGGAATTGACCTGCACCGTCGACGCTCGGTGATCGTGAGGATCACCGACGACGGTGAGATGCTCGAGACCGTGCGCGTGGTCAACGACCCGCTCCAGCTCACCTTCGCAATGGCCAACACCCCCAATGATCCCGAGGTGGCACTCGAAGCGACCTGTGGCTCGTACTGGGCGGCCGATCTGTTAGAGCTAGAAGCCGAGGGAGCACACGTGCACCTCGTCCATCCCCTTGGTCTGCACTGGGGCTCAAGGCGCGTGAGGAGCGACGTGCTCGATGCCACCGAGCTGTGTGTCAGCCTGACTGCTCGAACGCGGAGAGTTGGTGACGGCGCCAGTTTGCATGCTTCACCTCGGCCACGTTGAACAGGGGCTGTGGACCTCGGCGGCGGCTGGCAATACACATCGTCTCACCTCCAAGAGAGCCTGGCGGCCCGACCCACGGTGTAGAGACCGAGATCCCGGCGTAGGAGAACAGGGAAGAGCTCGCGCTGTAGGACTGTCCCCATAAACAAAGGAGCCCCGGTCCCTTCAGAGGACCAGGGCTCCCATCACACCTTGCTAGAAGGTGTTGTCCCTTGGTTAGAGGGGCAAGAGCGTCTGGCTTGCCGCAAAGTCGGTCGTGCTGCCGGTGGCGTACACCGCGTTCGACGTGGTGCTCGCACCAGGAGCGGTGTAGACGATGCTGGCACTACCCGTGCTGGCAGCGAAGGCTCCAGTCAGGGTCAGCACGTCACCGACCGTTGTGCAGCCGGTGGCGACACCACCGACACTCACACCCTGGTAGTAGTAGACGAAGTCGCCATCAGCACCCGTTGTCGGGCACGACACGGCCGCGCCGTAGGTGATCGCGATTGATGTCGCGCCCACGACCGCTGACACCATGGCCGGCGCCGGTGCTGCCGTCAGCGGGAGCGTCTGCGTTGCCGCAAACTGCGGGAAGTCGACGGTGGCGTTCACCGCGTTCGCCGTGGTGCTCGTCGCAGGGGCGGTGTACACGATGTTGGCGGCACTCCCTGGCAGGGTAAAGGTTCCAGTCAGGGTCACCACGTCAGCGGCCGCCGCGCAGGCGGTGACCGTACCACCGGAGGTTGTTCCAGAGGAGTTGTACGTGAAGTCGGCCACCGTGAACGTTGACGGGCAAGCCACAGCCTCGTTGTAGGTGATCGCGATTGTCGTCGCGGTCACGGTCGCCGACACCATGGCGGGCGTGGTCCACGGACCCGAGAATGTCTGCGTCGCCGCGTAGAGGGCCGGCACGGCTCCGGTGGCGAACACCGACAGCGTCGCACTGTTCGTCGCAGGGGCGGTGTAGACGATGTTGGCACCAGACCCTGGTGGGTCGTTGGCCGACACCGTCAGGGTCAGCACGTCACCAACACACGCTGCGCCGGTGATCGGATCGGTCGCTACGCCGGTGTAGTAGTAGGCGAAGGCGGCGTCAGCAGTCGTTAGGCAAGTCACGTGCTCGTTGTAGGTGATCACGACCGTTGTCGCGGTCGTGTACGCCGACACCATCATCGGAGCTGCCGGCGGCGTCAGCGCAAGTGTCTGCGTTGCCGCATAGACCGGGCCGGTGGCGGACACCGATGCCGTCGAGCTGTTCGTCGTAGGAGCGGTGTAGACGATGCTGCCGCCAGTGCTCCCTGGCAGGGTGAAGACCCCGGTCAGGGTCAGCACGTCACCGACACACGCGACGGCGCTGGACGACGTGATACCGGACGCTGCACCAGTCCAGTAGTACGCGAAGTCGGCCTGCGCGCCAGCAAGGCTCGGGCAGGTCACGGCCTCGTTGTAGGTGATCGCGATTGTTGTGTCGGTCACTGCCGCCGACAACATTGTCAGCCCCGAAGACGTGAAGTACCCGAAGGCGTCGATCACGACGTTGACCGTCGCACCCTGGCTGTTGTAGACGACCACTTTGCCGGTACCGGCCGTGTCCGCGACAGTGAAGTTCGGGATGATCTCCTTGGCAACCCAGTTGACGTCAGAGGCGACAGGGTTCGTCGTGGTGGACGTCGGGTAGACGGTGAGGTAGCCAGAGGCGTTGCCTGCAACCGCCGTGAAGTTGGTCGCCACGGCTGACGCGTTGGCGGGGATCCCGCTGGCGGCCGTGGCAAGGTTGAAGCTCTCCGAGGTGTTAGCCGTGATCGGCGTGCCGTTGAGGGGAGTGGCACCACGAGTGTCGGTGATGCGGACCGGTGTGATCGGCACAAAGTACGAGCCGGTAGCACCGCTGCCGGTGTAGTAGCCGTCCACGTCGACGTCCACGTTCACCGTGCCGGTGTGGTTGTAGACCTCGATCTGGCCGCCGGTGCCGACTCCGACCGTCAGGCGGTTCGCGACGGCTTGGCCAGCCACGAAATTGACGTTCGACGCGGTCGGCATAGCGGTCACACCAGCCGGGTAAGCGGTGAGGAAGCTCGCCAGCGTCCCGTGGGCGGCAGTCACGTTGGCCACCACGGCCGTCGCGCTTGCTGGCACTCCGTCAGCTGTAGCGGTGCCCGCGACGGTGACCGGCAAGCTGGTGCCCGGGCCGATCGCCGTGCCGAGCTGGAGGTTGCCGAGCACACGCGTCGGCGACAGGGAATTGTACAACCCGCTGCCGTTGGTCGAAGGAGTGCTGGTGTAGTAGCCATCCACGTCGACCACGACGTTGGTGCTACCGGCATGGTTGAAGATCGACACCATGCCCGTAGAGCTCAGCGGCACCGTCACGAGGTTCGCCACGGTCACGCCGGCTGTGAAGTTGAGGTTGGAGACCGTCGGCATCGTGATCCCGGCGGGGAACACGGTCAGGAACCCGGAGGCCGTCGGGCTGACCGCGGTCACGTTGAGCACCGCCGCCGATGCTCCGGCGGCTACGGTGCCAAGCCCGGTGACTTGAACATTCAGCCTGCCGGCGGCCGCGAGGGTCTTCCCCGCGTTCGGCTGGCCGGAGCTCGGTCGAGTGTCGGTGATGCGGAAAGGCGTCACTGAGACGTAGGAGCCCATAACGGTCGTCGTCGCATGCGGCGCAGTTGTGGCTGAGGCGGCTATCGCTAGTGGGCCGAGGAGCATAGCGGCAGCGGCAATCAGAGCCGTTCCCAGCCGGATTGGCGTACGCCTACCTGCCTTCTCCTCCGAAGGTCCTCCGCGGGATGACTTAAACATGTGGCTCTTCCTCCATCTCCAGGGTTCCTGCGTCTGCCCGTGGTGCCGCGTGGCCCCTGTCTGACCACTCACCCAACCGCACAAGCGACTATCACCTAACCTAACAGCTCAATACGAAGGATCTGTACCAACCTGGCTGGCCAGTTGAAAACCCCGCTTGGCCGCCGCGTTCTGCACGGCCTGAAGGGGGCGACCGCCCGTCTCTCGGTCCCTGTCCACACAGAACTGGGCGAAGGCGACTGTGTCGTCGCAGAAGCCCTGTTCCAGGTCACCGCCCTCGTGACGTCATCTCCGGCGTATAGAAGCCGGACTGAAACAAGTAGGTATCAAGTAGGTATCAAGGAGCGCTCGCGCTTGCCTTCGAGCTTCGCTCCCGTTTGCCGCCTGCGCTTCGTCACCCATGGCCTGGCTCTCCTCGCTCCTCCGAGCTGGCGTCAGCCCTAGCGCTTGTTGGCGCACGATCTCGGCTGCCAAGCCTCAGCCTCCCAGCGACGGAGAGGCCAAGCCCGAGCGCCGAGCTGGTGGGCGTCGCCAGGTCGACGACGCCTTCGAAGACCTGCTGGACACCTTCACTGCCCATCTCGACAAAGTGAGATACCTCGCGTTTGGTTCACAGGACACTTACGCGTACTGGGTTCGTGACTACTACCGATGGCTCGTAGCGACCGAGCCAGCGCTTTTGATGGCGCTCACCGAAATTGACCAGAGTTGCTCACTGAAATTCACCAGCTGAGCCCTCGGCGTGTCGGTTGTCTGATGGTCACGCTACGTGGCGGCACCTCCCTCTGTCACGCGTTTTGAACGCGGTCGCAGGCGCTCGGATCGGGCCCGGTGCTCACGCATGCGGTAGCTGTCGCCGTCGATGTTGAAGACGACGCTTCGGTGCAAGAGCCGGTCCAACATGGCGGCCGCCACCATGGGGTCGTCGAAGATCTTCCCCCACGAGCCCACTTGCAAGTTGGTCGTCAAACAGATGCTGCCCTTCATATATCTCTGGGTGATGACCTGGAAGAGCGCGGCAGCGGCCTCCGAGGCGAGCGGTAGGTAGCCGACTTCGTCGATTATGAGAAGGCGCGGCCCGGCGAAAAAGCGCATGGTCGTGGCCCAACGTCCCTCGAGCGCCGCCCGGTGGCACCGGGCGGCGAGATCGGCTGCTGTCGTGTAGTAGGTGCGATAGCCCGCCGTGATCGAGGCCCGGCCCAAAGCGACGGCCAGCATCGTCTTTCCGACACCGGGCGGCCCGATGAAAAGGACGTTGGTGGCGTCCTCCAAGAATCGCAACGTGGCGAGCTCCTCGATCATCTTCCGGTCGACAGACGGCTGGGCGTCGAAGTCGAAGTCCTCGACGCGCCACGGTGCAGGTAGACGTCCGAAGCGCTCGAGACCGGCCTGGCGCCGGGCCTCGGCGGCAGCCACCTCGACCTGTAACAGCCTGGCGAGGAAGGCCGAGTGCCCGAGCTTGTTCTTCATGGCGTGGTCGAGCTCGCCCGGCAGCGCTTCTGCTGCTGCAGTAAGGCGAAGGTAGGCAAGGCTCGTGCGCAGCTGCTGGTAGATGGAGTCCTCGCTCATGGCTGATACTCGTCACTTCGACGGCCCATGTCGTCGACGAGGGCCTGGTAGGCGGCAAGCGACACGACGACCTCGTCGTCCTCCAAGCCGGCGAGAAGCTTGGCCGCCTCGGCCCGGGCCGCCTCGCCCGGCGGCCGGTTGGCCTTTCTCCTGCACGGCGCCTCGGTGCTGAAGGCTGCCAGGACCTCGTGCTCGAGGGCGGCCCGGTGTGCCGGGTCCCGCACGACGTAGCCACCGCCGGGAGCCTCGCGGTAGTGGCTGGCAAGCAGGATGCCGGTCTTGGAGACGATCTCGACGCCGGCGGTGCCGAGGCGATGGCGAACTGTCACTTCGGCACCGATCAACCCGGGAGCGACCGAATAGGCGTTGCCCTCGAAGGCGACGAGGCCGGAGGGACCGACGGTGTTGTGGGCCTCGATCGTCGCCGGGTAGCACGTGCCAGGAAGGGGACGGAGCCTCTCGAGCCCGGCCAGGTCCGCCACGGTCGGGCGCCGTCGCTCTCGTGCTGCGAGGAACGCTGGGACGGCGTCGGTGCCGATGAGCTCCTCCAACTTGGCGACCGGGCGGGGCCGGCGGTCCGCGATCCGCTCGCAGAACCGGTCGAGCTGTGCCTGGGCCTGGGCCATGGTCTCGGCGGTCATCGTCCGCCAGAAGCGCTGGGTGGCGAAGTGGATGGACTTCTCGACCGATCCCTTCCGGTTGCCCCGGCGCGGCGGACAGGCGATGACGCTCGCTTTGTAATGCTTGGCGACAGGGGCGAAGCTCGGCTGGATGACACCGGTCTTCGGATCGACGACCGTCGCCATGCGGTCTGTCCGCCAGCGCCGGGCACTGCCCCCGAGGCGGCGCAGCACCCCGTCGAGTGCCTCGATGAGATGCGGCTGGTCCTCCGACTCGGCGAACACGCCCCGGAACTTGCCCGAGCACGGCAGCGAACCCAAGAGCAGGTGGGCGTCCTCACCCCACGGGGCCTCGGGCAGCTCGTCCCAGTCCCATTGAATCTCCTCGCCTGGAGGGTGCTCGATCTCGATGGTGGCCCGGCCCTTCACCCCCGAGCACGCCTCGCAGTGCGGGCGCAGTGAGCGAGAGCGGAGCCCCCGCGTGAAGCTCTGGTACGAAAGAGTGAACCCGAGGGATAAGACCTCGTCGTAAAGGGCGGTCGCCCACACGTGCGGGTCCTCTTGGAGCCGCTCGCGCAGGTAAGCCACGAACGGCTCGAACCCGTCCGGCTCTTGTCGCAGTCGCTCGCCAGCGACATGGGTGCCGTTCAGGTGATCGCGGACAGTCACGCCGGTCCCGGCCGAGATGTCGGGCGATGGCCGAGATCGACCAGCCTTGCTCGCGTAGTGCAGTTGCTTCCATGTCCTCATTCCCTGTGAACATGAGAGAGGTTCCCCTTCTGAGGTAGTGGCTTGGACACCACAAGCCTCGGAAGGGGGCCACCCTCGGTGGTGGATTGTCAGTCCACCGAGAGTTCAGGGCTGGGGAATTTCAACGAGCAGGTCTGGTGAGTCTTCAGTGAGCGCGGTCACTTTCGCTCACCGACGCGTCGCCTGCCACCATTCGGGCCTTCGTGGACTTCAAGCGCGACCAGAAGATCAAACCGGCCACGATCTATACGATTCTTCAGGCCCTTAACAGGTTCTATGACTTCCTGTTCCTTGACGACCCGACACGGCCGAACCCGACCAAGGGCGTCAAGGGGCCAAAGATCATCGCAGCGCCGATCGACCCGTTCTCCGAGGACGAGGTCCTTCAGATGCTGAGCCTCGCGCAGCACTACGAGCGCTCTGGCGACCTGCGGCGCTGGGTCGGCTATGTGATCCTCGTCATCTTCGCAAGCACCGGAGTACGCAACGCGGAGCTGCGCAGCCTGCTCACCGAGAACGTCAACCTCTCCCGACATGAGCTGCGCGTGCTCGGCAAGGGTTCCAAAGAGCGCATTATCCCCTTTGGAGCCGGGGCAGCCGAGGTGCTCAAGACCTACGCCGAGGAACTCCGGCCGCTTCTTGCACCCTCGCCGTACTTCATTGTGAACCCTGTCTCACTACGCGGCCCCAACTGGGGACGCATGGGTGAGGGGTCGCTCGCCATCCTCGTGAAGTTGCTGCTGACCGAGGCCGGGATCGCTGGCGGCAAGAACCCGCATCGCTTTCGACACTCCTACGCGACGATGGTGGTCCGCCAGACCGCGAACCTGGAGGTCAGCCGGGAACTGCTCGGTCACTCCGACATCAAGATGACGAGCCACTACGTGCATATGAACTCCCAAGATCGCCACGATGCTGCGGACAAGGTGGACCTGGTACCCCGCTCGCAAGTGACCGAGACGGCCCCGCCGGTCACCACGCCAGTCAGTCCTTCACCCCTGCCGACCGTCGCCATCGAGCCGCGCGACACCGAGGATCGCTCCGTCGAGTTAGTTCCCCTGGAGCGCCCGATAGCCCCACGGCCGTTCGCCGATCAGGCAGCGACGCGGGAGGAACTGCTGGATCGTTGCAACGACCTGCTGGGCGGAGGCGTGGAGATCGCACGGCACCTCCCGCCACGACTCCTCGTCCACCTGAACTCTGAGCGGCTCGTCGAGGTCGCACTCGGCTCATGTGTGACCACCGGCTTCAACATCGAGGTGTTCCTTGCCGCAGCGGGAGTTGTGCTCAGTTGGGCACACGGCCTCCCCCTCCCCCTCGGTCCGCTGCTCGCCACCTACGGGACCGACGTGACCACCGCACTGGGCGAGGTTGGCACCACCCTGGAACTGCTCAGCGGCCTCGATCCGCCGCGACAATAGGACCAGTCGCTAGGCCCGGACCGTCTCAAGGAGCGACGTCGACCACTCGGTACTGCTTCAGCAGGGAGTCGATGTACACAAGGGTCATCTCCTCCAGCTCCTGGTTGTCGCGAAGCTCCTCGACGCTGGGAGACCTATCTCGGAAACCCGTCTCTCTGTCCCTCTCCACACAGAACTGGGCGAAGGCGACCGAGTCGTCGCAGAAACCCTCAAGGTCGTCGCCCGCGTAGCATACGATGTAAGCTTGGAGTCAGTCCATCGCCTGCGAGAGCGCCTCGCGGTCAAGGGGTGCAAGTGGCTCGGCGGGCTGGCGTTCTTCTGGAGTGAGCGGGTCCGCCAGGGCCATCAGCTCGTAGAGCGAGTCGAGGCCGTAGCCCTCGGCAAACCCTTTCAGCACACTCTCCCACTCGTCCCAGGCGTCGTAGGCCTCCTGGACGCTCAGGCGCCCGTCGTAGAGAGCATCACAGGTGTCATGGAGCCTGACCGCGACGCCGGGGTCGAGATGTCCTGACGCCTCAAGGTAGTCACTCGGGAACTCCTCGCCTCGACAGTCGAAGACCTCGGCGACCAGCCGCCCTCGTGGCGTCATGTTTGCCAGATGCATCTCGTCACCCATGCTCGGCTCTCCTTGCTCCTCCGAGCTGGCGTCAGCCCTAGCGCTTGTTGGCGCACGATCTCAGCTGCCAAGCCTCAGCCTCACGCTGTAGGACCGCCCCCTAAAAAACCGGAAGCCCCGGTCCCTTGTGAGGACCGGGGCTTCCAGCACGCCTTCCTAGAAGGCGTTGAGATGATCAGTCCGACACCGTTACAACCGTGTTGTAAGGAGCGGCAGCACCGATGGTGAGAGCCGAACTGAAGGCGGTCACCAACACGGGCGTGATCACAAGCGTCCCAACGCCACCAGCGCCGATCGTCGCGGTCGCCGGTACCGTGAAGTTGCCCGGCGTCGCCGAAACCGTGTTCAACGTCCCAGTCGACCCCGCTGCATTCGCTGCGTTGCCATAGGCGTCAACAGCGGTGAGGTTCGCAGTGAAGTGACAGGAAGCACCCGTTGCAGCAGAGCCCGTCAACGTCTGAGTTGCACTCGCCGTTGGCGCTCCTGGCTCGGTAAAGGTGCCTGCGGTAAAGGTTGGCGTGCAGGTCCCCGTAGTAATCGACGCAATGTAGGCCGTCGACACAGCTCCCGCTATCGGCGTGACCACCGCGAGCACGTTCGACGCAGATCCGCTGACCGTGAACTGAAAACCAGTGGTCTGGACGGCAGCGTCCACCATCGTGATCGGCACAGTTGCCACCCCGCCAGCGTTGAACGTCGCCGTTGCGGGGAAAGCAGGCGCCGCGGTGCCATTCGGTGAGGCCGCGTCAGTGCCGGTAACCGTCAGGGGGAACGTCCCGGTGATCGCCGGCGTGGCCGTCAGCGTCCAGTTGGCTGAAGTTCCAGCCGTAACACTGCCTGCTGGAGCCGTAGCCGCCAATGCGAACGCACCGACCGTACCCGGGGCGAGCGTCTGCGTTGCCGCAAAGGCCGTCGTGCTGCCGGTCGCGGTCACCGCATTCGACGTGGTAGGCGTCGCAGGCTCGGTGTAGACGATGGTGGCACTAGCTCCTGGTGCAGCGAAGGCCCCACTCAGGGTCAGCACGTCACCGACCGTTGTGCAGCTGGTGGCCGTACCGCCAACATTCACACCCTGGTAGTAGTACGCGAAGGCGCCGTCAGCACCCGTTGCCGGGCAGGTCACGGCCGCGCCGTAGGTGATCACGATTGACGCCGCGTTCACGACCGCTGACACCATCGCCGGGGCCGCCGCTGACGTCAGCGCAAGTGTCTGCGTTACCGCAAACTGCGGGTAGGCGCTGGTGGCCGACACTGCGATCGACGTGGTGGGCGACGCAGGCTCGGTGTAAACGATGCTGGCACCAGTCCCTGGCAGGGCGAAGGTTCCAGTCAGGGTCAACACATCCGTTGCGCACGAGGCCGCGGTGAGCGTCGTAATCCCGGAGGTTGTCCCAGCGGAGTAGTACGCGAACTCAGCCTCCGTGACAGCTCCCGGTACGCAGGTCACGTTCTCGTTGTAGGTGATCGCGATTGACGTTGCGGTCACGACCGCCGACGCCATGGCTGGCGGCGCAAACCCGGTACTCGGGAGTGTCTGCGTTGCCGCATACAGGTAACTGGTTCCCGTGGCGTACACCGCGTCCGTAGACGAAAGGAGAGGAGCGACGGTCGCCGAAGGCTCGGTGTAGAGGATGGTGGCGTCAGCCGCTGGCACGGTGAAGGTTCCAGTCAGGGTCAGCACGTCAGTCGCGCACGAGGCCGCGGTGGCCCCAACACCAGACACGCCGGTGTAGTAGTACTCGAAGTCGGCGGAAGCACCCGTTGCGCAGGACACGTTCTCGTTGTAGGTGATCGCGATTGACGTCCCGCCGGTCTCGACCGCCGACACCATGGCCGGTACCGCTGCCGCTGCCGCTGCGAGTGTCTGCGTTGCCGCAAACGACGCGTTGTTGCTGGTGGCGTAGACCGATACCGATGTGCTGTCCCCGACCACAGCGGTCCGGCCAGCTCCTGCGGTGTAGGTGATGCTGCCACCGGTGCTGCCCGGCAGGAGGAAGGTTCCAGTCAGGTCCAGCACGTCAGCGTTCGTTGTGGACGTTGAGCAGCCGGTGACCGCGCCACCGGACGCTGAACCAGTCCAGTCGTAGGCGAAGGCCAGCGCAAGGTTGGCAGCTACAGACGGGCAGGACACGCCCTCGTTGTAGGTGATCGCGATTTGTGTGCTGGTCACAGCCGCCGACATCATGATCGGTCCACTGGCGAGAGTCTCGAAGTACCCGAAGACGTCGACCACGAGGTTGATCGTCCCGTAGCTGTTGTAGACCTCCACGCTGCCAGTACCGTTCGTGTCCGCGATCGTCATGTCCGGGACAATCTCGTTGGCAGTCCAGTTGACGCTGGAGGAAACGGGGTGAACCGTAGTGGACGTCGGGTAGATCGACAGGTAGCCAGAGGCGTCGCCTGAGACCACCGTGAAGTTGGACACCACAGAAGTGGCGGTCGTGGGAATCCCGCTGGCGGCGGTGGCGAGGAGGAAGCTCTCCGAGGAGTTAGCCGGGATCGGCGTCTCGGTACCTACCAAGCTGGCCGTGCGGGTGTCGGCCACGCGGATCGGAGTGGTGAGCGGCACGAAGACCGAGCCGGTGCCACCGACGCCGGTGTAGTACCCGTCAACGTCAATGTCGACGTCAACGGTGCCGGTGTGGTTGTAGACCTCGATCACTCCGCCTGTGCCGACTGCGACCGTCACGCGGTTGGCAACAGCCTCACCAGCCGAGAAGTTGACGTTCGAGAACGTCGGCACCGTCGTGATCGCCGGTGCCGGGTAGAGGCTGAGGAAGCTCGCCAGCGACCCGTGGGCGGCAGTCGCGCTGACCACCACGGCGATCGCGCTTGCAGGCACTCCGTCGGTCGCCGTGGTACCTGCGACGGTGACGGGCACGGTCGTGTTCGGCGCAACCGTTGCCCCAACGGCAAGGGCTCCGAGAACACGCACGGGGGAAATAGAGTCGTACAGCCCGGCGCCGTTGGTCGGAGCAGCGCTGGTGTAGTAGCCCTCCACGTCGACCAGGACGTCCGTGTTACCGGCCGAGTTGTAGATCGTCGCCATGCCCGTAGCACTCAGCGGCACTGTTACGAGGTTCGCAACTGTCTCGTCGGCCGTGAAGTTGAGGTTGGAAACGAGCGGCGGCTGCGTGGTGCCCTCGGGGTACACGGCCAGGAAGCCGGGCAGCGAGGTGTTGGTAGCGGTCACGTTGAGCACCGCTCCCGATGCTCCGGCCGGTACGACACCTCCGGTGACTTGCACGTTCAGCGAAGTGGCGGCGGCGAGGGTCTTCCCCGCGTACGTCGCAGGATCGGTGGCACCGGTACGGGTGTCGACGATGCGGAAGGGCGTCACCGGGACGTAGGCGCCCAGAACGGTCGTCGACGCGTGTGGCGTGGTTGCGGCCGAGGCCGAGGAAGCTAATGCAAGCGGGCCGAGGAGCAGACCGACAGCGGCAATAAGGGCCGTCCCCAGCCAGATCGAGGTACGCCCACCCGCCTTCCCCTCCGTCGGGCCTTCACGGGATGACCTAAACATACGATTTTCCTCCATCTCCAGGGTTCCTACTTGTCTTGTGCTGTCGCGTGGCCCCTGTCCGACCACATCCAACGGCCCGAATCTATCACAGCCCAGCCGCCGCCACTCGATACATGGAACAAGTTGAACCTAGTTGCTCACGTGACAGGAGTCAAGGTTACTGACATATCCTTCGTGACAACCTCCTGCTGGGGAGCCTCTGGCCCGGCTCGGCAGTCGGCGTCCCTGCGAGATCAGTCCGCGCCACTCCAGGACCAACCGGCAGGATCCAAACTCCCGGCCTTTTCGGCCGCGTTTCCCGGCGCACCGCGCCGGGTTCTCACTAGCGACACGACCTCGCCCCGGCCACAGTCCGCACGGCCGGATTCCCTCGGCCTCGGCGCGGGGCGCGGCGGGCGAGACCGGAGCGCGGCGATTGTTAAGAGCAGGCGTCGTTTTGCGAATACAAGCAAGGCGTCGCGGCGAACTTCACGACACGCCAAACAGGCCTCGGGCTATCCGGCGAACCGACCTATGGACATCACCGCGGGTCCGACGGCCGAGCCTGTTGCGTTCAGGGGCTCCTCGGTGACCTCTATACGGCGTTCATGGTCCGGTTGTCGGACGACCTCGGGAACCTGCACCTCGCCGGCCGCCCCGGACCATGCTCACCAGTGCACGCAGCGGGGCGGTCAACCGCCAGAACTCCGAGGCGAGCAGCTCGTCGCGTGCCTGCTCAGCCTGCTGTGCGCGATGTTCGAGCTGGACGACCCGGCGGCCCAGCTCCTCGGTCTGGGCACTCTCGTGATGCAGGCGGTCCACCTCGAGGCTCAAGGTCTCCTGCGCCGCGGCGAGCGCACCTCTCATCTCGAGAA
>Ga0224558_1002972_pt1 | contig 14809 bp, 11 predicted proteins | sample 714S32024metaG_FD_180682 | JGI IMG/M metagenome (GOLD analysis project Ga0224558, IMG submission 180682) | Peat soil microbial communities from Stordalen Mire, Sweden - 717 S3 20-24 | ecosystem: Environmental > Terrestrial > Soil > Wetlands > Peat | place: Sweden: Norrbotten County, Stordalen... | reverse complement strand
AAGACCGTGGGCATGATCTTGGTGGGCACCATGAACATCAGCCCGTCGGGCATCACCACTAGCTTGCCCCTGGCTACGATGTAGGTCTTGCGCTCAGAGTCGTTCGAGCCGATGAGTTGATCGCCCAACCCGATCTTGCGGCAGAGGTCGGCAGCCCAGGGCTTCTCGGTGAGAAATGAATCGGGTCCGGCTTCAACCAGGCAGCCGTCGACGCGGTCGGTGACGAGCACACCACCCAGGCGCGGGCTGGACTCGAATAAAACATACGCGACGGGCGTGCCGGACCGGCGCTTCTCTTCGAGCGTGTACGCGGCCGAAAGGCCGGAAATTCCGCCGCCGATGATGGCTATGCGTTTCATGGAATGGAGCTGCTAACTTTTGGGCCCGTGTAGCGCGGACACTCTTGTCCGCGTGCGCGCTGGCTAGTTTCGCGACCGCGCGCGGACAAGAGTGTCCGCGCTACACGATTTTCACGACGTCACTTGCGACCGCGAACTACTTCCGCAAATGCCTCGGTCAAAATCTTTGAGCCGTTCAACGACTCGGCTCGCCATAGGCGCGTGCCTTCTTTTTCTGCGAACTGTTTGAAGGCGATGTCGATATCGTAAAGGACCTCGACGTGATCGCACAGAAATCCGATGGGATGCAGGAAGACACCGCGATGGCCTTTCGCTTTTAGACTCCTGATCGTTTCCTCTACCGTGGGGCCGATCCAGGCGCCGCCTGACATGCCCTGGCTCTGGAAGGCGAAGGTCCAGTCTTCGCCTGTGAGGCCCGCTTCTTTGGCTACTAATTCGGCCGTTTCCTTGGATTGCCTTTCGTAGGGATCGCCTTCCGTAATCGTGCGCTGCGGAACACTGTGCGCGGTGAAGATCACGGGGAGCTCTGCTCCGTTTTCGGCGCTGGCTTTTCCCCAGCCCGCGCGCAGTTTTTCGGCGAACGCTGTTACCAGCAGCGGTTGATCGTGCCACTCCTCGACGAAGTCCATCTCGAACGGAAGATTTCCGTCGGCGCTCACGGCGCTGCGGTAGAGGCCGACGCTGGTGCGCGAGTTCTGCGGCGCGAGGCAGATGGCGATGACCCGCTCGTATCGCTCGCTTGCAATGGCGTTCACCGCATCGGCGATGAAGGGCTTCCAGTTGCGCATACCTACGAAGACCGGCATTTTCAGCGACTGCGAAAGTTGATCGGCTTGCAAAAGAGTCCAGCAGGGGAGCGGCGAGAAACCGATCAGCGAATAGCGATGGCGGATCTCTTCCACCACTGCTGGCGGCAGAGGACGTCCGCCGGTGACATAACACAGAAATTCCGGAATCTGGTCGGGGTTCTCGGGGCTGCCGTGGGCCAGCAGAAGCACGGCGGTTTTCGCGGGCGCAGCGCAAAATGAACTCACTTGATTCGCGCAATAGCACTGGCCGGCGAGGCCCAGCGGGCAGGGCGTCATTTCACTCCCCTCAGCGCCTGAAGGCGCTTTCATAACGCAGCAGTTGCGGCATCGCTAAAGCGATGCCCTGATACGAACCCAATCGCTCATGCCAGGTCTGATACAAACCTCACCTACGCTTCGCCTTGAAATCTGCCGAGTGCTCGCGGATGAAATCGCAGAGCGCTTTCACATTCTCCACCGGGGTTTCGGGAAGAATGCCGTGGCCGAGATTAAAGATGTGGCCGGGGCGTCCGGCGGCTTGGCGCAAAATGTCCTCGGCGCGCGACTTGAGTTCTTTCCAATCGGCGAAGAGCAGCACGGGATCGAGATTGCCTTGCACGGCGCCTTTCAGACCCAGGCTCTGCCATCCGGCATCGAGCGGAATGCGCCAGTCCAGGCCGATGACTTCGGCGCCGGTTTCCTGCATCGAGGGCAGCAGCGTTGCGCTATCGGTTCCGAAGCAGATGACGGGCACGCCGGTCTTTGTTAGGCCGGACTTTTGCAGGCGTTTCACCAGGTCGGTCACGTGCGGCAGAACATAGCGGCGATAATCTTCGACGCTAAGGCAGCCCACCCAACTGTCAAAGATCTGGATGGTGTCGGCGCCGGCGCGCACCTGTTCGGCGGAATACTCGGCGGTCACCGCGACCAGTTTCTTCATCAGCTCGTTCCACGCGGCGGGCGCGGAGTACATCATCTTTTTGGTGAAAAGATAGTTGCGCGAGCCTCCGCCTTCGATCATGTAGCTGGCGAGCGTGAAGGGCGCGCCGCAGAAGCCGATGACTGGGAGCTTGTCGCCGAAGTGCTTGCACACGAGCTTCACGGCTTCAGAAACATAGCCGAGGTCGGCGGCACGATCGGTACGCAGGCGGCCAATGTCTTCGGCGGTGCGCACTGGCTTCTCGATTTTCGGGCCTTCGCCGGCGGCGAAATGAAACGGCAGCCCCATGACTTCGAGCGGAAGAAGAAGATCGGCGAAGATGATGGCCGCATCGACTTTGAGGATCTCGGCCGCTTCAATCGTGACCTGGGCCGCGACCTCCGGCTTCTTGCAGATCTCGATGAGGGAATATTGTTTGCGGATGGCGCGGTACTCAGGCATGTAGCGTCCGGCCTGGCGCATGAACCAGACCGGGGTGCGTTCGGTGGGCTGAGTCTTGGCGGCGCGAACAAAGAGAGAATTTGGGGCAGACATGAAACATCTAATTTAGCACCTTCGAGCGAACTGTTGGACGAATCGGGGCGGCATGTAGTGGCGCTTTAGCGTGGAGACGAAGGGCCTATGGCCTCACATGGCAACGTGATCTCTGCCGCAGACAAAGCCTGTGGTGTTCGGGTAGCCTGCCTATGGGGAGACTTTATGTTTGAGGGCCTGTTTCAACCTATGCACCTGATTATCCTCTTGATTGTGATGCTGGTCGTTGCGGGTGGCCTGTTCCTCGTGTTTCAGGTGCTTTGGCCTCTTGTTCGGCACCCGTCCTAACTTTCACTGGTTTGGGCTGTCAATTGACGGCGGTCACGGGATCACGTAACGGTCCGACTGCCGGGGAATGGAATGCCTGCCACTCCTACACCTGCCGTAGAACAAGCGGTTGACGGAGGCGAGCAGTCGCGGCAGATCGTCGACCGCCATTTTTAGGTGTCGGCATCGCGCCGCATCTTCCGGGCAAATCCTATGCCCTGCTTCCCGATGCCAACCACACAGCTCATAGTCTCATGCGCCAGTTGGCCCAGGCCGCAGCTCGCGGAATGATGGTCGAAGGTCACAGGCCCTTATGACGCACATCACAGACCGGACGGTCATGCGACGGCAGAATCGGAAGACGACTTAGCAAACAACCCCTTCGCATAAAGGAGCAAGGCCATGGCTTCCACTGCCACCCCCGTCAAGGCGGAACTGCTGCGGACGCTTCCTTCCGATGCCGCGCGCCAGATTCAATGGCGATTTGCCGACCGTTACGACCTGCAGATGCTGGTGCAATCAGCACGAGCGGTGGCCCGCGGTCCGGTGGCGCGGCTGGTGGCCAACGGCGGCCGAAATTCGCACGAGTGGACACCGGCCAAGAACGAACTGCTGGAGGCGTTCGATACGTCCGGGATCACGGCCGTCTTCATGGAGCCGGAGCAGGGCGGATTCATCGCGGGGCCGAAGAACCTGGCGCTGGCGCTGATCGCGTTTGAATTGGCCTGGGTGGACGGTGGGGCCGCAACCGCCAGCCTGGCGGGTTGTCTGGCCTTGGCTCCGATTCACGAGCGGGGCACGCCCGAGCAGCAAACTAAGTACATGCAGTTGGCCGCGCCGCCTCAGGCGGGAGAGGATCGCAAACCCTGGCGGGGAGCATTCTGCCTGACCGAGCCCATCCCTTACGTCGGCGTCGATACCGGTATGCTCAACGGAAAAATCCGCATCGCCGAGTGGAAACAAGGAGAAGAGCCGACGCTGCAGGTGGAAAAGCGCGGGCGCTTCATTACCAATATCGGGTTTGCCAATTTCGTGACGGCGGCGGTGGATTCGGGCGACGAGCGGATCAAGGGAAGCTGCATGGTGATTCTGGAAGAAGGCGATCCCGGAACATTCGATCGCGGCACGCCCACGCGAAAACTGGTGCATCAGCTTTCTTCGACCGGCGATCCGATTTTCAGCTTGCGCATTCCGGCAAGCAGAATTGTCGGCGGCTACGACGTGAAAGATGGGGTCATCGTGCCGCGCTACAACCACAGCGAGGTCATTGAAGCCGTGTTTCGCCGGACGCGCGTGACCGTGGGCATCATGACGGCGGCGAAATTGCTTTCTGCGGTCGAGCCGGTCATACGGTATCAGCGCGGGCGGTTCCGTGGCGCGGAGACAGCGACGCCGGGTTCGGTGCGCTATGAACTCGGGCTGCAGGCTCGCGAAGACGCGCTGCACCGGCTGGTGGATGTGTGGGCGACCGGCGAGGCCGGAGCATCGCTCGGATTTGCGGCGGCGCGGGCGTTTGATGAGCTGGATCCGTTGGAGCGCGAGGCCGACAAACTGCTGGCGGCGCAGGGAGTCAGCACGGCCAGAGCGCGCGCGAAGCTGCAACGCGAAGCCTCGAACCGGGCGGCGGATCTGCTGCGCTTGCCAGGCGGATTGCCTGCCAACGACGCCAAGCGCGCACAACTGGAATCGGATCCGCTTCTGCGTTTCGTTCTTCTGGACTCGCTGGCCGACGTCCTTTGCCCGGCAACCAAGCTGTGGAACACCGGTTGGGGCGCGCAGATGATGCGCGAAGCGGTCAGCCTGATGGGCGGCTACGGCATCACGGAAGATTGCCCGGGCTTCCTCGGCAACAAGTGGATGGATGCGCAACTGGAAGCAACCTACGAGGGACCCGAAGCGGTGCAGCGACGCCAACTCTCCATCACCATGACCAACCCGCTGTTCCTGGCCCAGTTTAAGGTGTGGATCAAGGAGATGCGCGGGATCGCGAGCGAGCGTCCCGGCACCGGCGCATGCGCGCTGGCAACGGCCATGGGAATGTGGCTGTGGACGCTGGAACGGTTGCAGGGCAGCACCGATGCCGACGGCGGCCGTCTGTACCAGAGCGCGCGCCAGGGTGTGACGTTCCCACTGGCCGACGCACTCTGCTGGCTGCTGGCGGCGCGCTGCCAGATTCTCGACGCGCTCGAACTGGAGCGGCGTGGACCGAGCGATCCTGCCGTTGCTGAAGGGCTGGCTGGCCTCGTGAATTTCATGACCGACTTGTGCCACGTGCAGTCGGCGCGGGCCAGTGGAGAAGTGGCGCGCATCTGCGCGGAGTTGGTGTTCGGATACAACCGTCACCCGGCGTGGGACGAAGCGGGATACCGGGGCTGCTACCAGCAGGACGAGTTGGATTCTCTGGAGGGCATCATTCCGGGCATTGGTTCGTACGGCCTGGATGTCATCGCCAGCGATGGCTCGCATCCCAAAAAGGCTGGGCCGTGTGCGAAGTGCAATGGAGCCGAGCAGTTCCTCTCGTTGCAAACCAAGCTTTCCACTTGCCTCACGGGCTGCCGGCTATCGAAGGATCGGGCCGCCGAGGCGATTTCGAAGCTCATGATTCCGGAGGCGCTGGACTACCCCGCATGAGCGCCGATTCCCAAGAACAGGCTCCTGCGCTCGAACAACAAAAGATAGAGCGGCAAGAGATGACCGTCGACATCGCCTGCGTGGGCTTCGGCCCCGCGATGGGCGGTTTCCTGACGACGTTGAGCCGCAGCTTGCTGAATGCGGATGGGTCGGTGCGGCTGGAGAGTACAACATCTCCCGGCTTGCCGCTGCAGGTAATCTGCTACGAGCGCGCTGACGGGCTGGGGTTCGGAGTCTCGGGCGCGGTTACGCGCGGCCGTGGGATACGCGGCAGTTTCCCCGGCGTGGATCTCACCGAAATCCCAATGGCAGCGGCAGTGAAGACGGAGAAGGTCGTATACCTGCTCGATCCACTGCGGGCAAGCCGACGGACGAATTTGCGACCTCTCGCATTCAAGGCTGCCGACCGCGTGCTGCGGTCACTTGGCCTCGTGTTCGGACTGAAGCGGTTCGGACTGAAGCATGAGGCGTTCGAACTGCCGTTTACACCACCGTTCATGCGGAAACACGAGGGCCTCGTGCTGTCACTTGGCCAGTTCAACCAGTGGGTCAGCGATCAAGTGGCAGCGTCCGGCATGGTGCAGATCTGGCCGGGTATGCCGGTCGCCGAACCATTGATTGAAAAAACGATTGAAGGAGACGCGGTTGCGGGTGTGCGGCTTGCCGATCAGGGGACTGATCTTCAGGGGCGTCCCGAGGCAGGTTTCACGCCGGGCATGGACCTGCGCGCGGCGCTGACGGTGGTGGGCGACGGACCGGTCGGAGCGGTTGGGCGCAAGATTGACGCGCATATTGGAATGCCGCCAGGCCACGAGTCCCGCGAATGGGCGCTCGGCATGAAGATGGTGATCGAACTCCGCCCAGATAGCGGAGAAGATAGCGGACTGGAGCCCGGCACCGTCTTGCACACCATCGGGTTCCCTGAACCGGAAATTTTCGGCTTTCTCTACGTTCACCCCGAAAGGCTGGCTTCGGTTGGCATCTTTGTTCCGTCGTGGTTCCGCAGCCCGGTGCGGACAGCATATCGTTACCTGCAGCACTTCATGCTGCATCCTTATTTGTGGCGTTATCTCGAGGGTGGAACGCTAAAGTCGTGGGGAGCGAAGTCGCTGCAGGAATCGGGCCGCCACGGCGAGCCCTATCTCGCAGGCAACGGCTATGCCCGCATCGGCGAGGGGTCGGGAAGCACGAATGTGCTCTTGGGATCGGGAGTGGATGAAGCCTGGACCACAGGCGTGCAACTGGCGGAAGCGGTCATCGAATTAGCGGAACAAAAGCGTGCGTTCACTCGCGAAAACCTGGAAGCAACTTACGTGCGGCGGCGGCGGGAGAGCTGGGTGGATGAGGAGTCGAAGATCGCGGCCGAGTCGCGCAACGGATTTCAGCAAGGCGTCTTCACGGGAATGATCGGCATGGCCGTTGCCGGGTTGACCGGCGGGCGTGTAACGCCAGCCTCGCGTCCAAATCCAAAGTCCAGCGGGCTGCCCTCGCTCGAGGATGCTTACGGATCACGAATTTCGCCGGCCGAGCTGAAGCAGATGCAGGAAGAATGCGCCGCTAAGGGAACTTCGCTGCACGACCGCATCATGGACCGTTGCGGTTGGCCGCAGATTCCGATGGATGGCAAGCTGCTTATCTCACACCAGGATGCTCTGCTCATGGGCGGAGGGGTGCAGGCATCGCCGGGCTACGCAAATCACGTGATCTTTCGGCGTCCAGAACTCTGCCGTGCCTGTGAAACTAAGTTGTGCGTGGAAATGTGCTCCGGGCAGGCGATCACCCGCGGCGAAGACGCAGTGCCTGCCTTTGATCGTGAGAAGTGCGTTTACTGTGGCGCTTGCCTGTGGAATTGCGCGGCCGACGCCGACGGCGCACAGGGAAACATCGAATTTAACGCCGGCGCGGGCGGGCTGCACTCGACGCTGAACTGATTCTGGTGGAGGAACGGGCGTCTCGCCCGTTCAGCCGGGCGGGGACGCCCGGCTCTCCACCGGCACGCTTGACGAAACAAAGACATTTGATTACTGATTGGACGCGACTCGAATGACAAACGGATATCACATCGTAGTCTGCGGCAGCATTGTGCCCGACCCGCTGCAAACGCTGGAGCCGGTCCAGACCCCAACTGGGCCCGCGCTGAAGAACGAAATGATGCTTCCCGCCGTGCTGGATCCCTGGGCGGCTCATGCTCTCTATGAAGCCGCCAACCTGGCATCCAAGGCCGCAGGCAGCAATAGCAAAGTTTGGCTGGTCAGTGTGGGACCAAAAGCAAAACTCCAGCAGGTGATGATGACGATTGCCCAGAAAGTCAGCTTTGAACTGGTTGCGGTCGATTCGAGCGCAAGCGGCTTTGCCGATGCGCACTCGACGGCTGCGCTCCTGGCGGAAACCATCCAGAGCATCCCCGGTCTCGATCGCTCGCGCTTGCTCGTATTCGGCGGCTGGGAATCGGCTTCGCGCGGCGCAGGCGCCACCATGCAGTTGGTAGGAGAGCGGCTGGAGATTCGCGACCAGTTTCAAGGTGTCGACCAGATCAGGGTTCTAGACAACGCTCAAGCCGACGGCTCGTTCGAAGTCTTGGAGCGGATCGAGGGTGGACGTCATCAGGTTTCGGTGTGCCCGGGTCCGCCGGCTTTGTTCGGGTGGGCGACCGGCAATCTGCCGGAGCCGCGCAACAATCCTCAAGTGGGGATGGCGAATATGCGGACGGTGATGCCCGCGCTGCAGCGGGCGAAGTCGGTGCCGCTGCCGGCTGGTGGATTGCACTTCCTGAGCGCGAGCCCGCCGAAACAACAGCGCCAGACGCGCGTGGTCAAAGACCTGCCGGCCGAGCAGATCGCGCGCGAGATTGCGGAATGGATGGGCAAGTAGACGACGAAATCCGGAGATCAAGACTCTGATGTCACAAAGCATTTTATTTCTGGCGCACGTTTCGGAAGCTGGCAACACGCTCCCCAAAGTTTCGTATGAAGTTCTGGGGGCTGCTTTGAAGTTGACGAAGCAGCTCGGCGCGCGTTTGACCATCGGTTTGATCGGTGCGGACGTGGCGGCTGCGGCGGAGACGGTGGCAGCGGCCGGAGCCGAACGAATTCTTGCGGTCGCGGGGCCGGACTTCGCCAGCGCGCGCTACGCGAGCGATGCGGCGGCGGCGGAAGCGCTCTGCCGGGCCGCGGGAGCGGAACTGATTCTCGCGCCCGCAACTTCACGGTTCATGCGCGTTCTGGCGGGAGTGGCGCATCGTCTGAACGGATGTGTGGACACGCATGTGACCGCGCTCGAATCCGACGCCGTTAATGGCGAACTGCGTGCTACGCGCTGGCACTATCGCCAGCGCATCGAAGCAGTGATTCGGCGCGACGCGCGACCCTGGATCGTGTTGCTCGAGTCTGGATGCGAAGCGGCTTGGACGGGGCAATCCGCCGCGGCCAAGGTCGAAGAGATTCCGCTAACGCTCCCGCAAGCGGCCACAAGAACGGTCGTCAGCGGCGTCCGCGCTCCGAAGAGCGACGCGCAAACCATCCGGCCCGACGCCAATTTGCTGTTTGTCGCGGGCGCGGGCTGGACCAAGAAGCAGGCCGACGGGAAGACCCATATCGATCAAGCGGAAACGCTGATTCTTGACTTCCTTCGCGCCTCGGGCGCATCACTGGGCGGCAGCAAATCGCTGGTCGATCAAACCGGAGAGAGTCAGGCGGTGCTCGGTTTCATGACCCATCTGAACCAGGTCGGCCAGACCGGATCGACGCCGCGCCATCCCAAGGGTTTGTCCACCTGTTGCCATGGCGAGGAGCCCCATGTCGTGGGCTGGCGGTTCATCAACGAGCGCCGTGCGGTGAATCTCGACCCGAACTGCGGATGGGCACGAGGAAAAGCGGACGTGCTCTACGTAGCCGATGCCTTTGAAGTGCTGGCGAAGTTGAACGCTCTCCTCGCCCAGAGAGGCCGAACCAGCCCCGAAGCAATACTTCAGAGCTGACCGATGCGGCACGCGCACCTCTTCGACGGACCTAACGGCTTCCTTTAGGGTTCAATCCCCAACTGCCAGAACAGGAACGAATACACGTCGGTGCTCTCTTCGATCTGCCTTGGCGACCGGCTTGCCTTGGCCGTGTCCAGCTTTGGTATCGATCCGCAGCAGGATCGGCCGCTCCTGGCTTAAGCCGTTCTTGGCCTCGGCTTGCATGAGTGCGGCCATTTTCTTGGCGTGCATGGGATCGACGCGCGTATCGGTCTCGCCCGTCATAAAAAGGATGGCTGGATACTCCTGACCCGGCTTCATTGGGTTAGCAGGGCGGTGGCCCGACGGACGCGCCCTCTTGGCAGGATCGACGGCCTTCAGTGATCTGGGTGCTCGGAACCGGCATCTGTAGTCTTGAGGCTGAAGGCTGCTCCGATGCAGTGGAATCGATGGTCGTTCGACTTCAGGAGGAAGCCCAATGGGCGCATTTGAATGGACGGAAATATACGCGGTAAAAGTCGCAGGTTTTGACCGCCAGCACCGGACCTTGTTCCGCACGGTGAACGAACTGCATGAAGCTCTGCGCGCGGGCCATGGCAAGGACGTTGTCGGCAAGGTTTTGCAGCGGCTGATCGACTACACGGCAAGCCATTTCGCCGACGAAGAATCTGCGATGGAGAAGAACGGCTACCCGGAGTTCGGGTCGCACCAGGCTGAGCACAAAGCGCTGGTCGAGCAGGTGCTCAAGTTTCAGAAGGACTTTGAGGCGAGCAAACCAGGCGTGACCACGTCGCTGCTGCCGTTTCTGCAGAAGTGGCTGTGCCATCACATTATGGAGACGGACAAGGAATACGGACCGTTTCTGAACGAAAAGGGAATCCACTAACACTCTGCAGGACGAAACTGGCGAAGTGAGTAGAACCTGAAAAAAAGGGTTGAACGCGGGCCGCACTGGCGAGTTTTGGGCCGGCGGCGGAAAAGCAGTCGGTTGCAGAAGGCAAGCAGAGAGAAAACCCTTCGGCAATGGATGTCGTTAAACTTCAAGGGGAAGCCAATGGGTGCATTTGAATGGACGGAAATGTACTCTGTACAAGTCGAAAGTTTTGACCGCCAGCACCGGACCTTATTCCGCACCGCGAACGAACTGAATGAAGCGTTGCGTGCGGGCTGCGGCAAGGACATTGTAGACAGGATCTTGCAGCAGCTGATTGATTATGCGGCGAGCCATTTTGCCGCGGAAGAAGTGGCGATGGATAGGACCGGGTATCCGGAGTTCGGGGCGCACCAGGCTGAGCACAAAGCGCTGGTCGAGCAGGTGCTCAAGTTTCAGGAGGATTTCCAGGCGGGCAAACCAGGCGTGGCCGTGGCGCTGATGCAGTTTCTGCAGAAGTGGCTGTGCCATCACATTATGCAGACGGACAAGAAATACGGTCCGTTTTTGAACGAAAAGGGAATCCACTAACACGCTGCAGGACGAAACTGGCGGAGTGCGGAGAGCCTGAAAAAAAGTTGAACGCGGGCCGGGCCGGTAAGTTTTGGGCCGGCGACGGAAAAACAGTTGGTTGCGGAAGGCAAGCAGAGACCCGCGAAGGATGCGCCGCTGGTGTTGGTGTGTGTTCCCAATCGCCGTCGCCTCTGATATGATTTTTCTGGACACCGAGCACGCTGGCAGCGTGCCTCCACTCCTCAGTAGCTCAATGGCAGAGCATCCGGCTGTTAACCGGAGGGTTGTAGGTTCGAGTCCTACCTGAGGAGCCATTCTTTTGTCCCGCGTTGCGACCTCCTGCGTCGTAAGCGGCGCGCTGTTTATACTTTCTTTCTAGAGAACTGAACGCATGCAAGCAAGCTAAGTGGTTGAGTGGAGCTAGCGGCAGGCAGTGTCAGGCATGCCAGATTTCTCCCAGCACTCGGCGCCAGTTCTGGCCCAGAAGCAGGCGAAGGTGCTCGTCGGTGTATCCGCGCCTGACTAAAGCAGCGGTGAGATCGTAGACTCGTTTCTGTCCTTCGAGGCCGGCCACCACCTCGTGCGTTCCATGAACGTGGTAGCGCGGGTCAGCCTTCGCCAGCATCTCCTTGAGTATCCCCGGAGCTCCCAGATCATTGCTCTCGACCCCGGCGTCCGACCCGATTCCCACGTGCTCAATTCCCACCAGGTCGCGCACATGATCGAAGTGGCTCACAACGTCCTCCACGGTCACCGGCTCCGTGCCCTTGACCATGAATGCGATACACGTAATTCCCATGACTCCGCCCCGCTTGGCCAGCTTTCGAATCACTTCATCCGTCGAAGTGCGAGGGGCATCCGGATTCAGTGCGCGGCAGTTCCCGTGCGACAGAATTACCGGCGCTTTGGACATCTCGCAGGCGTCGAGCTTGGTGCGATCGCTCGCGTGTCCCAGGTCCACGGCCATTCCGACCTGGTTCATACGCTCAATCACCTGCTGGCCATACTCGCTTACTCCGCCATCGTGTGGCTCGAACGCGCCATCCGCGACCAGGGAGCGGAAGTTGTAGCTGAGCTGTGAAATCCGCTGGCCATAGCCGTAGCAGGTATTGACGGCATCCACAGTTTCGAACTGCGCGCTGGATTGCAGTCCAAAAATGATGCCGTACCGACCCTGGCTCTTCACCTTTTCAAAGTCATCGGCGGAATTGATCCGCGCCAGCCATTGCGGGTAGTCGAGGAGAAAGCTGTTCCACTTTGCGAAGAGCTTTCCTGCATCATCCAGGGATGACGCGCCATCACCAAAGTTGATTGCATTCACTCCTGAATTCATAAAGAACTCAAAGTCGGACCGCCGGAAAGCGCCCGGCTTAGAGAGCCAGTCATTCAGCACGCTCTGCTTATCCTTGCGGTATAGAAACTGATTGAGCATGTCAATCACGAGCGCCTCGCGAACCAGCCGCACTACCCGCTCCGGATATTCTTCATTACTTTCGGCAAAAAGCCGGTAGCGACTTCGGAGGACAAATGGTGCAGCCACTGCCGCAGAACTGGCGCAGCGAAGAAATTCGCGGCGCGAAACCGACGATCGTCTTATAGGCATCTCATTGGCCTCTAGATGGTGGAACAGATGCGGCGAGCGGCAGGATTAATTGACTCGCGTGTTCGGCATCGTGGCAGACCTTGATGTGCGCAACGCGAATGTCCTCCGGCTTCTCATAACCAATCCTGCCACCGGTGTTGTAGTTCTTTTGAAAGTTCGGTGAATTGAGCGGAGCGATGGTGAGCCGTAACCGCGCGCCCGCTGGAATCCTTCGCGCCATCCAGTAAAACTCGAAGCGTATCTCCACGATTTGATTCGGCTTCAACAGTTCCTGCTTGAACGCACTGTTACGGAATCGGGCGCGCCGGATGTCTTCGCCAAGCCTGAGCGTGGAACCGTCCGGCAGAACCATCAATATCTGAGCCCACAAGTCAAAATCGGGCGCGTCCGCCTCCACCAGCAACTTCAGGCGCATCTGCCCTGCTACTTCGGCATCCCGTTCAAAGGGTTCGGAGTGAAAGCTGATAGCTCGCTTCTGGAAACCGCGAAACTGGCTCTTCAGATCCTCGTTTTCAGCGTACTTGGCGACCTCGAGTTCGGGTAGTTCGTGTGGATCATCCACAACAATGGCGGGTGGTTCCTGGCCAGCCGGGTTTTGGGAAAGCCAGCCAGAGTGGAATAAGTCCTTCGGCGTTCCCTCCGGGGCGGACAAGAACAAGGTCAAATCCTTTCCCGAGGATGCCGCTTCCAGGGTCTTGGCGTATCGCCACTCGTCTGCTCCCATCATGAAGTATGCAACCCGGTCATGCAGAAATGCAGGTTTGGGTCCACGCCCCAGCACCCAGTCGTACCAGTCAGCATGCAACGCGTCCATGTCAATGACGGCGGTGTCGGGTATGGCTAAACCTTCGATCTCCTTAGTCGGTTTCTGCGTGCCACCATGGTCCCAGGGACCGATCACGAGATAATGCTGGCTCTCGGCTGCTGCCGGAGCATCATTGACGTGGCCTCGATAGTAGCGCAACGCTCCGGGCTGGTCGTCATCGAAATAGCCGGTTGCCGTTAGCACCGGGAAATCCATGTGAGCATAGTCTTGGGCTTTGGGTTCCGCCGCAAGATTGAAGGACTCATCGCCTACGTGGTCGAGCCACATTTTCATGAACGAGACCTTTTGGCCGCGATCGTCAGTCATCCACCAGTCGTCCTGAGCAATCCCGATGGCATCGTCCAGTTCCCGGAAGGGACGATAGGCGGCATAATGTTCGAGCATCTTTCCCGCCCAGTAGCTTTGGTTTGCAATGAACCCTGTATTCAGCGACCGGCCCGATGTGTAGCCCATGATCACCGCCGACCACGCCTGCGGAATTCCGTTAGTGTTGGGCACATCCCATCCCGGATAAATCGGCACGTAAGGCGCGATGGCGGCAAGGTGGGGCGGGTGCTGGGCGGCGGTGCGCCATTGCGTCATGCCGACGAACGAACCGCCAAACATCACGACACGTCCATCGCTCCAGGGCTGGGCCGCGATCCACTCCACCACGTCGTAGCCGTCGCGCCCAACCTGCAGGCCCAGATTGTCGCTCTTTACGCCGCCCGAGCGGCCGCGGCCGCGCACGTACACCTGCAGGGAAACATAACCGCGCCGGGTGTAAGCGGCGACGTTGCCGCGGCGGCCACCATCAATGTCGTACTGAGTCAGGGTCAGCACTGCCGGCGCTTTGGCCTTTAGGTGGGAGGGTTTGAAAATCCAGGCCTCGAGCTGGACCCCGTCTCGCATCGGAATCATGCGGCTCATTTCGATGTCGTAACCTGGCCCGACCTCTTCCGCTTCCGCTCCAGCCGACGCGGCAGCCAGCAATACCGCCACCGCAATCAGTACTTTCAGGACCGCTCTCATGCCCATTCTCCCTCCGTTTGCTTTTCGGCTACAGAACGTCGTTTATACTCAGATGGCAGCGTGTAAAGACAATGCAGAGTATTCGATAGCAGCCGGAACCTGGTAATAGTAATCCGAAATTGAATGGCGCGACGAGATTGATCCCATTTTGTTCGCATTCAAGCCAGTTCGATGCGTGGAATCAGGATTTTTCGCCAAACAACCGCATACCTTCCCAATCGCCGACAATTCTATCCAGATTCGTCAGGTCGGTTACAACGTTCGACGTGGGACTGTAATTACGCGCACGCATGGCGCTTACCTCGGTAACTTTGTTCCCCTCACGAACGAACGTAGTCTGTAGTCAATGCCTCGGGGAGTACAGCGTTACAAGCGCACTAAGATGGTGCTGCCGTTGCGAGTCTGGCCCGACGACGAGAATGGTCAGAACGCCGAGCCTCAACTTGCG
>Ga0224558_1002971_pt1 | contig 14813 bp, 12 predicted proteins | sample 714S32024metaG_FD_180682 | JGI IMG/M metagenome (GOLD analysis project Ga0224558, IMG submission 180682) | Peat soil microbial communities from Stordalen Mire, Sweden - 717 S3 20-24 | ecosystem: Environmental > Terrestrial > Soil > Wetlands > Peat | place: Sweden: Norrbotten County, Stordalen... | reverse complement strand
CGCACCCAAAAACTCCTGGAGCGCATGCAGGCCCTGACCCTGAAAACAATCTTGCGCAAGGTGCCCGGCGTCAGGAAACGCAAATGACTGCTCTCACGTATGTTAGGTGCTAACTACGCGCCATTCCAGAGTAGCCTCCGGGTGGCCCCGGGGTGCCTACCGGTTGGCTACCAGAGGGCCCTGAGGGTAGTCCGAGTGGCTTCAAGGTGGCTGTAAACCTCTTACCAGAAGCCGATACCGCGCGCAAAACCGCACGTTATAAGCGGGCTGGCTCATGATACGTCACCGGATTTGTGACCGCCCTCTTAGTCCTGCAGTCCCGTAGTCCCGTAATCCCGTAGTCCCGTTCTCTCATTGTCCCATTTCTGCTTTCTGCTTTCAGCGTTTCTGCTTTTCCCCATAGTCCCGTTGTCTCTGGTCCAGTAGTCCAGCAGTCCGTAGTCCAGTCACATACCTGAAACCAGGTAGAAGAACCCCATTTTCGGCTAAAGAATCTCACGTTTCTACCTGCTTTTGGGGATACCGAAGCCTTGGAATCGGTGAAAGAATCGCAGCCGCGTATGGCTGACATTCAGGCTCCTCCGGAACAACTCGCCGCCACAACCAAGGCAAGCCAGTTCCTGACCGTCAACGTGGTGATGCCGGCGGTGGGCGAAAGCGCCAAGGAGCCTGCTAGCTTCGCGCGTTTGATCTTCGGCCTCGCCGCCCTGGCTCTGGAACGCTTCGGCGCAGGCCGGGAGAGTGATTGCCAGGATGCGTTGCGGGAAGCTGTGTCTCCTTGCTTGGCGGGCGCCGCCGTGGACCCGTTTGACGGCCGGCTCTTGCGCTTTCGCCAGGCGAATGGCGGCTATCAAATCCACAGCATCAGGACTGAGCCCATGAAAGTTGAGGCGCAATGAACAGACATTCTCGAGGCATTCATCGTCGCTTGCTGGCCGCTGGCAATCCCAAAGTGCGCCGCTACGACGCCAACCAATGGAATAAACTATGAAGCGAAGAAATTATAGCGTATTGGCCCTCGCACTACTCGCGATTACGTCCACGGCCAGTCATGTGCGCGCCCAATCGTTTAGAATCAATTCCGTTTCGATTGGGAATGGCACCGTGCAGGTTAGCTTTCCGGGCCAGCCTGACTCGTATTACTTTCTCCAATCAACCACAAACCTCGCCGCAAACTCCACACCGACGGCGGCGCTCCTGGGAGCAGAGGGGGACCTGTTTTTTCAAGCAGCTACTGGCCACACTAACGCGATGTTTTTCCGGGTCGAGCAAATCCCGCTCACCAGCACGAGTTCTCTGGCCAACGATGGCTTGCCGGACGGGTGGAAACTGCAGCATGGACTCAGCCCGTTTGATTCGACTGTTGCCGGCCAAATCCCTCTGGGAGACACTCGCACGTGGCTACAGATTTATCAAGCCGCCGCCGCGGCTGCCCAGTTGCCACTTGCTTATTTTCCGCAAGCCAGCGCTACCGTGGTTGCCGGCAGCACGAATGTTACCGTTCAGGTAGCCTTCAGCAAACCGTTCACAGGCAACCTTACTTATCACCTTAGTGGCACCGCAATTCCATACAGTTCAGGGATTGGCGACTATGTTCCTCCGACCGGCTACGTGAATGTGAACAACGCGATGTCCACGAGCGTAACGATAACTTTGACGCCCCCACCGGCGGTGGAGGTTAATCGGACGCTGCTTGTCGCCTTGTCCACTGCCTCGTCCAATCCTGCATACACCATCACGACAAACTCTGTAGCGGCAATCCAGATTGTGCAGAGCACCCAGGGGGTCTTCGTGGGCACACTGAGCATTACCAATGGATTGTTCCTTGGTGCACAATCAGTCAAGATGGCGCTTCGTCCCGGCGCCGGAAACACCACTGTGGCTTTCTTCGATGCCACCCCAAACCCTTTGCTGGGGAATACCTTCTCGGTTCCAGTGCTCTCCAGCGCAAGTGGTTTTCAGTTGAATGGACAAAGCTATACCAACCAACTTTCGAGTACGCCCTGGGGGCGGAACGTGAGCTTGAGCCTCGCTTTCGGGGCCACGCAGACCAACGGCACGGTCTTTACCACGCCGGTCAGCATGGCACTCGCCGGACTGACCGCGTCCGGTCGGACCTACGCGGGATACGGAAACCTTACTCTGAGCCGATCACAATAGAATCGAACATGAAACGCACGTTCTCGCATTTCATCGGGTCCGCTGTAGTTGTTTGCGTCGTCTCTGCCTCCGCGCAGGAGATATTCCTCACGTCTGCGTGGCAGAACACTATAGGCGGAGCCATCCCCGCCCCAAGTGTAGCCATTTGGGCTGGCGGAAACGAGTCGCCTTGTGGGCCAGGGGTTTCTGGAGGGTATGTCCCCATCGCAGTGACCGGGTATAACCGCGATGTGGTCCTGGAAAACACCGCAACTGGTGGCAACACCGCCCCCTATGCTTCACCATTTAACAATTCCGTAAATCCCGACGGATTCGTTTTTTACGAGGCGGGACTGGGTGACATCAATCCATGGGCCAACGGTAACGGTTCTCAGGGGTTGCCGCGAGGCGGACTGTTCATGAGCATTCTGGACGGAGTCACCACATTCCAGTTGGGGCCTTACACCGGGAGCAATGTCCTTTTCATGGCCTCGAGTATGCCCTCTGCTACTCTCGCCTTGGCTACCCCAGCGGCATATAATTCCCTGTCCATTCTCGCAGCTTCTGGCAATGGTGGTGGCGGCGGAACTTTTGTGATCCATTTTGCCAACGGTGCATCGAGCCCGCCAATCGGTTTCAACGCACCGAACTTCTGGACTTTAAGCCCAGGCTCAGCCCTCACTAAATTCGGTCTGGTGTCCTGTGGTAATTGGGGCGGATTTTATACCTGGGATGACGCTGTTGATGACCAGAATCTCTACCAAACCACTGTCAACTTGGCTGCTCTTGGGTTCAACGCTAAGGTAATCGTCTCCCTAACTTTCACCATGCCGAGCGGCCCGGGAACCTCTACGAATACTACGACAGGAGTCTTCGCAGTTAGTGGCGCCGCATACGTGCCGGTGACCGCAAACTCCATTTACCTCGCGGAGTCAGCTATCGGTCAGATGACCCCGCAAAGTTTGGGTTCGCCACAGGCTTCGAACGTCTTGGCAACCTTGGCCTATAATGCTTTTGTCACTGGCGAGAGTTACCGCTTCACCATTGGCCCCGGCGGGATCCTGATCACGAATCCGGCGTCCACTTGGACCATCGTGTTCCCGGGCGGCTTCAACACGACCAACGGAAGCATTTACCCTTCCGGCAGCGTTGGGAATTTTGACACGAACCAATTGAGTCAGATGGACTATTATCTCCGAGCCCTTCTTCGGATCAACCCCTTGGATACTAACGCTGCGCAACGGTTGGTGTTGCTGCAAGAAGACCGGATGCTGCCGCTGGAATGGTCCGGCGTGGAGGCGCTTGCGTACGCAGACAAGGCCCGGCTGCTGGGGCTTACGGTCAACGGAACCAACGAGGAGACACTAGCTATTGAAGATGCCAGAGGATTCTTCCAAAGTGCCTGCAATGTCCTTCCCACGTTCTTGGCGAATCCTTCAGATGCTGCTTTGGCTGAAGGCCAAAATCCCCTCCTGTCACCCGCGGTGACCAACCAGGTGGCGCAAGTCCTGGATGATTACCTGCGCAATCTGGCCGAATACGCCCAGGCGAGCCTCAGTGATTTTCAGATCCGGTGTCTGACCCAGTTTTATGATCCGACCCAACAGCCGCAAGGAGCCCCGTTGCCGCAAGCAACCCAGGCACTGTTGAACGACATCGACCATACACAAATCGAAATCCAGATGCGCCTGCTGCTGGCCTGCCCGTTCCAGCCGCTTCCAGCCTATACCGCGAGCTTGGCCGGACAGCTCCAGAATCTGTTGCGTGAAATTGGGCGAATGCACGATTCGGTTGTAAATGGGAGAATCAGCTTTATTGCCGGGGCTAGCGGCGGAAGCTCGGGAAACGCGTCGTTATATTACAACGAGTTCAGCACCTCCTTTGTGCCAATCTTTTCCGGTCAATTGACGCAAAACGGCGCGCTTTCCAGTTTTACCGTCGCACTGAATTTGGCGCAGGATTTCGCCCAGTACGCTTCCCAGCAGGAGGCCGCCGCCAGCGCCGCGATTGCCTATGTGTCACAACTGGCCTATAGTTACACCTCCCAGGAACAGAGTTTGGAGCAGCAGTACGACACGCAACTGGTGAATCTTTGCGGCTATTTCAATAACGACACGAATGGCAACCCTGTCCCGGACATTTTTTTGCCGGCCTCCCGCCAGGAATACGCGAGAGCACTGCGGGGGGGATCGTAACGAATGGAACCTACCAGCTTCGGCAGACCGGTGCGATTTATCAGGAGTGGCTAGCTCTGCAACAGGCCGAAACCAATCTGGTTCTGGCCAGTCTCAATTTGAGTAATACGTTCGCGACAATGCTCGTGAAAAAGGCCGTCGGTGATGCTATCTACAGCAATCAAGTTCGTTTGGCGACGATGATTCTGAGCAGTGGACAACAGGTCGCCGGATTACAGGTCCAACAAGGAGAGGTGCAGGCACAGGCCGATCTCGCCGTCGCCCAGATTAACTACAATACGGCCGAAAGCCAGGCCAATAACTCCATTTTGGGGTATGTCGCATCGCTCGCGGCACCCACCGTTAACGTAGGTGCCGGGCCGCCCTCGGCTTCAATTCCAAGTCCAGGCCCCGCACTCACGGCCGTCGAGAATGCCTATGACCAGGCAGCCGCCGCGCTCCAGATCGGCCAGGTTCAGGCCAACGCCGCCCGCCAATTGGCTGACCTCAATTCGCAAATCACACAAATCCAGGCTTCGGAGCAGGCTCAGATGCAGTACGTCAACGCAGATACAACGATGCTGAACCTTTCGGCGGACTTGGATGCCCTCAGACTGCAAGCAAAAAGCCAGGCGGTTCAAGTCCAGCTCGCCGCGCAAAATGTTGATCAGGAAACATGAAGACGCACGCATTAATTCTGGGCGGCCTGGTTGCTGTGGCATCCACTGTGACCGCAGGCGAGGCCGTGGACCTCAGTAAGATCGACATAAGCAAGCTCCCTCCCGCAGCCACGAAGAAGGGGCTGACCTACAGCACGGACATCAAGCCATTACTGGAGGCTTCGTGCACTCGGTGCCATGGCCAGGACCGCCCCAAGGCGGGGCTTCAGTTGACGAGCCTGGACACGCTCCTCAAAGGCGGCAAAGACGGCAAAGTGGTCGTGCCAGGCGACAGTAAGAAGAGTCTCCTGGTTATCGCCGCCGCCCAAATTGACGAGGAGACGGCTATGCCTCCGAAGCGCGGCCCGGGTCGAGGCGGGCCAGGCGGGCCCGGTGGCGGCCGTCCCCCGGGTGGACCGCAAGGCGGCGGGGGTCCTGGCGGCGGTCCTGGCGGCCCCGGCGGCCCTGGAGGATTCGGGCCACCGCCAAAACCGCTGACAGCCGAGCAGGTTGGAATAGTGCGGGCGTGGGTTGATCAGGGGAGCAAGTAGCAGCTTCGGGGCGGGTCAGTGCCGCCCCACCAAATCGAGGTGGGCTTGGCTACATGGAAGCTATGTAACCTTGGCCCCCCTTTGAAACGTATAGATGATATGGTTCGAATGAAAGCACGAGTGGCCGCCACCACGAGCGGGCTATTTGGCGGAGCGATGTGAAGAGCGTGCCTCGGACCATCAAATCCAAGACTGTTGCAAGGCAGTGGGCCTTTGGGCGGAACGCCGGGGGCCGACGTGGTGTCGCCGCGGCGCTCCTCAGCGGATTATTCGTGCTGGGCGTCTGCTGCGCTGCTTTAACGCTGCGGAGTTTGGCTCCCGACTCCACGGCCGCTGGGAGGGTTGAGTCAGAGGGCTTGTACAACTTGACCAACGTCTGCACGGTTCACCTGACCTTTGCGCCGGATCAATGGGAAGCCATGGAACCGAAAGGCGGCCCTGGAGGATTCGGTGGTGGACCTGGAGGACCGGGCGGCGGCTCCGGAGGACCAGGAGGCGGCCCTGGAGGACCGGGAGGGGCAGGCGGGTTCGGTCCGGGGATGTTTATCGCTCCAGCCATAATGAGGCAGGGCGATCTCAACCATGACGGCCGCCTCTCCCGCGAGGAATTCGTGATGCTGGCGGGGAAGTGGTTTGCCGCCTGGGACACGAACAAAACCGGCAAGCTCGATATTGGCAAGATCCGGGCCGGACTAAATGCCACTCTCGATCAGCCCGGCGGTGGGCAAGGTCCTCGCCCGGGCGGCCCGGGAAATCGTGGCCCGGGCATGATGCTACAAGGGCCCGAGGGCAAGAGAAACGGCCTCGCTTCAGCTCTGGGAATTGAGTTTACCTACGTGCACGCCGACCTGGAGATCGAGGGTCATCGCTTTAAGGATGTGGGTGTGCGATACAAGGGCAATGGGACGTTCCTGGAATCGCGCGGCTCCTTGAAGCGGTCACTGAAAGTTGATTTGGGCAAGTACGTCAACAACCCACGCCTGAGCGGGGCAAGGATTCTCAACTTGCACAACTGCGTTACCGACGCAAGCTGGATGAACGAGGTGCTATCGTATCGGCTTTACCGGGACGCGGGGATTCCTGCACCCCGCACCGCCTACGCGCGGGTGCTCGTCACTGTGCCTGGCAAGTTTGACTACAAGTACTTCGGCCTTTATTCTCTGGTCGAGAACGTGGACAAGTATTTCGCCGAGCGGAGCTTCGGGACCAAACGCGGAGCGATCTTCAAGCCGGTTACCCCCGCCCTTTTCGCTGACCTGGGTCCAGATTGGGCCAATTACAAACAAACGTATGATCCCAAGACCCTGCTGTTTGATGAGCAGATCCAGACGGTTATTGGCCTTTGCCGGCTGGTAACCGGAGCCGATGACGCGCAGTTCGCCGCCCGGATCGGGGATTATCTCGACCTGCCGGAACTTGCCCGTTTCATGGCGGTCATGGTTTGGCTTTCCGACATGGATGGAATTCTGGGGCCAGGGCAGAACCTATTCCTGTAAAGGGGGTATCCACTTGACGCAAGCTGACCCTATAGGTTGTGTAAGTTTTCGGCGTAGGACCGCTACATCTTGTGGCGACTTGCGTTAAATGGATTGGCCGCTTCCTGTATTTGCATCCGAAGAGCCAGTTGTTCGAGTTCATCCCGTGGGACCAGGACCATTCATTTGGCCAGTTTCCGATGCGAGGTACCCAGGAACAGCGTGAAAACCTGAGCATCCACAAGCCCTGGGAAGGCGAGAACCGGTTCCTGGAGCGGATGTTCAAGGTCGAGGCGTTCAAGAAAGCTTACCTCGCCAACCTGAAGGAACTGGGCGGGACGTTGTTCAATCCTGCGCGTTTCTCGAACCAGGTGAACGAGATCTCGATGGCGATTCAGCCTGCGGTCCTGGAGGAGTCGGAGGAGAAGCTAGCCAGGCTCGATAAGGCAGTGGCCGGGGCAACCATTTCCGGCGGCGGCTTCGGGCCCTTTGGCGGGTCGGGCACCAAGCCGATAAAACCGTTCGCGGCGATCCGCACTCGCTCCGTTCTGGAACAGCTTGCCGGCACCTCGAAGGGGATGGTCATCGGCGGCATGGGTTTTCCAGGTGGAGGGCCGGGTGGACCGACTCGCGGGCCGGGAGGCCCAGACGGTTTTGGCCCCGGCATGTTCCTCGGAAGCGTTTTCCTGGACGCCCTGGACACGGACAAGCATACGTTCGTGACCCGGGACGAGTTCACACAAGGTTTCGTCAGATGGTTTGAGGCCTGGAACAGCGACAAGAGCGGCGCGCTGACGGAGGAGCAACTCCGCGCGGGGATCAACAAGGACCTGTCGCCCTTCCGCAACGGACCACCCCAGGGGTTTGGGCCGCCTCCCGGCTTTGGACCACCGGGCGAACCGGACGACGAATGAACATCAAATAAACTACCAATACTGACCTCACCCTACTCGTATGCAACTCCAAGATACCATTCGTGAACTCTTCTGGAGCCCTGCTGTCATGGCCTCGCTCCCCAAGCTGGTGATAAGCCTGGCGCTCGCAGCCGTCCTCGGAAGTGTATTGGGCCAGGTCTATATCCGGTTCGGGCATTCCCTCTCCAATCGCAAGCTGTTTGCCCGGAACTTCCTCGTGCTGGTCGTGACCACCACGCTGATTATCAGTATTGTTCGATCCTCCCTGGCGCTGTCACTCGGCCTCGTCGGGGCCTTGTCCATCGTGCGATTCCGGGCGGCGATAAAGGAGCCCGAGGAACTCGCCTTCCTATTCCTGGCCATTAGCATCGGACTCGGCCTGGGAGCAGGCCAGGCGGTAGTGACGATTGTAGCCATGGCAATGATCCTGGGACTCATCGCGATTCGCGGCCTATTACGCTCCAGCCCCGACCAACCGAATCTCTATCTCACCGTCACCAGTCCCGCCGCGGCGAAACTCGGGGCGAACCAGATCCTCCAGGTCCTGGCCGGCGTGGGGGCAACTGCGAGCCTGAAGCGCTTCGACCAAAGCTCCGATCAGTTGGAGGCCGCCTTCCTGGTGGATTTCAAGGAGGTCGCCCACCTCGAGCAGTTCTCGCAGCGTCTGCGGGAACTCAGCCCGGAGGTGCGAGTCAGTTGCCTGGACGACCGGGGTCTTTCTGACTGAGAGCAGCAGTCGAGTCTGCCATGATGCCGATGCTTCCGAACCCGCGGTACGAGTGGAAGTTCGTCGCCGATGGGCTGGTATTGGCCGAGGTTCTGGCCCTCATCCGACGGCATCCTACGGCGTTCCGCGAGGCCTATCCGGCTCGATTCGTGAACAATATCTATCTCGATTCCCACGGACGGTCGGACTACTATGACAACATTGTCGGCGTGGCAAACCGAAGCAAGACTCGCGTGCGTTGGTATGGCCCGCCGTCCGGGCAAATTGCAAAGCCCGTCCTGGAGCGCAAGCTCAAGCGCGGGCTGATAAGCGGGAAGTTGACTCACGCTTTGCCGGGTTTTGCCGTGAACGGGGGTCCGATTCAGCCGCTCTTGAAATCGGCCTTCGACGCCGCGCTGCTCCCGGAACGGCTTCGGTCCGATTTGTGTCAGCGCGAACCGTCGCTGTTCAACCGCTACCGGCGTTACTACTTCCTGAGCGCCGACGGGCGCTTTCGTCTGACGGTTGATACGGACTTGCAGTTTGGCCGCGCGAGCGCGAGCAATGGTCTGCAGGCCGCCTTGACTCCGTTCGCTCGGACACTGATTCTCGAGCTGAAGTTTGGCGCTACGGAAGCGGAACAGGCGGATCGCGTTACGAATTCTCTGCCCTTTCGGCTGGCCCGCTGTTCCAAATACGTCCTTGGAATCGGACGCCTCGGCTAACCGGCCCCTTGGGCTCTTCTCCAGCTAACGCCGCGTCTTGTACGCCTTCTCGTAGCGGTCGGAAGCAGCGAGGCCCTTGCGGAGGCCGACGAGGTGGCGGTCGGTGAAAGGCAGATTTGGGCGCACGCGACGGAGCATGGGGTCGGCTTGGAACTCGGACTTAATGAACGCGACTTCTTCAACGGGAATCTTGAAGGCTTTCGCCACGACCTGGTCGAGCTTGTCGAGCGTGCCGTCCAACGACTGCTCGTAATTCTTCGCATCGAATTCCGCCACTGTCTTCTGCCACGACTTGAGCGCCGCCGGCGTCGGAATCGGAATGCCGACCATGACGTTGCGGGACAACGATTCCTTGGTCTGCAATTTCAAGCCTTCAGCGAAGCAGCGGGCGATGGTTTGGTCATTTATCGCCACCCAATGCAGCAGATCATCGCCGGGCTGGACGATGAACAAACCGTCCCGGTCATACACGACCGGCTCGCCAATCTTGACGGCCTTGCCTTCCATGAGTTCCTCCGACCAGTCCACCTTAGCCTGTGCCATATCGGTAACGAGTTCCTTGAGCGTCGTGTGCGGGCTTTCGGCGAGCTGTTCAAGCAGAACGGCTTCCCGGTGGTGCAGGTTTTCGCAGGCCGCCAGGAATTCTTCGCGCAGCTTCACGAGCTTGTCCTGCTGCTCGACCAGTTTGTCGGACCACGGCAGGCGGCGGATCGTGCTCGGATAAACGTGAGAGCGGGCGCGAAACAAGATCGCTTCCCGCTGGGACAGGGCAAAAAAGTACTGGTAAAGCCGGGAGAGAACCAGGAAGTCGAAGGGGAACTCGGTCAATTCAGCTCTTGGGAAGAAAAGGCTGGCAGTGTTCAGGAAGACGCATTTCTTCGGTTCAAACGGAGCACAGGTCAATGCCGGTGAGATCTGGTGAAAGGCAAACCCCTTCTTCGGCAGGATATCCGCGAAGCGCCACAGGCTGGCGTCATCCATGCGGTTCACGTCAATGTTCCGGTTGATAGGCTCACCTTCCAACTGGCAGGCAACGATGTTTTCCCCTTTGAAAACGTCCATTCCTTCCTTCTCGGCTTCGTGGATTTCACCCCGAAATGCCGCACCCATGCGAATCATATCCGCCTCCTCCCAGCGCAGTTCCCGCTCGTCGTTGTGCTCGGGTTTCGTCAGCGACCAGGCTTTGATGGTGTTCTTGGATTTGCCGACCCAGAAGGTTTGCGTGATGTCGTCAAAGGATTGCCCGGCAAACCGGTCGAGGATGGCTTTTCGTTTGGGAGTGAGCTTCGTGAGGATGCGCCCGTCGGGTGTGAACGCGTCAGCATAAGGCAACTCGACCAGCGTGGTCTTATTCAGGTCAAACTCAACGTGCTTTTGGTCGAAGCCGGTGAATTTGGCGCAACGTTCGTCAGCGACTCGGAGGCGGATTTTATCGTCCGGCCTGGGTGGACGTTTTTCCGCGAGGAAAAGGATTGGCACCACATCGGCACTGAAGACCATCGGGCCGATGAGCTCCAAATCCACAATCTCAAGGATGGTCCATTTGCCCCCGGGGGCGAAGAGGGCGCGCAGCTTCTTGTTGTCGTCGTTGTCGCAAAAGGAGATGGGCAGGACGAAGCCGACTTTGCCGGGGCGGTTCTCGCCGTTGGCCGCACGGCACCAGCCGTCCATCGCCTTGTAAAGAAACAGCGAATAGAGGTCTATGTTGGCTGAGATTTCGGTGTTGAAGTAAGCTTCGTCCTCTTTGCCAAGGCTGGCCTCCTGCCGCTCCGGGCGGACATAGGGTGGATTGCCGACCACGGCGGCGTACTCGGGCAGGTCCACGAGCGAGAACTCGGTGAGGTTGGCGTCGAATAGGCCCTCCATTAATGCCTGGTGACGGAGCGAATTGTGGCCGCCGGTGATGGCGGTTTCGGGGAAGCCGCGTTTTTTGATTTCCTCGCGGAAGGCGAAGAGATGCCACAGCATCTGGATTTGCGCGACCATCGCGGAGAAGGCGTTAAGGTCGTTGCCACGCACGTTGGCGAGCGCTTCCAGCACGTCATCGTAAGACGCCACGCCCTTGGCGGCGGCGTCACCGGCGACTACCTTGAAAGCTTCGATGAGAAACGTCCCGAGACCGCAGGCTGGGTCAATGACCTTGTCGCCCTTCTGGAGTCCCAACCGGCGGACGATGTAACGCGCGATGTCGGGCGGCGTGTAGTGTTCGCCCAGCCGCTTGCGCTGGCTGGTGTCGAGGAATTGGCCATAGATGTTGCTGAGAACGTCCTGCTCGATGCTGGCGAAGTCAAAGTGCGAGAGATAGAACAGGGCGCGTTCGACCGCGGTTGAGAGGGGCTTGTCGTTGTTCGCCAGCACCCAGTCGAGTTCGGTTTCGCTGAAAACCGCGGCGTAGATTTTCGAGCCTTCGTAGTAGACGTCACGAATGAAGCGGGTGTAACTGGCCCCGAAGTACAGCCGCATCTGCTGGAAGGCTTTGATGCCGCCGTTGCAGAGGTATTTCTTGTCGCCGAAGAAGCCGTGATCTTCAAAGAACCGGAGCACCATGCAGCGGGCCAGCAGGAGGCTGGCACTTTCCGCCGCCAGGAGGTCCAGGGCGATAGACAGGCGCTTCTTCTCATCCTTCTCCGAAACCCGCTCCAGAAACAGCGGCAAAGTAAAGCAACCGAGCCGCGCAATGGTGACATCACGCTTTACGACCTTGGCGATGGCATGCACATCTTTGAGATGTTGCTTGAAGGCGGTTCGGTCATTGATTTCCTTCTCCGCCAGCCGAAACGGCTCGATATGGAATTCGCGAATGCCGTAGGCCTTGCGGAAGTCCTCGAAGAGATTCCCAACCGCCAGGGCTTTGTCCACCACGCCATCCAGCGCCCGGCGGCAGGCTGCTTGGATCAGGTGCGCGGACGTGCGCATGGCGAGGTAGAACTCGTTGCGGGCGCGTTCCAGGGATTCCTCCTGCCGATGTGAAAGCAGCTTGCCGGGATGGCTCAACTTGATCTCGGCGATGGGATGCCGTTGGTCGTCGCGAAAGGCTTGCAGGCGGCGGTTTGTCCCCGCGTGAGCAGCCGAGATTTCGACGGAACGGTCCTTGAACGCTTCTTCCGTCAACCCGTCCCACTTGATGACGATGTCACCGCTCGCATCGTAGTCTGCCACGCGAGTGGATACGGCGCGCAGCACGAAGCAAGACGGGTCAACCATCGCAAACCAGACTGTGTCGAGGTCAATGTATTTCGACTTCTCAGCAAAGGTATCGCGGCGGCTGCTCTCATTCAGGAAGGTTTCCGGCTCATCCTTTGCCTCCAAGACCAGCCAACGGGATTTGATCTCCTTGCCCTTGGAGTCGAGCACACCGGTTGGGGCGATGACCGCCACGTCGGGAATGCCACCGTACTCGTTGGTGGTATCGGTGAACACTTCGTCCGCCTTGAACCCTAAGAAACGAACGAATAAGTCCCGGATGAACGGATACATGTTGCGTTCCTGGCCGGGCTTGCATTCCGTGATCCCGCGAACGCACTCCTGAAAATCAATCGCACCCTGCTTGCTTCGCTGTTGCGGCATATTGTTCCGGTATTTCTGAGCCGCGAGGAGATTACGTTGCCGGCCTATCGGCGACAAGCGCAGGGATTCCAATGCGACGCGGTGCGCCTGTGGAGGAGCGCAGTTTTGATTGCTCTTGCGTTTCACGGGACGCGGCCTGGAGGCGTCACCCGAACTCCGGTCTCTGACCCGGCGTGTCGTAGCGAATGGGGCCTCGCCGGATCGGAGGCCGGCGCTCCGTCACGTCGCTAAGGCGGAAGGCATAATGCAGAGTGCAGAAAGGCGAGGCAAAGCCGCCCAAAACCATGCCAGGGCGAAGGCAGAATGGAGAATGCAGAATGCAGAATGGCCGGGCAAAGCCACCCAAAGCCACCTCACAGCCACCTGATAGCCAAGGGATAGGCACCCTAAAGCCACCCTCAAGCCTCCCCAATGCGACCCTCAAGCCACCCTCATGCGACCCTCAAGCCACCCCAAGGCCACCCTCATGCGACCTTCAAGCCACGCCCAACGTAGATCCAAGCGGTTCGGCCTGCCGCTATGAGACTGAAATTTAGTCCGGCACCGCTATACGCACACGCTTGCCGGATGAGTCTGCTCTTCTGACTCTGCGCTGGAGGTCTGGCAGATACCGGCATACCATGCGCCCATGCAACCGGCTTTCAGTGTGACGCTCGCAGGGATAGTCGCATTTACGACCGCCGGGTGCTTCCACGCTGACGCCCAGGCGCCGGGCGTTCCCATTTGCAGGCAGACGGGCCAGGAATCGCAATACACGGCGAGGCTCCTGGGCGACGCGAAGAAGCTCTTTGCCGCGGACAAGGCCATCAAGCTCGCCCAGGTCAGAACGGAGTTGAAGCGCACTTCCTGCCAATTGACGCTTCCCAAAGCCAGCGAGCAGAAGTTGCCGGCGCGGGAGATCTGCATCATGGCGCGTCATAGTCATCTTCGCATCGGCTGGTCGTATCTCTGTGACAAGTGCGGGAACTGGCACCTGAACCTCGCCGGGGGCTACATCCTGACGACCAAGGGCGCAGTGGCCACCTGCTTTCATGTCATCGAACCCGTCCCCGAGGTGCGCGACGGCTGCCTGGTAGCGGTGGACGAAGAAGGAACGGTCTTCCCTGTCGCTGAGGTGCTGGCGGCTGACCGTGAGAGCGATGCCTGTATTGTCCGTGTAGCGGGCGGTAATTTCAAACCACTGCCGCTCAACACCAGGGTCTATCCGGGCGACACGGTTTACTGCTACAGCGACCCGGTTGAGCATCGGGATTACTTCAGCGCCGGCATTGTGAATCGGTTTTATCAGCTCGGTGTGTCCCGCGCGGCCGGCACTCGTGCCTCGGCGGCTGCGGCCCCGACGCGGATTAACGTGAGCACCGATTGGGCGCCGGGCTCCAGCGGTTCGGCGGTGCTCGACGACTGCGGCAACGTCATCGGCCACGTCTCCACGATCTCGTCCGTTCGCGACGAAGCAACCCCCAAGGCGCAGGATTCTAGCGCCGAAAAGCCCGCGGCAATGGTGTTTCACGAGGCGGTCAGCGCGCGGGATATGCTGCTGTTGACCCGGCCACGCAGAAACTGAGCGGCGGATTTGAGTTCGGGAGCCAGGGCTGGGGATCGACACTGCCACCAGGTCGGCGCGCGGACATTCTTGTCCGCAGCGATGTTCGATGGGTAAGATGACTTGGGAACAGGCCGGGGTGCGTTGCCTTTTGGGGCTTGCTGCGGACAAGAATGTCCGCGCGCCGGTGGTGGTTGCAAGATACGCCACGGGGCTGTTGTCACCTGTCTTTACATTCCAGCCGGAATGCCTGAGTCTGAAGGCTGAACTATATATGCCGACTGCAACCGACAGCAGCTCAAATTGCCCGGGTTGGACGCCCACCTCGTGGCAGACCCGGCACGCCGCCCAGCAACCGGT
>Ga0224558_1002970_pt1 | contig 14819 bp, 13 predicted proteins | sample 714S32024metaG_FD_180682 | JGI IMG/M metagenome (GOLD analysis project Ga0224558, IMG submission 180682) | Peat soil microbial communities from Stordalen Mire, Sweden - 717 S3 20-24 | ecosystem: Environmental > Terrestrial > Soil > Wetlands > Peat | place: Sweden: Norrbotten County, Stordalen... | reverse complement strand
TTACGCCCTGAAGCCTAACAAACCGATGCACACGAATCGCCGCCACGCGTTGAGAGTTGGATGCCCCAGGATAATCGGACACTGGATTCGCTGCCAGTGCTCGTTTCCAGCGACGGTCGGTGATCTTCATCGCTCGGCGGCTTGAGCAATATGAAAATAGCCCTTACGCTTTTCGTGAGTGGTTCGGTTCTGCTCTCTGGGGCTGTCGGCTGCGCTACCTCCGGCCCAAAGGTTGATTCCGGCCGTGGGCAAACGTACACCGCCACAACGCTCTCAGACGCCAAAATCTTGTATGAGATGGGCAAGTTGGATTTGGCGGAGCAAGAACTGCACGTGCTTCTGCAGACGGAGCCGGAGAGTCCCGCGGCTGGCTACCTGTTGAGCTTGGTGCATGAAGCCCAGTACCGGCGGGAGGCCGGGCAGGAGCGGCCGTGGGGCTATTACCAGACGATTCCGCAGCAGCCGATTTACCGATGACCCTTTCGCCGAACAAACGTGCTCCGGGCAAGGGCGGGGTTACCTCTCTGCTCCATGCCGGACACGCTTGGCCGTCCCGGCCTGAGCGCGAGCGTTCTAAGTACGATACGTTGCGTAACCCTGAATGAGTATGAACACGAAGATCGGAGGACCTCTCTCAGGAGAGCGGGACCATGGGTGTTCCCTTGACGGTTTCACGCTGATCGAGCTGGTCGTAGTCATCCCCATCATTGCCATACTCGCGGCGCTACTGCTGCTGCTGCCGGCGTTGGGCCGGGCAATGGTCAAGGCCCAAGCCGTCCAGTGCATGAACAACAATCGCCAGCTCGTGGTGGCCTGGCGGCAGTATGCGAAAGACAGCGGAGATCAGTTGCCGTACGCGTACGCCCCAACCGGCACGGCGGCGGCACGGTATGCCTGGATTCCCGGCGGAGGAGCCCTGGACTTGGACCGGAGTAACCCCACCCAACAGGGAAACTGGGACGCAGACAACACTATCAAGAAGAGCCAGCTTTGGCCTTACTGCGGCAATAGCGTGGGCATCTGGCATTGTCCGGCTGACAAGAGCATGGGCAAGAATCCTGCCGGCCAGATGGTGCCTCGTCCCCGCAGCCGATCAATGAACATGTGGGTAGGCGGCCGGGGTGATACCCCAGACCCGAGTGCTGGGTGGAGTCAAGGCGCCAACTGGAAGGTCTTCCGCAAGCTGGCGGAGATGATCCGCCCCGGGCCGGCCATGACGTTCGTGCTGCTGGATGAGCGGGAGGATAGCATCAACGACGGGTTTTTCGTCGTGCAAATGGATGGCTACCCGGCCATCTCGCAGACCATCATGGTGGACTTTCCAGCCAGTGGCCACAGCCAGGCTGCCGGCTTCGCCTTCGCCGACGGCCATGCCGAAATCCACAAATGGCAGGACCCGCGAACCTGTCCGCCGCTCACCACCGTGCTGAACGTGAACGTCCCCCAGCCCAACAGCAAAGACGTGTATTGGCTGCAGGACCACAGCACCCGCGTTTACTAACTCCAATTTACGTACAAGATGAGACTAACGCACCGCACCAACCATTGTAGGAGACGAGGTGACGAGTCTCTGATAAGAATCCACAGTACGCTAAAAATGAAGATTAGAGACTCGTCACCTCGTCTCCTACAATGGTTAGTCTCATCTCGAGGGTGAACTAGAATAAGCGGCTTACGGCTTAGGCGAGCCTGCCGCTGACTGCTGGTCGCGATCGAGGGCGGCGCCGTCGAAGGGGATCACGATGACCTTGCTGCCATGACCGTCGTTGCCCTTGTCCTGTTCCTTTTCTACGTCAATCACGGCCAGGGTCATGGCAGCGACATGGCCGTTTTCAGTATAGACCGAGGGCCGTTCGGCCTTGTTCCAGCGGTTCACGGTGCCGTCGGGGTAGCTGACAATTGCCTCGCGGGGATCGTAGGCCAGGCCGCGGTTGGTCCAATCGTGGAGGCCATCACGGGAGGTGAGGTGATACGCCTTCCGAGTGGACCAGGAGTTGACCACGATGTGGTAAAGGCCGCCGGAAAACCAAATGCAGGGGTCTTCGAGGTTTGGGATGCCCTTGGGAAAAACCGAGTCACCCTGCGGTTGGTAAGGTCCGAGGATGCCTTTGTCGCTGAAGAAGATTCTGCCATCGCGGGGGACGAACTCGAAGTTGCCATCGGGGCGGGCCATGATCGAGACGTTGGAGGCGTGCCACCTCGGTTCGCCCTCGACCGTAATGGTGCCGAGGTGCTCCCAGGGGCCGTCGAGCGATTTGGAGACATAGACTTCGCAGGGGCGAGTTTCGCTGACGACGATGGCGTAGCGGCCATCGGGTAAAGTGAGGGCGGTAACATTGTGTCCCTTGCCGCCTTGGTCGTTGGGCCAGCAGAGGCCCTGGTCTACGTACGGCCCCGTGAGGGATTCAGAAACTGCGTGGACGGCGACGGAGCCGAACCAGCCGCCGTGGCCTCTGGCTTCATCCCAGCGGCTGGCGAACATGTGGTACTTGCCGTCGGGGGCTTTGATGATCTGGCCGTCCCAGTAGCAGTATTGGGTCATGGTGGTGTCTTCCAGCCCGTTCTGCGTGTCGCGCGGGAGGACGTTGGTGGCACCCCAGGTCTCACGGACCAGCTCGCCGTGCGGAGGGGTGGGCAGAAAATAGCTGATGAACGTCTTCGGCTTCGGCTGATAACCTAGCAATGGAAGCAACTTCTCGGCGTAGCGTTTGCCCAGCTCTCTATAGCCTGTCGGAGTGAAATGCAGATGGTCGGGACGGCTGGTGCAACCCTGCGAAGAAATGACGTATGAATTGGGAATGGTCTTGGGCAAGTCGTCAATGATGGAATTCATGCTCGCGCAAGCGCCCTTCTGATCGGCATCCACGAGTTCGCCCGCGAGCAGAGGCACTTCGTCGGCCTTGAGATTCAGGTCTTTGATCAGGTTGTTGTAGATGCCTTTGACTTTATTCGGCCATTCCTTGTCATTCGTGTTTGACTCTCCCTGGTGCAACAGGATGCCTTTGACGACACCCTCCTTCTGAGCCAGTGCTCCCATCTCAACAAGGCGTGCATAGGGATTGCCACCGTATTGCATGATAATATTCGTCATCCACGAGGGAGCCGTTGAAGCGTACGTCCGATAGGCGTCTTTCTCGAACAGTTCAATCCTGCAGCCGGCCACAGAGACATTAACAATCCCTACCCTGATCTTGGCTGGAAGGTTGGCAACCATGGTTCGGCCAAAATAGTCGGCAGGACAAAGACCGGTGGAGCCGCGGCACAACGGAGGGACAGCAGGGTACCAGTTACCCTTTGTTCTGCCCAGCTTTGGAAAATCAACCGCTGCCAGGACCTGAAAGCGATCATCCACCGGCGTCTGGTCCTGTGGTTCAATTCCTGGAAAGCCCTCCATGTTGGACTGTCCAAAGCAAAGGAAGATGAAGAAGTTCGTATCTTGAGCCAGAACGTTCCCAGCCGACATGAGCAATCCCCCTAAGAGGAGCAATCCGGTTTTCATTTTCATAAGACTTGCTTTCTAATGTTCGATCAAGCTGATATTGTCGGCCCATGAAAGTCCGCGAGGCGATTAGTCTTATCGAGCGGGACGGCTGGTATCTGGACCGCACACGCGGCAGCCACCGCCAATACAAGCATCCGTCGAAGCCCGGCTTGGTCACCATCCCTGGCAAGCCAAAAGACGACCTTGCGCCGGGGACAACGAATAGTATTCTTAAACAAGCAGGACTCAAATGAGCCGTTACCTAATCATTATCGAAGCGACGACCACCGGCTTTTCCGCATACTCCCCGGATTTGCCGGGCTGCGTCGCCACGGGTCGCACACGCAAGGAGGTCGAGCGCGAAATGCGCGATGCCATCGAGTTTCACATCGAGGGGCTGCGCCTCGCCGGCGAGCAGGTTCCAGAGCCAAGATCGCAGGCATCCTATTGCGAGATCGCGGCCTAATCAAGGCGCTAGCGCGGGTTCAGTTGCTCGCCAGCGGCAGCGCGAATGACAGCCTCGAAGGCCGGCTTGGGCTGGTCGTTGGCATCGAACAGCAACGGGCGGCCTTGTGCGCGCCATGAGACCCCGTCATTCACACCCCAGAACGTGACCAATTTCACAGATTTGTGATGCTTAACGAACGCCCGGAAAAGACCCGCATACGCGTCGGCCAGCTTCCGGTTGGCGTCATCCACCAAGCCGCCCTGGGTGGTGGCGGCGTTGTTCGCGACGTCTGCCCCGGTATTGCGCTGACCGCCCTGCGCGCTGTTGACGTCGAGCTCGGTGATGTGAATGGGCAAGCAGAGCGTCTCCATTTCGGTCAGCGCCTGATCCATAGCTTCAAAGCTCGTCGAAACGTTGAGGTGGGCTTGCGAACCAATGGCCATGACCGGGACGTGCTGCTCCTGCAGGGACTTGATCAAAGTGATGAGTTTGCGGCGTTTAGCCGGGCTCTCTAACCCATAATCGTTATAGCGGAGGAGCGCATCCGGATCCGCCTCGTGGGCGTATTCGAAGGCCTTTGCTATGAAGTCCGGCCCAATGATTTCCAGCCAGAGCGAGTTCCGCAGGATGTTCGTGCCGCCGTCGGCGATCGCCTCGTTTACCACGTCCCAGGCCTTGATCTTGCCCTTGTAGCGGCCGACCACGGTGTGAATGTGATCGCGCATCCGCGCAAGCAATTCCTCGCGGGACGCGCGTGGACCGGCAAAGCCGCCGCGACCGAAACCGCCGCCAAATCGCCCACCTCCGGAGGCGTTCGTCCCGGCAGCGTTCGTGGCGGCGTCGGGTGCCGGAGGTTGAGCGTTTGTCACCCCGGGCGGCATATTGGTCCCTCGGAAGACCCAGTTGGGCGTCTGGCCGTGCCAGACGAGCGTGTGCCCCACGATATACATGTGGTTGCTTAGGCCGAAGTTCACAAAGGCGTCGGCCGGGCCGAAATTGTAGCCGTCCGCGCCTTCTCGCGGATGAATGAGGGCCCACTTCAGGTCGTTCTCCGGGGAAATCTGGTTGAACTGGTCTTTCGCCAGGGCAATGTCTTTCTCGACCTGTTCCGAGGTCCGGCGGACGTTGTCGGCCCGGACCGCAGTGTCAGTCGCTATGGTGCGGTTAACGGCTGCGCCAACGAAGAAATGGTCCTTGTAGGCGTCCTTGAGGGCGGGCGTGTCGGCACACCGAGCCGTTGCACCAACCGCAAGCAGCCCCGCCGTGAGCAAGCCAATGCGTGAGTTGTGGTTTGCGATACGAGTCTTCATTTGAGTGGGGTTCAGGTGGTTTGAGGCAATTACTTGAACTACAACTGCAACGTCTCAGTTGAATCTATTTGAAAATGCGTTGCGAGAACAGCCATAAGTTGTTTCTCCAGTGCGTCGCGTCGTGGGCATTGCCGTCCACGTGCCAGACATGCGGCACCTTGTTTTCCTTGAGATAGGCATGGACGCCTTGGCTGATCCGGATCAACCCGTCTTTGTTGCCGCAGGATACCCATAACAACTTTAGTTGTTTGGTTGCCGCTGCAGGATCGGGCACGAGTTGCTGGGGCGGCTTGGTGTTCGGCGCTGACGAGAATCCCCCCACCCACGCAAAGGTATCGAGGTGCGCCAAACCGAAGTTCAGCGATTGGCCGCCGCCCATGGACAGCCCCGCTAACGCGCGGCTCTCACGGTTGGTGTAAGTGCCGTAATGCGACTGAATCGCTGGGATCACGTCATCCAGCAGGTCGCGCTCAAACTTCGCAAAGGCGGGCGCTGTCGCCATCGCGTTGGGCCCGGCGCGATCGTCCTTTTGTGCGCGGCCATTGGGCATCACGATGATCATCGGGACGGCTTTGCCGTCGGCGATGAGATTGTCCAGCAGGACATCAGGCGTCGCAAACCGCTCCCACTCCGTTTCATCTCCACCGATGCCGTGCAGGAGGTAGAGCACCGGATACTTCTGGTCCTTCGAATAACCGGGCGGAGTATAGACGTTCATCTTGCGCGTGGTACCCACCGTTTTGGACTCGTATTCGACCATCTCCAACTTGCCGTGCGGGATGTCGTCACGCTTCTGGTTGAACCCGGCCGGCGGGTCGTCGAAGGCAGCTTTGTCATCGGGTCCGAGAACGATAGGCCCGCCAAATCCGCCCGGGCCACGGCGCGACCGTTCCCCGGCAGCCGCGTTGGTGGAATTAGGTGAAGTGGCCGAAGCCGCAACGTTGCTGCCTTGCGCGCGTCTGACCACGATTTCCTCAGTGCCGAAGTCACCAACTTTCCTGGTCAACTTCATCTCGTTGTCAGCCAGTTTGCCGGTATATTCGATGCGCAGATCATTGCCTTGGAAGGAGGTGAGTTCAACAAAGGAGATCGCGTCGCCAGTAAGCTTGATATCCTTGAGTTCCGATTGACGGGTGCGGCCACCGATATCACCCGTGGCTTTGCCCGTAAGTTTTCCGCCTGCCGACTCGAAAGTGTAGAGGTATTTCTGCAAACCGACGGGCGAGTCGAATTCCGAGCGCCACTGACCGGTGATGTTAGCCGCATGGCTGGCAGACGCCAAGAACCCGATCAGACCACCGAGCAGTAGTACCATGCCTGTCTTTGTCATAAATGCCTTTCTTGTGAATTGTGCTGTATTAATGAGTCAATTGTTCTCTAGCGTTAGACGTCGGGCTTGCCTTTGGCGTAGAGCTCGTGAACTTCCGCATCACTCAAAGCCCGGCTGAATAGCTCAAATTCATCGAGCGAGCCACTGAGATTGCGGATCAGGGAAGGAGCGGGATTTGGGCCGCCGCGCGCATTCCAGTTGCCCAACTCGGCCGGACCGAGCCGAAAAGACGGCCCCAATTTCAGCGCATGGCGAGCGACTGGATATCCGTTGACGTATTGGACCACTTGCCGGGCCTTCCCATCGAGGACCACCGCCAAATGTATCCACATCCCTAGTTTATCGAGCGTGATCACGGGGGGACTGGCCAGAATTTGGAATTTTCCCAAGCCCGGGCCGAACACCGTTAGGCCCAGGACGCCGTCGTTGCGTATCAGCCAGTGAATCGTGCCGGGATCGAATCCATCGGACATGAAAAGCGAGTTGAACTGCCGATCCAGTCCCTTTACGCACACCCAAGCCGAAAGGGTCAATGCCTGGAAGTCTCCAGGCACAGCCAGGCGCACGCGGTCGTTGACACTTTGGAATTCCAGAGCCTGTTTCTCCCGCCACCGACCTTCCGCGCGCTGGCAGCCCACAATGGTCGCATCCTGCACGGACCGGTTTCTTTCGGCCGCATTCCGCAGCGTCCAGTCCGACTCGCTGAGGTTCTCGAAATCCAAGTGCAGAATCAGGGACGGATCCTGGTTGAGCCGCGCACTCGCGAACTGCCACTGTTCATAGCGGAAAGCCTCTGAGGCTAGAGATCGCATCTGAAGTTCGAACATTGAAGCGAATGCATCTCTGCTCGCCGCCATGAGCCGCGGTGGCGCGCTCCCCTGAACCACGACCGCCCGCCCCTCGCCCAGTGACTGCTTTGCCAGGGCCCCGGCAAAGAACTCCACCTCACCTTTGAAAACGTGAACTTCAGTCTGGCCTCGGGTGGCATCAATGCCGAAGGCAGTCCCGCGATCCACGACGTTGATTTGGGCGGTTTTCACGTGGAATCCACGCGCTGGCTGGGGCACCTCGGCTAACAGCCGTCCCGCGGGACAAACCGCCTCCGTTGGTGAAATGAGCTGCAGTTCCGTCGGTCCCTCGAGCACTACCCGCGCACCACTATAGAAGACCACTTGTGCCAAGCCGGCCTCGAGTCGAAGCCAGCCCGGTTCCAGGGCGCTGCCCACCCGTAACGGAGTTGAGTTACCGCCCCAACGAGCATCAACAGCCCGGGCTAACATAGCGACGGCGCTGCTGGTTGCTCCGTTCCTGGCCGCGGACCGCTTAAACCACAGGGTCCAAACGCCCCCGGCGATGAACATGAGGCAGGCCGCCAGCGCCATCGCTCGCACCAGTTTCCTTCTGATCGCAGACACCGCTGGGTTCAGAGGGAGGATATTCCGCCGGTCGCCCGTGCTGATGCCGGGTAGCCGACAACTGGCGGCCGCATCAGCCGCCTGAAAAAAGAGGTCTGGCTCGGACGCCAGCCGGGTGTGCAACTCGACGCGCATCAAATACTCATCCCGAGCGCTCAAGCTGCTCCGCAGCAACTCGTTTAAGGCGCCCATCTCGGCCTCGTTGGCTGAGCCATGGCACACGGCGGCCACAGCGTTGTCAAACTCGGGAGACGGAAAGGAGAGTTTCATGCCACGTCCGGTTTTATCTGGCCTTCCACGCAAAGTTGGAGGGTGTGCCGGATTCGTTGCAGCATCTTGTAGGTTGCGGCTGCACTCCGGCCAGAGCGCTCCGCTAGCGTCTCGATACCGACCCGCTCATAGTAATATCCCTCAACTAGCGAACGCTGTCCTTGCGGCAGCTTTCCGAGGCAGCCCTCGAGGTGCTTCAGCCGTAGTTCAAACTCGGGCTGCAACTCCTGCCGGCGCTGCGCTAGTTCCTCTGCCAGACCGTACTCCAGCAGGGTCTGCCAGCGCTGACGCCGCTCGATCCACTGATGGGCCTTGTTCAAGGCAAACCGGCATGCCCAGGGTGTGAAAGGCTGGGCAGGATCATAGGCGTCGAACCTCTCCCACAGCGCCATTGCGGTCTGTTGAACGATGTCTTCGGCGTCCGTGACGTTCGGGATCAGGGCGGCCACGTAACGGAAGATCTCCCGCTCGCTGCGCAGGAACAGCGAAAGAAACCGCTGCTGGGCGGCGTTTGAATCATCGAACGGACGCTTGGAATCTGCCGACATTCGTCAATCTCTACCAATACTTCCGGCGAACCGCGAGTTTTGGACATCGAATCATCCAATCGTGGTGATGGAATGCTCCGCGCCGTTGTTCGTCAACGTGAGCCAGGCTCAGCCCATGAAAAGGCTCTCACGCCCTGATTTTGTGAAGTCGTCCTTGCTCACCTCGGGGGCCTCCCGCTGGGCGTCAGGGCGAAAGGCAATCAGTGAGCTTTGAGCAGGTTGAGGAGGCAAAAAATGCGGCACTAACCTTGACATCGTTTACAGCGTAAACGATATTGCTCCCATGCCAACTATAGTGCAATCATGCCGAATTGAAGCGGATCATGCGGCGTTGCTTTCGCGCCAGGCGAAGCGCCGTCATCTTGAGGTGTCCACGTTGAGCAGCTTGTACTTGAAAGAAAAGGCCCTCGAGGAAGAGTTCCCTGGGATTGGTTTTCGTGATGCAGCGGGTGGACGGGAAGCGTACGTCCTCGGACAACGGGTCGCGGTGTGGGAGGTGGTGGATGTGCATCGCGAGGCAAAGACCATTTCACGCACGGCAGACCATTTTGGCTGGCCTGAGTACCTCGTGAAATGCGCGCTCGCTTACGCCAGACAATACCCGGATGAGATTGCGGCACAGCGGCATTCGGAGGTTGCCGAGTGATCCGCTTGGTCGCCGACGCAAACCTGTCGCGACGATTTGTGGAGGCATGTCTGCGTTTGGATCGGGGATTTCCCATTGTCCACCTCGCCGACTGGATTAGCGGCAAGCATCGTGTTTCCAAGGACCCTATTCTATTGGAGGTGCTTCGCGGATACGGTCTGATCCTCGTCACCTTCGACCGTCGAACGATGGCGATGCACGCTGGACAACTGACACGTAGCGGTGGAGGCCACGCCGGTGTGATCTTGTTTCGTCGAAACGTCGCGCAGATTGATTACGGGAAGCAATCCCGGTTGGTCGTTGAGTTCTGGAAGGAAGCGGCGGATTGGGGTTGGTCGGATCGAATCGAATACTTGCCACAGGCTTGAAGGCCAACAGGCGGGTGTTGACCAATTGCCGCGGAACCGAGTAAACTCGGCTCATGAAAAAGCTCTCACGCCGTGATTTTGTGAAATCGTCCTTGCTCGCCTCGGGGGCCATCCCGCTGGGCGTCAGGGCTCAAGAAACCGCACCAAGCGCCGCCCCTGCCAAAACCAGCGCCACCTCCACAGGAGACGCCATGCCCATGGGACAAATCGCCGGCCAATCCTTCAGCCGGTTGTTTATGGGCGGCAACCTCATCGCCGGCTGGTCGCATTCGCGGGACCTGGGATATGTCTCCACTCTGATGCGCCGCTATAACACGCCGGCCAAGATTCGTGAGACGCTGGAGTTGGGTGAGAGCCAGGGAATCACGGCCATCAACAGCTACGTGATGGACGACAACACGCAGATTTTCGAGCACTGGAAGGCGGGCGGGAAGATCAAATGGTTCGCCCAGGCCCGCATGGACGAGGCCGGCGGTTTTTCGCAGCTCCAGCGGGCGATTGACCAGGGTGCCACGGGCGTCCACCTCAACGGCAACGCCATCGAAGACCTGATGAGCAGCGGCGGCTTTGAGAAGGTGGGTGAGAGCCTTCAGTTCATCAAGGCGCGGAAACGCATCGCGGGAGTGTCGGCTCATGACCTTCGGGTCATCGTCGAATGTGAACGGCACGGCTACGACGTCGATTTCTATCAGAAGACCTTTCACTCACATGATTATTACACCGCCCCGCGGCCGAGTGAGAAGGGCGCGATCGGTGTCTGTGACAACTCCTGGTGCGAAGATCCTCAGGCGGTCATCGATGTGATGTCGAAGATCAAGAAGCCGTGGATTGCCTTCAAAGTTCTGGCCGCCGGCGCGCTCCAACCGCGGGCCGCATTTCCCTATGCGTTCAACAGCGGGGCGGATTTTATCCTGGTGGGTATGTTCGATTGGCAAGTTGTTGATGACGCGAAGTTTGCCAAGCGCGTCATCCAGGTCGCGGCGGGGCCAAGCACGAAGCGGACGCGGCCTTGGTGCTGAGGAACTGCCGCGCCTATGCCACCTGGCCCCGTGCCGGAGCGGATTCAAGCCCGCTGGTCTCACTTGTGCCAGCATATCGGCGAGCGCCGCGCGGGGAGTGCCGGTGAGCGGGCCGCCGCCGAGTATATCCTCGATCAATTCCGCCAGGCCCACCTGGAAGCAGTTCATGCCGAGCCGTTTCCCTGCACGGCTGTGGGCAAGGCGCGCGCGGAAATCGCGCTTGGCCTTGGCCGCTCACTGGAAAGCGTCCCGGCAAGGGTTCTTGCCGGGTCTCCTGGAACGCCCGGCAGGAAGGCAGTAAGCGGGGAGTTGGTCTGGGTGGAAATGCCCGAGCAGGCGGAGCGCCTCTTCCAACCGGCGCTACGGGGTAAGATCGTGGTGCTGTTCGGCCCGATGCCGACGCGCGCCGATTTGCATCGGCGCCTGGTCCAGTGCCAGCCGGCCGCCGTCATTCACGTGGACGACCGCCTGCCGTTCGACTGGGTCAAAGATGACGGGGTGTACCCTGTCTGGGTGCAGAGGTATGGAATGCCGCCCACGGTCACTATCCCTTACCAGGTGGCCTGGGCTTGGCGCAAACGCGGCGCCAACCGGGCTCGCGCACGAATCATCGCGGAACTCAAGAGCGCGCACTCCCAGAATGTCGTGGGCGAAATCCGCGGCCGGCGTCCGGAACTGCCGCTGGTGCTACTGGGGGCGCACCATGACACTCAATGCAACAACCCCGGGGCCGATGACAATGCTTCCGGCGTGGTGGCGCTGCTGGAACTGGCGGTCTTGTTGGGGGCCGAGCGGCCCCTGCGCACGATTCGTCTGGTCTCGTTTGGCGCTGAGGAACAATTGTCGGTCGGGTCGGCCGCCTATGCCGTTGCCCACCGGAAGGAGATGCCGGATATTGGGGTGGTTTTCAACCTGGACAGCGTCTCTTCGCCGTTGGGCCATCATTGCGTGCTCCGGGCCGGCGCCCGGGGCTTTGGCTCGTGGCTGCTGCGGGAGCTGGCACGGGCGGGCCTTGATGCGCGTGAGAGCGCCGCCCCGATGCCCTTTGCCGACCATTTCCCGTTTTCGGTTTTTGGGGTGCCGGCGGTTAGTTTCCTGCGGCCGAACATGGACAGCGGCATGCGCTGGCAGCACCACAGTGCGCAGGATAACCTGGAGAACGTGGCCGTGTCCGAAGTGGCTCGAGTGGTGAGTGCGCTGGCGAAGGTCACTCGCACCCTGGCTGGCACCCGACGCTGGCCCTTCCCTCGTGGTTTAGCCCCAGAGCAACGCGCCGAGACCGCCCGGTTGGGCAAGGAGTTGTTCGGCCTTCAGGTCAGAGCTTGAACTGAATTCCTAAGCACGGGGAACAACCTCAGCGCCATGCTCCAACAACATGCTGGCATTTGCGAGGTGACCGTTGTTTCGCCGCCTTGTCAGAAGCCTTCGAAGACGCTTATGCTACGATCGGGAGAGGTCGAAACGGTCGAGGTTCATGACTTTGTTCCACACCGCTACGAAGTCGTGCAGGAACTTCTCCTGGGAGTCCTCACATCCATAGACTTCCGCCAAGGCCCGGAGTTGGGAATTCGAACCGAAGATCAGGTCCACACGGGTTCCGGTCCACCTGAGTGCGCCCGTTGCGCGATGACGACCCTCGAATACATCAGCGTCTTCCGTGGTTGGCTTCCACGTCGTGCTCATGTCGAGCAGATTTGCGAAGAAGTCATTGGTGAGCGCCTCTGGCCGCTCGGTGAAGACGCCGTGCTGGGAACCTCCGAAATTGGTCTTTAGGACGCGCATGCCGCCCAAGAGCACCGTCAGTTCGGGTGCGGTCAAGGTCAGCAATTGCGCCTGGTCAACCAGCAGCTCCTCGACCGATGCGGCATAGCGGGTCTTCCGGAAGTTACGGAAGCCGTCTGCGATCGGCTCGAGCACGGCGAAGGAGCTCGGATCGGTTTGCTCCTGAGAGGCGTCCATGCGTCCCGGCGTGAAGGGGACCGTCACCTTGTGACCAGCGTTCTTGGCAGCCTGTTCGACGCCCGCGCAGCCGGCCAGAACGATCAGGTCAGCCAGTGATACCTTCTTGCCGCCGGACTGCGCGCTGTTGAACATGCGCTGGATGCCCTCCAGGGTCTTGAGCACCTTCGACAATTGGGCAGGCTGGTTGACTTCCCAATCCTTCTGCGGCACCAGACGAATGCGGGCACCGTTGGCACCGCCGCGCTTGTCGGAGTCACGGAAGGTGGACGCCGACGCCCAGGCGGTCGAAACCAGCTCCGACACTGACAGGCCAGAGGCCAGGATCTTGCCCTTAAGGGAGGCGATGTCCTGTGCATCAATCAGTTTGTGATTGACGGCAGGGATGGGGTCTTGCCAGATGAGATCTTCCGCCGGAACCTCCGGGCCGAGATAGCGAGCGCGCGGGCCCATGTCGCGGTGCGTCAGCTTGAACCACGCCCGGGCGAACACGTCCGCAAACTGATCCGGATTCCCCATGAAGCGCCGTGAGATCTTTTCGTAGGCAGGGTCGAAACGCAGAGCGAGGTCAGTTGTCAGCATGGATGGCGCATGACGCTTTGAAGGGTCGTGCGCATCCGGCACGGTATTGGCACCTGCGCCGCCCTTCGGCGTCCACTGGTGCGCACCGGCCGGGCTCTTCGTCAGTTCCCATTCGTAGCCGAACAGGTTCCGGAAGAAGTCGTTGCTCCACTTTGTGGGTGTGGTGGACCAGATGACTTCCAGGCCGCTGGTAATCGTGTCGCCGCCTTTGCCCGTGCCGAAAGTGCTCTTCCAGCCCAGGCCTTGCTCCTCGAGGCCGGCCGCTTCCGGCTCAGGTCCCACATGGGACGCAGGGCCGGCGCCGTGGGTCTTGCCGAAGGTGTGGCCGCCGGCGATGAGGGCCACCGTCTCCTCGTCGTTCATCGCCATGCGAGCGAAGGTCTCGCGGATATCCCGCGCTGCAGCGATCGGATCGGGGTTGCCGTTCGGACCTTCCGGGTTGACGTAAATCAGCCCCATCTGCACGGCAGCGAGCGGGTTTTCGAGGTCCCGGTCACCGGAGTAGCGCTTGTCTTCCAGCCACTTGGCCTCGGAGCCCCAGTAGGTGTCCTTTTCCGGTTCCCAGGTGTCCTCACGGCCGCCGCCGAATCCGAAGGTCTTAAAACCCATCGATTCCAAGGCGACGTTCCCAGCGAGGATCATCAGGTCGGCCCAGGAAATCTTCCGGCCGTACTTCTGCTTGACCGGCCAAAGCAGGCGACGTGCCTTGTCCAGGCTGACGTTGTCCGGCCAACTGTTGAGCGGCGCGAAGCGCTGCTGGCCCCTGCCGCCGCCGCCGCGGCCGTCGCCGGTGCGGTAGGTGCCGGCGCTGTGCCACGCCATGCGGATGAACAAAGGCCCGTAGTGGCCGAAGTCCGCCGGCCACCAGTCCTGCGAATTCGTCATTAGTTCACGGAGGTCCTTCTTCACGGCCTTCAAGTTGAGCCTCTTGAACTCCTTAGCGTAGTTGAAACCCTTGCCCATCGGATTGGACTTGCAGGAATGCTGGTGCAGGAGATCGAGCTTCAACTGGTTTGGCCACCAGTCTCGGTTCGTCGTGCCGCCGCCGGCAGTGTGTTTGTGAGCTCCGCCCGTTACTGGGCACTTGCTGCCTTCATTCATAATACTTGCTCCTTTCGTTGTGTGAGTTGTTGAACAGCGCTGCTGTGAATAATGGTGTTTCGCGGCCCATCTAGCTAAAAGTGATTATACAGATCTGGATATTATCCCGAAACGGGTGGATATTCAAGCGGCTTGTGGCCGCTGCTGCTGCCTTCCTTTCATCTGAGGGACTTTCCACTCCGTCCGGGGCGTGAGTAAAGGGATTGTTTCAGGAATCCGTCAAGGGATTACGGGCTGGCCATCGGCTTTACCGTAATGGTGATGGCTTACGCTGTCGGCGGCATTTCGGGCGGCGCATTCAACCCGGCGGTGGCAGTCAGCGTTGCCGTCATGTAACTCGTC
>Ga0224558_1002966_pt1 | contig 14828 bp, 9 predicted proteins | sample 714S32024metaG_FD_180682 | JGI IMG/M metagenome (GOLD analysis project Ga0224558, IMG submission 180682) | Peat soil microbial communities from Stordalen Mire, Sweden - 717 S3 20-24 | ecosystem: Environmental > Terrestrial > Soil > Wetlands > Peat | place: Sweden: Norrbotten County, Stordalen... | reverse complement strand
TGTCATTCATAATAAGGCGTGAAACGTGAAACGTGAAACGTGATGCGTGAGCTATATCGCTTGGTGGTTAGCTATCGGTTGAAAGTTGCGTGGCGCGCGAGGGCAGGGACCGCGACGGTTGCAGCAGTGGACGCTGGCGGCTGCGACGCAGCGCAACTGGCGTTTTCCCCGGTGGGCGTCCGTTTACCAACAAGCGGGCTGGGGCCTGTTGGATTTTGTCAGCGAAGGCCTCGGGCAAAGGCACCGCCTTGAAGGCGCCGTTTGCCTGGCGCTCTACGCAGGCCACTGTCAACCGCCCGCGCGCCACCTCCCGCGGGTGCGCGCCGTTCAGGCGGGTGAACCGAAACTGGTAGGTCAGGCTGCCCCGGCCCTTTCGCTCCACCAGCAAGCGGACCTGCACTTCGTCCTCGAACCGCAGCGGGGCCGCATAGTCGCATTCCGCGTGGACACGGGGCAAACACACCTCCAACCCGTTGCGAGACCGCGCCACGGAAAAACCCAACGAGCGGAAGAATGCGTGCTCGGCCGACTCCATGAACCGGAAGAAGTTCGAGAAGTGCATGATCCCCGCCAGGTCCGTTTCGGAGAATTCGACGCAGCGCGTTATTTGGAATTCGTAAGGCATCTGAGTAGGCGATGTTAGCGCGCAGGTGGGCTGGCAAACCCCTCACCGTGCCTTCGGCCACCCTTTCCCCATCGGATGGGGAGAGGGAAGTGGTGAGGCGCGTTTGGAGCATTCCACTGCTTGTATTTAGCGATCCTGATCATGCTGGCATCTCAGCGGTTCGCCTTGCGAAGGGCGCACCATAGGGGAGCGGCTCGGGTACTTCGGCTGTCTCGGCGACCGCGGCATAGAGCTGCGAGAAATCTTTGTTTACGTCCCCAGACAAGCAGTCAGTGATGGCACCGGCCAAATCGGGATACTTGTTCGTGAGCTTGCGGAAGCTGAACCCTTGGTCATAGAAGGCATAGACCAGCTTGCGCATGTTCTCGAGGCCCTCGCGCATCACCCGGCTGTATTCGGTGAAGCGTTCGGCTGAAAAATCCTGAGCTTGGAGAGCTTCGGCGATGGCGTCTGCGGCCAGAGTGCCGCTTTTGAGCGCCAGCATCACGCCGGAGGAGAAGACGGGATCGAGGAAGCCAAAGGCATCCCCGGCCAGCAGCAGGCCGTCAGCCGCGCAGTAGCGGGAACGCCAGGAGAACTCGCTCGTCAGGCGATAAGGTTCGACCGGCGTGCCGCACGCCAGGTGGGATTTGATCCATGCGTTCTGCTCAATCTCCCGCTTGAACATCTGTTCGGGATCCCGGACGCCATCGCGCGTCAGGTATTTGCCTTCCGCCACCACGCCTACGCTGATCATGTCGCGATGCTGCGGGATATACCAGAACCAGCCTTTCTCCGGGACGTAGGCCACAGTGGTCGCTCCGGCGTCTATGCCCTCGTCGCGCAGCGCGCCGCGGTAGTAGGTCCAAACGGCGACCTTGTTCAGCTTGGGCTCGCGAATCCGCCAGTTGAGACGCGTCGGTGCCAGGGCTTCGCGGCCGGAGCAATCCACCGTCATGGGAGCGCGGAACTCCAGTGGCTGGCCGGATTTGCTACGTGCCCGGAGGCCGACCGTTCGGCCTTCCTCCTGGATCAGGTCTTGCACCGTTGTCTCTTCGAGCACCTCGGCGCCTTTGGCGCGGGCATTTTCCATTAGCATGAGGTCGAACTCTGAGCGGAGCACTTGCCAGGTCTGTGCCACATCCGGGGCGTAGCGCGTCGAGAAATAGAAGGGCTGCGAGGCTTTGCCGGAAGACGAAATGAACTGGACGCTGTACTTCTTGACGAACTCCGAGCGTCGCATTCGCTCCAGCAGCCCGAGTCGCTTAAGCGGATAACTGGTGAACGGCAGCAGCGACTCGCCAATGTGGTAGCGCGGGAACTTCTCGCGCTCCAGGACGAGCACGCGGAGTCCCTGCTCGGCGAGCAAAGCAGCGGTGGCGGAGCCGGCTGGTCCGGCGCCGATGACTAGAGTGTCGAATGTGCGAGTGGTGGTCATAACATGCTAAGGTTCCGGGTTAAGTTACCCATAATGGTTTCAGGGTTCGGTGATTTGCAGGGGTCTTGACCGGGCTGCGGGGGGCGTTGCCGGGTCTTGATTCTCTCCAATCGGCGCCGACCTGCACTTTGGCAGCCGGGGCGAGCACCTCAATTACTTCGGCCAGCAACCGCCGCGAGCCGTCGAGCAACACATTGCGCCGACCGTAAAGGAAACCAGGATGTTGCAACCGCAACGCCGCACCCGCGTGAGCATCCGATTTAAGCCGGAAAAAGGCCTGGGGCCAGCTCAGGTACGCGATCGCTTCACCGTTCAGAATATCCCCCAACGGGCGCTCTTCCTGGAGGACCAGCCGGCGGGCCGTCGGTGGCAACCTGTCCAGGTGGATGCGAATCACTCCGTACTCGATGGGCTTTGTGCCCTCCGTGACCCAAAGGATGACTTCGCGCTTATAGGAATCGTTCCGGCGCTCGCGAGTCAGTACCCTGAGACGCGGCGTCTCGCCATAGAAGCTCGCCAAGGTGGACGTCATATCCGAAGAATGCACGAGCAGGGCACGGTAAGGCTGCGGAACCTCTGCCCCTTTGAGCTCCTGCAGCGCCGGCAGGGAGCGCCCGGTCGGCTCGTAAAACCGCTCGAGCAGTATAGCCCAAGAGGGCAGGGGACGGGCACGCCGGCCCCCAGCTAGAGCATTTGTGAGCATATCGGGCACGGCACGGTTCACGCGTAACGCGCCGTGCGATGTTCCGGCAGGAAGAACTCGTGAACCAGTTTGTCCACCTCAAGCAGCCCTTCCCGGGTCAGCCGCAGCCAGTCTCCTTCAACGGTCAGCAAGTCTTGCGACTTGAGTCGTGCCACCGGCTCGGCAAACCGCGCCAAAATGTCCACGCCGAACTTCTGCGCGAAGTAAGCGCGGCTGATGCGGCCCAGCTTGAACTGCAGCGCCAGCTCGCGAATCATCCGCTCTTCGGCGGTCGGCGTCAGCGCTCGGAAGAGCGGAAGCCGCCCGTCGCGCAGGCGGGCCACGTAGGGCTCGAAATCATGCTCGTTCTGGAAATGCGTGCCGCCCACGTGCGAAAACGATGCCACGCCCAAGCCGATCAAGTCCGCGCCCTGCCACAGGCTGTCCCGATATACGAAGTGCGTTCGTTTGGGGTCTTTCACGACGGTATAGCCGCTGGCGACGCTGTAGCCTGCCTTTTCCAATTCGGCGAAAGCGTAGCGGACCCAGCCGCGTTTGGTCTGCCAGTCCGCGACCGGCGCGACGAGCCGCCCTTGCGCCTTCATTTCCTGGTAGATGTGCGTGTTGTAGGGGACCTCCATCTGGTAAATGGTCACGCTGTCAGGCGCCAGCTCGATGGTCTGCCGGACGCAATCCCGCCAGTTCTCCTCCGTCTCCTCCACCATGCCGGCGATGAGGTCTATATTGATCTGCGGGAACTCCAGCTCGCGGGCGAAATGGTAGGCGCGGCGGATCTCGCGCGAGCGGTGTGCCCGGCCGTTGATCTCCAGGATGTGATCGTCGAAGTTCTCGACGCCGAGGCTCAGGCGCGTGACGCCAATTTCCCGGATGATCTTGAGTTTGTGGTCGGTCAGCGTGCCGGGCTCGCATTCAAACGTTACCTCCTCGGCGGCGTCCCAGCTCAGGATCGCCTTCATCCGGTCAGCCAAATGCTGGAGCTGCGACTCGGACAGGTACGAAGGCGTGCCGCCACCGAAATAGACAAATTGCGGCTTGCGGCCGCCGATGAACGGCTGCGTTCCGTAAAGCTCCAGCTCGCGGAGCGCCAGCTCCAGATACCCCTTGATGGCCGTGGAGTCCTTGTCGGTATAGACCTTAAAGTAGCAGAAGTGGCAGCGCTTTCGGCAGAACGGGATGTGCAGGTACAGGCCCAGCTTAGTGCCCGGCACCGGCGGCCGGCTCAGGGCGGCGGCCACCTCTGGCACGCGCTCCGGTTTCCAGAATGAGAACGGGGGGTAATTCGAGACAAAGTAATTCCCAACCGTGGTGTCCTTCTCCGCCGGTTTGGCCGCTGGCCGCTCTTCTGCAATTGCTAATGTCATGAGATTTACTGTTCGCCACTCGCCCCGGCCTAAACGCCCCGGTCCCGAATGGAACACCTTTACTATGAAGCAGGCTCCATAATTTATCAAATTATCACTGCTGCTATTTGAGTGATGGCTCTGCCCGAGAAGCTCGTCTCCGAGGCGCCGGGGCAGGGAAACCGTGAGAGGTGTCTTGCGTTTGCAGGCCGTGTTAGATGGCGGAGCCGTGTAGGTCCGAACCTCCGACCCGCAGAACGCCAACGAGGGACAATGGCCCAACTTAAGGCCATTCCAGTTGCAAGGTCTATATTATGGTGTAAAGGAAATGCAAGAGTTCAAACTGCCCTGACACATTATGAGTACGACAAAGAATAATCCCATTGTTCAAGCCTATCTGTTCTTCGATGGGCGCTGCGAGGAGGCCATCGGGTTCTACCGCCGTGCGCTCGGCGCGGAAGTGGAAATGATGATGCGTTTCAAGGACAGCCCCGAGCCGCCCACACCGGGGATGCATCCGCCCGGTTCCGACAACAAGGTGATGCACGCGAGCCTCCGCATCGGTGAAACCTCGGTGATGGCGTCCGACGGACGTTGCACAGGAATGCCGAATTTCCAAGGCTTCTCGTTATCACTCACGGTGTCCACCGAGGCCGAGGCGGACCGGTTGTTCGCAGCTTTGGCCGACGGGGGACAGGTGAAAGTACCGTTGGCCAAGACGTTCTTTTCGCCGCGCTTCGGCATGGTGACAGATCGGTTCGGCGTGCTATGGATGATCCTCGTGGCGTCCTAGCAGAGGAGTAAGTACACTGGCCATCATCCTGGCATGTTTCATCATCATCGTTGCCATGCGCCCTTCAGACTTTCGCGTCTCGCGCTCAACCACCGTTGACGCGCCGACAGAAGCGGTTTTCGAGCAAGTGAACGATCTTCATAATTGGGAGTCGTGGTCGCCGTGGGCCAAACTCGACCCGAACGCCAAGACCACCTACGAAGGGCCGAAGGCCGGTGTCAGCGCGGCGTTCGCCTGGTCCGGCAACTCCAAAATCGGCGAGGGCCGCATGACCATTACCGAAAGCCGCCCGAAGGAACTGATCCGGTTCAAACTGAACTTCGTCAAGCCCTTCAAAGGCACCAACTAGCGCCTGATCCCTGAGAGAAAGGCCCAGTAACCATACAATCGGAAAGGGCGACGGAGCGGGTCTTGCTCTCTTAGGGTCTGTAAATAAATGACTTGTGCTCAGGCTTCAGAAAAAGGCATAGGCGTTACGGCAAACAAGCCAAATCGGCCCGGAAAGCGGCTTTCGCACGGTCGAAGACTGTAAGTCGCGGAGGGCCAAAGTAGCTCGTCTCAAGGCCACAGCCGGGCGCGATAAAAACGGGATGGAGCCTGCCACCAGTCGGGATCGCTGAAGTAGAGTCCGCCGCTGTCCGCTGTGTTAGTCTGGATCGGGAACCATTGGAGCAAATCGGTCGAGCGTTCCACGACGACCATCTGACTGGATACACCACCGACGCTGAAGCCAAACTGGTTTGAGACGACCCCGAAAGTGCCGTCGCTCGTGAAGATCAAAGGGACCGCGCGCAGGGTGGCTTCCACGATGCCTTCCCCGAGGCCGCTGTTCGCGACGAAACCGCGGGCACGAATCGTAGCCCCGGCTTGGACCGTGACGTTTGTGATCTGCCAGCCGCCCAGAACGCGTTGGCCTGCGCCCAGTAGGGTCCATATCGCGCCGTTGGTCGAAGCTTCGAACGTCACACGCCACACCTCCGGACTACCGCCTCCACGCAGCCACGTAATCGTCCAGCCGTCATAGCTGAGGCTCTGGGCTGCGGGTGTGGGACTGTTCAGCCGGGCAAGGTTCGTGTGCGCCTGACCGGAGAGCGTCCTGAATGAGCCGCCCAGCAGAATCTTGCCGTCCACCTGCACCGCCAGTGAATTCACCGACGGGAAAATGCTGCCGCCCGGCCCCGGATTGAAGGCGCCGTCCAGAGTACCGTCCGCATTCAGCCGCGCCAGGTTGGTGCGGGCTGACGCGTCGGGACCCATCCGCGTGAAAGTGCCGCCGACAAGTATCGAGCCGTCGGTCTGCAGAGCGAACGAAGCCACGGCGGAGCTTCTTAAAGGGAAAGTTGCCCCAGTCGCCCCCCCCGGAGTGAAACTTGTGTCCAAGCTCCCGCCCGGATTCAGCCGAGCCAGGTTCGTGCATGGCTGCCCGGCGAGTCTGGAAAAGCTGCCGCCCACGAGAATCTTCCCGTCCGGCTGAATCACCAGTGAAATCACGTTACTGCTCGCCCCCGGGCTGAAAGCACTGTCGAGGGTGCCGTCCGGATTCAACCGGCCCAGATTGCTGCGTGGCTGCCCGGCCAGTGTCGTGAACGAGCCGCCCAGGAGGATTCTGCCATCGGGCTGCGCAGCCAGGCATTCCACTGAGGACAAGCTCAGCCGTGGAAAGCCTCCGCTGCTACGCGGATTCGGATTGAACCCGCTCTCCACGGTGCCATCTGGATTCAGACGGGCGAGGTTGGTGCGGGGCTGGCCGCCCAGGCTGGTGAAAGCGCCACCCACGAGGATTTTGCCGTCGGCCTGGAGCGTTAACGCATTCACGCTGGATCCATACCCAAAGTTGCCTCCCGTTCCCGTATTAAAGCTGCTGTCCAAAGACCCATTGGCGTTCAGCCGGCCGAGGTTGCTGCGCGACTGGCCGCCTAATGTGGTGAACCTGCCGCCCACGAGGATCTTTCCGTCCGGCTGCAGTGCCAACGCACAGACATCGGAGTTTGGTCTCGGATTGAACGCGCTGTCCAGCGTGCCGTCTGGATTGACCCGGGCTAGGTTCGTGTGTCCCGATCCGCTGGGACCCAGCCTGGTAAAAGCGCCGCCCACCAGTATTCTTCCGTCCGGCTGCAACGCCAAGGCATAGATATCGCCGTCGGCCCATGCGCCGAAAGCGGGGTCTAACGTGGGCGCGTTCACGGTCAGCAGGACCGTGGCACTGGTCACACTGCCGAATTGGTTGCTGATGACCGCGTGGTAGTTCCCGGCGTCGCCGGATTGGAGATTTGTCAGCGCCAGCGAAGCGCCGGTGGCCCCGCCCAATGGCACATCCTCCTTCCACCACTGATACGCCAGCGGGGCGGTTCCGGCCACCGCGACGTTGAAAGTCACGTTCTCGCCCAGTTGGCGAATCTGGCTTACCGGCTGAGCCGTGACCACCGGATCGATCACCGTAAGTCGGGCCACCGCGCTCGTCGCGCTGGCAAAGGCGTTGCTCACGATGACGCTGTAAACGCCCTCATCGGCCTTGAGAACATTGCCTACCGCGAGGCTGGCTGTGCCGGCGTCCTGCACGTTCTCGCCGTCGGCCAGCGGAACGCCGTCCTTCAACCATTGGAAAGAAAAGGGTCCCGAGCCCCCGACGACCACACTAAACGCGGCGGTCGTGCCCGCGTTATTCGTCCGGCTGACCGGCGGGTCGAGGAAGATCGGGCTACCGCTCGATGCCTCGATGAACCAGCACGACCCGTTGTACTGGCCACCCGTCACATACCCGCGCGCCCGGAGCGTGCCGTTAGTGGGGAAGGACACGTCGCTTAATTCCCAGCCGCCTGGAACGCGGGTGCCTTCGCCGAGCGCCGTCCAAACCAAGCCTTCGGTCGAATGCTCAAAGGATGTTCGCCAGACTTCGGGGCCGGTACCCCCGCGAAGCCAGGTCACCGTCGCATTGCCGGCGCTAAGGTCCTGGGTGGCCGGCGCGCTATTGTTGAACCGCAGAAGACCGGAATGCCACTGCCCATCAGGCGTCACCACCGAGCCGGCAACGAGCAGCCGCCCATCGGCCTGCAACGCCAGTCCGGTCACAGTCGTGCTCATTGTCGGATTGAATCCTGTGTCGAGCGTTCCATCTTTGTGGAGCCGTGCCAGGTAGTAGCGGAGTTCGCCGTTGACCGTGCTGAAGGAACCCGCGACGAGGATTTCTTCGTCCGCCTGTATGCTCAGCGAATAGACGCCGGGGTAATCGTCCTCGTAAATCGTCCCCACTTGCGGCTGGAACCCCCCGTCCAAAGTCCCGTTAGCCTCGAGGCGGGCAAGATTCGTGTGAATCTGTCCGCCCAACCGAGTGAAATATCCACCCACGACAATCTTCCCATCGGCTTGCAGCGCCAGCGCGGTTACGCCGGCATTCGCCCCAGGATTAAATCCGTAGTCGAGCGTCCCGTCGGCATTCACCCGCGCCAGGCAGTTGCGCCCTTGCCCATTTACCACGTGGGAAAAGCCGCCTATGAGAATCATTCCATCCGGTAGCGCGGTCACCGTCGCCACGCCGGCGTCCGCGCTCGCATTGAACCCGGTGTCGAGGGTCCCGTCATCATTGAGCCGGGCGATGCGGTTGCAGGGCTGACCGGCCATGCTAGTAAACTCGCCACCAACCAAGAGTTTTCCGTCGGGCTGCACCGCAAGCGAGTACACGTACCCGGCGTAATCCGAGCCCGGATTGAACACGGGATCGACCGTGCCATCCGGATTTAACCGGGCCGGGTTGGTGCCCGGTTGGCCTCCCACGGTGAAGAAAGAACCGCCCAGCACAATCTTTCTATCCGCCTGGAGTGCAAGTGCTCCTACCGGGCCTCCGGCGGCAGGGTTGAAGCCGGCATCCAGCGTGCCATCGGCGTTTAACCGGCCGATGCGGTTGCGCGGCTGGCCACATAGGCTGGTGAAATCGCCACCCAGCACGACCTTTCCGTCTGGCTGTTGGATCAGTGCGAATACCGAACCGTTCAGGCCCAGGCTGAAGTTCGTATCGAGGGTGATCAGATTCACCGTCAAGAGGGCTTTGGTGCTGGTGGCACTGCTCCATTGATTGCTGACGACGACGCGGTAGGTCCCAGCATTGCCCCCCTGCAGATTTGTCAGCGTAAGTACAGTCCCGGTCGCTCCGATCAACACCGCGTCATCCTTGGACCATTGATACGCTAACGGTGCCGTGCCGATGGCCGTGACGCTGAAAGTCACGCTTTGCCCCAGTTCCAGCGCCTGGCTGGCGGGTTGGATTGTGATCACCGGGTCCCGCACGGTGAGTGTGGCCACCGCGCTAGTCACGGTGCCGAAGCAATTGCTCACCACCACACTGTAAGGCCCGGCGTCGCCGCCCAGTACGTTGTTCAGCGTCAACGTCGCTGTGTCCACGCCCGCAATATTCCCTGCTTCCGCCAGCGGCAAACCGTTCTTCAGCCATTCGAAGCTCAGCGGTTCGGTGCCGCCCAAGGCCACCCTGAAATTAGCGTTGCCGCCCGCATCCTGCGTCTCGCTGGCCGGTTGGGCCAAGAATACCGGGGCTCCATTGTAGGCTGCCACCAACCAACTGGAGGCGTTCCCGAAACCGCCGGATACCGAACCTCGCGCACGCAACGTGCCACCCGGCGGGACCGCAACACCGCTCAACTGCCATCCGCCGCCGATCCGCGCACCCTCCCCCAGAGGTGTCCAAGTCACAAGGTCGGGTGAATGCTCGAAACTGGTGCGCCAGACCTCAGGGCTCGTCCCGCCCCGCAGCCAGGTGATGGTCGTACCGTCAGCCGTGAGCTTCTGGGTCGCCGGCGCCGTCGCGTTCAGCCGTCCGAGGCAGTACCGCGCCCACCCGCCCAGGTAGCTGAACTCGCCACCCACGAGCACCTTGCCGTCGCCTTGGATCGCCAGCGCGTCCACGATGCCGTTGACACCCGGACTAAATCCGCTGTCCAGTGAGCCGTCCTGGTTCACCCGCGCGAGGTCAGGAGAAGATTGCCCCGCCACCGTCGTGAAATAGCCGCCGACCAAGATCTTCCCGTCCGCTTGCATACCCAGCGAATAGACATAAGGCGTAGACCCGCCCACGCCGGGATTGAAGGCGCCATCCACAGATCCGTCCGCATTTAGCCGCCCAATCCGGCTGCGTCCCACCCCGTCGGGACTCAACGCGGTGAATGCACCGCCGACCAGAATCCTGCCGTCGGCCTGCACCGCCAGCGACCACACGCTGCCATCGGGTCTTGGATCGAAGCCGCTGTCCAGGGTCCCGTCGGGATTGAGCCGGGTGTAGACCTGCGGCGATTTTGTCCGGTTTCGCGCCGTAACTGTTCCAAGATTTGTGTACGTGGAAATTGCGCACCCATTTGGCGGGTGTGCAAAATAACCGGCCTTCAACGGCCAGTTAAACCGGCGCTAAAATCGCTTCTTCCGGCGTGTCAGCCGTGCCCACAACAGGCTCCTGGAATCGCATCCGGCTGCCGCCAGAAGCCCCGGACAAAAGCCGGGGTGAAATGTCCCGCCCGCGAGTCTCGGGAGGCTCCTGGCTGGGCTCTGGCTCAAGCGCTGGCGCCTGACGTGGCGCCTTGCGTCCGAGCTTCCGGTATTGAATCCGCTTTTCCATTTCGGCCCAAGGCACGTCACTGACAATCAGCACTTCATGAATGGCACGCTTGACGTGCTCAAAAGTCACCCTGCGAGCCCCATCCTCTTCGGCCAGCAACTTCGCCTCGCGCGCCACGTCACCAACTGCGGACAGGTCGCGCTTGCTCAGTGCCTCATAGGCCATGATCTGCTTGATGGTTGCTTTGTCCGCGCCGGGCAGCAGCTTAAGAGCGACCGCCTCAATGTCCACGGGGCTATTCTTCTGTGGCAGCGTTATCGTGCGCTTGCAGCGACGCCGGAACTGCCGATAGTTCCATCCGACCTGGCTGACCGCCCGCTCCATGCAAATCAGAAACTGGGGTGTCGTTATCAAGGCAACCGGCAGCGGGGGATTGCAAAGGGCCGTGTCAATATAGTCTAGCATCTCAGGCCGCGTCTTCATGCGGGGCGCCTGGTTAAAGAAGAAATGGGCCTCGTCAATGACCAACATCAAGTGCGAAGCGCGTAGGACTTCCTCAACGCTTGCCTGCATCTCGGAAACCTTATAGGAGTTGCTGTGCCCGACGCCAAACGCTCTGGCAAACTCCCTGAAATGGGCGGTCTTGGTGTTAGTGCCCGTCAGGCTGACAAAGCGCGCAACTGAAAGGTGGCAGTTGCACCAGGCGCGGACCGCTTCAGTTTTCCCGCGACCCTCAAGCCCATCAATCAACACCATGCTGTTAGTCTTGAGAGCGTCATCAAGCTGCTTCCACACCCGCCGGCCGATGGCCGTCAGGCAAAACTCTGCCCTTGCCCGTTCTTCATGGCGCCGCTTGTATTCCACCAGGGCGCCGATAATGTCCCGGAAGTAACTCAAGTCCGCCGCTTCAAAGTCTTGGTCCTCAAGCTCAGGGAATTCATCCCTAGCCAGGTCCGCGTCAAACTCGCTGGTTTCAACCTCTCCAATCTTCAGCCGAATCAGGAGCCTCGGATTGATGCAAAGATCAATGAGGAACTCTTCCATCGATGGAAGGGCCGGATGTTCCCGGTCTTGTGGCCAGTGCCACCTGCCAAGCGCCAGTTGAACGCACTCTTCGCGACTGAGGTTGCGGCCATGAGAGCAATTCCAGTCAACGTCCCCACGGTCCGGAGGAAGTAGCCGCTCCGGAAACATCTTGAGCAGGTCCCGAGCGAATTTCTTTAGCCCGCCCTCTGCCAAAGACATACCCTGGATAAACCAGAGGAGCTGGCGCTTGGCTGGCGACATCAAGAGCGCGCACCGCTTGGCTACAGCCGTGCCACTAATGGCGCGAATCTCGGCAAACACGGTGCTGCTCATATAGCGCTCCTGTGAAAGTGGCGCGTTCGGATCGGCTCGACGGGTGCTGCTCACTGCTTATCTCCTTTCGTGTCTGGTGTTGGCGTGAAGGCTTTGTTCGGATCGAGTTGGTATGAATGGACCGTTGCAGTTTCCTGCGTGTCCCCGCGCTGGTGCTCGCGTTCTGCCTCAGCAAAAAGATCAAGCGCCCGAGCATTGTCCGGATCATCGTCCACCATCACGGCCGGAATTTCCATCCGGCGCGCCTGCCGGCGCATCCGGTCAACGCGCACCGTCTTTTCTTTCCGGGCGGTCTTCTGCTCTTCGATCTGCTGACCGAGCTGGAGCGTCCGCGCATCGGCAAGTGCGCGACGTTGCGGCATGGGGAACTTGGACTTAACCGCGGTGAATCGCGCCTTCATGTAAGAAGCCTGCCCCGCAACTCGCCGCAGTCCTTGAGCGAGCCGGCCCGAGTCAGGATCGGTGACACATTCAAGCGCGCTAACCTCCGGGAGCCGCGCCACGCATATTGGGTTTCTTCGTTGCATGTCGGTGACAACAAGGGTCTCGGGATTCTCGGGGTCGAACCATCTGAGCACGTGATGCCCAACCAAATGCGCGATTTCATTGCCTAAGTAGTGGAACTCCTTCTTGCCCACCTTGAACCTGATTCCATCAAGCGTCACCACGTCCGGCTGCTTATCATGCGCCAACAGGTAGCGCAGCCCGGCGCTGAATTGCATCGGCGGGTCCTCAGCATCGGCAAACTTGATGAGAGCCGTGTCTGGTGACAGGCCTGCCAGTATCCTGCCTTGCTGAGGTGCGGCGTTGTATTGGCCCACAATCTCCCCAAAGCGGCGGTGCCAATCTTCGTAAGAGTAGAAGCAACGGGAGGGATGGACCTTGCGGGCTTCTACTTCGGCCATTTGTTTGCGAAGCGTCTCCGGCGCGTCCACGCGCTCATTCCGCCCGCAGTAGCCGGGCTCGGCTTCCATCAAGTCTTGCACCAGGCCGCCAATCCGCTCCACGGTCTTTGAACGCGGCCGGATTGAGTGAATGAACCGAATCCCGAACTCGCGCAGTCCTTGCACTACTTCGGTAAATTCAAAGGGTGCCGGGTCCCGGCCCTTGATGAGAGTGCTGCTTTCCCAAATGCCGCGCTCGAACTGCAGCACACTCGGGACTCCATGCTCCGCAAAGACATGCGTGCAAAGACTGCGAATGGTCAATGAGCTGTAGTTGCGGTCAGGCTGCATTGACCATCCGATAATACGAAGCGTCCGGAAGTCACTAAAGAGCAGGATTTGCCCGCGCGTCAGGATGAACCAGCCCTTGCCGTCCGGTACGTAATAATAGACGGGCATCGTGAAATCGTCCGCAGACATGCACTTGAGCGAGGCAATCCCATCATAGCTGCGGTCCACGTGGCCCGTGATGGAATCGAACGCCCGCGGCCCCTGGTGCATGACCGTGAGGACTTCCACCTCTGAGGAAACCGAGTCCATCACAGAGGTTGGCACGTGAGACTTGCTGGCGGCCTTCCCAAAGTAGCGCTGGCGAACTGGTTCCGAGAAACCATTGCTGACCAGGTCCCGCCAGGCCGGCGCCACGTCGCCACGGTAGTAGAAGACTGCCTTGTGAATCAGCAGGTCCCGGTCCTGCTCCGGTAAATCAAAGCGCTCGCCGTTCTGCTCCCGGCGGTCGCGCAACGCCTTCGGATCGCCAGCGCTGCTCTCCAGCGCCGTACGCTTCCGGTCGAACGCCTTCAGCAGCGCGTCCCGAGTTGGCGCCAGAAATGATGCCTTGGCGAAAAGGAAACTGCGGACGCGCCGCGCCGCCCGCCTGGCCGGCATTCCGGCGCTAACCAGGCTCCCGTATTTTTCGAGCGCCAGTGTCCAGACCGCCCGCTGCTCAGTCTTGCTGGGCTCAGCCGGATTGCCACACGCTTTGATGAAACTCTCTATTCCCCCGAACTCTTCCGCCAGCGCTTCAGTCACCATGCGGGCCGGCGCTTCCTTCGCGGCTGGCCGCTCCGGCAGATAGATTTCCAAGCGGTTCCAATCCTCTGCGCCGTTATCCCGACGCAGGGTCCGGGCGAACAGCTCGCGCCAGTAGCGGCCGGTGATGCGATGGCCAAAGACGCGGGCATAGTCGGCAACCCCTTTGGCTTCCGTGTCCTTCGCAGCGAGGCCGGTGTCGCCCTGTTGAACCAACCAAGGCCGCAATGCCTCGCGCAACTTCCGGGCGCCCTCAATGTGGGCATCAGCGACCTTGTCCAGTGGCAGCGCCGGCTGCCACTGCTTTGGCGGCTCTGCTAACATCGCGGCAGCATCCCGGCATCCCCGCCGCGCCGCTTCCTCATCAAGCCGTTTGCGGAGCGACGCAGGGAGGCGGCCCATTGACCAGGTCGCCGCTTCGCCGCCAGCAATGATTCGGCTTCCGCTCGCAGGCGTGTCCAGGAGCCCCTTGCGCACGGCCTGGGGACTAATCCCGAGACACGCAGCGAAACGGGCAGCCGTAAACACCCGCGCCAAGGTCGTGTCGGTACAGGCCGATTGCGGCGCGGTGCCATGCGCCCGCGCAATCTGCGTCGCCGTGAAAAGGTTATTGACCTGAACTTCCATATTCCTCTTGCTTGAGTTTCTTGGCTAAATTGCCGATCGCGGCTAAGTGCCTCCTGTTAATTTCGAACTCTGGATCGGACGGAGCATCAAAGCGGCCTGACTTTGAGTGCCAGGAACAAAATATATCCTCCCGCGGATCGTGCCAACCGATTTGCGCCATGCCAAGAAGCCCCATCTTCGCGAGCTCTTCCTTGATGGCCTTCAATCCGGGCTCAAGCTCGGATACTGTGAACATGTAAAAGGACCAATTGAATTCCAAGCCCTCGCTGGACTCCGTTACATGCACGCCGGCCAACTCCATGCGCGCTTCTAACAACCCGCGTAGCAGCTTTGTGGCAATGCGATTGTCCCTCGGGTAATAGCAGGGAAGAGGCTCTTTGGTTGGAACGAAGATGCGCACTCCGATGACCGGCTCTCCAATTCCCTCAGGT